>Ga0134121_10002967_pt1 | contig 14368 bp, 15 predicted proteins | sample KB301_FD_96463 | JGI IMG/M metagenome (GOLD analysis project Ga0134121, IMG submission 96463) | Terrestrial soil microbial communities without Nitrogen fertilizer from Kellogg Biological Station, Michigan, USA - KB3-0-1 | ecosystem: Environmental > Terrestrial > Soil > Unclassified ...
AGGGCGTATTGGTTGCGGTAATTTTGGTCGGTGGCGGCCATGGAGCTATCAGCTTTCAGCTAACAGCTATCAGCCATCAACTTGTTAGCTTCCAGTTTGACAACCTTGCCAATCGCCTTTCCCAGGCTCGCCAAGTCATCGGGCTGAAAGCTGAAAGCTGAGAGCCGACAGCTCAAATGTTGAAGAAAAACTCCGGTATGTTCACGATGTACTTGAGGTTGATCGTCCAGCGCAGCACCATCTTGATCGGCAATGCGGCCATGAACTGGATCAGGTTCACCAGCAGAAAGAAACGCACGAAGCCCATCTTGACGAAAAACGGCCTCATGATGGTCTTGGCCAACAGCGGCGGCAACAGTGCCATGTACGCGATGACGGCGATGATCCCCGGCAATTCGCGGACAAACCAGCTTTTGCCTTCCATGGTTTGGTCCAGCAGCATCCAGAACATTTCGGACAGATTGCGGTTGTTGAGCGGCACGTTCTTGTGCGGGTCCCAGGCTTCGAACGGCCCGAAGAAGTTCCAGTTGGGGCCGCGGAGGAAAGTGCCAAGGACGATCAGTGTCACCCACAGCACCAGGAAGCCGAACAGCCACATCGACATGGCGAATTTGCGTTGCTCGAAGGTGAAGTAACCGTTGCCCTTTTGGTTGATATCAATGAACGGCATGGCGATCAAACCGACGACAATCATCGACGGCAACACGACACCGGCCATCCAGGGATCGTAGTAAACGAGCATTTCCTGCAGGCCCAGGAAGTACCACGGCGCCTTGGACGGATTCGGTATGCGGGCGGGCGAGGCGGGTTGTTCCAGCGGCGCTTTGAGCAGGATGGCCCAGACGATCAGGCCGAAGGTAACAATCACCATCGCGATCAACTCGGTGTAAACCAGGTCGGGCCAGACGAGAACCTTGTCGTCCTCGAGCTTCTCCATGGGCGGCTCGCCTTTGCGCATGCGTTCGTCGTTGACGACCGCCTTGCTCAAGCCGATCCAGGTGAAGATGGCGACGCTGACGATTAGCAAAACAATCGGCACGTTGTCCGGCTTGGTGATGATCTGCTGGAAATTGCGGTCAGTCATGGCCCAACCGCCTGCAAGCAGGCTGGCGTTGAGTAAGCCGAATGCGACCGAACTATCACTCAGGAGCTTGCGGAATTGCAGCATGGCCCAGAAGCCCACGCAGGCCGCGATGAAGTAAGTGGTCGGTCCCAACACTTCATTGACAAAATGCCGGATACTATGCGGCAGCACGGGGCCGAAGTGGCCCAGATAAAGGAAGGCGTGAAACAAAAAGATGGCTGAGACCACCGCCCAGAGCGATGCCTGCTTGGCGTTTTTTTGGCTGTAATGCCAGTAGGCGGCGAAGCCGACGTTGAGCAGGAAGACCAGGAAGTAATAGACCCCCAGGCCGGTTTGCATGCCGCTGGATAGACCGTCGTGGTTATGCATGTCATTCATTGGTAGGGTGGGTGAAGCGCAGCGAAACCCACCAAGTCTACAAATCGGCCGGGTGGGTTTCGCTGCGCTTTACCCACCCTACAGGCTAGAGAGCACCGCTGATGCCGCCGTCCTTGCGTACTCGCCAAAAATGGATGGCGATGAGCAGCGCCACTGCTAATGGAAGCGCGACACAGTGCAACACGTAAAAGCGCAACAGCGCCGTTTCGCCGACGAAGCGGCCGCCTAATAACAAGAAACGCGCATCGCTGCCCGAATGGATAAACTCGACCCCTCCTATGGCCAGGAACTTGGAGCCGGGGCCTTCGTAACCCATCAAGGGCGTCGCCCGGGCCATGTTGCTGCCGACCGTGATGGCCCAGATCGCCAGCTGATCCCAGGGCAGCAGGTAGCCGGTGAAGCTCAAAAGCAGCGTTAACACCAGCAATATCACACCCACCCCCCAGTTGAATTCCCTGGGGGGTTTGTAGCTTCCGGTGAGAAATACTCGATACATGTGCAGCCAGATCGTGATGACCATGGCGTGAGCGCCCCAGCGATGCAGTTCGCGCAGAATGCCAAGCGTGGCAACATCGCGGAGCGAGAGGATATCGTTGTAAGCGTGTTCCAGCGTTGGCCGATAATAAAACATCAGCAACACGCCGGTCACCGTCTCAACCAAAAACAAGAAGAAGGTGATGCCGCCCATGCACCAGGTGTAGCTGAGCGCGATGCCGCTCTTGCGCACCGAGACGGGATGCAGGTGGAGGAAGACATTTGTGAGCATCACCACCACGCGATTACGGCGATCGCGCGGCGCGGGGTGGCGGAAGATGCTTTTCCAGACTTGCGAGTTGCGGATGTAATCGCCAATGGCCATAGGGGTCGGGGGTCAGGGGTCAGGGGTCAGGACAGCTTGCGCGTTAGAGCCGAAGCCATACGTCTAATTTCCGTCATCAACGAAAGTGCCTCAGTAATATCGGACTCGGTGAGGAATCCTAGCTCCGTTGCCAACAACAATTGACTTTCCACTTCCGCAAGCGAACCTCGGGCGATCGAAAGAAAACGCACAAACTCTTGTCCTCGCCTGGCGTGGCCCTCCGCTATGTTGGAGGACACCGACACCACTGCCCGCCTTACTTGAGCAGTCAAGCCAAACCGCTCATCGCTCGGAAACGCTTTTGTAACTTGATAGACCATTTTGGCCAGGTCCATCGCTTTTCGCCAAACAATCAGGTCTTTGAAGCTCTTGATCTCATGGTCCATGGTCCGCAACTCAACCCTTTGCGTCTGACCCCTGTCCCCTGACCCCTGTCCCCTGACCCCTACCCAAGAAGAATGTATGAATCTGCGTCGTCCCATTGCCCCAATTCCCATTGGAACTTGCGCGATTTATCCACCAGAATCTGGCCATCATCGCTGAGCTTGATGGCATAGCGCTCCAGCGGCCGGGGAGCGGGGCCTTCGAAATTGATGCCGCTGATTCTGAAACCGCTGCCATGGCACGGACATTTGAATTTCTTTTCCGCGTCGAGCCAGTTGGGATTGCAGCCAAGGTGCGTGCAGGTGGTGCTGAGGGCGTAGATCACGTCACGGCCACGCGGGTCGCGGTTGCGGATCACCCAGGCGCCCACAGGTTTGAATTTGTCTTCCACCTTGCCGTCTTCGTAATTCGCGGGATCGCCGGCTCGAAAGGTGCTGGGCGGCTCGGACAAAACGTTAGGAAAAAGAAAACGGACGGTGCCCAGCGTCATGAGCGCCATGCTGCCGGTGAAGGTGATCCAGGCGGTGCCAATCCAGCTGACGGCGCCGAGGAAACCACGGCGTGTGGTGCCGGCCTTGGCTGGGGCCTTGGGAGCGGGCTTGGGCGGCAAAGGCGGCGTGGCAGGTTTTGGCGTTGCCGCCGGCGCGGGCGGGTTGGGGGTCGGCTCGGACATAAAGGCGCTTTAGCTCCACAAAGCGATCTTTGATCGTCGTTTGATTGCAGGCCATTGGCCTTGATGGTTTTCTAGGGGCAGCGCGGCGGATGTCAACCGTCTAGGTCGGGAAGTCTTTTCAAAAGGCTTGCAAGGGAAACGCCGTGCATGGTTTAATGGGCATCGACGAGGTCACAGTGCCACGAAGCAGGCGAATGAAGAAATGAAAGAAATTCACCGTAAAGCCGAGCTGAAACGGAAAAAACGATGAATCCCATGCTTGATACCCTCAAGCGCCGCTTGCAACAAGCCGGCCAGAGTCACGTCTTAAAATGGTGCGACACGCGGTCCGCCGATGAACGCCGTAACCTCGTTCAACAGCTTGAATCGCTCGACCTTGATCTGCTTCGCCGACTTTACGCCGAGCGCGACCAGCAAAGCGCCGTGCCGGTCGACGACCGCATCGCACCGATTCGCGTGACAGCTGTGGACGCTGCGGATCGCGCAGCCGGCGAAGATGCATTGCGACGCGGCGAAGTGGCCGTATTGGTTGTGGCCGGCGGGCAAGGCACGCGGCTCGGTTTCGATCATCCCAAGGGGATGTACCCCATTGGTCCGGTCAAGGGAACGAGTTTGTTTCAGATTCATGCGGAAAAGGTGCTTGCCATCCAGCGGCGTTACGGGAAGCCTGTCCCACTTTTGGTGATGACCAGCCCTGCCACGCACGACGAAACGATTGCATTTTTCCAGCAGCATCAACATTTCGGCTTGCCGCCCGATCAGGTCGTTTTCTTTTGCCAGGGCACCATGCCGGCGCTTGATTTGGCGACCGGGAAATTGCTGCTCGAAGCGCCAGGCCGATTGTTTGTAAGCCCTAACGGTCACGGCGGTGTTTTGCTGGCCCTGGCCGAGCAAGGCATTTTGAAAGATCTTGGCCAGCGCGGCATTCGGCACATTTTTTATTTTCAGGTGGACAATCCGCTGGTGCAAATTGCCGATCCGCTGTTTCTGGGCCATCACATTCGGGCCAGGGCTGAAGTTTCGACCAAGGCCATTGTCAAAAATGGCCCGCTCGACAAGCTTGGCAATCTGGTTTTGGTGGACGGCCGTTGTGGCATGATCGAGTATTCCGACCTTCCCGAGCGTTTGGCCCGGCTGACTGAAGCGGATGGCCAGCTGCGGTTTCGCATCGGTAATCCGGCGATTCACATTTTCGATGTCGAGTTTCTGGTGCGGATGTCCACAGGCGAGACTCGTATTCCGTTTCACGTCGCTCGCAAAAAGGTGCCGCATATTGATGAGACGGGCGCGATGGTGGAACCGACGCAAGAAAACGCGCTCAAGTTTGAGATGTTTATTTTCGACGTATTGCCGCGAGCGGAGCGCTGGACTGTCGTCCAGACCGATCGGCAAATTGAGTTTCATCCGCTCAAAAACGCGACGGGGCCTGATTCGCCGGAAACGGTGAAGCAGGCCATGAGCAATTTGGCCGGCAATTGGCTGGAGCAGGCGGGCGTCAAAGTGCCGCGGCGGGATAACGGCGATGTGGCGGTTCCGTTGGAAATCAGCCCGTTGTTTGCATTGGATGCGGAAGACTTAAAAGGCAAAGTCGGGCCGCACACGCGCATAGCGGGTCCGGCGTATTTCGGATAGATTGACAGCAGGGAGGCATTCATAATGCTGCACGCAATGATCATGGCCGGCGGCGGCGGCACGCGGTTTTGGCCGCGCAGCCGTGTCAAACGGCCCAAGCAGTTTCTGCAACTCACCGGCGACCGAACCTTGTTGCAAATGGCGGTGGACCGCATCGAAGCACAGGTGACGCCAGATCGCACCTGGATTATCACGTCCGCGCTGCATCGTGATGAGGCGGCCAGGCAACTTCCGCAGCTGCCGGCCGACCGCGTCGTGGGTGAGCCGTGCGGCCGCGACACAGCTGCTTGCATTGGGCTGGGGGCGGCCTTGATTGCTCGCCAGGATCCCAATGCGATCATGCTGGTGATGCCCGCCGATCATGTCATTGAACCGGCGCAGGAGTTTCGGCGGGCGGCGCACGTTGCCGAGCAAATGGCCGAGGAGCATCCGACGGCCCTGGTCACTTTCGGCATCACGCCGACTTTTCCGGCGACCGGCTATGGTTACATCCAGCGGGCCGCCGAGGCAGCTCATCGTCAGGGGATTGCCGTCTATCGCGTGGCTGCCTTTCGCGAGAAACCCAGCGTCGAATTGGCCGAGCGTTTCGTGGCGTCTGGCGATTATTTGTGGAACAGCGGCATCTTCGTTTGGAAAGCCGCCACCATTTTGGCGGCACTTCAGCTGGGCCGGCCCGAATTGCACGCGGCCGTCCAGCGCATTGCCGCGGCATGGGGAACTCCCGAAGGTCAACGCATCTTCCAGCGCGAATATGAAGCGGTGGAAAAGATCAGCATCGATTACGCGGTGATGGAAAGCGCCAAGGAAGTGCTGATGGTGCAGGCGCCGTTTCGCTGGGACGACGTCGGCAGCTGGCTGGCTTTGGAGAGAATGCACCCGCAGGACGCCGACAACAATACGGTGTTGGCCACGCATTGCGGCATTCAAACCCGCAGCTGCGTTATCGTCGGGGACGCCGGCAAGCTTATCACCACCATTGGCGTCAGCAATTTGCTCATCATTCAAGACGGCGACGCCCTGCTCATTGCGGACCGCCGCGAGGAAAGCACCGTCAAGGCGCTGGTCGAACAGCTCAAGCAAAAAGGGCTGGAGGCGCACCTGTGACCCGCTTGCTCGGCGTTGATTTCGGCACCGTCCGCCTCGGTCTGGCGATAAGTGATCGGGATCGCAAGATCGCGTCGCCACTGGCGACCTATGCGCGCCGATCCGAAGCACAGGATGAACAGTTCTTTCAACGGCTTGTCGAGATGGAAGAGATCGGCGGGCTTGTGGTGGGGTTGCCAATCCACAATGACGGGCGTGAAGGGGAAAAAGCGGTCGAAGCGCGAGCATATGGTCAATGGTTGCATGACGTGACTAAATTGCCCGTTGTTTACTATGACGAGCGATTTACTACGGTTGAGGCTGAGAATTACCTGGTGGATGCGGGTTTGACGCGCAAAAGCCGTAAGGACCGGCGGGATCGGGTGGCGGCTCAGATTTTGTTGCAATCTTACATTGAGGCGGGTTGTCCCTAATTGCATGCCGCCTATTGTTTCGCTTCAATACGCGCGATTGCCAAGGTGACAGAATCGCTAACGACGGTGCTGGCATCCTTGGTCATTCCTCGCAGGGCTGGTAGGGCGTCCTTGGCGGCAGGCCCAATTTGCCCCAGCGCTCGGGCCGCTCGCGCTCGCACGTCGGGTTCTTTGTCTTTCAATGTTTCGATCAGAGCAGGGACCGCTTTTTTGGCCCCTTCGCCCATGCTGCCCAGGCTGTTGGCCGCGTTCATACGCACCAGGATTTCGCTGTCGCGCAGGGCTTCCTCCAGGAAAGGCACGCCCTCCGGTCCGACCAGCGCCAGGCCGAGGGTGGCGTCGATGCGGACATCGACGTTTTTGCTTTTAACGGCTTTACCCAGGGTCGGCAGTGCGGCGGCGCCCATCTTGCCTAACGCCCAGGCGGCGTGCTGGCGCAGACTGGCTTTCTCCAGAGACTCCGCCAACACTGGCAACGCTTGCTTGGCATCGGGGCCGATGTGGCCCAAGGCGTTAATCGCATAAGGGCCGGCCTGCTCGTCCTTGACGGCAGCCATCAGGGCGACGATCACCTTCTCGTCGCTCGATTTGATCTCGGCCAGCGCCTGGGCCGCAATGAGGCGGACCTTCACGACTTTGTCCTTGAGCAGCGCGGCCACATCCGGGGCGGCCTTTTTGGCGAGCGGGCCCAGCTGGCCCAAGGCGAACGCGGCGGCCACTCGCACCTCTGATTCCTTATCTGCGAGGGTCTTGACCAAGGCGGGAATTGCAGGCTCGGCATCCTTGCCGATGTTGCCCAGGGCCCGTGCAGCCTTGATGCGTACCTCCGTTTCAGGATCGGTCAGCTCATCCACCTTGCGGGCGACCTCGGCGTTGACCTGTGCACCGGCGGCGGTCGGCCATGCGAGCATGAGGGTAACGATCATCGCGAACAGGCGCATGGGGCAGTCTCCAGCATTAAATGTAGGGTGGGTGGAGTCTTCGGAACCCACCATGCTTATTGTAGGGTGGGTGGAGTCTTCGGAACCCACCAACGCGTATGGTGGGTTCCGAAGACTCCACCCACCCTACTTTGTTTGCACCACTGGTACGGTCGAAATCTCCTGATTCAAGATGGTCTCGAACACCGTCCCATAGACCCGGCCGATTTTGGGCAGGGTGAATCCCGCCAACAGCAGGTGGACCTTGCCCTGTTGGTTCGGCGAATGGTTCAGTAGAGTGTTGACATAAGGCCCGTTGATGATGGTTGCGGCATTGGCCGGTTCCAGCCGCGGCAGCTTTTGCGGCTTCACGTGGATATTGAAATCCGTGGCCAGCCGTTCCAAATGAGCGTGACGGAAAAGAATCTGCAACTTTTCCACGGTCTTGAGTTCGTGCATCTCGGCCAGCTTCCAGGTTTCCTCCACCCAGCGGGCTTCCTTCAACAGTTGTTCGCCGCTGACGGGGCCGACCACCACGTGCAGCACACGGCCTTCGGGAGTGCAGAAATAACTGGCCACGTTGCCGCCTTGTTTTTGGCCGCCGGCCGTGACGGTGAACGAAGCGATTTTCTGATACGACGACACGAAATACTTGTTCAAGTAATCGCCGACGTCTTTCTGGGCCAGAGCGCCCACACGGAGCGCTTCGGCGTTGTTTCAGGTGAAGCCCGGATCTTCGAAATTGCCGGAAACATGCAGCACGAACAGCAATTTGTGCTGTTTGCCTGCTTCCTCGCCGGCGATCTTGGGCGTGGGCCGAAAGGTCACTGCCGTGCCGAAGAAATCTCCTGTTTCCTTACATTCGCCTGTCGTGCAATCCTTGGCTGTGGAGGCTTGCACCACGCTGGGCTTTTCCTTCACCAGCTCTTCGAATTTCGCGATTTTGAATACACCCATTATCAGTTTGTTTGGGTCTTCGACGATGTCCGGCGCCGGTTGGACAGGGTTGATTTTGCTGATTGGCGGCGCGGGTGCGGCCGGAGGTGCGGAGGTCGGAGTGTCAGGCGATGAAGATTGTTGCTGCACAACCGAAACTTTGGCCAGTGCATTGGGGGGTGCTGCGGCAACTTGGTTTGGGTAGTCGCTTTCCGGCGTCCCAGCCAGCGCCAGCCAAATGCAAACGCCTGACGAAGCGACGAAGACCAGCAAGCCCATTCCGGCCAAAAGTGCAGCAGCAGCACAGATGCAGGCAGTTAACGGCCCAACTTTTCGGGCGTCCTGTTTCACGGGTGGGAACCCTGAGGACGCCGCGACAGGAGCAAGCTCTTGCACTGACGTGGCTTGGCCTGCGTTGCTGTTGCTCGATTTGGACGGCCGGCAATCCACGAGGATGCCCATCCGGGGCTTGGAACGGTCGGCCCCGGTACAAGATGGAGAGGACATGGACATGCGGCAAACCTCCCGTTGGACGAAGCGAAGTGTGGTTGATGGGTCACGAACGGGCGATGCAATGGTCCTTCATGTGGAACGCCGTGGTTTTGAAAACTTGCGCGATGTGCTAGAAAAAAATGATGTGATGGTTTTCGTAGGCCGGTCTTCCCAGGCCGGCCTAGGAAGGCCGGCCCACGACATGATTGTCATTGCAATGACCGTTACTACTTGCCGCCCTCCTGGTCGTCCAGGCGAATCATGTACCAGGTTTGCGTTTGCAATGTGCCGAAATGGACCAGGCACGTTGTGGCCGCCTGAGTCAGATTGTAAACCCCGACCTCCAGCACCACATCCGGTTGATCCACCTTATGAACAGCCACCCGCTGCGTATCCGGATCGCAACGGCCTTCCACGGCGGCGCTGGCGTCGGTGGATCGGTTATACCATGTGCCGCTCACCAGGCCGTCTTTGCTCAGCGCGAGTTGCACAATGGTGCTCGGGTTGTCGTCGTCCTTTTTGCTGGACAACGCGAACGTGCCCAGGGGCAGCCAATCGATATTCGCGTCCTTGGGCGGCGGATTATCCACGGTGGCAAGATTGATGGCTTGCTGGGCGTACACTGGAGCGCTCGCCACGGGTTGATCATTGATGTAAACCACGTTCTGGTTGATCACGACGTTACTGCCGTAATCGTAATAAATCGGCGGCGACCACACCGGAGCGGCGAACCAGCCGACGAAGGCGCCCCAGGTGCAGGGCCGCCACCACCAGTTGGCGGGGTGGTAGTCGTGATAGTGCCACCAGGGAGCATTGGGTAAGCGGTGATTGTTCCACCAGTTGTTGTTGAACCAGTTGTTCTGGATCGGGCGGAAATTGTTGTTCACCACGTTGGCGTGTCTTGACAGGTTGTTGAAGTTGACGTTTTTGGAAAGATCGACGTTGATGTCGCCGACCTTGTTGCCTCCTTTGATGATGTCGCCGGTTTTGATGTTGGTTTTGTTGCCGATGTTGGTGGCTTTTTGCCAGTTGTTGACGAAATCGTTGTGGATCTTGTCGCCACCTGCAAACTTGCCGCCGGTGTCAATTTTGCCGCCGCCCTTGATCTTGTCTCCTGGTTGGAACTTCTCTCCCGCTCCGCCCTGGCCTGGCCGCGTGGCGGGGCCTGTATTGGGCAAGCTGAGCCATTTGTTGATGTCGTCCTTACCGATGTTATTGCCGGGGAGTTTGCCGCTGCCTGGCAGCTGGTTGCCAATTTTGGCGCCGGGATCAAAAAGGCCTGGGTTTTTCTTTTGCAAATCGCCGATCTTGCCTGCCCCGCCGCCACCTGGATTTTTGACCTCCGGCCGCTTGGCTTGAATGCCGCTGCCCCCGGCACCCGGCTTGAGGTTTAAGCCGCCGGTGTCGATTTTGGGAAGCTGCGTCGGCCGCTGGGTGTTGCTGGGAAGGTTGAAGTTGTTTTTGGCAGGCGCGGAAATCTTGGCCTGCGTTGGCGCGGACATCATAGCCGGCGGCGGCATCTGCACCTTTGGGGCCGCGGGGATATTGGGCCGTGAGACGGGCGCCTTGCTAATTGACGGGGTATGGGCCACGGCAGGCGCCTGTTTGGCCCCAGCGGCGGGACGAGCTGCACCGCCGCCACGGCCGATGGCACTGGCTTGTTCCTGCGCGGCCAACACCGCCAGGCCTGCCATGACCAGGCTGGCAATAAACAAAAGGCGTTTCATGGCTCACCCGCCTTTCTTGGGAGTTGCGACGGTGACCTTGGTCATTGTTACCTCGGCAACATTGGGCAAAACCTGCGTTCCCATGTGGCGGTCGATGACTTGCCAGGTGAAGCTGTTGCCGTCTTTGCGCGTGATGATTTGCGTGGCTGCCGACTTTTCCCCACTGGGCAGCACGCCACTGACGCGGATGAACCACTGGATGTCTTTGCGCTCCATGAATCCTTCGCCGAACGAGCCGTCACTGGAGAACACCCACGACCGCAGTTGTTTCTTGGCGGGATCCCAGCCGATGATTTGCGTGCCCTGGTGGACGATTTCGCCCTTGGATTTGATCTGGAATTTGTGCGCCCGGAAATTGCCGTTGGCGACTTCGTCACATTCCAGGGTTACTTCCGTGTCGCCGTCTTTGTGCTGCCAGATGCCGTTCAGCCAGTTTAGCTCCTCGATAAACGCGGCGTTAGAATCCGGCTCTGCCAGCCTGCTTTCGCGGACGCTGTCGATCAGCCAGACGCCGTTTTCTTTGACCAGGAGGGCGACGAATTGTGATTTGCTGATGGTTTCCTTGGGCCGAATGACACGTGCAATGCCTTCGATGGAGGCCACATCGGCGCCGATGCGGCGGATTTTGTTGATGTCGACTTCAAGGCGAATCTCCTTGGCCTTGGAGAATGTTTCCGCATAGTCCTTTTCGATGGCCGCGCGGCCTTCCAGACGCTCACCCGTGTCTTCACTGAGGTATTCGCCTTTTTCCGACCATGCCGCAGCCAGGCTCTTGGCGTCGCGGGCGTTAAATGCCTTGACGAGTTTTTCGAGGGGCTGAAGGACGTCCTTGTCGTCTTTGCCCGCAACCGGCGCTTGGCCGATGGACGACAGAACCAGGCCGGCGCAAACCGCGACAGCCAACCCGGAACACAGGAAAGCGCGCATGGTCAACCTCCTTTGATGATGGAAACTTGAGGTGGTAAGGCCTGCCGCACAATGGGCCAATGATGTCTTCCTGCAGAGCGCGGCAACAATATGGCAGCGATTGTTGGAAACCGCTGGAACACTTGAAATCTGAAGTTAATTGGACGCCCGGCGCGGTGCGATGTCAAGAATAAAGGAAGTGGAGAATTGACTTGAACCCACTTGCTCTTGACCCCTCTTGGCAAAATGGGGTACACAATTCCACGTCAAGGAGGATTCCCCATGCCGCTTTTGGAAGTGCGCGGGCTGGTCAAGATTTATGGCCGCCGCCGTGTGGTTGACGGTGTCGATTTCCAGGTGGAGCCTGGCGAGGTAGTGGGTTTGCTCGGGCCCAATGGCGCCGGCAAAACCACCAGCTTTCGCATGACTACCGGCCAGATCACGCCCAATGAGGGCGCCGTTTTTTTTAATGGGCACGAAGTTACCACGCTGCCGATGTACATGCGTGCTCGGCTTGGCATGGGGTATTTGCCGCAGGAAGTCAGCGTCTTCCGTAAATTAACGACTGAACAAAACATCCTTGCCATTCTTGAGATTCTCCCCGTCGTCCGCAGTCTTGGCCGCAAGATGACAAGCAAGGAACGCTGGCAACGCACCGACCAGGTGCTGGAGCAATTTGGCCTGACGCACGTTCGTAAGAACAATGCTGCTCGCCTGTCCGGCGGCGAGAAACGGCGGCTGGAAATCGCCCGCTGTCTGGTTTGCGAGCCGCTGCTAATTCTTCTGGACGAACCATTTACTGGCATTGACCCGATTACCATCGCCGACATCCGCCAGATCGTCCGTGATCTGCGCAACACAGGCATTGGCATGCTGCTTACCGACCACAACGTTCGCGAGGCACTCAAGATTACCGACCGCAGTTACTTGATCAAAGACGGCAAGGTGCGGACGCACGGCTCGCCGCACGACATTGTCAACGACCCGATTGCCATCAATGAGTATCTAGGGCAGGGCTTTAATGACGACTTTTTCATGCGTCCGCCCGGCCAACCCGCGGCACCGCGACTTGCCCAGCAGGAGGAGGCCGAGGAGCCGCAGGTACATCAGGTTTTGGAGCAAGAGAAGATCCACCGGCTCATCGACCGGCTCAAGACCGAAGACCAGGCCGCAGCTGTGGCGGAGTTATTGCAGCGCGGTTTGACAGCGGTGCCGGCGCTGATTGAAGCACTGGAACGCCGCGATGTGGACATGCGGGCGGCGGCTCACCTTATTTTGCAGCAGATTCTGGGGCAATCGATACCGTTTGATCCATATGCTCCGGAGTCGCCGAGGCGGCAGCAAATTTTGGGGCTGCGGGAGCAGTTGGTGCGGAAGGCGGGATGACGGTGTCCTTTGAACCATAGATTTTGTTGTATCGCTTGGCTGCCTTGCGGAGAGCTTCGTTGGGCGGGTCGTCGGCTTCGAGCATGGCTAAAAAAGCCTCGCTGTCTCGTTTGGAAAGTACTGTGGTGTGAGCTTGTTCCAAGACGCTGCGCGCAGCTTCCACCAACGTCGAAACAGCGAAATCATTGATATTTTGGCCATTCAGCAAAGCAGCATCATAGATCAAATCTATTTGCTCTCTTGTCAGCCGAAGCGCCAAGCGTTTTTCAGACTTCATAGACATCGGTGAATCTCCTGTGCGGTCCGAATCATGCACTCCCATCCGCCGCCCTGCGTTCGCGCGCACGCGCCTCCAGCGCCGTTTTTACCTCCGGCGGCACAAACTTCTCCAGCTCGCCGCCGAGATCGGCGATCTGGCGCAAGAGCGTGCCGCTGATGTGCGAATAGGTTTCCCTGGCCATCAAGAAAACTGTTTCGATGTCCGCGGCCAACGCCAAATTGGTGAGCGACATCGTGAACTCGTATTCCATATCGCTAGTCGTGCGCAAGCCGCGCAGCATGATGTGGGCGCCTTCCTGACGCACGAAGTTCACCGCCAAACCGCCGAATGGCAGCACCTTGACATTCGCCAGGTTGGAAGAGACTCGCTTTACCAACTGCACGCGCTCTTCGGTGCTGAAAAACGGCGACTTCTCAGGATTGGTGCCGACGCCGACCACCAATTGATCGAAGATCTTGCTGCCCCGGCGGATCACGTCGAGATGGCCGAGGTGGACGGGGTCGAATACGCCTGTGTAGACGGCGATGATGGGGTCCGTGCGGGTGGACATGGGACATCCTCATGAGATTGCCGCTATGCCGTTGGCTGATTGGTAAGGCACATCACCAATTTATCCAACTCCTCGAAGTTGTTATAGAAATGCGGGCTTACCCGCAACCTGCCCCCACGCTGGTTGACGACGACGCCATTGGATCGACAAACCGCCATCAATGCGGGCAGTCCCTTGGCATCCTCGACAGCGAAAGAAACTATGCTGGACGCTTCGCCCGCCGCGCGGCTGCTGTACAACTTGGGCCACGGCCTTTCCGCGATGCGGTGGCAAAGGTGATCGGTCAGTTCCAGCACGCGGGCGCCAATGTTATCGATGCCGAGTTGCAACATCATTTCCAGGCTTGCGCCCAAAGCGGTGATGCCCGCAACATTGAGGCTGCCGCTCTCCCAGCGGCCGGCATGCGGTTTGAGATTGAAGTCGATCCGCGAGAAGTCCTTGGCGCCGACGACGCTGTTCCAGCCGACACCGACCGCGTGCAGCCGATCCACCAGCTCACGGCGCACATAGAGAATGCCGGCGCCTTCCGGACCCAGGAGCCATTTGTGGCCGTCGGCCGCCAGGAAGTCGATGGGCGTTCGTTGCAAATCGAGCGGAAAGACGCCCAATCCCTGAATAGCATCGACGAAGAAGAGCACGCCGTG
>Ga0134121_10002968_pt1 | contig 14367 bp, 10 predicted proteins | sample KB301_FD_96463 | JGI IMG/M metagenome (GOLD analysis project Ga0134121, IMG submission 96463) | Terrestrial soil microbial communities without Nitrogen fertilizer from Kellogg Biological Station, Michigan, USA - KB3-0-1 | ecosystem: Environmental > Terrestrial > Soil > Unclassified ...
CGATCATTGGGTCGCGTCCTGATCTCTGCAAAATGGATCGGCAAGGATCGACAGCAGATCGCGGCCGTGATCGAATCGACCCACATCAAAGTCAACTGGTTTATTTCGCGGCAGACCCTTAGCTTCACCAGGAGGCCCCATGCGTTTCCTCATTCTTCTCCTCGTACTCGCACTCTCCGCATGCGCCAGATCGGATATCGAGCTGGCCGCCAAACCGGTCACGGCGCCGCTCAAGGTGCCACTGGTCCTGGCCAGCGAGGCGCCCACGCCCGACATGCTGGCATTGACCGGCGAGCTCGTCGCCGATCCTCATGATGCTCGTCGTCGGGTTCGCCGGTTATCGAACGCTTGGCGTCGACAAGTTCCCGAAGATCGATATTCCCACCGTCCTCATCACGACGCCCTATCCCGGGGCCTCACCGTCGGCCGTCGAGGCCGATGTCACCAAGAAGATCGAAGCCGCGGTCAACACCGTGAGCGGCCTGGATCTACTGCAGTCGACCTCGACGGAAGGCGTCTCGCTCGTGATCGCGGCGTTTGACCTCAGCGTCGATGGCGACAAGGCCGTGCAGGACATCAACGAGCACCTCGCGGCGGTGCTCCGCGATCTACCGGGCGGTTCTCGCCCCGAGGTGCGCAAGGCGGATTTCGATGCCGCCCCGGTGCTGGTGCTCGCCATCAAGGGGCCGGCCGGCGTGCCGATCCGCGAGCTGACGCAGTTCGCCGACAAGCAGGTCAAGCAGCGGCTCGAACGGCTCGCCGGTGTCGGTCAGGTCGCCGTGCTGGGCGGCCAGGAGCGCCAGCTCGATGTCCGCCTCGATGCGGTCCGGCTCGCGGCCACGGGCGTCTCGGCGCTCGAGGTCCAGCGCGCGATCGCCACGAGCAACGTCAGCGTTCCGGGCGGGCGGATCGAGCGCGGCGAGACCAACCTGTCGCTCCGCGTCGATAGCCGGGCGCTCGATGCCGAGCAGATCGCGCAGATCGTCGTGCAGCAACGCGGCGATCTGCCGATCCGCGTGGCGGATGTCGCCGAGGTCGTCGATGCCGAACGCGCCGCGGAGAGCTCCGTGTCGCGCAACGGCGTGCCGGCGATCGCGCTGTCGGTGCGCAAGCAGTCGGGGACCAACACCATCGCGGTCGTCGATCGCGTCACGGCCGCGGTGCACGAGCTCGCCGCGGGCTTGCCCGCCGGCTACCGGCTCGACGTCGTGCGCGATAATGCGGTCCAGACCCGCGCGTCGGCGGATCTGGTGATCGAGCACCTGATCGTCGGATCGCTGCTCGCCGCGCTGATCGTCCTGCTGTTCCTCGGCAACGTGCGCTCGACGATCATCGCCGCGGTCTCGATCCCGGTCTCGATCATCGCGACCTTCGGGCTCATGAAGCTGGCCGGGTTCACGCTCAACTTCCTGACGCTGCTCGCGCTCGCGCTCGCGGTCGGCATCGTCATCGACGACGCGATCGTGGTGCTCGAGAACATCCATCGCTTCATCCACGAGCAGCGCATGAAGCCGTTTCCGGCCGCGATCGCCGCGACCCGGGAGGTGGGGCCTGCGGTGCTCGCGACCACGCTCTCGCTGCTGGCGGTGTTCCTGCCCATGGCGTTCATGGACGGCATGGTCGGCCGGTTCTTCCTCAGCTTCGGCGTCACCATGGCGTTCGCGATCGCGGTCTCGATGATCGTCGCGTTCACGCTGACGCCGATGATGTCGGCGCGGATGCTCGCGCCAGCGCCGGCCGAGCACCAGGAGATTCGCCGCACGTGGCTCGAGCGTGGCAGCGACCGGGTGCACCGGCCGCTGGCGCGGGGTTACACCGCGCTGCTCGCGCTCTGCCTCCGCCGGCGCTGGCTCGTGGGGCTCGCGATCATCGGATCGTGCGCCAGCATGAGCGTCGTCAAGCCCGCGAGCAGCAGTGACCTCGTGCCGCCCAACGACGAGGCGCAGTTCGAGATCTACGTCCAGACCCCGCAGGGCACGACGCTCGAGGCGACCACGCTGATCGCCGAGCGCCTGGCGCGGACGGCGCGGCGGCTGCCCGAGGTCGAGAGCACGCTGGTCACCATCGCCGACAGCGATCAGCGCGAGCCGAACGTCGGCCGCGTCTACGCCCACCTCGTCGCCCCCGAGTTGCGCGCGCGCGACCAGGCCAGCGTGATGGCGCAGGTCCGCGGCGATATTGCGCACGATGTCCCGGCCGGGACGCGCGTCGCCGTGCAGCTGGCCAACGACTTCTCGTTCGGCGGCCAGAACGCGCTCGTGACCTACATGATCAGCGGCCCCGACCTCGCCAAGCTCGAGGGCTACGGCAAGCGGGTCGTCGCGAAGATGCGCGCGGTTCCCGGGGTTGTCGATCTCGACTCGAGCCTGGTCGACCCCGTCGCCGAAACCACGGTGGAGCCGGATCTCGATCGCGCGGCGCGGCTGGGGGTCGATCCCGCGGACATCACCGGGACCCTCCGGGTGCTGATCGGCGGCGTCGAGGCATCGACCTTCGAGCACGACGGCGATCAGTATCCGGTGTTCGTGCGGGCGGCGGAGCAGTTCCGCGATGATCCGTCGGCGCTATCGGCGATTCACGTGCCGTCGCGGCGCCACGGCCAGGTCCCGCTGCCCGACGTGATCCGCGTGCGCACCGGCGTCGCGACGTCGAAGATCACCCGCCAGAGCCGCGAGCGCGCCGTCTTCATCACGATGAACGTCGCCCCCGGCTTCTCGCAGCCGGCGATCACCAGCGCGCTCGAGGCGACGCTGCGCGACCTCGGCATGCCGGCGGGCTACTCGGCGGAGCCGTTCGGCAGGACCAAGGAGCTGGCGAAGCTCAAGGGCGCCTTCCTGCTCACGGTAGGCCTCTCCGTCATCTTCATGTACCTCGTGCTCGCGGCGCAGTTCGAGTCGTGGCTCTACCCGTTCATCATCATGCTGTCGCTGCCGCTCGTCGTGCCGTTCGCCATGATGTCGCTCGCGCTCACCGGCGGCAGCCTCAACATCTTCTCGATGCTGGGGGTGATCGTGTTGTTCGCGATGGTGAAGAAGAACGCGATTCTTCAGATCGATCACACCAACGTGCTGCGGCGCTCCGGTACGCCGCGTACCGAGGCCGTGCTCGCGGCGAGCCGCGATCGCCTCCGGCCGATCCTGATGACGACCTTCGCGTTCGTCGCCGGCATGCTGCCGCTGGTCATGAGCAAGGGCATCGGCGCGGGCTACTCGAAGGCGATGGCGAGCGTCGTCGTCGGTGGTCAGACGCTGTCGCTGCTCCTCACGCTGGTCGCGATCCCGGTGCTCTACACCTGGTTCGACGATCTCGCGCGACTCGGGCGGCGGATCGTGGGCGCGCTGCGCCGTCATCGACCGGTGCTCGACCGGGGCGCCGGCGAACTAGGCCTCGTCGACCTGCGCCTCGAGGAGCACTAGCCATGGTCTCGTCGAGATCGACGGATCCATTGGAACGCTGGGCCCAGCGATTCTGCCTGCTGGCGATGCTGGCCCTGATCGTCGCCGTCGCGCTCAGGTACGTGGCGAGCGGCAGGTAGCACGAGTGATCGAGATCAGGAGTACGAAATGGACAACACGCGATGGATCGTCGTTGGCACCAACTTCAGCGAGGGCGCGCACCACGCTTTGGCCTATGCCATCACCACGGCAACCCAGACCGGCGCGCGCATCGCGCTCGTCCACGCCTACGAGGATTCGCTCGATCCGTCGATCGATGTCGCGCCGGCGCTGTATGCGCGCCTCGACGACGTGATCGAGCGCTCGAGAGCCGCGCGGCGCGGCGTTCACGTCGAGCCCGTGCTCCGGCGCGGTGCACCGTGGGACAAGCTCCGCAACGCGGCGCTGGATCTCGGCGCCGATCTGATCGTGATCGGCACCGGCCCAAAGGCCGAACCGTTCGCCGCTGGAAGCCTGATGACCCGCATGCTCACGGCCGCCAGGCGGCTGGTGCTCGTGATCGCGGTGCACCATCCGCACGCAACGAAGGGCGAATCGTTACCCTGCAACGAAGCGGTCTCGTGATCGACCGTCGGCGCGGGGTTCCATCGGTCGAGCGGCAGGTAGTACGAGCGAGCTTCAGCGGCGAGCGCTTTCGAGCGGTTAGCCCGTTTGACGGAGATCCCACACAGGCTCGACGGAGGTCTTGGTACCGCGAGAGTAGGTTGACGACATGGACACCACGCGATGGCTCGTCGTCGGCACCAACTTCAGCGAGAGCGCGCACCACGCGTTGGCCTACGCCATCACCATCGCAACCCAGACCGGTGCGCGCATCGCGCTCGTCCACGCGTACGAGGACTCGCTCGATCCGTCGATCGATGTCGCGCCGGGCCTGTACGCGCGCCTCGGCGACGTGATCGAGCGATCGAGCGCCGCGCGGTGCGGCGTTCACGTCGAGCCCGTGCTCCGGCGCGGTGCACCGTGGGACAAGCTCCGCAACGTGGCGATGGATCTCGGCGCCGATCTGACCGTGATCGGCACTGGACCCAAGCCCGATCCGCTCGCCGCTGGAAGCCTGATGACCCACATGCTCACGGCCGCCAGGCCGCCGGAACTGGTGATCGCGGTGCACCATCCGCACGCGACCAAGGGCGAACCGTGACTCTGCAACGAGTCGGTCTCGTGATCGCGTGCGGCGCCAGGTAAGGGGCGCGCGCCTCAACGAGGTCGCCACCGATGTGGGATGGGCGTGAGATCGGCGTCAAAATCGAGCATTTCACATTGGTTCGACGCGAGCTACCGAGCGTTCGACGGTGATCTCACGAGCATCCGACGGCGGCGTTTCGCGCGCGCGCTTATCTTCGAGATGGAAATGACGGGCGGGTTACGCATCCGGCCACCGATTGCAGACGACCAACTCCTCGACGAGGTGGTCATGGAGATCAATCGAATCCATCGCTCGGCAACAGTCGACCCAGAGAGAAAGAGAGTTCAGTCATGGACACAGATCTGCATTGGTTACTTCCATCTGAAGCAGGAGCACCCATGGTGTCGCACGAGTTCGCCACGGTCGTACGGGCGGCCTTGGCGACCGATGGGATCATGAAAGTCGCGGACACGGTGGCCAGCCTGCGGGAACTCAGCGTGGCCGGGGCATCATCATCGTGGACCGCCATCCTGCAGGGTTGTCTAGCTGCATCGGACGGAGGAGGAGGCGTGTTCTTCTGGGACAGCGCAAGCACGCTCGCCGACGACACCGGTCTGACAGTCAAGCCCAACGCTATCGCTGGGCCCGGACGATGGCGCCGAATCTACAGTGGCCCGGTAAACGTGAAGTGGTTCGGGGCGAAGGGAGACAGGTCCGATCCTGCAACGGACGATACTTCCCCCATCAACGCAGCGATCGCAGCGAGTCGATGGGTATTCCTCCCAGCCGGAACATACTACGTCACCAGCCTACTCACGGGCAATCAGAACACGCTCCGGCTCACCGGGACGAGCGGATCACAGTACGGAGCGGACCCGCGGACGGTGATCGCGCCCTTCTCGAAGAGTTCGGGTCCACTCGTACAAATCAGCGACGGGGCCGTCAACGGTCCGCCATTATCTGTCCAGTTGGAGAACATCACGATCGATGGCGCGCACGCGACTGGAGGTCATGTTGACACCGGCGTGTTGATCTTGAAGGGTCAGGACATCCGGCTCAAACATGTGTTCGTGACGAATTGCGCGACGGGCATCTACATTGCTGGAACTTCTAACTCTCTCCAAACCCGCGTGATGAATGTGTTCCTGGATAGCTGCCTGACCTGGAACAACGCTGCGTTCGGATGCCGGATCGAACCACCTGTCACCCAAGGCGCGTTCAGTAACTTTACCCTTCTCAATTGCTCCTCCGAGAGTGACGAAGTAGGATGCAGAATCTCGAACGCATCATTAGTATCCATCCAATCTTCTGAATTCCAGAATTTTAAGTCATACGGACTGGACATTGCTGCGTCCAACGTGTCGCTGATCAGCACGTGGCTGGAAGGTCAACCTGGCTCAACGACGCTCAACGTGACTAACAGTGGCCGCGTACTCGCGCTCTCGTCGAACATCTACCATCCGGCCATCGACTGCAGCAGCGTCGTCGAATCGCACAACTGCACGGTCGCAATCGAGTCAAGCACGACTTCACGCCTCGGCCTGCTCTTCGAGCCATCGTCAACGTCATGGGGGCCTCCCAATCTCGGAACCGCTGGCGCGATCTATCCGCGCGGTTACTCGTATACCGACATGCAGGGTGTCGAGTGGGTATGCGTTGTGCCCGGCACGAGCGGCAATAGTGCTTTCATCGCGCGCAGCGGCCGGATCATGATAACGGTCGACGCGGCACAGCTTCTCAACGGCAACATGCTCTGGTACCCGCAGTGCGACTTCCTCGTCGAGCGGATATCGTTCGTTGTAACGCAGACCCTGATCGGAAACGCGACCGATCTTTCCTTTGCGACAATGCTGAACGGCAATTCTGACGACTTGATCCGGGTGCCAATCACCAATGGCCAGGTTGCCTCCGGTACCGTCATCACAGCCGCCGAAACTCAGCCCCCTACGCGCAACTCACAGGTGGCCAGGCGTTCAAGATGTCTGGGACGAAGCCTTCCGATGTGAGTGGGGCGATCCCGATCCCAGCGTTCGGAGATCGTATATCCGTTTTTACACATCATGGATCGTGGAGCCAAGGGAAGGCCCTGCTCGTGATCGAGGGCAGTTACCTCGCATTCGCGTAGTCGCGTTCATGGCGTTCGGCTCGATAGCCGGAGCTACTTCGACGTCACCGCTGGTGTTGCACCGCAAGGGTCACCCGTATGACTGCGAGGTGTCCGTGTTGAAACCTCAAATTCTTTACATATAGACATTATGACTACATCGACACACGCAACCTCCCTGAGGCCCGCCCACCCGCTCGTTCGAGTAATTTCTGATCGCATGGCGCTGAAGGCCGCCAAGCATGTCAGAACGCCGCTCGTCTTCCTCTCAGAACACGGACGCGAGGGTCTTTTCGAATGGACGCCTGGCGACTTCGCTGTGCAATGCGCTACCGATACCCAGGAGGGCATCTTCATCGAATCCAGCCATACCGCCAACACGACCGGCGCGTGGGTCCGCGTCGGTCACGAAAGGGAGTGGCGAACAGAGTGGTTCGGCCTGACGCTCGATGCTGGACCAGGTACCGGACCTTACTGCGACGCCGAGGCGATTCCAATGCTCCTTCTCGGCAACATCGTCAAGCCACAAAAGATCAGTTTCGGAGCTGGCATCTACAGCCTCGGGGCTGCCCTGCCGGAGATCAGCTGGCAGGTCGAGATCTCTGGCGTTCGCGCACAACAGAGCACCATTGTCGTCAAGCACTATGTCGAGCCTACCAGTGATCGCGGCGTATTCGCATTCAATGATCACGGCTTCATCGTCCGCAACCTGAGCGTTCGCGCCACCTCCGGCTCTGGCGGGTCTGGCATCTCGGCAATTCTCACGGGGAACGCTCCGGCGGCGGGCCGCTCCTTCATCGAGAACGTAACCGTTTCCGGAGGCGACTATTTTGATCAGTCCCTGTGCATCGACGGCCACACCAATACGGCCGTCGAAGGCCCGAGCTATCGTGGCGTCTGGGTACGCGACAGCGAGTTTTTTGGTGCGGCCTCGAGTGCGATCAAGTTGCGAAGCGTGCACCACATCTTCATGTCCGGCCTCTTCATCGCAACGTCCGGAGGGACCGGAACCTCGGCGCTGATCATCGCCGGAGATGTCGAGGCCTACAACGATGATGTGCACATCTTCGGCATCATCTCTGGTAACACAACGATGACACGTCTTTCGCGGAGCAGCTTTCATTCGCCACTCAACGGCAATGTCGTTAATGACGACACATGCAATTCAATCGCTTGGTTCGGGGCAAATTTCTCTGGTGTGCACCAGCAGAATTGGGCGAACAGTGCATATATCACTTCTTGAACAATTCTCGAAATATGGACCAGCAACGCGCCTCGCGTCAGCGGCTGCGCCGGTCACGCCAGGAGGGCACGCGCCTCGACGAGGTCGCTGGTGTCGAAGCCCTCCGTGAACGTGTCATAGACCCGTCGCAGCTCGGCGCGCGCGTCGCCGAGCCTCGCCAAGCTCATCGCCGCGCGCAGCTCGAACGACCGCGAGTGCTGGCTGCGCGCGAGCTCGAGTGCCGCGGTGAAGCATCGCCGCGCCTCGGCAGGGTCGTCGGACTTCACGATCTCACCGCGGAGCCGCAGCAACTCGGGCTCCGAAAGGCGTTCGTCGATCTCGTCTGCGATCGCAAGACTGCGTTCGATCTCCTCGAGGGCCTTCGCGCGCTGTCCGGCGCATGTACAGGCTTCGATGTAGGGCAACGCGAAGGTCGTCGATCCGATACGCACAAACTCCCGAAGGTCCGACAGCAAGCTCCAGCGCTGGTCCGAGCTCGCGGGCAGGTCGCCCGATCTGGCGGCCGCCCAGAGGACGATGATCTCGGCGCGATACTCCAAGACCTTGAACTCGAGTCTTCGCGCGATGGCGAGCCCGCGCTTTGCGCTATCGAGTGCCGCGGCGGTCTCGCCGCGCCACATGTGGACGATCGACACGGCCGATAGTGACGGCGCCATCAGATAGGAATCCTGGATCGACTCCCCGACGGCGAGCGCGGCGCGAGCGTGCGCCATGGCCGCGTCAGGGCAGCCGCGCAACCAGGTGATGAGGGCAGAGCTTATACATGCCGACGCATACGGGTCGGGCAGGTACCCGCCTTTGCCTAATGCCGGGCGATAGCTCCGCGCGGCAAGCGATGCGTAGACGGCGTCGAGCCGGTGGTTCGCCTCGTCGAGTCTTCCGCGAATCATCGCGACCGACACCAAGGCATTGTCCACGGTCTCGATCAACACGGGATCGCCAGCGCGCTGCACGGCGTCGAGTACCGGTGCGCTGCTGGCGTCGATCTCGCGGAGGTCGCCGTGCGTGAGTCGGGCGTACAAGCTCACGATCAGCGCACGCGCCAGATCGGACTCGGCCCCGAGACGCGACGCGAGTTCGATCGTACGCTGGAAGGTCGCGAGGAGCTCCGGAGTGGTCAGCGCTTTCGCCATGTACAGCACAGGGGCGAGATGCTGGAGCACGCGCAACTCGGCCCCCTCCCGTTCGGCGCCTTCCGGAGCATGCAGCGCGAGCTCCCGGCCGCGCTCGAAGTTGCGCAATGCAGCCTCGCTGCCCGAGCGCTGCATCGATCGTTCACCCGCCATCACGTAGTACGCGCTTGCCTTGGCAGGCAGCTGGGCCCGGTCGAAGTGCATCGCGAGCTCGGCGGCGATCACGGCCGGGGCAGTGCGGTGGCCGGCTTCGAGGCATTCGCCGATGCGGCGCTGCCACTGCCGCTCGACGGTGGACGACACGCGCACGGCCGCGGCGTGCTGGTAGATCGCGTGCGTGAAGCCATAGCGAGCTTGCAGGCTGCCGTCGGGCCAGGCTTCGGTCTCGAGCCGGCGCAGGTACGGGTGCTCGTCCGCGAGCAGCTCGCACGCCTCATCGACGCCAGCGAGCGGCGCCTCGAGCGCCGCGGCGACCACGACCGGTGCGAACACGGCGCCTGCGATGCTTGCGGCCTCGAGCACGCGTTGCTCGGCGGCGCCGAGCCGATCGATCTGGATATCGATCAGCTGCGTCACCGACTCGGGCCGCCGCGCCGCGACCTCGGCGAGCGGCATCGCGAGCGCCCAGCGCTCGTCGATCGGCTGCACCACCGCCCGGCGCTCGAGGTCATCGAGCATCGCGACCATGAACAACGGGTGCCCGGCCGTCGTCGCATGCAGCGTCGCGGCGAACCCGACCGGGAACGCGTGCCCGCGATAGCGCTGCGCGAGATACTGCTCGACCGCCGCGATCGGCAGCGCCTCGAGCGCGATCTGCGCCGCCTGGCGGTGCGACACCAGCTCGCCCATCACACGCGCCAGTGGGTGCGTCTTCGGCAGATCCGAGCGACGCAGCGTCCCGAGCACGACCAGCCGCGCCGGCTCGCGCTGGCGGCCGAGCATCGCGATCAGCTCGACGGTCGAGGTATCGGACCAGTGCAGATCCTCGAGCACGAGGACGAACGGCCGTTCGGCGCTGAGTACTTCGAGCGCGCCCGCGAGCTCGCGCAGCATGCGCGTCTGCGTCACGCCTTGCAGCTTGCGCTGCAGCTCCGCGAGCCGCTCGTCCGATACGACGCCCGGCAGCTGGGTCAGCCAGGTCGGCGCATGGCGCGCGAGCACTGGCACCACGCGATCGCTCTCCGGCCCCTTGCACAACCGGCCCAGCGCGTCGAGCACCGGCAGGTACGCTTCCCCCGCGCCGTACTGCTCGACGCACGCCCCCCGCGCGATCGTCACCTGCGGCGCCGCATGCTCGAGCAACGCGTCCACCACCGTCGTCTTGCCGATCCCCGCGTCGCCCGCGAGGAAGACCGTCTGCCGCTTGTGCGCCAGCGCGTCGCGCAGCACGGCCGCCAGGATCTGCAGCTGGTCCTCGCGGCCGGCAATCGCAAACGCCGAAATCGCCGCCGGAATGGCCGCGTCGCGGACCGGTGGCGGCGTACCACCCGTCACCTCGACGAGAAATCGGTAGCCGCGGCCCACCACCGTCTCGATCAGATCCTCGCCGAGCACCCGCCGCAGATCGCGGATGTGGGTGCGCAGCACGCTGTCGCTCATCGCCACCTGCCCCCACACCGCGTCGACCAGTTCTTGCTGGGTGACCAGCCGCCTCGGATGTTCGGCGAGATACCGCAGGATCGCGAACGGCTTGTGCCGGAGCGAGAGCTCCGCGCCGGCCTTCCACAGGCGCTCGTCGGTCACGTCCAGCTCGAAGGGCGGAAAAACCAGCGAGGCCACCTCCACCGAGAATCGGTCAGCTCTCCGGTGTCGTCAAGCCAGGACGGTAGGCCGGCCTCGACAAGACGGAGACGCGACCCCGGAGCGCGATAACTCCCGGTGTCAGGACGACGACGACGCCCACCGCGCCGGCGCCGGGAACCGCAATCGCGATCGCCAGGACCAGCGAGTTCTCCGCGGCAGTCGCAGCCATGACGAACAGGCAGCGCTGGGATCCCCAGGTAGTTGCGAGACATGGCGGGAGATGACGTTCGGCGATGGTTTGCATGAGCCCACGCTAGGGGCCGTGCGCCGCCACCGATATGGGATGCGCGTGAGATCGGCGTCGAATCGAGCGTTTCACATCGGTTCGACGCGAGCTACCGACGTTCGACGGTGATCTCACGAGCATCCCACGGCGGCGTTTCGCGCGCTCTCTTACCTTCGAGATGGAATGACGGGTGGGTTACGCCTCCGGCCACCGATTGCGGACGACCAGCTCCTCGACGAGGTGGTCACGGAGATCAATCGAATCCATCGCTCGGCAACGGTCGACCTCGCGTTGACCATCGGCAAGCTGATCGTCGAGCGGTTCTACGCGGGCGAACTCGCGGTATGGCGGAGGCACGCAGGCAAGGAAGCCTCGTTCCGCAAGCTGGCGGCACGAGCCGGTCGCGACCTCCACATGACCGCCACGACCTTGTACCGTGCCGTCGCCTTGTACGAACTGACGCAGCGGCTAGGTGTTTCCACGTGGAAACACCTGTCGGTCTCCCATCTCCGCGCCGTGCTCGGTCTGCCCGAGGACGAACAGCGCCAGTTGCTCGCGACAGCCGACCTGTCGTGCTGGACCACCGCGCGCCTTGAAGCCGAGGCGCGCCAGCTGCGTTGCGCACGACTCGGCAAGCGCGGGCGCCTGCCGTTACCCGGCTTCATGAAGACGATCAACCGGCTTGTCGGGCTGCTGGCGAACGGTGACGCGGTGCGCGTGGATCCCGAGGCGCTCAGATGCCTGGACGACTTCGAGCGCCAGCGCCTCACCCGAACGCTTGGCGAGGTCCAGGCCTCGCTCACTCGCCTGCAGCAACAGATCGAATCCTGTCTTCGCGTCGCGTAAGCGGCAGTTGCTCGCGGCGGCAGATCTGGCGCGCTGGCCACTCAGCACCACGAGCGCCGGGGCGTGTACGTTGCATCGCGCGCGGCTCGGTAAGCACGGATACTCGTCGCTGCCCAGTCGTATCGTCGCTGTATATAAGCGTTGATCCGCCTCGCCACACTGCGCTCCTCTGAGCGTCGGATTCCTGGTGAAAGCAAAGATAATTGTGCATGATGACGATTTAAACAAGATCGATATTAAATCGTCCTCTTCACTCTCGAGGATCAAGGAAGTCACATTGACAGCTGTCGGGGCTGTTGTTAGGGTGAAGTGGTTGGATCGATTTATGGTAAGTCGATCGGCGCAGTATTCTTGTTGGAGGTAAAGCTATGTTCTTGAGGGCAGTGGCATCGACGATTATGTCGAGCAATAAAACAATCCGTATGAGTCATAATGCAATTCTGTCGGTCATGCTGGCGATTGGCAGTGGGGTCGGGTGCACCGCGAGTGACGGAGCGCTGGAACAGACCGCCTCGGATACACAAGACCTCTACGTGAAAGGCACCCGGATCTGGCAAACGCTATCGATCCCCGTGTGTTGGGACAACCCCAGCGCGGGCAGCTCCACCCAGCGCGGCTGGGTCCAGAACAAGATCGCCACGACCTGGGCGGCGGTCTCCGACGTGACATTCACTGGGTGGGGGACCTGTGCCTCGGGCCAGAGTGGAATCCATATCCGGATCAACGATGAAGGCCCGCACACGGTCGGGCTCGGCCGTGATCTCGACGGCGTCACCGCCGGTATGGTCCTGAACTTCACGTTCAACAACTGGAGCCCTGTGTGCCAGAGCCAGCAGCAGTTCTGCATCGAGGCGATCGCCGCGCACGAGTTCGGTCACGCACTCGGCTTCGCGCATGAACAGAACCGGCCCGACACGCCGGCGTCGTGCCTCGACGCGCCCCAGGGCGGCAGCGGCGACACGACGATCGGCGCATGGGACCTCAACTCCATCATGGACTACTGCGCCCCGAACTGGAACAATAACGGCAACCTGTCGTCGACAGACATCGTCGGTGTACGCCAATACTACGGATCTTCGACGTTCGCGGGCAATCGCAAGGCGGGCGTGGTATGGCCGAACGGCAAGATCTACTTCTTCAATGGCGCCCAGTACACGCGCTACGATATCGCCAATGATCGGGCCGACAGTGGCTTCCCGGCCACGATCTCCGCGAACTGGCACAACTGGCCATCGACCTGGACCGACGGCATCGACGCCGGCTTAGACTGGGGCAACGGCAAGGCGTACTTCTTTCACGGCTCGGAGTACGTGCGCTACGACATCGCTGCCGACCAGGTCGACGCCGGCTTCCCGGCCCCGATCGCCGCCAACTGGGGCAACTGGCCGGCATCGTGGACTTCGGTCGACGCTTCGGTGAAGTGGAACAACGGCAAGGTGTACTTCTTCCGCGGCTCGGAATACCTCCGCTACGACATCGCGACTGACCGGGTCGACGCCGGCTACCCGGCCCCGATCTCCGGCAACTGGTCGGGGCTGTTCACCAGCGCGATCGACTACGCGCTGGTGCACCCGAACGGATGGGCGTACTTCTTCAAGGGCACGCAGTACCAGCGCTACGACATCGGCCTCGATCAGGTGAACCGGACCCTGCCGATCGTCGGCTGGTGGGCCGGCGTTCCGTTCTGAGCCCCGCCAGGCGGCTGCCACGCAGTGCCGGCGCATTCGCCTGTCGAGGATCGACGTGCCGTCGTAGAGCGATATCGTGACGCCCGGCAGACCCGCCTCGCGCCGAACTCGACGGCGCCGATCATGCGAGGAGGGCGCGCGCCTCGATGAGGTCGCTCGTATCGAGGCCCTCCGTGAACGTGTCGTAAAGCTTTTGCAGATCGGAGCGTGACTCGCCGAGCCTTGCGAGGCTCATCGCCGCGCGCAGCCCAAAGGACCTCGAGTTCTGGCTGCGCGCGAGTTCGAGCGCCGCGGCGAACCAGCGCCGCGCCTCGGTGGGGTCGTCCGCTTTCACGATCTCGCCGCGGACCCGGAGCAACTCGGGCTCCGAGACGCGCTCGTTGAGGTCCCTCGTGATCGCAAGGCTTCGTTCGATCTCGTCGAGCGCCCTCGCGCGCTCTCCGGCCTGCGCACAGACTGCAATGTACGGCAGCGCGGAGGTCGCCGAATCGACCCGAGAGAACGCCCGGAGCTCCAACAGCGAGCTTCCGCGCGCGTCCAGGTTCACGAGCGGCTCACCCAACCTCGCAGATGCCCAGGCAAGAACGAGCTCGGAGCGACAGCGAAAGATCCCCAGGTCGAATTGTTGGGCGATGGCCAGCCCGCGCTTGCCGACCTCGAGCACCGCCGCGAGCTCGCCACGAAACATGTGGATCTGCAGCTGGTCCTCCCGCCCCGCGATCGCCGGCGTCTGCGTCAGC
>Ga0134121_10002970_pt1 | contig 14360 bp, 14 predicted proteins | sample KB301_FD_96463 | JGI IMG/M metagenome (GOLD analysis project Ga0134121, IMG submission 96463) | Terrestrial soil microbial communities without Nitrogen fertilizer from Kellogg Biological Station, Michigan, USA - KB3-0-1 | ecosystem: Environmental > Terrestrial > Soil > Unclassified ...
GAAGCCGGTGATGCCGAGCTTCTCGACATTGGCGCGCGGGTTCTTGCCGGCCCACGCCACCATCGCGTCGATGTCCTCGAACGCCTGGGCGTCGGTAAGCTGGTTCGCGCCGGCGAGCACCTGCTTGATGTCCTCGAGCTTGGTCAGATCGCCGATGCGGAAATACGGCTCGTTGGTCACCGCGAAATAGCCCGCCTTCGCCACGCGCCGCGTGACGTCCTTGATGTGCTCGTGCATGCCCCAGACCTCGGGCACCACGATGACCACCGGCCGCTTGCCCTTGCCCTTCGGCACCGCGTAGTAGATCGGGATGTCGCCGACCTTGGCGTCGCCGCCGTCGAGGCCGTCCATCGGCGTCTTGATCGCCTGCGCGAGGATCGGCTCGGCGGTGACCGCGAAGCCCGCGGCGATGCACGCCGCGACGAAGCCGCGCCGGTCCACCTGCACGTCGGGCAGCAGGCTGTTGAGGTTGTCGTCCTTCAGGTCTCTGCGCGAATCTTCCATTTGCCTCTTCTCCGTTGTTGGATACGTGGGATACGGCCCGAGGCCGCGGATTATTCCACTCGCAGCTGGCGGTGGCGAAAGCAGCTCGTCAGGTGATCGTTGACCATGCCGGTGGCCTGCATGAACGCGTAGCAGATGGTCGAGCCGACGAAACGAAAGCCGCGCTTCTGCAGGTCCTTGCTCATTGCGTCCGATTGCGCCGTGCGCCCCGGGATGTCCTTGCCCTTGCGCTTGTTCTGGATCGGCTTGCCGCCGACGAACTGCCAGATGTAGCGGTCGAAGGAGCCGAACTCCTTCTGCACCGCGAGGAACGCCCGCGCGTTGCTGACCGTGCTCTCGACCTTGAGCCGGTTGCGCACGATGCCCTCGTTCTTCATCAGCTTTCTTTTGTGCTGGGCGGTAAAGCGCGCCACCTTCCGCGGATCGAAGCGGGCGAAGGCGCGGCGGTAGTTCTCGCGCTTGTTCAGGATCGTCGACCAGCTCAGTCCGGCCTGCGCCCCTTCCAGCGTGATGAACTCGAACAGCACGCGGTCGTCGTGCACCGGCACGCCCCATTCCTGGTCGTGGTAGGCGATGTCCAGCTCGCTGGTGGGCCAGCTACAGCGGATAGTCATAGCGGATGAAATCGTTGTGTTTGGCGACTTTGTCGTACAGGGCGCGCGCCGCGGCATTGTGCGTCTGCGTGAGCCAGTAGAGCCTTTCCGCTCCTCGCTCACGCGCCGCCTTCGCCACCGCCTCGATCAGCGCGCGCGCCACGCCGCGGCCGCGGGCCGCCGGATCGACGAACAGATCCTGCAGGTAGCAGACCTCGTGGTTCCAGGTACCGGTATGGAAGAGGAAGTGCGTGATACCCACCAGCTCGCCGTCGTAGCGTGCACCGAAACCCCAGACGCGGTCGTTGCCGAGCAGGCGCTTCCAGGCGTGAGCGTATTCCGCATCCGTGACCGGGGTTTTGTAGAACGCTTTGTAACCCTGTACGAGGACCAGCCAGCGCTGGTGATCGGCGGCCGCGAGCGCGGCGACTCGAACGGACATGTGGCTAGGCAGCGATCTCCGGCCGGCGCTTCCACACCTCGGTCGCCCGCTCGAACGCGTGCGCGAACTGCAGCAGGCCGAAGTCGTCGCGATAGCGGCCGACGATCTGGATGCCCACGGGCAGGCCGTCGTCGGTGAAGCCCGCCGGCACCGAGATCGCCGGATGCGTGGTGAGGGTGATGTAGTAGCAGCTCTTCATCCAGTCGAGATAGTTGGTCATCCTCACGCCGGCGATCTCGCGCGGATAGTCCTGGTCGACCGGGAAGGGCGGCAGCTGGTTGACCGGGCAGACGAAGAAGTCGTACTTCTCGAGGAACAGGCGCATGCGGTGGTACATCGCGGTGCGCAGGTTCTCGGCCTTGGCGATGTCGGCGGCGCTGCGCTTCAAGCCTTCTTCGGTGTTCCAGATCACCGTGTCCTTGAGCTTGTCGCGGTGCTCCTTCAGCAGCGCGCCGCCGCGGTGCAGCCAGGTGAGCGCGCGCAGCGACTCGAACGCTTCGGTCGCTCCGGTGAAATCGGGCTCGGCATCCTCGACGATGCAGCCGAGCTCTTTCAATGTTTTTCGGTGCGGCTCCAATGCCGCGGTAACGGATTTTTCGACGGGCAAGCCCCCGAGATCGCGGCTCCACGCGACTTTGGTTTTTCGAAACGATCTTTTCAAAGATTTATTGAAGATCGAACCCGGTTCCATGATCGAGGTCGGTGCGCGCCGGTCGGGGCCGGCCTGCACCGAAAGAAGGAACGCGGCGTCGGACACGGTGCGCGCCATCGGCCCGAGCTCGCTCAGGTTGCTCCACGGATAGGGATGCGGCCAGGCCGGCACGCGCCCGGTCGAGGGTCGGAAGCCGATCACGTTGCAGTAGTTGCCCGGGTTGCGCAGCGACGCGGCAAAGTCGCCGCCGTCGGCGAACGGCACCATGCCGCAGGCCACCGCCACGCCGGCGCCGCCGGAAGAGCCGCCGCAGGTCTTGGACAGGTCGTACGGGTTGCGCGTCGCGCCGAACACCTTGTTGAAGGTCTGCGAGCCGGCGCCGAACTCGGGCGTGTTGGTCTTGCCGATCAGGATCGCGCCCGCCGCTTTCAGGCGCTCGGCCATGATGTGGTCCTCGGTCGGCACGAAATCCTTGTGCACCAGCGAGCCCCAGGTGGTGCGAACGCCCTTGGTGGCAATGACGTCCTTCATCGCGATTGGCAGGCCGGCGAACGGGCCGTCGAATTTCTTCTTGCGGTCGAGCGCTTTCGCGGCCTTCAGGCCTTCCTCGGGCAGGAAGGTGACGATGGCGTTGACCTTGGGATTGACGCGCTCGATCTGCGCGATGAACGCCCGCATGACCTCGGTGGCCGAGATCTTGCGGGCGCGCAGCAGGCGCGCCAGCTCGCGCGCCGGCTTGAAGCAGATTTCGTCTAGCAACCGGCGGTGCAGCGTCCGCTGCCGTCGAACTCCATGGTCTTGCCGCTGAGCGGCACGTGCACCGGCATCTTCGCCGCCTTCTGGAACGCGGCCGTGCGGCTGGTCGGCGAGAGCTGGCCGTTCACCGTCGCCGGCTCGTTTGCATGCGAAGCAATGACCGCGGCCGGGCGCACTAGCTGGTTGACGACGTACGCGGCTTCGTCCGGGCCGGTGGTGAACGGGTAGCCGCCGATGTTCATCACGACCAGGTTCGCCTTGTAATGCCCTCTCACCACAAGATCCTGCTCGGCGGTGATGCCGGTGTCGCCCGAGAGATAGACGGTAAGGCCGTTCGAGAAGCGCAGCACGAAGCCGCCGGGCTCGCCGACGTAGGCGGTCAGGCCACCCGCGTAGAGCTTGGCTTGCTCGGGCGGAAGGAAGGCTGGCGGCAGGCCGTTCGAGTGCACCGCCGGCACGCCGGCGACCATCACCTTGCCGACCATGGTTTGCGCGCCGTAGCGCACCAGGCGCACCAGCTTGGCCGGGTCGCCGCCGAGCGAGCTCACCTTGGCGGAAAGGAACGAGCCCATCTCGCCGCCGACGATCATCGGCGCCTGCTTGCCGAGCGAGATGTTCACCATGTTCGAGTTCGGCGTGACGTTGACCGAGAAATCCGGCTTGGGGCAGGTGCCTGCGTTGGCCGAAGGCTGGATCAGGTCGCCGAGGTGATCGCCGTGCACGTGGCTCAGCAGGATGGCGTCGACCTTGCCCAGGCGCGGATCGTTCGGCCCGCGCACCGTGCGGCCGGCGTCATAAAGAATGCGCGTACCGTCCGGGTCCTCGAACACGATCGCCCGGTCGAGCGGGCAGAACTCGCCGTCGTGGCTGCCGAGCGGCGTGATCTTCACCTTGGGCGATTGCGGGTCCGGCGCGGTGGCGCAGGCGGCGAGCGCCAGCGCGGCGCTGGCGATGAGCAGCTTGGTCATGGGGCCTCCTCCCTCATTTTCCTCGAGCGGCGATGTTACATCAGCACGATGTCGAATTGCTCCTGGGTGTAGCTGCTTTCCACCTGCACCGAGATCGGCTTGCCGATGAAATCGGACAGCATGGCAAGCGAGCTCGACTCGTCCTCGAGCAGCAGATCGATCACCGGCTGCGCGGCGATCACGCGGTACTCGCGGGCGTTGAAGGCACGCGCCTCGCGCAGGATCTCGCGCAGGATGTCGTAGCACACGGTATGCGCGGTGCGTACCTGGCCGCGGCCGGCGCAAGTCGGGCAGGGCTCGCACAGCACGTGGGCGAGCGATTCGCGCGTGCGCTTGCGCGTCATCTCGACCAGGCCGAGCGCGGTGAAGCCGTTCAGCGTGACGCGCGTGCGGTCGCGCGCGAGCCCGCGGCGAAGTTCGTCGAGCACCGCGTTGCGGTGCTCGACGCTCTCCATGTCGATGAAATCGATGATGATGATGCCGCCCAGGTTGCGCAGCCGCAGCTGGCGCACGATCGCCTGCGCCGCCTCGAGGTTGGTCTTGAACACGGTGTCGTCGAAGTTGCGGCTGCCGACGAAACCGCTGGTGTTGACGTCGATGGTGGTCATGGCCTCGGTCTGGTCGATCACCAGCGTGCCGCCCGACTTGAGCTCGACGCGGCGCGCGAGCGCCTTCTCGATCTCGGTCTCGACGTTGTACAGGTCGAACAGCGGCCGCTCCCCGGTGTAGTGCTCGAGCCGGTCGCGCACCTGCGGCATGTACTTCTCGGCGAAGGCCGTCAGCTTCTGGTGGTTCTCGCGCGAATCGATCATCACGCGCGCGGTGCCGGGGGACACCAGGTCGCGCAGCACGCGCTGGGCGAGGGACAGGTCCTGGTAGAGGCAAAGCGGGGGCTTGGCGCCGAGCGATCGCTCGCGGATGGCACGCCAGAGTTGACGCAGGTAAGCGATATCGGCGCGCAGTTCCTCTTCCGACGCGGTCTCCGCCAGCGTGCGCACGATGAAGCCGCCTTTCTCGTCGGGCGGCAGCAGCTCGCGCAGGCGCTCGCGCAGCGCGGCGCGGCCGCTTTCATCCCCGATCTTCTGCGAGATGCCGATGTGCGGGTCGTCGGGCAGGTAGACCAGCAGGCGGCCGGCGATCGAGATCTGCGTCGAGAGGCGGGCGCCCTTGGTGCCGATCGGGTCCTTCAGCACCTGCGCGAGGACCGGCTGGCCTTCGGCGAGGATCTTTTCGATCGGCTGCTCGGCGTGGCTGCGGATGTCGCCGACGTGCAGGAAAGCGGCGCGCTCCAGGCCGATCTCGACGAACGCCGACTGCATGCCGGGCAGCACGCGCGCCACGCGTCCGACGTAGATGTTGCCGACCAGGCCGCGGCTCGCGGCGCGCTCGACCAGCAGCTCCTGCACCACGCCCGCGCCGGTGATCGCCACGCGCGTTTCCTGCGGCGTGACGTTGATCAGCACTTCTTCGCTCATCGACTCCGATACGGCAGGCGGTCGATCAACTGGCCGGTCTCGAACAGCGGCAGCCCCATGATGCCGGAATAGCTGCCGCGGATCTCGGCCACGAAGCGCGCCGCGCGCCCCTGGATGCCGTAGGCGCCGGCCTTGTCGTCGCCTTCGCCGCTCGCCACGTATTGTGCGATGTCGTCGCGCGACAGCGCTTTGAGCTGGACTTCGGAAGTGGAGAGCGCGACCTCGATCCAGTCCTGGTTCTTGAGCGCGACGGCGGTGAGCACCTCATGGCGCTTGCCGGCGAGCGCAGCGAGGATCTCCTCCGCCTCGGCGCGGTTCTCGGGCTTGCCATAGATGCGGCCCTCCAGCGCGACCGTGGTGTCGGCGGCCAGCACCGGCGCGGGCGGCAGGTTCCGCTGCAGCATGCGGCGCCAGCCGGTGTCGGCCTTGGCGCGCGCCATGCGCTCGACGTACGCTGCCGGCGCCTCGCCCGGCAGCACGCTCTCGTCCACGTCCGGCTTCTCGCCGACGCGCTCGCGGAACAGCAGCAGGTGGTAGCGCACGCCGATCTGCGCCAGCAGCTCGCGGCGCCTGGGGCTGCGCGAGGCCAGGTAGATGCCGCGCTCGGGGATCGCGATCATGGTGCTCATGCGCGATGATAAGGATGCCCGGTGAGCATTGTCGCGGCTCGATAGATCTGCTCGAGCAGAACCACTTGGGCGAGCGCATGCGGCAGGGTGAGCGACGAGAGCCGCAACAGCATCGCCGCCTCCTTCTTGACCTTCTCGTCCAGCCCGTCGGGGCCGCCGATCACGAACACCGCCTCGCGCTGCAGCAGCCCGGCAAATTGTTTGGTGGTCAGGTCTTTTCCCCGTTCATCCAGTGCAATCACGTGAGAATTCTTCGGCAGCGCCAGGCGCTTCACCGCCGAGCGCTCGACTTCGTATCCCTTCGGCATGCGCCTGGCGTAATCGGCGCAGGCCTGCTCCGCCCAATCGGGCAGCCTACCGCTTAGCGCGACGACGTGGAGCCTTGGCACGCGCCTTGGCTTTCTTTTTGGGAGTTTTGGTCTCGGTTTTCATCTTTATGGGCTTGCTACCCCAGATTTCCTCGAGGTTATAGAACTCGCGCACCGTCGGATGCATGATGTGCACCACCACGTCGCCGAGGTCCACCAGCACCCACTCGCCGGCCGACTCGCCTTCCACGCCGTAGACGCGCGAGCCCTGCTCGCGGATGCGCTCCTGCACGCGGTCGGCGAGCGCCCTGACCTGGGTACTGGAGGTGCCGCTGGCGATCACCACGCGCTCGAACATCGAGGGCAGCCGCGCAGTGTTGAACACCATGATGTCGTAGCCCTTCACGTCCTCGAGCGCTTCGACGACCACGCGCTGCTTGGTGCGGAGGTCCATCAGCGCACCGCCTCTGCGTAGAGCCTGTGCGCGGCGACATAGCTCGCCACCGCCGGCGGCACCAGCGTCGAAATGTCCTCGCCGCGGCCGACGCGCGCGCGGATGTCGCTGGACGAGACGGGCATCGGTTGCATCGGGATCAGCTGCGCCTTCCCGGGGAGCTGAATCCCCGGGCGGGCGAACACGGCGATGTTCGCCAGCTTCTTCACGTCGTCCGGGCGGTACCAGGTGCCGAGCTTGGCGAACTGGTCTGCGCCCATCAGCAGCCAGAGCGGCGTCTGGGCACCAAGCTCGAGGCGCAGCTCGCGCAGCGTGTCGAAGGTGTAGCCGGAAGCGCCCGCAGCCAGCTCGCGCGTGTCGATTTCGTAGCGCGGCTCATCCTCGGTGGCGAGGCCGAGCATGGCGACACGATGCTCGTCGCTCGCCACCGCCGGCTCGCGGTAATGCGGCGCGCCGGTCGGGATGAATAGCAGCTTCTCGAGGCGCAACTCATCGAGCGCGGCCTGCGCCATCGCCAGATGCGCGTTGTGAACCGGGTCGAAAGTGCCGCCCAAAATACCGATGCTCAGGCGCGGATCTCGCCGTGACCCAGGACGACGTATTTCTGCGTGGTCAGGCCTTCGAGCCCGACCGGACCGCGCGCGTGCAGCTTGTCGGTCGAGATGCCGATCTCCGCGCCCAGGCCGTATTCATAGCCATCGGCGAAGCGCGTCGAGGCGTTCCACATCACCGAGCTCGAGTCGACCTCGCGCAGAAAGCGCTCGGCGCGCGCCGGGTCCCCGGCGACGATGGCGTCGGTGTGCTGCGAGCCGTACTTGGCGATGTGCTCGATCGCCTCGTCCAGCCCCTTCACCACGCGCACCGACACCACCGGCGCGAGCCACTCGGTGTAGTAGTCCTTCTCACTCGCCTTTTTGCCCTTGAAGAACTTCAGGGAGGCGGGGTCGCCGCGCACCTCGACGCCTTTGCGCTCATATATGGAAGCGATCTCGGGCAAGACCTTGCCGGCGATCGACTTCGCTACCAGCAGCGTCTCCATGGTGTTGCACGTGCCATAGCGCTGCGTCTTCGCGTTGTCGGCGATACGCACCGCCATTTCCGGGTCGGCGCTGTCGTCGATGTAGACGTGGCACACGCCGTCGAGATGCTTGATCATCGGGATGCGCGACTCGCGCGCCAGGCGCTCGATCAGATCCTTGCCGCCGCGCGGCACGATGATGTCCACGTATTCGCGCATGGTGATGAGCTCGCCCACCGCGGCGCGGTCGGGGGTGGCGACGAGCTGCACCGCGGATTGCGGCAGCCCCGCGGCCTTCAATCCGGCCTGCACGCACTTGGCGATCACGCCGTTCGAGGCCAGCGCTTCCGAGCCGCCGCGCAGGATGCAGGCGTTGCCGGATTTCAGGCATAGCGCCGCGGCGTCGGCGGTCACGTTGGGACGCGACTCGTAGATGATGCCGATCACGCCGAGCGGCACGCGCATGCGCGCCACCTCGATGCCGGTCGGGCGGCGCACGCGCTCGGAGATCGCGCCCACCGGGTCGGCGAGCGCCGCGACCTGCTCGACGCCCTCGGCCATCTGCTCGACGCTCTTTTCGGTCAGCGTCAGCCGGTCGACGAAAGCCGCATTGCGGCCGGCCTTCCTCGCCTGCTTCACGTCCTTGGCATTCGCCGCGAGGATCTGCTTCGCCTGCGAGCGGATCACGCCCGCCATGGCGGCCAGCGCGCGGTCTTTCGACCCGGTGTCGGCGCGCGCGAGCTCGCGCGCGGCCGCGCGCGCCTCCTGGCCCAGCTCACGCATGTATGCCTTGACCTGCATGGAAGCAATTCTAATGGCTAGGCCGCGCGGGCCGCGGCGTGCAGCTCGAGCCCGAGCTTGGCGAATTCTTCCCAGGGTTCGCCGCGGCCGACGCCCTTGATGGTGCGGTCGATCTCGGCGGCATGCGCGATGGCGCGTGCAAGGGCCGGCGCCGGGTAGCGCTTCGCCTCGGACAGCACGCGTTGCAGCGCCTTGCTCACCCAGCCGCCGGGCGCGGCGAGCGCGAACAGCGCGCTCGACAGCGTGAACAACAGGAAAGTCGGCGCCTCGCCTTCGCCGCGCAACCCTTCGAGCACGCGCAGGTAACGCTCGGTGTCGCCCTTGAGCAGCGCCTCGGCCGCGACATTGGTGTCGAAGCGCGCCACGTCGGCCACCGCCTCGCGCACCGTGTCGAAGCCGAGCTCGCCTTCGGGCGCAAGCAGCGCCAGCTTCTGCAGCTCCTGGTGCGCGGCGAGCAGGTTGCCCTCGACGCGGTCGGCGAGATAGTCGAGCACCTCGCGCGGCGCGCTCTGCTTCTGCGCGGCGAGGCGTTTCTGCAGCCAGCCCGATAGCGCGCTGCGCGCGACCTGCTGCACCTCCACGATCACCCCGGCCTTGCCGAGCGCGACGAACCACGGCGCCTCCCACCAGCCGCCGCCTTCCGGGCGCGGCATGGTGACGAGCAGCAGCGCCTCGGGGTTCGGGCGCTCGCACCAACCCACAATGGCCGCAGAGGCTTGCGCGGCGATTTTTCCCGTCAAGCGCAGCTCGACGACCTTCTTGCCGCCGAAGAGCGACAGGCTGGCGCCGGCATGCGCGAGCTCGCTCCAGTCGAACGCGCGCCCGGAGGGCTCGTACACCTCGCGCTGATCGAATCCCTGCTTGCGCGCGGCGCCGCGCACCGCGTCGGCGGCTTCCAGCACCAGCAGCGCCTCGTCGCCGTGGATCGCATAGACCGGCTTCAGCGTCTTCTCGAGCTGGGACGCGAGCTGCTCGGACTTGATCTGCATTACTTGGGCGTGGGCCTCTTCGCCGCCGCCAGGCGCCGCAGGATCTGCTGCACCATGTCGCTCTGCATGTCGCGGAACAGGAGCTGCTCTTCCTGCTCCTTGGCGAGGATCTCGGTGTCGTTGAAGGTCACGTCGCGCGTGAGCTGGATCGTGCTCTGCGGCACGTATTCGCCGCCCTTGCCGTCGTGCACGCGGAAGCCGACCCGATAGCGCAGCTGGAACTCGCGCACCTTGCCGGTGCCGGTGAGCGAGAGCACTTCCTTCTGCTTTGCTTCCTCGGTGAACTGCATCACCGCCTGCGCCTTCGCCGCATCGTCGACCACTTTCGCGTTGGTGCCGATCTGGATGTTGCGCTTCAGGTCGAGCGCGATGCCGCCGGTCGCGCCCGGCAGGTAGATCGTCTCGAACGGCACGTCCGCCGTGCCGCGCAGCTTGAAGCCGCACGCGGCGAGCGCCAGCAGCAGCGCGACGGCGAGGGCGGTCCTAGACGACAAGGTTGACCAGCCGGCCCGGAACCACGACCACCTTCTTCACCGTCTGGCCGGCGACGAAGCGCTGCACGTTGGCGTTCGAGCGCGCCAGGCTCTCGATCGTCGCCTTGTCGGCCTGCTTCGGCACCACGATCGAGCCGCGCAGCTTGCCGTTCACCTGCACCACCAGCTCGATCTCGTCCTGCTCGAGCGCCGCCGGGTCGGGCTCGGGCCACGGCGCGGTCATGACGTCCTCGCCGAGCTTGAGCTCGCGCCACAGGTGGTGCGCGACGTGCGGCGCGATCGGCGAGAGCAGCCGCAGCAGGATCGACAGGCCCTCCTCGGTGGTCGCGTTCCACTCCGCAATCTCCTCCAGCGCATTGAGAATCTTCATGCACGCGGAGGCGACCGTATTGAACTGATGCTTCTGGATATCGTAGTTCGCCTGCTTCAGCTCGGCATGGATCCGGTAGCGGACCTTGCGATCGACTTCCCTGCTCTTCGCCGCTTTCGAGAAGCGGAACGCGAAGGTCCACACACGCTTGAGGAAACGCGAGGACCCCTCGACGCTTTCGTCGCTCCATTCGAGCGTGTTGGTCGGCGGCGAGGCGAAGATGGTGTAGAAGCGCGCGGTGTCGGCGCCGTACTTCTCGATCAGGGCCTGCGGATCGACGCCATTGTTCTTCGACTTCGACATGGTGCCGATGCCGTCGTACACCACCGGGCGACCATCTTTTGCCTTTGCTGAAACGATCTTCCCCTTGGCATCGCGATCGACATCGACGTTGGCGGGATTTACCCATTCGCGCCGCCCGCTCGCGTCGGTGTAATACGACTCGGCGAGCACCATGCCTTGCGTCAGCAGGTTGGTGAAAGGCTCGTCCACACCTTTCATCAAGCCAGTCTCTTCCTGCATCGCGCGCTGGAAGAAGCGCGAGTAGAGCAGGTGCAGGATGGCGTGCTCGATGCCGCCGATGTACTGGTCGACCGCCATCCAGTAGTTGGCGCGCTCGTCCGCCATCGCCTTGTCCAGGCCGGGGCAGCAGAAGCGCACGAAGTACCAGGACGAGTCGACGAACGTGTCCATGGTGTCGGTCTCGCGCTTCGCCGGCTTGCCGCACGACGGGCACTTGGTGTCGGTGAACGAAGGCAGCTTGTTGAGCGGGTTGCCGGTGCCGTCGGGCACCACGTTCTCCGGCAGCTTCACCGGCAGCTGGTCGTCCGGCACCGGCACGTCGCCGCACGACGGGCAGTGGACGATCGGGACCGGCGTGCCCCAGTAGCGCTGGCGCGAGATGCCCCAGTCGCGCAGGCGCCACTGCACTTGTTTTTCGCCCAGCTTCTTCTTCGCCAGGTCGGTGGCGATGGCGTCGACCGCTTCCTGATAGGACTTGCCGTTGTAGGGACCCGAGTTGATGCAAACCCCATATTCCGCGTACTCGGCCTTCCATGGCGCGGGCACGCTGTCGCCGAGCGGATGGCGGATCACCGGCCTGATCGGCAGCTTGTACTTGAGCGCGAACTCGAAGTCGCGCTCGTCGTGCGCCGGCACGCCCATCACCGCGCCTTCGCCGTAGCCCATCAGCACGTAGTTGCCCACCCACACCGGCAGCTTTTCACCGGAGATCGGATGGTTGACGAACATGCCGGTCGCCATGCCCTTCTTCTCGATCTGCGCGAGCTCGGCCTCCATCGCCGGGCCGCGCTTGCACTCCTCGACGAAGGCCGCGACTTTCGGATCACGTTTGGCTGCCCACTGCGCGATGGGATGCTCTGCGGCCACCGCCATGAAAGTTGCGCCCATCAGCGTGTCGGCGCGCGTGGTGAAGACCCAGAGCACGCGGTCTGCGCCTTCCAATTGGTAGGGAAAACCGATGCGTACGCCCTCGGAACGGCCGATCCAGTTCTTCTGCATCAGCTTCACCTGCTCGGGCCAGCCCGGCAGCTTGTCGAGCGCGCCGAGCAGCTCTTCGGCGTAGGCGGTGATGCGCAGGAAGTACATCGGGATCTCGCGCTTCTCGACCACCGCACCGGTGCGCCAGCCTCTGCCCTCGATCACCTGCTCGTTGGCGAGCACGGTCTGGTCGACCGGATCCCAGTTCACCACGCCGGTCTTCTTGTACGCGAGTCCTTTCTTGAACAGGCGCGTGAACAGCCACTGGTTCCACTTGTAGTAGTCGGGCTTGCAGGTGGCAACCTCGCGCGTCCAGTCGAGCGCGAAGCCCAGGCTCTGCAGCTGCGACTTCATGTAGGCGATGTTGTCGTAGGTCCACTTCGCGGGCGGCACGCGGTTCGCCATCGCCGCGTTTTCCGCCGGCAGGCCGAACGCGTCCCAGCCCATCGGCTGCAGCACGTTGAAGCCGCGCATGCGGTGGTAGCGCGTGAGCACGTCGCCGATCGTGTAGTTGCGCACGTGGCCCATGTGCAGCTTCCCCGACGGGTAGGGAAACATGGACAGGCAGTAAAACTTGGGCTTGGCTTTGTCTTCGACCGAGCGGAAGGAATTCTTCTGCCGCCAGAATTCCTGGGCGTCGCGTTCCACTGCGGCTGCGTCGTAAACTTCGTTCATGTGAATTAATTGGCGAAGGCGCGGATTATCGCATCCAATGCCCGCGGCTATCCCGTATAAGAGCCCAGGAAACGGAGGCTTCGATGAAGACGCTGTTGCTGGCTTTTCTCCTCGCGGTCGCCGCGCTGCCGGCGTCGGCGCAGCAGTCGGGCGCGGTGGTGGACGGCGTGCAGATGCCGGCGTGGCTCGAGCGCGACGGCAAGCGCGTGCCGCTCGCGCCTGGCATGGAGCTGCGCGCGGGCGATCGTGTCTTTTCCGGTAGCGGCGCGCGCGTTCAGGTGAAGCTCTCCGAGGGCAGCGTGGTGAAGCTGGGCGAGAACGGCCGCCTGGTGTTCGCCGAGATGCAGCCCGGCAAGGACCTGTTCAAGGCCACGCTGCAGGTGCTCGAGGGTGCGTTCCGTTTCACCACCGAGCTGGTCGGCAAGGGCAAGAAGCGCGAGGTCAGCGTGCGCGTGTCGCAGGTGACGGCCGGCATCCGCGGCACGGATCTCTGGGGCCGCTCGCGCGACGACCGCCAGATCGTCTGCCTGATCGAAGGCGCGATCGACGTCGGCGCCGACGGCGAGAAACCGGTGCGCATGGACAAGCCGTTGCAGTTCTACCAGCGCGACAAGGGCAAGACGCAGCCGGTCGGCCTGGTGGAGGCGAAGCAGCTCGAGCAATGGAGCCGGGAGACCGAGATCGAGGCCGGCAAGGGCGCGGCGCGCCGCGGCGGCAAGTTCATCGTCGAGCTCGCCACGTTCGACAGCCAGAGCGGCGCCGGCGCGATCAGCCGCCAGCTGCAGGACGCGGGCTATCCGGCGCAGGTCGCGCAGCGCAAGGAAGGCGACAAGGTGACTTACACCGTGCGCATCCGCCAGCTGCCGTCGCGCGAGGAGGCGCAGATTCTCGCCAACCGGCTCAAAGGCAAATTTGGAGTGAAGGAGCCGAAAGTAGCCGGGTAAAATGGCGGAGCTTGTCGCTCCACCTCGAACACCTCAACCCGGAACAGCTCGCCGCAGTCACCCTGCCGGACGAGCACGCGCTGATCCTCGCCGGCGCGGGCAGCGGCAAGACGCGCGTGCTCACCACGCGCATCGCCTGGCTGGTCAAGGGCGGGCGCGTGACCCCGGCGGGAATCCTTGCGGTCACGTTCACAAACAAGGCCGCGCGCGAGATGTTGACGCGCGTCGGCGCGATGATGACGGTCAACCCGCGCGGCATGTGGGTGGGCACCTTCCACGGCCTGTGCAACCGCATGCTGCGCGCGCACGCGCAGGAAGCCGGCCTGCCGCGCGCGTTCCAGATCCTCGACTCGCAGGACCAGCTCGCCGCGATCAAGCGCCTGCTGAAGGGCATGAACGTCGACGAGGAGCGCTTCCCGCCGCGCGAGGTGCAGTACTTCATCAACGGCCAGAAGGAGGAGGGCGTGCGCGGGCGCGACGTGCCGCTCGCCGACGAGAACGTTCGGCGGTTCGCCGAGCTCTACTCGGCGTACGACGAGCAGTGCCAGCGGGAAGGGGTGGTGGACTTCTCCGAGCTGCTGTTGAGAAGTTATGAACTACTCAGTCGTAATGAAATCCTGCGAGAGCATTACGCGAGGCGCTTCCGCCACGTGCTGATCGACGAGTTCCAGGATACCAACCGCCTGCAGTACCGCTGGCTGAAGCTGTTCCGCTCGCAGGACGCGAAGTACTTCGCGGTCGGCGACGACGACCAGTCGATCTACGCCTTCCGCGGCGCGCACGTCGGC
>Ga0134121_10002971_pt1 | contig 14359 bp, 13 predicted proteins | sample KB301_FD_96463 | JGI IMG/M metagenome (GOLD analysis project Ga0134121, IMG submission 96463) | Terrestrial soil microbial communities without Nitrogen fertilizer from Kellogg Biological Station, Michigan, USA - KB3-0-1 | ecosystem: Environmental > Terrestrial > Soil > Unclassified ...
GATCACCTCGAGCTGGCCCAGGCGGTCGTCGGAGGCATGTCCCTCGGCGCCAACATCGCACTCGAGGTCGCGGTCGCCGCATCGGCGCGGGTACGCGCGCTCGTGCTCGAGATGCCGGTGCTCGAGAATGCCCTGCCGGCGGCGGCAGGCGCGTTCGTGCCGCTTGCGCTCGCGCTGCGCATCAGCCAGCGCCTCATGGCCAGCGTGGCCGCGTTCACCCGCCGCATCCCGCGCACGCATTACCTCGCGGACATCCTGATCGACTTCGTGCGGCGCGATCCGGCGGCGTCGCTCGCCGTGCTCGACGGCCTCATCTTCGGGCGCGTTGCACCGCCGATCGAGGAGCGCCACGCGCTGACCCAGCCGGCGCTGGTGGTCGGCCACCCGTCGGATCCGATCCATCCGTTCAGCGACGCCGACCGGATCGCGCGCGAGCTCCCGCACGCCCGGCTGGTCACCGCGAGCTCGATGTTCGAGTGGCGGGTTCGCCCCGATCGCCTCGATCGAGAGCTGCTGGGCTTCCTCGACGAGGTCTGGCAGCCGCAACGCGCAGTCGCCTGACCCGAGCCGCTCACGTCTCCATCTTGCGCTTGAGGTTTCCGAGCAGCGTCTCGGCCTCGCGCTGGTGGACGCGCCCGACCATGCCTTCCGCGAGACGGCCCAGCACGGGGACCACGTAGTCGACCTCGATCGTGACCTCGGTCTCGCCGCCCTGGCTCGCGAAGAGCCAGCGGAACGTGTTCGGGATCCCCTTCACGCTGCGCGTGACCTGCCGCTCGTTCTTGACCAACTCGACCGCGTCGGAGTGGCCGTGGATCCGCATCCCCAGCAGCTTGTAGTCCCAGTCAAAGCTACTGCCCGTGGCTTGAACCTGGACGTTACGGATCGCCACCATCGACGGCCAGATCTCCGGCAGGTGGGTGGGGTCAGCCACGTAGTCGAACACCCGCTCGACCGGAGCACGGATCTTGATCGACCTGCGGATCGTCGCCATGCCGCATCGTACGTCTGCGCGACGGCGCGCGCGAGTGCAACCGGCGCTCGACACGACGCCAGAACACTCCTCGTCGCCAGGCCTTGCCGGGGCCAAAGTCGGAACTTGGCTCGTGGGAGCGACCCCCGCGGCTCGACATCGGAGTAGAAAGGCTAGCGCGCATGCTCCACCACTTGCACCTCAAGAATGTCGGCCCGGCTCCTGAGATGCGCCTGGATCTCGGCTCCCGGCTCAACCTCATCACAGGTGACAATGGCCTCGGTAAGAGCTTCCTCCTCGACGTTGCCTGGTGGGCACTGACCCGACGCTGGCCACACGAACTCAACCGCCGGATGACCTCCGGGTACACGGCACGACCGACCGATCCGAAGAAGCCTGCCTCGATCGGGTTCAAGCTCACATCGAAGAGCGGGGATATCGCCTACGAAAGCCAGTACTCGCCGCGCGACGAGGCATGGACCGGCAAGCCTGGCCGCCCGTGGAATCCCGGCCTGGTGATCTACGCGCACGCCGACGGCTCGTTCTCGGTATGGGATCCGGCGAGGAACTACTGGAAGCGGCGCGGCAACATCGACGTCCAGGAGCGGCTACCTGGCTACGTGTTCACGCCGAACGAGGTATGGGACGAGCTCAAGGTCGAGACCGAGGGCCGCGAGGCGATCGTGTGCAATGGCCTGATTCGTGATTGGGCGAGCTGGATCCGAGAACACGGGCCACATGCGCGCCTCATGAAAACCATCCTGTCCACGCTGTCCCCGAAAGGAAGTCCCGAGGACTTTCTCAGGCCAGGGCCGCTGGTCCGGATCTCGCTCGACGACTCTCGTGATATTCCTTCGCTCGAGACAGCCTACGCGACACATGTCCCGATCCTTCATGCGTCCGCAGGAGTTCGCCGGATCGTGGCCCTCTCGTACATGCTGCTCTGGTCTTTGCTAGAGCACCGCATCGTGGCCAAACGTCATGGCGAGGAGGCAACCTCTCAGGTCGTGATGTTGATCGACGAGCTCGAGGCGCACCTGCATCCTCGCTGGCAGCGCTCGATTCTCGCGTCGGTGCTAGGCCTCACCAAGGTGCTCCACCACCAGGCCACGATCCAGCTGATCGCCGCGACCCATTCGCCGCTCGTGCTGGCATCGGCAGAGCCCACCTTCGATGCGAAGCAAGATGCCTGGTTCGATCTCGATCTCGAGAGGGTCGGCAAGAAGCCGCAGGTGGTGCTCCGCAAACGGGAGTTCGTACGCCACGGCGATGCCTCGGCGTGGCTGACCAGCGAGGCGTTCGATCTCAAGGAGGCACGGTCGATCGACGCCGAGCAGGCGATCGCGCGCGCGCTCGAGTTGGTGGTGAGCGAGCGCCCTTCGGCGAAGGACGTCAACGAGGTCGACCGCATGTTGCGTGCCGCGCTGGGCGACACGGATCGGTTCTGGCTGCGCTGGTCCGAATTTCGAAACTCCTTGAGCTCCGGGAAGCGCGCGAGGCCTGCCAGGCGGAGGGCCTCGTGATCCCGGTCGCCCTGGCACCCGAGCCTGCGGACTTTGACCGTCGTGTGCGACGGCCCGGTCTGCGCGCGATCGCCGAACTCTGCGGGAAGACACCTCTCACCAAACGGACCGCCGGGCAGCCGTTCAAGCAGATCGCCACGCGCGAAGCAGACATTCCCTCCGACAAGTTTCCGCCTTACTGGGTCGAGAGCCTCGACGAGCTGATGAGTCGCTATCACGAGATCTGCGCCTACTCCTGTTTTCGTATCCACCGCGTCACCGGCGCACGATCAGCCGATCACTTCGCGGCGAAGTCGCGCCACTGGCGACGAGCCTACGAGTGGTCAAACTATCGCCTGTGCTGCAGCCGTCTCAACGCTCGCAAGAACGACGTGTCATCGGTGCTGGACCCGTTCCAGATCGAGGCCGGGTGGTTTCAGCTCGAGCTCGTTGGATTCCAGGTACATCCCGATCGAAGCTGCCCCAAGACCCTGCAAGCAAAGATCCAGCGCACCATCGACCGCCTCGGGCTGAACGACTTTCGTCGAGATCGCGAGGAAGATGCGGAACGCTACTGGAGCAAGGATGTCTCGCTCATCGTGCTGAAGCAGGAGTCGCCGTTCGTCGCCGCAGAGCTGCGGCGACAAGGCCGGCTCAACCTCGGCGACACCTGGTAAAGCGCGACGGTCCGCTCCGTGAGCGCGGCGAGGTGCAGTACGGTGTCCACCCTGGTAGCGCCGTCCGACGGGACACTGCTTCGGGCAGCCAGGCAAGGCATGGACCTCGAGCATGATCGCTCGAAGATGGCCCCGGCTGTACCGGACGGACCGCCACGCCACCCGACAGGCCGTGACAAGCTGACGGCATGATTCCGTGTCAGAGACATGTCTTCGAGATGCCGGACGACGTCGCCTACTTCAACTGCGCGTACATGTCGCCGAAGTTGAAGGCCGTGCGTGCCGCGGGGAGCGAGGCGCTCACGCGAACAGCAGAGCCGTGGCTGATCACCCCCGAAGATTTCTTCACGCCGACGGAGCGCGCACGGGCGCTGTTCGCGCGGCTCATCCACGCCAGGACCGAAGAGGTCGCCATCATCCCCTCGGCCTCCTACGGCATCTCGACCGCGGCAAACAACCTGCGCGTCGAGCGAGGCCAGGCCATCCTGATGCTGGAGGAGGAGTTCCCTTCCAATGTCTATCCGTGGCACGCCCTGGCCAAGCGCGACGGCGCGGAGATCGTGATGGTGCGCCGGCCACCAGACGATGACTGGACAACGGCTGTCCTGAATTCACTCAACGATCGAGTAGCGATCGCCGCGCTGGCACACTGTCACTGGGCCGACGGAGGCTACGTTGACCTCGAGCGGATCAGCGCCGCGCTCCAGAAGATCGGCGCGCGCCTGGTGCTCGACGCCACCCAGTCGCTCGGAGTGATGCCGCTCGACGTGACCCGCATCAAGATCGATTTTCTGGCCTGCGCGGCCTACAAGTGGCTGCTCGGGCCCTACAGCATCGGCTTTCTGTACGCTGCCGAGGAACATCACCGAGGCGAGCCGATCGAGCACAACTGGATCACCCGCGAGCACTCGGAAAACTTCGCCGGCCTGGTCGACTACCAAGATGGCTATCAGCCAGGCGCACGTCGCTTCGACATGGGCGAGCGCGCCAACTTCAACCTGCTCCCGATGGCCACCGCGGCGCTGGAGCAGCTCCTCGCCTGGACGCCGGAGGCCACCGCGGCGACGCTGGCCGGCATCACCGACCACATCGCCGATCAGGCCGCGGCGTTCGGTGTGACAGCCGCGCGCAAGGCATATCGCGCCCCGCACCTCCTCGGCCTGCGGTTTCGCGACGGCGCCCCACCGGGGCTCGTCGAGCAGCTCCGGAACGACAAGATCTTCGTGAGCGTTCGCGGCAAGACCATGCGCATCGCGCCGCACCTGTTCAACCATTCATCGGACGTGGAGCGCCTGATCGACGCGCTCCGCCGGCACGTCGGGTAGCCTCGCGGCCTTGCGCGGTATCGGTGGCGGTCCGACGCGAACCTCGGCTCCCGGCACGAGCCGCCCCCAGCCAGGCTTCTGATCGGCCCCCAGCCGCGCGGCGATCGTCTGCGCAACGCCGGGCACGAATGGCGCGAGTTCCCCCGCGGCGATCCGCGCGGCTTCGAGCGGCGCATACAATGCCCTGGCGGCGGCTGCCGGGTCGGTGCGTGCAGCGCGCCACGGGGCGGCGATCTCGAGGCTGCGATTCGCGGCGTCGATCACCTCGAGGATCGCGGCGACGGCGTCGTCGAACAGGAACGCATCCACCGCGACATCGACACGCCTCGGCAAGGCTTCGGCGAGCGCCCGCAAGGCCGATGCCTCCGGCGTCTCGGCACCAGGCACGGGGACGCGCCCCGCAGACAGCTTGGTGACCAGTGCGGTGCTGCGCTGCACGAGATTGCCTAGGCCGTCGGCGAGATCGCTATTGTAGGCGGCGATGATCGCGTCGACCGAGACGTCCGCGTCGGTTCGCGTTCGACAGCGACGGACGAAGTACCAGCGGAGCGCGTCAATGCCAGTCTCCTCGACGACCGGCGCCACCTCGACGTTCCGGCGCGGCGGCGACGCGGCGTGCAGCGTCTTGCCGATCTTGCGGCCATCGACCGTCAGGTAGCAGTGGACGAGGATGCGATCGGGCAGCGGCAGGCCCGCCGAGAGCAAGAACGCGGCCCAGTAAACCGCGTGAAATCGCGTGATGCCCTTGCCGATCACATGAACGCGTTCGCCGGCAGTGTGCCAGTAGCGGCCGAGCAGCGTGTCGTCGCCCGGGCCGCCGGAATCACCCGGGCCACCGAGGCCAAGCGACGACAGGTAGTTCACCAGCGCGTCGAACCAGACGTACACCACCTGGCTCGGATCGCCGGGCACCGGGATGCCCCAGCCGCCGGACCGCGTCGCCACGCGAGACACACTCAGATCGCGCACCTCCCTGGCAAGGAAGGCCAGCGTCTCGGCGCGCGCCGCCTCGGGCACGATCGCCAGCCGCCCCGAGATGATCGCGTCGCGCACCGGCTCGCGCCAGCGCGACAGCCGGAAGAACCAGTTTCGCTCGGCCACCGGCTCGGGAGCCACCCCGTGCTCGCCGCAGGTCGTGACATCGTCGTCGACGAAGGCCTCGCACCCTGCGCAATAGCGGCCTTCCCACGCGGTCTGGTAGAAGTCGCCGCTGGCCGCGCAAGCGCGCCACAACCACTCGACCGCGGCGCGGTGGCGCGGGTCGGTCGATGTCGCGACGAAGTCATCGGGCGTCACGTCGAGCAGCGGGCCGAGCGCGCGAAACGCTGCAGCATTGCGGTCAACCAGCGCGCGTGGGGTAATTCCCTCGCGCGCTGCTGCGACGACGTTCTTGAGGCTGTTGTCATCGCTGCCGGTGACGAAGCGAACTTCGCGCCCGCGGCGGCGGCGGTGACGGGCGAGCACGTCGGCGAGCACGAGCTCGTAGGCGAACCCGAGGTGCGGGCGTGCGTTGACGTACGGAATAGCGGTACTGATAAAAGACGTAGACATGGCGATCCTCCAGCTTTGGCCGGAAGCCGCCCTCGGACGAAGCCGTGCAGCCGCCACGAGGGCAGCCGCTCGGCACGGTTCAGGTCAGGTGTGCGCGCACGGATACCCGATGTTCCTCTCGGAACCGACGGGCATCTGCATTCGAAATGCGCGACTCACGAGCTGACCATAACACCGAATGGCCCGCAGTCTAGCCATGTTTCTTCGCGCGCTCGCACGATCGGCGCGGATGTGTAGCATCTGCGCGAATCACGAAGTGATTTCGCACCTGGCACGCGAGACGCGCGCACCCGCGCTCGCGCCCAGGCACCCAGCTTGGGAGAGTGCACACACGCTTGCTGGCGACGCGGGACTTGGCCTTCCCTAGGATGAAACAACGCCCACGCTCGCAGCTCCCGGGAGACCGCGGACACGCTTGCTAGCGAGGCGGGGCAGGGTCCTTTGCTCGTCCGTTGACCGCCGTATCACGATGACCGTCAGCGCCATCTCCACCACCGGCTGCTGTCCCACAACTCGGCCGCGCAATCTATCTCGTGCAGAGACCCACCCTGCGCCGCTGCGCTGCGCGTTGCCGTCAGTGCGGAGGGTGCCTGAACGCCGAACGGATCCGCGCGGTGCTCGACAACAGCTCAGTCTGGTATCCGACGCCGACCCGATTGGCTGCGACGCAGCCCAGCCCGAGAGTCCCGGAAACAGTTACTGCCCGTTGGGACCGGCGGCGTGGTTCATCGTGACCAGTGCGCTGGACAAAGCCTGCTTGTACATTGCCACCAGCGCGAAGGTCCCCGCCCACTGCCGGCCCTGCACGGGCTCATTGCCGAGCGTCATCTTGTAAGCGACGTCCCAGTTGAGCGGCGCCGTGGGGGCAGGATCGATGACATTGGCCTTGCCGTCGACGTACAGGATCCGCTGCGTCGCGTCGGAGACCACCACGAGATGGGTCATCACGTTGGCCGTGATATCCGTCGTCGACAACAGATCGGGCCCGCCATTGGTATCGGCCGTCGTCCGCACGCGAGCAAGCCAGCGTTTGCCAGCCTGCAGGATCGAGATGTTGCGCGACGCAGTGCTCGGAGATAGCCCGGCGACTACGACAGGTGCGGCCACCGTGCCTTGATCGACCAGGCTCGGCATCACCCACGCCTCGAGCGTCACCGCGTTGCTCTTCATCACGTCCGCATTGAGATGAGGAGATACGGTTGATGCGATCACGGCAGCCCCGGTCGGCGTCAGCGTGCCTCCCGAGAATGTCGCCGCACCAACAGTGACGGTGAGCGGCACCTTCGGTGTGACGTCACAGGTGTCGGCGATCGTCGTGCCGCTCGTCTCGCCGAACTCCCACAGCCCGATCAACCCGGCGCGGGTTCTTGCGGCCGAACTGGCATCGGCGGTGGCGTCGCGCGTGGTGCCTCCTTCCTCTTCACAGATCAGCTGTCTGCAAATTAATGGACTTGGACATTCGAGGTTCGGACCACATGCTGGGTGATCGTAGCTTGGGTGGAAGCACGCTGAGACCAGCAACACCCAGAAACCGACGAGCATGACCATCCGATTCCGCTTCCGCCGCATCGAAGTGAGCTTTGTACCCGCGTCTGGCCGATGTCAACTGCATCGTCTTAATCACGTCGGTGAGACGGGCATCATTGCGAATGCAGCGAAGCCACTCTGGACAACGCCACATGTGATCTCGCGGGACTGCCACGGCGCGGCGCTTGCCTGGCCTCCCGCACGTCGCTGCACCAAGCTTCTACAACCGAGCTACACCCACCCACCTGCAAGATCTGCGTTCGGGAGCAAGGTAAAAGACGGACAATTTCCGTGTTGTCCGGGTGCTGTCCGGCATACGGACGAAGGTGTCCGCCGGCTGGTCACTCCGGACAAAGCCGCATGTGATCTCGCGGTATTGCCATGGCGCGGCGCGTGCCTGGGCCTCCCCGCACGTTGCTGCACCGAGCTTCCACGACCAAGCTACGCCAACCCCTCCAGCGGAGGTATGTTGAGGCATGCCGTCTTCCGACGCGACCCGCGCTGATTGCAAGCTGCCGGCCGTCGACGCACGGCTCGTCGCGCCCGAGTCCCGCTTCGAAATCCTCGACGGAGCGCTAGTCCACGTGTCCCCGGCGGATGAAGCTCACGGCGCGCTGCACTCGAAGATCGCGGCGCTGCTCGCAGCCCACGTGGCGCCCCGTTTCCTGGTGGCGGTCGACCTGTTGACCCGGACCTCCAGGACCAGCGACTTCGCGCCTGATGTCAGCGTGTTCCCTCGCGCGCGGGATCCACAGACCGGCGGTCGGCAGCTCGAGCAACTGGCGTTCGAGGTCGTCAGCACCGAGTCCCTGAACCACGCCCGGCGCAAGGCAGCCAAGCTCGTTGCCCGCGGGGTCCGCCGCGTGCTCGCGATCGACGTCAAGCGAGCCCGCGTGCTCGAATGGTCGCGCGCACGCACCAGATGGCAGGTCCTCGAGGTCAAGGCTCACCTCGAAGATCCGACGCTTGCAGTGCCGTTGCCGATCAAGGAGTTGGTCACTGCCGCTGCGGCCGATGACGCGATGGCACGGGCGCTGGCCGCCAAGAAGAACCCGGTGATCGAGGCGATCCGGTCCGAGGGCGAGCGCAAAGTTTTGGCCGAGGCACTGCTCGGTATCCTCACTGCGCGTGTCGTCACGCTGAAGCGCGCTGATCGTGCACGGATTCTCGGCGAACGGAATCTGGAACGCCTGCACCGCTGGATCATACGCGCCGCGATCTGCACGGACATCGCCCAGGTGTTCGGGAAAGCTTGATCCTCGGGCCGGGTTGACCTCACCGTGAGCGCGCGTTCCGACGCTCGGGCGTGAACTATTCGTGCTGCGTGCCGAGCCCGGCGAGCAGGATGCTGAGCCGGCGCGATGCGATGCGCGGCTCGGTCTTCGGCTTACCAAATGCCGGTGCCTTCACGTCGTGCATGACGAGGCTCATCACGAGGCCTTGAAGAGCTCGAAGGCATCGGCGCGCGTCACGCTGGCGTGCAACACCAATTCGCCCGAGCGGATCGCGCGGTCGAAACGATTGCGAATGCGCGTCTCGACCGCCGCATAGGTGGTCATGTCGAATGATTGTCGACCTCGACCAGACAGACCCACTCGTTGGGGTACCGCCCCTACCATGGAGTGGTCGCAGATTTGCCGCGGGTCAGCGGCTCGGAGATGAACGGTGGCCCGACGGGCTCCTGTGTCTCCCACTCGGGTGCAACCTGGCGCTTCCACCTGCTTCGCTCCGCTGCCGTCCGCGTCCGCTGTCCGCTGTGTTCGCGAAGCGCCCCGATCCGCAAGACCACTCCCGGCGGCAGCACGCTCCATCCCATCGGTTGGATCGAAGCGCTGGGAGCGCGCTGGAGCGCGTCGGGGGCGTCGGCGCCGTCATCGGCTTGTGACCCTCTGTGAGCCACGCCTGGTGGGGCCCCGAGGTATCACAGCGCACCAACCTGACTGGACAAAACTGGGCCGTGCGTGCAAGCTGTTCTAGGGGGCTCTTGCCAAGCCATGGCATGCGACGTGCAGGTGTTGGATCGCTGGTATGCCCAGGAAGCTCAAGAAGCTAAAAAAAACAGCGCGAAGGGTCGAGCGCGGCGATCCTCGGGTTGTCCTCGAGGCATTCGGCGAACCCGACGACCATCTGCGCTTGTCGACGCTGATCGCGGATGCCGTGACGAAGGTCGTGGATTCGGCAGAGCTCCGCGGCGTGGCGAGGCGCCTGACAGACGAGAGGGGACCGCGTAGCTGGCGGGATCGTCGCGCAGACTTCCAGGGGGTCGTCAGCCTCATGCCCTCCGACACGATCGTGTTGCGCGATCCGGATGCCTTCGCGGAGGCGTACGTTTCGGATCGTGTCTGGGACTGGGACGACGCCATGCTCTGGCGTGAGCGAAGCGAATTCTTCGATGATCTGCTCGGGCCGATCGCCCGTGGTGCCATCGGCCTGGAGCGCACGGCTCCGGATCCTCACCTTTCGAAGCGGTTGGCCTCGGCGCGTGTCTCGGAGAAGAGTCCGCGCGTTGACCTTCAGGACCCGTACGCATCGTCGGTCGGTCCGGACGCCCGCGGTGCGCTCGGCTGGCTGCTCGACAGGGGTTACCTCTCTGAACCCGCGATCGACGAGCTGATCGACGAAGGCGTAGGCCCCGTGCTCGATCGCCACTTTATCCTTGTCGCCTACGATCACCTCTCTCCAGTGGCTCGCGCAGCCGTGTATCGGATCGCCGTGCTTCGCGGCGAGCAGGTGCTGAATGGGACGATCGGTCCATTTCCTGTGAGGAGCAAGAGCGCTGCGCACGCGGTGACCAGCGCGCAAGTCGAGGAACTCCTTTCGTGTGGGTTTCTTCAGCGCATGCCGGCTGAGGGTTCCGTTCGAATACCGCGGGTCGTGAGGGACGTCGTCCTTGCTCGCGCCGAGGCAGAAGACCCGGATGCAGTTGAGAAGGATCACCAGTGGGTCTTCAAGCAACTCCAGGATCAGGCGGCACAGGTTCGTCAGATGATCGAGTGTCATCACCATGCCGTACACGGTTTGCTGATCGACGAGGCTGTGGATACGGCGAGGTTCTATGCGACCGACCTCCGGGAGTTGGCGATCCGGCTGAGCCGCAAGAACCGGTGGCGCGAAGCAGCGTCGGTCTATCGCAAGATCGTCGAGGATTTCGATCCAGAGGATGCATACGCCTGGGAGTACCGAGGCTACAATCTGGTACGAGACAATCCCGGGAAGCACAGCGATGAGATCTTGAACGCCTACAAGAGGGCATTCGAGATCGACTCGACCAATCCCCTCTATCACGGGCGGCTGCTGGGGTTTCGAGCACGCGGTGGCGAGAACATCCGGGCCGAGTTCGAGAGCTCGTTCGGCCGCTACGCCTGGTGGGGCGTGGACCGCTTCGCGTCGGAGGTGCTCAAAGGGCTGAAGCGAGGTGGGCGAGATCATATGGCCAAGCAGCTGATCCATGCCCACCCCTCGCTGCTCAAGCACCCCGAGGTGAGGCACATCATGGAAGACGGATGGGCGCACCGTTCAAGGGATTGAGCCTCCCCGCGCGCGACCGCCTATCGCTCTACGTCGTCGGTTCGAGCTTCGGTGAGAGCGTTGTCATAGTGTTGCCTCGCAGCGGGGTGGTCGTCGTGGACACGTGTATGGACAGGGACGAGCACCTGACGCTCGCCCTCCTGGGAGCGCTCGAGATCGATCGCATTGATCTCCTGCTTGTCACTCACTCCGATCTCGATCACGTGCGAGGTCTGCCAGCGCTACTCGATGCCCGTGACATCGAGATTGCCGAGGCCTGGCGATTCCCCGGCGCGGCGGACGTCCGTACCCTCGCGGCCAGGTGGCTGCGCGGAAACCCCGCTGATCGGCGCCTGCAGGAGCTACATCAGGCGATGTCCAGGCTCGATGCGCTGGCAGGGGAAAACCGGTGCGCAGACGCGCGCGGCGATACAGGTTCATGGCGCCTCACCGAACGCTCGCCCGTGATCGTGACGTGCCTGGCGCCGAGCCAGCACGATCTACTTCTGTCGCGAAGCGCCCTCGACAAGCTCATCCGTATGGAGTCGGGGCCGCAACTCGCCGACGAGATGCTGCGGTTTCTCAAGGGGAAGTCGAAGGAGAACGGGGTCCCTCCGAATGTCCTATCGCTTGCCGCGACGATCGAGTGGCATGCGGCGGATGTGCGGCTCGTGCTGGGCGGGGACGTCGAACGAGGAGACGGTTCTGAGCACTCGGGGTGGCGTGGCATCCTGACGACGCTTGCGAGGCGGAAGACGCTCGGCCGTGGGTTGCTGCGGCACGCGCGGGCCGTGAAGGTTGCGCACCACGGCTCTCTTGGCGCGCTGGAGCGTGAGGCCTGGGACGAGCACGTCCGCGCGGATGCTGGTGAGACATGGGCTGTCATAGCGCCGTTCAGGCACGGCAACGTTAACCTGCCGGATGCCGAGGTGCTTCGGGACCTCCATGGGCGCGCGGTGCGTCTGGCCATCTGCGACGCTTCGCGGACCGCATCTCGCGTGAGGGCCGCCCGCTGGAAACGCGACAGCTCGGTGGAGGAGGTTTGCGCGGGTCCGGTGGTCGCGCTGAGCTGGGGGGCGGATGGCGCGTGCTCGGCGATACGGGGCAAGCGCGCGATGATCTACAATGTGTAGCGACCGTGACGACGTGGCGACGCGGGATCTCGTGGGATTGCCACATTGCACCGGTGGATCACGCGCGCCGCGATCTGCACGGACATCACCCAGGTGTTCGGGAAAGCTGATCCTTCGTCGGGGTGACATCACCGTGAGCGCCCGTTCCGACGCTCGGGCGTGAACTACTCGTGCTGCGTGCCGAGGCCGGCGAGCAGGATGCCCAGCCGGCGCGATGCGATGCGCGGCTCGGTCTTCGGCTTGCCGAAGTTGGGCGCCTTCACGTCGTGCATGACGAGGCTCATCACGAGGCCTTGATAGAGCTCGAAGGCGTCGGCGCGCGTCACGCTGGCGTGCAACACGAACTCGCCCGATCGGATCGCGCGGTCGAAGCGATTGCGGATGCGCGCCTCGACGGCCGCGTAGCCGGTCATGTCGAAGGCCGGGCGGCCTTCTTCGGGGCCGTACATGATTCCGAACAAGAACCGGATCGCCTCGGGAAACTCCGCGCAGAACTGCAGGTGGCCGAGCATGTTGCCCGTCAGCAGCTGTGTGAGGGTGCCATCTTCGGGACACGCGGCGGCGACCGCACCGACGAGGCCGTCCATCACCATCGCGCCGACGCGCTGGTACAGCGCCTCCTTGGTCTTGAAGTAGTAGTTGACCATCGGCGCCGTGAGCTGCGCGTCGGCCGCGATCGTTCGCAGCCCCGTGGCCGCGTAGCCGCGCGTCGCGAAGCTGTGCAGCGCGTGCTGGAGGATGCGCAGCTCGTTCGCTGACGCGGCTTCGGGCGCGGCCTGAGGCGCGGATACCGGGGGGTGCACCTTGCGGAGCTGCGTGGTCATGACGAGCTTGCCGTTAAACGACTGTACAGTATGTTTAACACTCGTACGATCGCCGTGCAAGGAGTTGCCTGATGCCTGCCGAGACCGAGACCGCGCCGGAACGTGAAGCCACTGAAGCCTCTTTCGCCACCGCTGCTGCAGAAGCCGCAGAGCCGCCTGCCCCCGACGAGCCCGCGCATCGCCGGAGCGCTGGGCTTCGGCGTGAGCGTACCCTCGCGTCGAGCCAGTTCGCCGGCGGCGTGTTCCACAACACCGCGGTCACGCCGATGGGCGTGCAGGGCGGGTTCTTCCCGATGTTCGGCGAGCTCTTGTTCGGCGGCCAGGAGCGCCGGCCGCGTGCCCCGCTGCCGCTCGAGCGCCCGCACGCGCTATGGGCGAAGCGCCCCGACACCGGGTTCCGGGCGACGTGGCTCGGCCACAGCACAGTGCTGCTCGAGCTCGACGGCAAGCGCGTGCTCACCGATCCGGTGTTCGGCAAGCGGGTCTCGCCGATCGGCATCATCGGCCCCAAGCGGTTCCATCCGGTCCCCGCTGAGCTCGCGGAGCTGCCACCGCTCGATCTGGTGCTGCTGTCGCATGATCATTTCGATCACCTGTGCAAGCCGACGATGACCGCGCTCGCGCGCAGTAGTGTTCCGGTCGTCACCGCGCTCGGCGTCGGCGCCCACCTCGAGCGCTACGGCTTCGCCCCCGAGCGTATCACCGAGCTCGACTGGCACGAGTCGGTGGAACTCGGCGGACTCCGGCTCACCGCCACGCCCGCGCAGCACTTCTCCGGCCGCGCGATCGGCGGCCGCAACAAGACGTTGTGGGCGTCGTGGGTGATCCAGTCCGAGCGCCGCAAGGTGTTCTTCTCCGGCGACACCGGGCTTACGCCCGAGTTCGAGGCGATCGGCCGCGCGCACGGCCCGTTCGATCTCGTGATGCTCGAGATCGGCGCCTACCACCCGAGCTGGGGAACCATTCACCTGGGCCCCGAGAACGCGCTCGAGGCGTTCCGCATGCTCGGCGGCGGCACGCTGCTCCCGGTGCACTGGGGAACGTTCAGCCTCGGGTTCCACGCGTGGAACGATCCGGCCGAGACGCTGGTCACGCTGGCCGGTCAGCGCGGCGCGCGCATCCTCACGCCGAAGCTCGGCGCCGCGTTCGAGCCCGAGCACGTCGAGGGCCCGACCCCATGGTGGCGCGAGGTGCGGTCGCGTCGCGAGCGCGCGAGGCTCGCGCCCGCCCTCGAGGAGACCTGACCGCCAGACCTTGGCGGCTCGCGGATCCGATGCGTCGACTTATGATTATGTAGGTCGGTTCTTCTGCGCGCGCCTGTCGCACCGGTTCTGATCGGC
>Ga0134121_10002973_pt1 | contig 14355 bp, 12 predicted proteins | sample KB301_FD_96463 | JGI IMG/M metagenome (GOLD analysis project Ga0134121, IMG submission 96463) | Terrestrial soil microbial communities without Nitrogen fertilizer from Kellogg Biological Station, Michigan, USA - KB3-0-1 | ecosystem: Environmental > Terrestrial > Soil > Unclassified ...
TCAACCTGCGCTAGCTCGGCCTCGGTGAGGGGCTGCGGGTCAGGCGTTGGAGTGGCCATCCGCTTCTCAGGAGCCCAATTAGCAAGTTCTTCCATTTCCTCTTTACCAAATGGATTAGGAAGTCCTCTTGGTGGTCCTGCTTTTCCTCGTGGCATTATTTACCGCCCACATTCTTTGTGAGCTTGAAGATGCCAACGGCATCCAGGCCCAGGACGACAATCATCGCAGGTGGAAAGACGGCCACGAGTGCAACCAGGATAATGGAAAGCGTGATTGCACAGAGCGGCGCGAATCGAGAGTCCATTCCGGCCTGCTTGAACGCCTCAGTGATGCCTACGACGGCAAGACCGATGGCGGCAAAGAGCTCAGTTTGCTCGGGAGTCGGGCCTGTCGGCATTTCGAATTCTCCTTTGATTGATAGGGTGATATGGGAATATACTAATTATTGGCGAATTACCTGGGAATTACTCCCCGCGATCATCGTCTGGCAGTCGTTCGATGGGTTTTGTGCGTGAATTTACTATTCGCTGAATTAGTAGAATAATTCCCACAATCACTCCCAGTCCTACCCAGAAGCCAAGTGCGAGCAGAGCTACCAATTCAACAATCACTCGCTAGAAGTCCCACCCACGCTCGCGCGCTAGAGGAAGAAGTTTATTGGCAGCGAAGGTTATCTTGGAGAGTCCGTCAGTATCGGAATACGCACCGAAGACCAACCTTCGGCATTCGCGCCAGTTTTGATCGAGGCAAGCCTGCAACATTCCTGGTTTTCGTACAAAGAATGAGCAAGCTGTCGCAAACCCAACTTCCCGATCAAGCACTTGATTTGGATTGGCGACCAAATCCAGCGGATCTCCAGCAGACGTGTAGATGACACCATGGTCCTTAAGGTCCGCGTCAGCTGCGGCGTAGGCTGAAAGATGCGTAAGCTGGATCGGTCCGCGACCGTGGTAAGCGATGCCTCCTTCATAGGGAGCGTGATGGACAGTATCGGCGTACCAGGCGTTGCGAGCAGCCTCAGAGTTGAGGTAATATGCCTCGTTAACGCTATCGAAGCGTCCGCTCTCCTTGGAAATGTTGCCGATAAGGCCCACCAGGATGCGCGGATCTTGAATATTCCAAACTCCGGCGTACCGCCACAATCTGGGCCAATTGTCCTCGACGTTTGCTCCCCATTCGGCGGTTATCTGAGCCGCCTGTGCAACCTCATCAGCTGTCCAGGGAAGCGGCTTCACCGAGAAAGGGGGCGAGCAACGTCGCCAGCTCCTTGAGGGACGCGTCGCCCGAGATATCCGCGATCTTGTAAACGCCAGTGGCGCCGTCCATCCGAGTGACTTCGATATAGATGCCGGTGTTGCGGAGACTGAACTTGGAGCGTTCCATGAACTGCTGACCAGTCATGACCCCGCCCCAATCGCCGCCCAGGTACTTGCCCTGGTCCTCCTCCGCTATCAAAGTGAGATCCTGGAAATTTAGTAGAACAGGTGCGTCTGCCATTTCGATTTCTCCTTGAGTTGGAATTGATTCCGATGTAGAATTTGTTGGATTGTCAACAGAAACTGTCATACCGTGATTGAGAGCGCCAGCGGCGTAACCAACCTCAGCCACGATCTCTGGATAGTCGATGTAGCCAAGCTGGGCGCTCTCGCCATTTGAAAGTAGTGCTTGAGTATTGCTCCAAGAGAAATAGGTTGCGACTTCTACCCCCATTAGATTCATTGCGGACATAATTGCGGCGTACTGATTGAGGTGAAACACCCCAGGAGTCATGTTCCATTCAAAACAACACCAGGGGTGATGTCCAAAATCGTCCTCGTACCGTTTGATTAGGTCCATGAAATCCTTGTAATGCTTTACATAGGCGTGAATATCCACGCGAATATTCTGAACGACTTCGTCGGTATATTTCGGGTCCGTAGCCAGGAGATCGAAAAATTCATGAAGCCAACGTGTACTCCCGGAAATCTGCCCGCCGACAACTTGAATAGTGCGCTCGCCTAGGAATTCGTTGTGATACTGCGAAATGGCGCGAGCAGCGTCTCGCCACAGAGTCAGATAGTCTGATGGAGTCATTCGCCAGGAAGCGGGAGACTCACCCTCTGGAAAATAGATCGCGTCGGGCTCGTTTCCAACAATTAGATATTTCGGATGATAGTCCACAAGAAGGTCATAAATGTACTTTCTACGTTCTGTGTGGATATTTCCAGGAGTGAGCGGTGGGAACGCGTCGCTGTCCAAGCAGAGTGCAAGATCTAGACGAGCGAGCTTCCATTCATCGGAATAAGTACGGAGCGCATCGCGCTGATCGATTCCTGGACGCGGACACTGCCGCACTAAAGCGAAATCGAAAAGTTCGGTGGCAGTGGGTGCGGCGGCGGGATTGAAGATGTCGACGCACATACCGAAGCTGGTGTGACCCTCAGTTGGGCGTTTGTACTCTCTCAGTAGGTAAACGGGCGGGTAGGAGGAGATGTTTTCGGATTGTTCCATCTCAGATACTAATCCTCTTCAAATTCTGGATAGGTGACTTTGACGCCGAAGAACATCATCCCCGACTTCACACGTTTGGCTTGAATTCCTCTGGAACTCAGGACAGATTTAAATGCTTGGGCGGTTATTGCGCGCTCGTGATGAATTGTGCTCCAATCTGCGTACGCTCGGTACATTTCGGATGTCATGACACGTGCGTTGGGACTCATTTCACAACGTTCTGCGATGAAATCGCCAATTACATCCATTTCTTGGCGATACGTCTCGCGGGCCTGAATCACGCCTGGTGGATCTTTCAGTCCGTCGTGCTGCCACTTTCGGCATCCTTCCACTGCCCACGCCAGGATTCCTGGAAGCTCTTCGGCGATAAGTCGCTTGGCGAGGGACTTATCTTGCTGCTCTCTGGGAATCGTGACGGTGAAAGGTATGAGGGTGATTCTTCGCCAGAATCCGTTTGAGGAGTCCCGAACAACGGGCTTATGATTGGTTGCCATGAATATGTGCATCGATGGTCGATATTCAAATTCAGACTGATAGAGGAAACGTGCGGTGATGAGGTCTCCACCAGTGAGAGACTTAATAAGGGCAGGAGCGATCCGTCGCCCCTCTTCAGACTCACTAGCAGTGACGAATCGTGCCCCTCGTAAACGAGCGATGTCGGTGCGGGTGGAGTCGGCAGACTTCTGGAGGAAGGTGGAGAATTCGGCATTTCGCGCGTATTCACCCATAACTTCCCTAAGGACTTCCAGGAAAACCGTCTTTCCATTGGATCCGCTCCCATGTAGAATGAAAGCTTGATGCTCAGACGTGTCTGCCGACAAGGCATAGCCGATGGAACGCTGGAGGAACTCGACCATTTCTTCGTTATTGTTCATAATTTTGAGAAGGAAAGCTAACCACTGCGGGCAGCGCGCGGACGCGTCATACGAACAGCCTGCGATACGAGTGATATAGTCATCCTTATCAAAAGGTTGGAGTCCGCCAGTGATGAGGTTGAGTGTGCCGCTTGGTGTGTTGAACAAGTACGGGTTACGGTCGAGTGCGTCACTATCGATGGAAACGTCTCTGAGACTGCGGGCAATGCGTGGGATGGCGAGCAGGCGACTCACGTTCTGTGAGGTTATAGCCCACTTAGCAATAGCAGTCTGCCGATCGCTATCGGGCTCGTACATCGCCTCTTCGTAAATCTTGCGTACAGCCTCGGTGGCGAGCTGGAGAATCGTCTCCGATGTATCCTCTTGCCAGCGACGACCGTCCCAAATTAGCCAATGTCCGATTTGGGGGCTATAACGTATGTTGTGACCGAAATACGTAACAAGTCGATGAGCATTTCCAAGGTCTGTGAGGGGGAACTTTTTGACGTCAGATTCAGCAGAGATCCAGTCACGAATCCGAACAGCATTCTGTTCTCCGATAACCTCACCAAGCGAGGGCCAACCGGTAGTTCGTTCACCTTCATCAAATGACTTCGCAGTATCGCGCACTGTGCGCAGTCGGTCACCAACTTCTCGGTCGTTAGCAACACGGCACACGGCCTCCACATATTGCTCGATATCAGCGAGTGTCCATCCCGCACGGAGTAAAGCTCCTGATAGGTGGAGTGCAGCCAAGTGTCGAGAGCCTGTGTCTGGCCAACATTTTGACAAGAGGACAGCCGAGGCCAAGAGATTGCAGGAGGCGATGAGTTCGCGGGGTTCGATTTCAAGGATCTCCTCTTGGCTCTCCCACTTAACTGCTTCGCCGGTGGGGTGCATAGACCCTGGCAGCATCGTCTGATGGCCATTGGCACGTATTTCGAGTAGCATGCTGCCGTCAGGATCTTTGTACGATTTGTACTTGAGAGGATCCGTGACGGTGTAAAGCCAATGCGAGCGACGTTTGCTCTTGCGACCGAAGACCATTCCAGTTTTGGGGAGGAAGTACGGAGCGAGGAGAATTGCCTCGGCGGCATCAAGATCAATATCGATAAGTCCGTTGATCCCTAGGACTACACCGATATTGACTTCTGTGCGGTCAAAAAATGCGGGGAGTTGCTCCTTATTGATAATCTTATTTTGCCAGTCATTATCGATGGGCTGCTTAGTGCCAGCGCGGAGTGGGATGATGCGCCAGCCGCGTTCTAGGTATTGACGTGCTACGTCGTAGGATGCGGTCGTCATTGAAAAATCACCCTGGCAGAGGTTTTTAGAGTGCGACGCCTGCGGTTAAATACGAAGAGGCACCACTGGGAAATGGCTCACAACCGTCCATTTCCACGTCGGACTCGAGTTCTTCGGGTCCTACAAAGAGCTGATAGGTGGGGATCTTGAATACCCGCGCGTACGCGGAAATCGCCTTGTCCGACAATCCCCGATCGTGTGTTTCGTGTTTGCACACGGTGCTAAGGGCTTGATTAGTCAATGTAGCCAGCTCCTCTTGAGTAAGACGGCTACGCTCGCGCAGGAATTTGACTCGATTTTTGCGAACTGTGGCCTGCACTGGAACTCCCACTATTGATTAAACAAAATTAACAAAGAAAAGGCGGTCAGCCGATTTAGCACGAAGGCATCGGCTGACCGCCTCGGTCGGGGGTAGATCGGCAGGCCGGCGAAACCCGCCGGAGGTATATTGACTCAACCGATCGACCCGAAAGGCGACATCCCCGCGTCACACGTAGTACGAATATCGGGGTAGTCGCGAGGCGTCTGGTGCTGAGACGGCAAAACATGCGGTCCGCGCACCGTGCGCCAGTTGTCGGGGTTAGGAGACTGACCTAGGATGCCCCTTAAAGTGGATGGACGTGGGCTCAATGGCGCAGCGTATGGTAACGCTGCAATGACGTCCATTACCGGCCTTCTGATGTCAGAGCAGCGCGAAGCTGATGATGATCTTAGGCGGGAGTTGGACGATTTGCCGATACCCAGGCGTCCTGGGGCTATTAGTGCTGCAGTAAAGCAGTCCACTGCCCCTCCATTAGCGGCGCGACCCCGGCCGCATGCCGCCATTAATAGTATACACCCCGGCCAAATCTGCTGTCAAGTATATATTCACACTAGATATAGGTGATGTGATTATTACGAAGAAACCGGCGCTTGACAGGCAGAAAATCCGCATGGTATACTCCCCAGTAGGACTAACTACTACTTCTAGGTTCGGGTTTGTGCTAGATCAACCACCAAGACAACATAGAATAGTCCGAAAATTCTATGAGAGCGATATTCAAAAAGGGATTGAGGCGGCGAAACGTTTCCCCTTTCCGGCCAACATTCCCATTGGTGATCCGGGTTTACCTACGTATGTACCGGCGATGTCGGAACAACAGTTGGAAACACGGAAGCCGTGGGAACGAATGCCACAGGAATCCGCTTTTTGGTTTCGTCAATTCACCAGGTATCTATTGCAACCTGATGAATATCGCACAGTGCTCAGTGCGTATAAATTGTATCGAGAGGCACGTGCGAGAAAACACAAAGAGGCTCTGGTAGCACTTAAACGAGGTGAGAAACGGGTTCCGCCTGAATGGGCGGAAGCTGCTATGCGCTTTCGTTGGATAGAACGCTCGCTTGCGTGGGATGAAAGCGAAGCTGATTTGATGCGGCAAACATTTGAACATGACCGTATCAAAGAGCGCGTATTACGTATTAAAATTCTTCGCGATTTCCGCCATAAGGTCGTCGATGCGATTGAAATGCTCAATCCTGGCGATATGCAATGGCGTGAAGCGATGGCCGGCCTTCGAATGGTGACAGAGCAACTTCGAACAGAGTTCGGGGATAACCCTGCGCAACGAGTTGAGCATACTGGCCCTGAGGGAGGGCCAATGTTGCATGCGCATCTAGTTGGTATCACAGAACTCTCGGACGAGGATCTCGATGAGAGAATTTCACGCCTTCTCACCACAGAAAGACAGCTTGCAGGAGCTGGCTCTTCTTCTTGAGGAGCGCGACCGTCGTCGTCGTACGGAACTTCGGAATAAGATCCAACTAGCTGCAAAGCAGCATGTTCTTACACCCGATATTGTTGAAGCGTATGCGGCACTTCATCTTACCACAGATGATGGTCAGCCGCTCCGTGCATTCCCACACCATCGTCTGTGGCTTCAATTCATGTGCGATACAGATGTCAATAAACTTCTGATTATCGCACCCCCTGAGTCTGCTAAGACGACTTGGACCATTTCGGCTTATCTCGGCGCCCGCATCGGCATTTGGCCCGAATCCAACGTGATTATTGGATCTGTGGCTGAAAGTGTCGCTGAAAAACGTAGTCTGAGTTTGCGCGGTATGGTTGTTACTGAGGAGTGGCAAGAGACTTTTCCAGACGTTCTACCGGTTGCATCCAAGGCCGGCCTGAAATGGGAAACTCGGGAATGGTCGGTAGCGCCAGGCGGAATTCCCTCTCCAGGACGGCTGCACCCCACCATTTCGGCTTATGGTACTGGTGGTTCTATTACCGGATCGCGCGGTGACTTGGTACTTGCTGACGACCTTCTCGACTACGACAACACCCGTACGCAGCATCAACGCGAACAAGTTGATAATTGGCAACACAATTCGTTGCTTCCGCGTCGAAAGTCAAAAGTCGGCCGAGCGTTTGTGATCGGCACTGCCTGGCATCCAGAGGATATTTATTCCACAGCACGATTCGATGGATCGTGGCAGGTAGTGCACAGTCCACTTTTGTCGGAATCCGAAAAGGTGTATGCCTTCATTTCGTATCCAAGCAATTATAAGGGTCGAAAGCTTGGGGAGCCGGTTGCACCTGAGGATGCAATTGCGATGCGTCCTGAAAATGAACAGATGATTGACGCGATCCGCCAAGCTGAGGATTATGCCAAGTCTTCAATATAGGTATCTTCTTCATGAAAACGGACCGGCGCTATGGCCCGAACATAAGCCTTTAGCTGAAATTCTCGAGATTCAGGCGACAACGCCCCCGATTATTTGGGAGTCAACCTATCAAGGTAATCCGAAAGCCGGTGCAGGTTCACTCTTTGAACGAGAATGGTTCCGGGATAACCGGTTTAACCTACCGCTCCATCCTGGCGATTTCCAGTCTGAGTGCGTTGCTCGCTGGATTTCGTATGACACAGCGTTTAAAGATACGACAACCTCTGCTTTCACTGCGCGAACTGTTATCGAGCTACGACCCGATTATCGTGCGCGAGTTATGAGCGTGTGGCGTGATCGTATCACAATGCCACGCTTGCTTGATCAGATGAAGAAAGATATTGCAAACTTCAATTATGATGGCAAGCTGTGGGGTTGCATTATTGAGGATAAAGCCTCTGGAACCTCTGCTTATCAAACTCTCCTTGACGAAGGTGATGATAAGGTCCGAGAAATTCTTGTGGCTTTCAATCCGGGGACTGATAAGATTACACGTGCAGGCCAGGCGGCTGTATGGTGTAAGAATGGGTCAGTGTTGTTGCCGGCTCCTTCTGACCAATGCCCATGGCTAGCCGTGTTTGAAGCAGAGCTATTTTCGGTTCCTAATGCATCATATATGGACCAATGCGACGCTTTTTCACAAGCAGTTCTATGGATTGAACACTTGCTTGCTGAGGGCTTCCACGAGCGGATTAAGAAGCAGGCGGAGATGTAAATGCAGGGGACCATTCAGCGTCTTTCGCGTGCTATTGGATTCTTCCAGCCGCCTGCGCCGATGCCGGTTATTGAGCCATTATTTAGCAGTCGTACTGGCTTGTATCAGCTCCTCATGGCTTATTATCTCAACAACGATTTGTACGATGAACTCCAGCGCACTCTGCGTGATGACGCTGTGTGGCATGAAGCGATTCATGCAATCCGGAATCCGGCATTTCGAGTTGTTGAGTTCTATGCCTCGCATATTTGGCCGGGCAAATTGGAAGATGCGCTTCCTATTGTAATACCAGATAAGAATCAGGCGATGGCTGACGCCATTCAAAGTGTGTGGCGTTGGAGCAACTTCGAAGTCCGTAAGATGCCGCTCGTGCGCAAGGCGGCTATCTATGGTAGTATGTTTATGAAGGTGTATGAACATGACGATCAGGTGTGCTTTCAGCTCATCGATCCCACGTACGTAACGGATTTTGATGAGGATGAACGAGGATTCGTTACCTACTTACGAATTGATATCCCCATCATTGAACGGGACGGTGACGACAAGATCCGAAAACTCCATACAGAGATATGGAGCAAGGATCTCGGTTCGTACCGTGTATGGGAAGCCGAGAACGCTACGTTCCCGATGTATGAGTTGGGTACACCAACTGAGGAATATTCGTTGGAGTCGATGGGTATCGACTTTGTGCCTTTTGTTAATTTTCGCTTTCGTGATTTGGACGAGTATCGAAATACTGGAGTGGGTGCTTTCACTCTCCAAATCGATAAGATCGACGAGGCTAATCGATCCGCAACTCGACTACACGAAATGCTTTTTCGACATGATGGTGTGGTGTGGGCTCTAGAAGCCAACGCAACAGACCCTGCAGGCCGCCCGCTCCCCGCTCCACGCATTACACGCGATGCAGCGGTTAATGGCGCAGACGACTCATTTTTTATGGGACGCGATCGTTTATACCGTTTGCCTGGTAATTCCAAGCTCCGAGACATCGTGCCAAATCTCCAGTATGATTCTGCATTGAAAATCGTGCAAGATCAGATGGCTGAACTCGAGCACGATATGCCGGAGCTTATGTATTATCGGTTAACGGATTTCCGAGAAGTGTCGGGTCGTGCAGTCCAGGCGCTCTTGTCACCAGCTATTAAACGGGCTGAGGAAGTCCGCGGAAATATGAACAATGCGCTTGTTCGTGCGAATATGATGGCCTTGACCATCGGCACGGCGGCTGGACTCTTTCCCAATTTCGGGTCATTCGATGATGGCGATCTCATGCACTCATTTGAAGCGCGAGATATTATCCCATTAACAAAGCATGAAATTGCTGAAACTGACAATATGGAAGCAACAGCGGCAAAGGCGCAGATTGATATTGGCGTGAGTCATGAGACGGCGCTTGAGAATATCGGATTTGTGTGGGAAGATGAAGTAAAGCTTCGTGAGGAAGAAGATCGCGCTGCAGCAAAACTTCAACAGGAATTGGCTCCGCCACCTGTCGCTCCAACTACTAAGACAACGGAATCGCAATTCCAACTCGACGCAAATGGGCGTATTGTTGGTAAGAAAGAGGTCCAAAATTGAGCGGAATTACCATAACATACGCCAATGAAGTGCTTGATACTGTGTTGGCAGATGGACCGCTCTATATTTCACTTCACGACGACGATCCAGGCCAAACTGGGATAAACGAAGTTGTGGGTGGTAGCTATAATCGTCAAGAGATTGAATTTGCGCCCGCTACCGATGGTCACGCCGTTTCGTCCATGGAAGTAGAGTTCACAAGTATGCCAGCGGTTACCATTACACACGCGGGCGTGTGGACCGCAGCCTCAGGTGGCGATTTTCGGTTCAATATTTTGATACCGCAAATTGCAGTAGAAGCTGGCCGAACAGTGCGAGTCAAAGCTGGATCAGCGATAGTCCATTTGGGGTAATTATGGTAAAGACTACCGCTGCTCCAACTAGTGAAATGACGGCAGAGGAATTTTGGGAAGAACCGACCAAAATTTCTCCCCCTAAGATCGATACACATCTTCATTTCATAGTGCAGTCGTATCAATCTCAGGACCATGATGGTACGTTGCACGATGTTACTACAGTTGAAATTTTTGCCGATCATTCTGATGCGGCGCTTCGTCGTGCGAAACAACTTGTTCCAGGTAAAAAGGGGTATCGAGTGGCGCAAGTAATTGAGCATTTCGGCTTGAACTACTGCGTCCACCAACACTAGATGGCAGTAGCAACCAATGTAATTTGTGGGTGGCCATCGACGGCTGCGTCCATTCCTTCGGGTTGGTCACGCGAGACGTCACTTGATGGTAAGTATCTTGTAGGAACATCGGCTGCTACTGATCCTGGCACAACGGGTGGTTCAACTACCCACACTCATACAACTTCAGATAGCCATACCCATACTGAGACACATGGCCACTCGGCAGGCGGCGCCTCTGGTGGACCTTCGGCTACGGTAGGTAGTAAGAGTGGGACTGGTACAAACTGGGGCACTAATACGCATACCCACACCGCTCCTGCTCTAAACTCTTCTGCTCCGACATCTGCAGCCAGTAGTAATCCTTCTACTAATGCGAGTGGAAATGAACCTGCTAATTGGCTGTGGGTATTTATTAAGAGTGACGGTACTCCTACTGGAATTCCCAATAATGCTACAGCTTTTTGGAATTCTACGACATTGCCTGGATCGTGGACTCAATCTGCAAACGGAAAGAACAAATATCCAAAAGGTGCGGCTGCGGCAGGTGATGGTGGGGCTACTGGTGGAAGTGACACTCATAACCATACAGCCTCTCACAGTCATACTGCTGGTGCAATTCATAATCACACTACCTCGGGATCCTCAGGTGCTCCTAGTGCAACAACTTCATTAGGAACTCAAGTTGGTACTACTCCTCCTGGTACTCATACTCATACGATTAACTCCCCTGTAAGTAATACCTCATTAACTACAGGTACTGATTCAACAACTACTACCACGGATACATGCGAACCCGCTTATAAAAAATTAATTATTGTTGCGAATGGTACGGGTGGGGCCGATTTTCCTATTGGAATCATTTGTATTTGGATTGGAACTCTAGCTACTATTCCGGCTGACTGGCTTCTATGTGATGGAAGCCTTGGTACTCCCGATATGCGAGACAAATTTCTTAAGGGTGCCAATCTAACTTCTGAGCTTGGAAATACAGGCGGAGCTTCTAACCACAGTCACTCTGCAGTAAGTCATTCGCACACGATTGCGCATACGCATGATTTCGGGTTAGCCAATGCTTCTGCTGGCACAACAACCGCTCCAGCAGCCGGCGCAACAACGATTGCTTCCGCTCATGCGCATAATGTTGGTAATGGTGGAGCCTCAGGTGCGTCGGATACTGCGAATTCAGGCTCAGGATCGTGGACTGCAAATAATAATGCTGATACGCGTCCACCCTTCTATGCAGTAGCGTTTATTCAGTACGCGGGTCCATCTGGACAACCGACGGCACGTCGTACAAGCGAAGTTGATCACGTACAAACTCGAAATTATGGTGCAACGGGAGTAAGGGTGGCGTAATGGCAAACCACGTTTCGCATGCTGCACTTCCGTATCCCATCAAGGGTTGTCGCTACACTTTGCTTATTCCATATCTGGATGCAGATGGCGACCCGACTGATCCAACCACTCCTGATACCGAACGTTCAATTGATGCGGCAGCATTTGCGGATTGTACTGAGGAAGTAAGTACAATTACCGGTTCAAATGGTATGGGATATATCACTCTAACGGGCGATGAAATGAATGGCTCACTCATTGCCGTAGCTGCTAAGGTTGCCTCTGGTCCCAAGGCTACCCTGGCGATGTTGCAGCCACGAGTATTGCCCGTTTTCCATTCAGGGACTGCGGCGGCAGGTGCGGCAGGAACTATTACTCTTGCCTCAGGTGCACTCGCAATTGATGATATCTACAATGGGATGATTATTCGAACAACGGGTGGAACAGGTGGTGCTGGCGGTTCGGGGAGCCAGGGTAATCAAGCTCGGGTTATAACGGATTACGTTGGTTCTACTAAGGTCGCGACGATTACTCCGAACTGGGAAACAAACCCAGACAGTACGACAACTTATGAAGTCCTACTGACTGAGGTATCGCTCCTCAGTTACGACGATCTGCAGATGATACGCGGATCTCAGATCAACGCGATGATTTCAGGACGACCGGATGTTAATGTAGGCGCAATGCAGAACAATGTCATTACTGCTGCAGCTATCAATGCGGATGCAATTACAGCGGCTAAGATTGCAGACGGAGCAATCGATGCTGCGACTTTCGCCGCGGGTGCAATTAATGCAGCGGCCATTGCTGCTGATGCTATCGGAGCTTCGGAACTAGCAGCAGATGCGGTCACCGAGATCCAGTCAGGCTTGGCGACAGCGGCGGCACTCTCGACTGCGCAAACTGCTATTACTGCAATTAAGGCCCAGACTGATCTGCTGAGCTTCTTCCAGGGAATCCTGAAAGCAGCGCCGATGTTTGCTACCGGTACTGCTCAGAGCTCGTTCTTAGTGATGACGACTTTGGATGCGGGCGCAAGTGCGGTTGACAATGCCTACATTGATTGTTGGGTCTGGGTGGTAGCAGGAACCGGTGTTGGTCAAATCAGGCGCATTAATAGCTATACCGGTTCTACTAAAGTGGCCATTACAGATTACGTCTGGGATACCGATCTTGATGCGACATCCAAGTACATCATTCTGCCGATAGCAGGACAAGATGTAGCAGCTTGGGACAGAACCAGTATAACTCCCCTGATTAGCGGGCGGATTGACGCTTCGGTGGGAGCCTGGAAAGGCGCAGTTGTTGCGGATATTGTTGGGACTGGTAGTTGGGGCGGTCTAGTTCCTGCTGCAATGTCAGTACAACAAGGTACCGTGGTTGCAGCGGGCACTGATACTTTTGCAGTAACATTGGCAGCTGCGGCCTCTATAATTGACGATTATTACAAAGATTGTCAAATATGGCTAATGCACGGAACTGGTGCAGGCCAAGTGCGTCGCATTTCGGGTTATATAGGGAGTAGTCAATCTGCAGTGGTAGACGTTCCATTTGTTACTGCAGCGGACAGTACTACATATTACATTATTTTACCTGGTGGAACCGTTGATGTAAATGGGTGGGTGGGGGACAACATCAACTCCTCGACTGACCCGGGCAAGCCTGATGTCAACGTGGTTGATATGGACTCTAACGTTATTGGTGCCGCTCAATTGCAGTCGAATACGATTACAGCGGCTAAAATTGCTACAGATGCAATCACTGCTGCTAAGATTGCTGCAAATGCCCTGGATGCCGTGTGGTCAACTGCAACGCGCATCCTGACTGCCGGGACCAATATCGTGCTGGCTAAGGGTGTCGGAGTAACTGGCTTCAATGACCTGAGTGCTGCGCAGGTCAATGCCGAGGCCGACACTGCCTTGGCTGACTATGATGGTCCAACGCATGCCGAACTGGTATCTGAAATTGATGATGTGCAGACCGACGTAGCTGCGGTGGCGACTGATGTAGCTGCAGTTGCAACTGCGGTTGCAGCGGTTCAATCTGATACTAACGATTTGCAGACGCGTGTGCCAGCGGTTTTGATCGGCGGACGCATCGATGCCTCAATTGGGTCTGTACAAAGCGATGTTATTGCAGAAGCAGGCGTCAATGGGGACTTGAATACTTATCAAGCCCGGATCGATGTTGTGGACGACAATGATTCTAGTGTTGATAGATACATGGTGTGTTGGTTCCGTAATGGAATGCCAGTGCTTTCGGGAATTACACTTCCAACCATGCGAATCTACAAATCAGACGGCACCGATTTGGTGGGTACATCTGCTATGATCGAGAATGGAACAGAGCAAACGTTCCACCATTTCGTGTCCCCGCCAGATCGAATGGTGGACGGTGAGGCGTATATTGCCTTGGCCACGGCAACTATTGATGGTGATAATCGCAGTTGGTTACAGATTGTAGGACGTGACTCTTAATGTTCCCGCGCAGATGGGCATTCGACCCATTTGTAGGGTCATCAGTACGGGCTGCTAGGAGTGACATAGATCTCGTGCTAGTAATATCGATGTCTATGGAAATGGAAATACACGCAGAAATTCTGGGTGATGCCGACACCACTCAAGCTCAATTTATGATTAATCCGTACATGACTCCTATCCAAGAGCCCATTGATATAGAACTGGTAATGGACTGGCCGTTTATTGCGGCCGCTTCGCTTGTGCAAACTGAGACAA
>Ga0134121_10002974_pt1 | contig 14352 bp, 9 predicted proteins | sample KB301_FD_96463 | JGI IMG/M metagenome (GOLD analysis project Ga0134121, IMG submission 96463) | Terrestrial soil microbial communities without Nitrogen fertilizer from Kellogg Biological Station, Michigan, USA - KB3-0-1 | ecosystem: Environmental > Terrestrial > Soil > Unclassified ...
CGTCGCGCGCGGCGATAGCCCGTTGACGTAATCCGCCGCGTGCCGAGTGTGGGTGGCCAAAGCCTGGACGTAGTCGACCAGGGCAGGCGATACGTGGATTTGCTGCGCGTCGTATTGCAGTTTCCCCAGGTCCGCCACGGTCATGCTCGGCTTGAGTCCCGCCAGAAGGTCGCGCCGGTCCTCGCCCTGCAACAGCGCGCGCTCCGCCGGGCCGTCGGGATAACCCAGGTGGATGCGCATCAGGAAGCGATCGAGCTGCGACTCCGGCAGCGGAAACGTGCCCACCTGGTACGAAGGATTCTGCGTCGCGATCACGAAGAACGGTTCGGGAAGGTGTCGAGTCTCGCCTTCCGTCGTCACCTGGTGTTCTTCCATCGCTTCGAGCAGGGCGCTTTGCGCCTTCGGCGTTGCCCGGTTGACCTCGTCGGCCAGCACCACCTGGCTGAAAATCGGCCCGGCATGGAACAGGAAGCCACCGGTGTCCCGGTTGTAGATGGAAACGCCGATGATGTCGGCAGGCAGGAGGTCGCTGGTGAACTGGATGCGCTGGAACGCGAGGCCGAGCGTCGTCGCCAGCGCGTGCGCGAGCATGGTCTTGCCCACGCCCGGTATGTCCTCGATCAATAAATGGCCGCGAGCGATCAGGCAGGCAATGGCCAGCCGGATCTGCCGCTCCTTGCCGAGGATGATGCCGCCGACCTGGGCAACGACCTTCTCAATCTGCTGGGTGCTCATGGTGCTTTCCAAATGGCCGCATCGAACGGAACGATACGGCCCCTGTTATGGGGAAGTATGAGGGCAGTATCCCCTCATATCGATAGCTCTAAGCCATTCTATTTATTGAATTTACCACAGGCCGCCACGGCCTCATAGGTCGATTTCCACCCGCATCAGGCGGGGATCGTGATCGGCGAACCGCGCGCGAAAGCCAAGCTTTGCCGTGAACTGCAGCATGCGCTGATTGCCGGCGAGCACTTCACCGTGCATGACACGGATGCCCGCGGCACGCGCGCAGGCGATCAATGACAGCATCAATTGCGCGCCGAGCCCCTGGCGTTGCCAGTCATCGGCGATGACAATCGCGAATTCGCAGTCCTGGCGACTTTCCGCCGAAATGTAACGCGCGACGCCAACCTGGATTTCTCTCCCGTCGCGCTCACTCACCGCGATCAGTGCCATGTGGAGGTCGTAATCCACCTGCGTGAAGTGTGCCAGCATGCTCGGCGATAGTTCGCGCACGTTGTCCATGAACCGGAAGTAACGCGATTCTCCCGAGAGGCTGCGCACGAATTCCTGTTCGATTCCCGCATCCTCGGGTCGGATGGGGCGGATCGTAACCGCGGTGCCGTCCTTGACGGTTAGCCGTTGGACCAGGTGAGAAGGGTAGGGTTGCATGGTAGGCACTACCTACGTGTAATGCCGGGCTGCGGATGCGGGGCGAACATTATAATCGCCGGGCGCCAATCACCCGTATCATCCGTTCCGGCTGCCTGCAGCACGACAAGACGCTCATTTCACTGGTAAGTCCCGGTATTTTTGCGCTCATTAGGCAACAGGTGTAGCTTAAACATCGGCAGATTTCCGCAGAGGGAGAGATGGCCAAACCATCTCCAAAAACAAGCGCTAAGAGAAGGGCATCCGGAGCACGCGGCAAGCGCGAAATCGCGCGCGCCCGCGTGCATGACGTTGCCGATCGCGAGCGCGTGCAACGGGCTCTGCGTGAAAGCGAGGAACGCTTCCATGCAACGTTCGAGCAAGCTGCTTTTGGCGTGGCGCATACGACGACCGAAGGCGAGTTCCAGCAGGTCAACAGCAGGCTGTGCCAGATGCTCGGTTATGCCGCCGAGGAACTGCTCGTGATGAAGACCCGCGATCTGACTCATCCCGACGACCGCGACACGCAGGATGCGCTGCGCCGGCAACTCCTCTCGGGGCAGCGCCTGTCCTTCGCGGCCGAGAAGCGTTACGTGCGCAAGGACGGCTCGAACATCTGGGTCAACCGCACCGTGACGCTGGCCCGCCGGTCGTCGACGGGGGCGCGCTACCTGATCCAGGTCATCGAGGACATTTCCGAGCGCAAGCGCACCGAGGCACGGCTTGCCCGGCTGACACGTGCCCGGCGCGTGATGGCGGAGTGCAATCACGTCCTGATCCATGCCGACGACGAAGCGCGGATGCTGGAGAGCATGTGTCGAATCGTGGTCGAGTCCGGCGGCTACACGATGGCCTGGGTGGGTTATCCCACCGGCGACGACAGGCAGGCAATCCGGGCCGTCGCGCACGCCGGCTTCCGCGGAGATACGCCCATGTCCGCGCCGGTCGCGTGGAGCGCCGATGGCCGTTACCAGGGATTCATGGGAGAGGTGATCGCGACGGGCAAGCCGCACATCGCGCGCGACATCCTGAACGATCGCCGTTACGAGCGTCGCCGCAACCGCGCGCTGCAACACGGTTTCCAGTCTTCAATCGCGCTGCCTCTGGAAGTCAAAGGCGCGGTCCTCGGTGCCATCGCCATTTACGCCGCGGAAGCCGACGCGTTCGACGACGAGGAAATCACGCTGCTGACCGATCTGGTCAGCGACATCGCCTACGGCATCGTCAACCTGCGCACCCGCATCGCGCGGGAGCAGGCCGAGGAAAGGTCCCGGGAGACCGAAAGGCGTTTCCGCGAAACGTTCGAGCAGGCGGCAGTCGGCATCACGCGAGTCGATCTCAACGGCGTGCTGGTGGACTTCAACCAGAAGTTCTGTGACATGCTGGGCTATACGCGGGACGAGCTGCTTGGCAAGGCCATCCAGGACATTACCCATCCGGGGGACTACGGGCAGGGCTCGCAGTACCGCGCGCAACTGGTGCAAGGCGCAGCGAAGTCGCGATCGGGGGAAAAGCGCTTCCTGCGCAAGGACGGTACCGTACTGTGGGCGCGTCGCACCATGTCCACCGCCTGCGACGCGGACGGCCGGCCGCAATACGTAATCAGCGTGGTCGAAGACATTACCGAGCGCAAGATGGCCGAGGAGCGCTACCGCGCGACGTTCGATGACGCGCCGGTCGGCATCATGCACACGCGCATCGAGGACGACAGGATTCTGCACGTCAATCCCCGGTTTTGCGAGATGCTCGGCTACACGCACGACGAATTGCTCGAAATGGCCACGGACGACCTGCTCCCCGCCGAACTCCGCGATACGGACCGGGGCAATTACCGGGAGAGAATGCTGAGCGGAGAGCTCAAGACGTTTTCCTCCGAGCGCAAGTTCGTGCGCAAGGACGGTTCCGACCTTTGGGCCAACCGCACCGTGTCGCTGGCGCGGGACGCGACGGGCAGGCCGCTCTATTTCATCCGCATCGTCGAGGACATCGGCGAGCGACTGCTCTCCAGCCGGCGCTTTGCGCTGGAGCACGCGGTGACGCAGTTGCTATCCGAATCGCCCACCGTCGACGACGCGATCCCGAAACTGCTCCAGGCCATTTGCAAGTCGATGAATTGGGCCTATGGCGCGCGCTGGAACTGGAGCGAAGCCGAACAAACCCTCGTGCGCAACGAGTACTGGAGCGATTTCACGATGGATATCGCTGCGGACGAAATGGAGCCCTGGACCCGGCTCCGTTTCAGGAACCCGACCGGGCTGGTGAGTTGCGCCTGGTTCGAGCGGCAGCCTACCTGGATCGCGGACATTCGGCGCAACGACTCGCTAAATCGTCGCCACACTGCGATCAAGCTGGGCTTGCACAGCGCGTTCACGTTTCCGATCATAGCGGGCGGCGACACCGTCGGCATCATGGAATTTTTCGGACGCGAGGCGCGCCAGCCCGACGAGATGCTTCTGAAGGTGGCGCATTCGATCGGCACCCAGATCGGCCAGTTCATCCGGCGCAAGGAGGCGGAGCAGGCGCTGGCGAAGAGCGAGGAGCGCTATCGCGACGTTTTCGAGGCGAGCCCGCTGCCGATGTGGGTGTGGGACGACGAGACGCTGCGCATCGTAGACGTTAACCAGGCCGCCATCGACCGCTACGGCTACAGCCGCGATGAATTCTTGCGGATTACCGTGCGCGATATCTGGGAGCCGACGCAACACGGGCGCTACGAGAAGAATATTCGCGACCGCACCCAGCAGCAATACATGCGGCTGGAACGCAAGCATCGCACCCGGGATGGGCGCGTCATCGATACCGAAGTCACCGCGCGGCGGTTGACGCTCGAAGGGCGCCCGGTCTGGCTGACCTTGGTAAACGACGTTTCCGAACGCAAGCGCGCCGAATCCGCATTGCGCGAAAGCGAGGAGCAATTCCGCCAGCTGTCCGGGAACATCCCGCAGGTATTCTGGATGACGGACACGACGCACCGCGAGACGCTTTATGTCAGCCCGGCGGCGGAAATCATGCTCGGACGGCCGATGAAGGATGTCCTTTCCGACCGTCGGGCGCTGATTCGCGCGGTTCACAAGGAGGACCGGGTGCGGGTATACGCCGCGCGCAAGGCCGCGGTGGAAAAAGGATACGACGAGATCTACCGCATTCTGCGGCCGGACGGCTCCATTCGCTGGATCCACGACCGCGCGTTCCCGGTCCACGACCCGTCCGGGAAGGTCTACCGCATTGCCGGGATCGCGGAGGACGTGACTGAGCGCAAGCTGGCGGAGGAGCGCCTCATGCAACTGGCGCACTATGATGTCCTCACCAGCTTGCCCAACCGCGTGCTGTTCTACGACCGCCTGCGCCAGGCGCTGGCGCAGGCGCGGCGCAACCAGTGGATCACCGGCGTCATGTTCATGGACGTCGACCGTTTCAAGAACGTCAACGACACGCTCGGTCACGCCGTCGGCGACCGGTTATTGCAGCAGGTTTCCGAACGCCTCTCGGGCTCCGTGCGCGCCGGCGACACGGTCGGACGCCTCGGCGGCGACGAATTTGCCATCGTGCTGTCCAACTTGTCGAACGCCGATAACGCGAAGCTGGTTGCACAGAAGATCATGTCGAGCTTCAACGAACCGTTTCGGCTCGAAGGCTCCGAAGTATTCGTTACCGCGAGCATCGGAATCACGCTCTATCCCGATGACAGCGCCGATCAGGACACCCTGATCAAGAATGCGGACGCGGCGATGTATCGCGCCAAGGAAGCCGGCCGCAATGCCTACCAGTTCTACACTCGCGAGATGGGCGAGCGCGGCATCGCGCTCTTGAATCTGGAAGGGGGGCTGCGCCGCGCGCTGGAGCGCAACGAGTTCCTCCTCTATTACCAGCCCAAAGCCAGTGTCGCGTCGGGCGAAATCACCGGTTTCGAGGCGCTGCTGCGGTGGCGCCACCCGGAACGGGGGCTGGTGATGCCGGATGAATTCATCCCGGTGCTGGAGGAAACCGGCCTCATCGTGCCGGTAGGCGAATGGGTGCTGAATGCCGTGTGCCTGCAGCTGAACGAGTGGGCGCGCGCCGGCCTGGATACCGTGCCCATCGCGGTCAATCTTTCAGCGCGCCAGTTTCTGGCCCGCGAGCTCGGTCCGGCCATCAAGCGCATACTCGATACACACCGGATCGATCCTGCCTTGATCGAGCTCGAGATCACGGAGAGCTCGCTGATGGTCAATCCCGGGGAAGCCACGCGCACCCTCGAATATCTGAAATCCGTGGGCGTCGGGATATCGATCGACGACTTCGGCACCGGTTACTCGAGCCTGGGCTACCTGAAGCGTTTCCCGCTCGATTCGCTGAAAGTCGACCGCTCGTTCGTGCGCGACGTCACGACGGACGCCGACGACGCCACCATCACCCGCGCCGTCATTACGATGGCGCACGCCCTGGGGCTGAAAGTAATCGCCGAGGGCGTGGAAACGGAATCGCAGCTCGCATTCCTCGTGGAAAACGGCTGCGATCAGATCCAGGGTTTTTACCTCGCGCGGCCGCAACCCGCCGAAGATTGCGTGCGGATTCTCGTCGGTCGAATCCAGGCCGCGCCCGCAGTCACCGGCCCGAAGTTGAGAAAAGCCTGAAGCCCGTTACGTTCAGCCGATGAGGATGGCCGCGACGACCTTGCGGCTTTCCGATGCCAGGATGTTGTAGGTCCGGCACGCCGCGCGGCTGTCCATGACTTCCACCCCCACGCCGATGGCGGCGATCGATCGCGCCAGTCCGGCGACCGGGAAGCGCTGCGTTGCGCCGGTTCCGAAGATCACGATTTCAGGTTTCAGCTCGGCTATGAATCCGAAATCTGCAGCGGTGAGCGCTTCGAAGGCGGCCACCGGCCATTCCGAAACCTTCTCCGGCGTCACGATCACGCCTTTGTCGTAGCGCACTCCATTGATTGCGACGTAGCCTGGGCCGTACCCAGAGAACAGCTGCAGGCCGTCGCCCGGCGTCAGGTGTAATTTCATAACCTACTGATTTGCTTAAGGTTAGTTGCTCCGATAGAATACCATTTTTTTGCGCCGCCGCATTTCACTCTGATAGCGTGCCATGGAAGAGTTCGCCCGAATAAAACGCCTCCCGCCGTACGTCTTTAACGTGACTGGCGAGTTGAAGCTTGCCGCGCGCCGGCGCGGCGAGGACGTCATCGACTTCAGCATGGGCAATCCGGACCAGCCGACGCCGCGGCATATCGTGGAGAAGCTCGTCGAATCGGTTCAGCGCCCCGACACCCACGGCTACTCGGTTTCGAAGGGCATCATTCGCCTGCGGCGCGCGATTTGCAACTGGTACAAGACCCGCTACAACGTCGAGCTCGACCCCGATACCGAGGCGATCGTCACTATCGGCTCGAAGGAGGGCATCGCCCACCTCGCGCTCGCGACCCTCGACCAGGGCGACACGGTGCTGGTGCCGAACCCGAGCTACCCGATCCACATCTACGGCCCGGTGATCTCCGGCGCCGACATCCGGCACGTGCCCATGGCGCCGGACGTCGATTTTTTCGAGGAGGTCGAGCGCGCGTTCAAGGACACCTACCCGAAGCCGAAGATGCTGATCGTCAACTTCCCGAGCAACCCGACAACCCAGTGCGTGGACCTGGCGTTTTTCGAGCGGCTGGTGGCGCTGGCGCGGGAGCACCACGTTTACATCGTGCACGACCTTGCTTACGCGGATATCGTCTTCGACGGCTATAAGGCGCCCTCCATCATGCAGGTGCCGGGCGCGCGCGAGATCGCGGTCGAATTCTTCACCATGTCGAAGAGTTACAACATGGCGGGCTGGCGCGTGGGTTACATGGTCGGCAACCGCGAGCTGGTCACCGCGCTGGCGCGGATGAAAAGTTACCACGACTACGGGACGTTCACCCCGATCCAGGTCGCTTCCATCATTGCGCTGGAGGGGCCGCAGGATTGCGTGGAGACGGTGCGCAAGCTTTACCAGCAGCGCCGCGACGTCATGTGCGGCGGCTTGAAGGCGATGGGCTGGAACGTCGAGGTGCCGAAGGCGAGCATGTACATCTGGGCGCCGATCCCGGAGAAGTACGGCAAGATGGGTTCACTCGAGTTCTCGAAGAAGCTGCTCGCGGATGCGAAAATCGCCGTGGCGCCGGGCATAGGATTCGGGCACTACGGCGACGGGCACGTGCGGTTCGCCCTGATCGAGAATGAAGCGCGCAGCCGCCAGGCGCTGCGCGGCATCAAGGACATGTTCAAGAAGGACGGATTGCTTTGAAGGCGAAAGTCAAAAGTCGAAAGTCGAAAGTGTCCTCGCGCAAGGCGATCAACGTCGGGCTGCTCGGTATCGGCACCGTGGGCGGCGGCACGTTCGCGGTGCTCGCGCGCAACCAGGAGGAGATCGAACGCCGCGCCGGCTGTGCTATCACCATGAAGATGGTTGCCGACAAGGACATCGCGCGGGCGCGACGCCTCGTGGGCAAGAAGGCTGTCGTCACCGCGGATGCGAATGACGTCGTCACCCATCCGGATATCGACATCGTGGTCGAGTTGATCGGCGGCACTGGTATCGCTAAAGAATTGATTCTAAAGGCTATTAAGAACGGCAAGCACGTCGTCACCGCCAATAAATCGCTGCTCGCCCAACACGGCAACGAAATCTTCGCCGCCGCGCGGAGGGAGGACGTGATGGTGGCGTTCGAAGCGGCGGTCGGCGGCGGCATTCCCATTATCAAGTCGCTGCGCGAGGGGCTTACCGCCAACCGCATCGAATGGATCGCCGGCATCATCAATGGCACCAGCAACTTCATCCTGTCGGAGATGCGGGACAAGGGGTCGAACTTTTCCGACGTGCTTAAGGAGGCGCAGAAGCGGGGCTACGCAGAGGCCGATCCCACTTTCGACATCGAAGGGGTGGACGCCGCGCACAAGCTCACCATCATGGCGGCGATCGGCTTTGGCATCCCGATGCAGTTCAAGGCGGCGTACACCGAAGGCATCTCGAAGCTCGCGCAGGAGGACATCCGCTATGCGGAGGAGCTGGGCTACCGCATCAAGCTGCTCGGCATTACCAAGCGCAAACCAAAGGGCTTCGAGCTGAGGGTACACCCGACCCTGATACCGGCGCGGCGGTTGATCGCGAACGTCGAAGGCGTGATGAACGCGATCCTGGTCAAGGGCGACGCAGTGGGGCAGACCATGTACTACGGCGCAGGCGCGGGCGCCGAACCGACCGCTTCCGCGGTGGTGGCCGACCTCGTCGATGTGGCGCGCATGCTGACCTCCGACCCGGAGCACCGCGTGCCGCACCTGGCATTCCAGCCGGACCGGCTGTCCGACATCCCGATTCTGCCAATGGGTGAGGTCGAGACTTCGTACTACCTGCGCATGCGCGTTCTCGACAAGCCGGGCGTGCTCGCGGAGATCACCCGCATCTTCGCGGATCTCTCGATCTCGATCGACGCCATGGTGCAGAAAGAGCCGCGCGAGGGCGAGGAACAGGCGGACATCATCCTGCTGACCCACATGACGGTGGAGAAGCGCGCGAATGCGGCGATCGCGAAAATCGAGAAGCTGCCGGTTGTCGTCGGCAAGGTCACCCGCATCCGCCTCGAAGAACTGAACTAGTGATGCCCGTCACTCGTCACCGGTCACTCGTCACGTTTTTCTGATGGCTCATTACACAGGATTGATCGATAAGTACCGCGACCGGTTGCCGGTTGCGCCGGATGCGCGCGTTATTTCGCTCGGCGAAGGCGACACGAAGCTGATCGAGCTGAAGAACCTGCCGGCGTTGGTGCGGAAGAAAGTCCGCATCCTCGCCAAGTTCGACGGACTCAACCCGACCGGCTCGTTCAAGGACCGCGGCATGACGATGGCGGTCACGCAGGCGGTGGAAGTGGGCGCAAAGGCAATCATCTGCGCGTCCACTGGAAATACTTCGGCATCCGCTGCTGCGTATGCCGCGCGCGCGGGCATAGCGTGCTTCGTGCTGATCCCGGAAGGGAAGATCGCGCTCGGCAAGCTGTCGCAGGCGATGATGCACGGTTCGACGGTGCTGCAAATTCGCGGCAACTTCGACGACGGCATGCGGCTGGTGCAGGAAGTCGCGAAGACGACGCCCGTCAACATCGTCAATTCGATAAACCCGTACCGCATCCAGGGCCAGAAGACGGTCGCCTTCGAGATCATCGAAGCGCTGGGTGAGGTGCCGGACTACCACGCGCTGCCGGTCGGCAACGCCGGCAACATTACCGCGCATTGGATCGGCTATTCGGAGTCGGCCGGCGAGAGCACCCAGGCGCTGAAGGCCGATTCCGGCATGCGCAAATACGCAATAAAAAAAATCGCATCGAACCGGCCGATCATGCTGGGCTACCAGGCTTCGGGGGCGGCGCCAATCGTGCGTGGTCGTCCTGTCGAGAACCCGGAAACCGTCGCAACGGCCATCCGCATCGGCAACCCGGTGTCGTGGCAGCAGGCGGTCGCGGCCAGCCACGAGTCGGGCGGCTGGTTCGCGGAATGTACTGACGAGGAGATCCTGCGCGTGCAGAAACTGCTCGCGCAGACCGAAGGCATATTCTGCGAGCCGGCATCCGCCATCGCGCTTGCGGGGCTGCTGAAGGACCTGGAACTGGGCAAAGTAGGCGAGGGCAGCACCATCGTCTGCACCCTCACCGGCCACGGCTTGAAGGACCCGGACACCGCTATCGCTCAGAGCGCGAAACCGATGACAGTCGATGCGGAACTGAAGGCGATTGAAAAGGTGATCCGCGAGCACTTGCCGAAGTGACTGGCCGTAACTCCGGGAGCGCGGAACCAGGGCATGAATAAATGGGCCGGGTTCACATTTTTTAAGATAATGGACCCAGCCCCGTTTTCTTACGCCGCCGGCCGCACTTCCATATCGAGCAGGGTCACGAAGCGAAAGCCCCGTGCCTGCAGTGATTTCAGACCGCTCGCCAGTCCCTCCGCGGTATCGGAATCAGGCTTGTTCATATGGGCGATGATGATGTCGCCGGGCCTGACCGCATTCAACCGCGCCGCGATAGCCCCGCGCTTGAGCGTTGCACCGGCGTCTGCGTTGATCGAAAAGCCCGCTACCTTGTAGCCAATGGCGGCGATTACCCGCAACGCCTGGGCATCGTAGGCGGCGGTGGCGCCGCGGTACCAGTGAGGCGCGATGCCGGTCATTGCCTCCACGGCGGTCGCACCGTCGCGCACCTCGCTTTCCAAATGGGCGACATCGGGACTGCCGGCGATGCCATAGACACGGCGACCCGGGCCGATTACCGCCGGCACGTGATTGGCGCCATGGTCCTCGATTTCGAACAGCTCGGGGTGCGAGCGCAGCATCGCCACCCCTTCCGTGTTGCGCTCGATCCATTTGCGCGTCGCGAACACGGTGGCGGGAATGCGTTCCTCGATCAGGAATCGAATCAGCTTGGCGTCATAGCCGCCGCCGCAGGCATCGAGCGTGAGCGCCGCGATTTTCGTCTCCGGTTGGGGAAGCGCAAGAAACTGGTGCACTTCGACGGGACGAGGATTCGCACCCGCCGCGAACGGCAGGAGCAGGACCAGCGCCAGCAGAATCGGGACTCGTTTCATACTTACATAAACGCACGAGTTCCCCCGGAGATTCGGTAGGAATTGGCAAACCGGGCGATGAATTGTAAAAGAGTGTGTCTGCGACCCGGTGGCGTCGCTACGCTTTCGCCCTGGAGAATAGTGTAAAGACCGGAATAAATGAGGCCGGTTTCACACTCCCGAAAGTGGACCCGGCCCCCAAATAATCTGGATTATTGAGTCATGCCCACTTCAACCGCTCGAGGATGGCGCGGCCCATTATCCAGTCCTTGTCACTTTCGGACAGGAACTTCAGCTCCTCGGTGAAATGAGTGATGCGCTGGCGGTAGGATACGCGGGTGAATTGGGTGTTGGTCAAATCGGTGCCCCAGTAGCATCGCCGCGGGCCGTAGGCGTCGATAACCCGCTGCAGATGCGGGGTCAGGTCGCGGAAAGGGTAGGGCTCCAGCGACGCGTTGACCAGGTTCGACATCTTGATGCTGACGTTCGGGTACTTGGCGAGCGCCACGGCATCGCCGATCTTTTCCGTCATCTTGCCTTCCTTCGCGATCGCGGTATTTACGCCCATGTGGTCGATGATGAGCGGCAGTCCGGGGTAGCGCTGCGCGATCGGTCCGAACAAATGCACGCTGCCGAACGCGAGAAACATGACCGGAAGCCCGTTCCTTTCCGCAACCGGCCAGAACCAGTCGGCGGTGCCATCAGAAAGCCACTTGAGCGTCTGTGGGGTATTGAACGTCACGCGCACGCCGAGCATGCCCGGCTGATCCCTCCAGCGCGGCAGCAGCGCCGCCGATTTTGGATTCTCCAGCGGGATGCGGCCCATGACCCCGAAGCGGGTGGGATGGCGTTTGACGGCCTCAAGCGCGTAGTCGTTGCGATCGTTGAGCGTCGGCGGCACGATGACGACGCGGTCCACCCCGGCCTCGTTCATGAGCGGCACTATGCGCTCGATGGTGAACGGCTCAGGCAGTTGCGGCGTGGCGCCCGCCACCCAAGGCCAGTCCGGCGTGTTGGCCTTCCACATATGCACCTGCGCATCGACGATCGTGCGCTTGCCCGCGGGTTGCGTCGCGCAGCCCGCCGTTGCCAGCGCTACACCGGCGCCTAGCGTCGTGCCAATGAATTTTCGTCTCGTGAACATGATCTTCTCCCTTGGCGGCGTATTTGGCGGACTCTCATGTGATCCGTTTCGAGTACTCTAGCATTCCTGATCCAGACCCGCGTCACCCGAATCTCATGGAAAAATCCACCGCCTTCACGTCTTTCGTCAGCCCGCCGACCGAAATGCGGTGAACGCCGGTTTCCGCAACGGCACGGACGTTCTCCAGTGTGACGCCGCCGGAGGCTTCGAGCTCGGCACGGTCACCGGCGATCTTTACCGCTTCGCGCATCTGGTCGAGGCTCATGTTGTCGAGCAGGATCAGGGTTGCGCCGGCGTCCAGGGCTTTCTTCAACTGGCTCAGGTTTTCCACTTCGATTTGTATCCAAACGCCCGGCGCGGCATTCTTGCGCGCGGCGGCCATGACCGGCTCGATGCCTCCGGCCGCAGCGATGTGATTTTCCTTGATCAGCATCGCATCGTAGAGGCCCATGCGATAGTTCGTGCCGCCGCCGGCACGCACCGCGTACTTGAGCGCGAAGCGCAGGCCCGGCAGCGTCTTCCGCGTGTCGAGAATCTTCGCGCGCGTTCCCGAGACGGCGTCCACGTAGCGGCGCGTGAGGGTGGCAACGGCGGAAAGCGTCTGGAGGAAATTGAGCGCGGTCCGCTCGCCGGTCAGCAGCGCCCGCGCGCGGCCGCGGATTTCGCAGACGCGGGCGGCGGGAGCAGCCCGGCCGCCTTCCGTGACGTGCCATGAAATCGTCACGCCCGGATCGAGCCGACGGAAGCAAGCCTCGAACCAGGCCTGACCGCAGATGACCGCTTCCTGGCGGCAGATGACCACGGCCGTTGCGGCAGTCGCGTCCGGCAGCAGCATCGCGCTGACGTCACCCGTCCCCACGTCTTCGGCCAGGGCCGCGTTTACGTCGCGCTCGATCTCGGGTGCCAAATCCACTGAATTCCTCTATAGTTACGCGCAAAACCGAGCGGCAATTCTAACGCAACAGCTAGGGGGCGGGATGGAAGGCATTTTGAGCGTACTTTCATACGGCATCGGCACGATCATCGGCTTTGTGCTGGTCGGCGCGCTGATCGTGCTGATCCTGCACGACATCACGCAGAAAAAACACACGGTGCTGCGCAACTACCCGGTCATCGGGCACCTGCGCTTCTTCTTCGAGAACCTCGGCGAGTATTTCCGCCAGTATTTCTTTTCCGGCGATCGCTCCGAGATGCCGTTCAACCGTGCAACGCGCGGCTTCATATACCGGCTGGCGAAGGGCGAAGGCAGCGTCATCGGCTTCGGCTCCACCAACGACCTGCGCGAGCCGGGCACGATCATCTTCGTCAACCATCCGTTCCCGGTATTGGAGGAAGATCGCTTGCCGACGCCATCGCTCATTATTGGCGAGGGCTATTGCAAGTATCCGTTCGAAGCGCGATCCATTGTCAACGTCAGCGGCATGAGCTTCGGCGCCATCTCGGCGCCGGCCGTGCGTTCGCTCTCGCGTGGCGCGAAGGAGGCCGGGTGTTACATGGATACCGGAGAAGGCGGGCTCTCGCCGTACCACATCGAGGGCGGCTGCGACATCATCATGCAGATGGGCACCGCCAAGTACGGCATGCGCAATCCCGATGGCAGCTTCTCGCCGGAGAAAGTCAGAGAACTGGCCCATCATGTAAAAGCATTCGAGATCAAGCTCTCGCAGGGGGCCAAGCCGGGCAAAGGCGGCGTGCTGCCGGGCGGCAAGGTAACCGCGGAAATTTCCCGCGTCCGAGGGATACCGGCGGGGCAGGACTCGATCAGCCCCAATCGCCACTACGACATCGCCAACATGGATCAGTTGCTCGACAAGGTCGCCTATATTCGCGAGCTGACGGGGCGGCCGGTGGGCGTCAAGACTGCGATCGGCGGCTGGGATTTCGTCAACGATTTGTGCGACACGGTGCTGCGCCGGGGCCGCGAGTACGCGCCTGATTTCCTGGCAATCGACGGCGGCGAGGGCGGCAGCGGAGCTGCTCCGCAGACTCTGTTCGACCACATGTCACTGCCGATCGCGGAAGCGCTGCCGCGCGTAGTGGATTCGCTTATTCAGGCGGACCTGAAGATGCGCATCCGCGTGATCGCCGCGGGCAAGCTCGTTACTTCGGCGCGAGCAGCCTGGGCATTGTGCGTTGGGGCCGACTTGATCAACACGGCGCGCGGTTTCATGTTCTCGCTTGGGTGCATCCAGGCGCTGCGCTGCCACCAGAATACCTGCCCGACGGGGGTGACGACCCACAACGCGCGGCTGCAGCGCGGGCTGC
>Ga0134121_10002976_pt1 | contig 14346 bp, 9 predicted proteins | sample KB301_FD_96463 | JGI IMG/M metagenome (GOLD analysis project Ga0134121, IMG submission 96463) | Terrestrial soil microbial communities without Nitrogen fertilizer from Kellogg Biological Station, Michigan, USA - KB3-0-1 | ecosystem: Environmental > Terrestrial > Soil > Unclassified ...
GGTTCTTCTTGTGCAGGACCATCGTGATCGCCGCCGTCAACGTCGTCTTCCCGTGATCGACGTGCCCGATCGTCCCCACGTTCACGTGCGGCTTCGTCCGCTGGAATTTCTCCTTGCCCATCCCTCAGCTCCTCCGCGCTCTTCCGCCGCGCATCGATGCTTACGACTTCGCGAGCCCCTGGACCCGCGCGATGATGCCTTCGGCCACGCTCTTCGGCGCTTCGTCGTAGTGCGAGAAATGCATCGTGTAGTTCGCCCGGCCCTGCGTCATGCTGCGCAGGTCGGTGGCGTACCCGAACATCGCCGCCAGCGGCACCTTGGCGGTGATCACCTGCGTCCCCGCGCGCGGCTCCATGCGCTCCACCTTGCCGCGCCGCGAGCTCAGGTCGCCGATGACGTCGCCCATGTACTGCTCCGGCACCACCACCTCGACGCTCATGATCGGCTCGAGCAGCACCGGCCTGGCGCGGGACGTGGCGTCCTTGAAGCCCATGGACCCGGCGATCTTGAACGCCATCTCGGACGAGTCGACGTCGTGGTACGAGCCGTCGAGGAGGGTGACGCGCAGGTCGCGCATCTCGTAGCCGGCCAGGGGCCCGGTCTGCATCGCCTCGACGATCCCCTGCTGGATCGGCTTGATGAACTCCTTGGGGATCGAGCCGCCGACGATCTCGTTGAGGAACTCGAAGCCGCTGCCCGGCGGGAGCGGGCTCACCTCGATCTTGCAGTGGCCGTACTGGCCGCGGCCGCCGGTCTGCTTGATGTACTTCCCCTCGCCCTTGGCGGTCGCGCGGATGGTCTCCTTGTACGCGACCTGGGGCTTGCCGACGGCGACGCCGACGTTGAACTCGCGCACCAGCCGGTCGGTGATGATCTCGAGGTGCAGCTCGCCCATGCCGGAGATGATCGTCTGCGCGGTGTCGGCGTCGACGCTGATGCGGAAGGTCGGATCCTCCTGCGCCAGGCGGCCGAGGGCGGTGGCCAGCTTCTCCTGGTCGGCCTTGGTCTTCGGCTCGATGGCGAGCGTGATGACGGGCTCGGGGAAGTCCATCGCCTCGAGGACGATCGGGTTCTTCTCCTCGCAGATGGTGTCGCCGGTGCGCACGTGGCGCAGCCCGACGGCGGCGGCGATGTCGCCGGCCCAGACCTCCTTGATCTCCTCGCGCTTGTTGGCGTGCATCTGCACCAGGCGGCCGATGCGCTCGCGCTGTGATTTGGTGGCGTTGAACACGTGCTCGCCGGAGAGGAGCTTGCCGGAGTAGACCCGCACGAAGGCCAGCTGGCCGACGAACGGGTCGGTCATGATCTTGAAGACCAGCGCGGCGAACGGCTCGCTGTCGGAGGTGCGGCGCACGACCTCGGTCTTGCCGTCCGGGAGCGTCCCGTCGATCGGCGGCTTGTCGAGGGGGCCGGGCAGGAAGTCGATGATGGCGTCGAGCAGCTGCTGCACGCCCTTGTTCTTGAAGGAGGCGCCGCAGATCACCGGGGTGAAGTGCAGCCCGATCGTTCCCTTGCGGAGCGCGGCGACGATCTCGGCGGGCTGCAGCTCCTTGCCCTCGAGGTACTTGTGCAGCAGCTCGTCGGAGCACTCGCATGCCGCCTCGATCAGCCGCTCGCGCGCGTGCTGCACCTCTTCCTTCATCTCGTCCGGGACCGGGCCCATCTCGAACTCGGCCCCCTGGGTCCCCTCGACGAACTTGATCGCCTGCATCCCGATCAGGTCGACGATGCCGGTGAAGTGCTCCTCGCGCCCCCACGGCAGCTGGATCGGCACCGGGCGGGCGTTGAGACGCGTCTTCATCATGCGGACGGCGCGGTCGAAGTCGGCGCCCTGGCGGTCCATCTTGTTGACGAAGGCGATGCGCGGGACCTTGTACTTGTCGGCCTGGCGCCACACGGTCTCGGTCTGCGGTTCGACCCCGCCGACGGAGCAGAACACGCCGACGGCGCCGTCGAGGACGCGCAGCGAGCGCTCGACCTCGGCCGTGAAGTCGACGTGCCCCGGGGTGTCGATGATGTTGATGCGGTGATCGCGCCAGAAGCACGTGGTCGCGGCGGAGGTGATGGTGATGCCGCGCTCCTGCTCCTGCACCATCCAGTCCATCGTGGCGGTGCCGTCGTGGACCTCGCCGAGCTTGTAGATCTTGCCCGTGTAGAAGAGCATCCGCTCGGTCGTCGTCGTCTTGCCCGCGTCGATGTGGGCGACGATGCCGATGTTGCGGTAGCGCTCGAGAGGATGCGGTCGGGCCATGGTCGTGTCTCAGCTCACCAGCGGTAATGGGCGAAGGCCTTGTTGGCCTCCGCCATCTTGTGCGTGTCTTCCTTCTTCTTGATCGCCCCGCCGCGGTTGTTGGAGGCGTCCATCAGCTCCGCGGCGAGCTTGTTCAGCATCTGCTTCTCCGACCCGCGCTGGCTGGCGTACAGGAGGAGCCAGCGGATCCCGAGCGACTGGCGGCGGGCCGGGTTCACCTCGACCGGCACCTGGTACGTGGCGCCGCCGACGCGCCGCGACTTGACCTCGAGCAGCGGCTTCACGTTGTCGACCGCCTTCTTCAGGATCTTGACCGGGTCGTCCTTGGTCTTCTCCTGGATCTGCGTGAGCGCCCCGTAGAAGATCGCCTGCGCGGTCGATTTCTTCCCCTGGGTCATCAGGCAGTTGATGAACTTGGTGACGAGCGGGGAGCCGTGGATCGGATCGGCCTCCGTTTCCCGCTTCCACACCATCGCTCGACGCGGCATCCTTCACCTTTCCCTGCGGAGGGTTTCCCCCGCTTCGAACACAGGGGGCGGACACCTTTCGTCCGCCCCCGCACGCGCGATTGCTTCGCGCTACGACTTCTGTCTTTTCGCCCCGTACTTCGACCGGCTCTGCTTGCGCCCCTCGACGCCCATCGAGTCGAGCGTGCCGCGCACCACGTGGTAGCGCACGCCCGGCAGGTCCTTCACGCGGCCCCCGCGGATGAGCACGATGGAGTGCTCCTGCAGGTTGTGGCCGACGCCGGGGATGTAGGTCGTGACCTCGATCCCGTTGGTCAGGCGGACGCGCGCGACCTTGCGCAGCGCGGAGTTCGGCTTCTTCGGCGTCGATGTGAAGACGCGCGTGCAGACGCCGCGCTTCTGCGGACAGGAGATGAGCGCGGGGCTCTTGGTGCGCCCGCGCAGGCGCTCCCGTCCGATGCGCACCAGCTGATTGACGGTCGGCATGCGATCTCCGAAGTGACAACAATGCGGCCACGCATCGCGCGGCCGCGCACATCTTCAAGGCACCGTTCGACTTCCGGGCGCCTTGACGCTCAAGGCTGTAAGCCGGAAACCCGCGGAGTGTAGCAAAGGGCCCCGGGTGACTGTCAAGGGCCTGTAGAACAAAAGCTTACGGACGGAGGCGGGACGGGCCCCCGGGGCCCCCCGAGGGGGGTCCCGGGGGCCCGAAATCGGCTTACGCGACCCCTTTGTCCTGCCGGGCGGAGATGATTTCCTCCACGGTCCGCTGGTCGAGTCCTTCCTCCAGGCCGGTCCCCTCGAGCCCCTCCGGGAGGATTTCCTCCATCGGCGGCGGCCCGTCCGGGGCGACCTGGATGCTGCGGTACACGTCGAGCCCGGTCCCGGCCGGGATCAGGCGGCCCATGATGACGTTCTCCTTCAGGCCGCGCAGGTAGTCCACCTTGCCGGCGATGGCCGCCTCGGTGAGCACGCGCGTGGTCTCCTGGAAGGAGGCCGCCGAGATGAACGAGTCGGTCGACAGCGACGCCTTGGTGATCCCGAGGAGCAGCGGGCGGCCGGTCGCGGGCTGGCCGCCTTCGCCGATGACCCGCTCGTTCTCCGCCTGGAAGCGGAACTTGTCCACCTGCTCGTCGACGATGAACTCGGTGTCGCCGACCTCCTCGATTTTCACCCAGCGCATCATCTGCCGGACGATCGTCTCGATGTGCTTGTCGTTGATGTTGACGCCCTGCAGCCGGTAGACCTCCTGGATCTCGTTCACCAGGTACTGCTGCAGGTCCTCCTTCCCCTTCACCCTCAGGATGTCGTGCGGGTCGCGCGGGCCGTCGATGAGCGGCTCGCCGGCGCGCACCCGCTCGCTTTCCTGCATGTTGATGTGCACGCCCTTGGGGACTTCGTACTCCTTCACCTCGCCGGTCTCGTCGTCGCTGACCACGAGCTGGCGCTTGCCCTTGACCACCTCGCCGTAGCGCACCACGCCGTCGATCTCCGAGATGACGGCCGGCTCCTTCGGCCGCCGCGCCTCGAACAGCTCGACGACGCGCGGCAGACCCCCGGTGATGTCCTTGGTCTTGGTGGTGCCGCGCGGGATCTTGGCGACGATGGTCCCGGGGGCGATGGTCGCCTTGTCCTGGACCATGAGGTGCGCCTTGGCTGGCAGCAGGTACTCCTTGAGGGTCTTGCCGCTCTTGGAGTCCTTGACCTGGATCTTCGGCTGCTTCTTCTCGTCCGGGGACTCGAGGATGACGGGGTGGGCGAAGCCGGTGACCTCGTCCACCTCTTCCTTCATCGTTCCGCCTTCGCCTTCGATGATGTCCTTGAAATGGATCTGCCCGCCGACCTCGCTGAGGATCGGCAGGGTATAGGGATCCCATTCGAGCAGGAGCGCGCCGGGCTCGACCTGCTGCCCGTCCGAAACCTTCAGTGACGCGCCGTAGGCGACCGAGTAGCGCTCCTTCTCGCGTCCCTTGCTGTCGAGGATGACCAGCGAACCGGTGCGGTTGGTGACCACCAGGTCCCCCGCCTTGCCGCGGACGGTGGAGAGGTTGATGAAGGAGATGGCGCCCGGGTTCTTCGACTCCTGGCGCGACTGCTCGGCGGCGCCGGCCGCCGTGCCGCCGATGTGGAAGGTCCGCATCGTCAGCTGGGTGCCCGGCTCGCCGATCGACTGCGCCGCGATGACGCCGACCGCCGTCCCCAGCTCGACGCTGCGGCCGGTGGCCAGGTCACGCCCGTAGCACTTGACGCACACGCCGCGGCGCGACTCGCAGGTCAGCACCGAGCGGATCTTCACCCGCTCGAGGCCGGTGGCCTGGATGGCGTTGGCGGTGTCCTCGGTGACCTCCTCGTTCCCCTTGACGATGAGATCGCTCGTCAGCGGGTCGAAGATGTCCTCCATGGCGACGCGGCCGATGAGGCGGTCGCGCAGCGGCTCGATGACCTCGCCGCCCTCGACGATGGCGGTGACGTAGATCCCCTCGAGGGTCTGGCAGTCCTCCTCGGAGATGATCACGTCCTGCGCCACGTCCACGAGGCGCCGCGTCAGGTACCCCGAGTCGGCGGTCTTGAGCGCGGTGTCGGCGAGACCCTTGCGGGCGCCGTGCGTCGAGATGAAGTACTGCAGCACGTTCAGCCCCTCGCGGAAGTTCGAGGTGATCGGCGTCTCGATGATCTCGCCGGAGGGCTTGGCCATCAGGCCGCGCATCCCGGCGAGCTGCCGCATCTGCTGCTTGCTGCCGCGCGCGCCCGAGTCGGCCATCATGTAGATGGGGTTGAACTCGCCGCCGCTCTTGTCGATCTTCTGCATCTCGCGGAACATCTCGTCCGAGATGCGCTCGGTGACCTCCGACCAGATGGCGATGACCTTGTTGTAGCGCTCGCCGCCGGTGATGGCCCCCTCCTTGTACTCGTTGTCGACGGCATCCTGCGCGCGGCGCGCGTCGCGCACCATGTCGTCCTTCTTCTCCGGGATCACCATGTCGTCGATGCCGATGCTGATGCCCGCCTTGGTGGCGTAGAAGAAGCCGAGGTCCTTCAGCTTGTCCACCATCTCGACCGTCTTCTCGTTGCCGAAGTGCAGGTAGCAGAACTGCACCAGCTGCCCGAGGCCCTTCTTCTTGAGCAGGCCGTTGATGTACGGCACCCCCGACGGCAGCTCCGAGTTGAACAGGATGCGGCCGATGGTGGTGGAGATGAGCTGTCGCTCCACCGCCTGGATCTCGGTGTGCAGGATGTCCTGGTCGTCGTAGACGGTGGTCAGGTCGAGCAGCTCCCCGGTGTAGCGGACGCGCACGCCGGCGAGGAGATCGACCTCCCCGGTCTGCAGCGCCAGCAGCGCCTCGTCGACGCTCCCGAAGATGCGCCCCTCCCCCTTCGCCTGCGGCTTCTGCTTGGTCAGGTAGTAGACGCCGAGCACGATGTCCTGGGTCGGCACCACCACCGGCTGGCCGTTCGCCGGGCTGAGGAGGTTCTGGGTCGAGAGCATCAGCACCTGCGCCTCGATCTGCGCCTTGGGCGACAGCGGGATGTGGACCGCCATCTGGTCGCCGTCGAAGTCGGCGTTGAACGCGGTGCAGACGAGCGGGTGGATCTTGATCGCCTTGCCCTCGACCAGCGCCGGCTCGAACGCCTGGATGCCCAGGCGGTGCAGCGTCGGCGCGCGGTTCAGCAGGACCGGGTGCTCCTGGATGACCTCCTCGAGGAAGTCCCAGACCTTCGCCTTCTGCAGCTCGACCATCTCCTTCGCCGCCTTGATGGTCGAGACCAGTCCCTCCTGCTCGAGCTTGTTGTAGATGAACGGCTTGAACAGCTCGAGGGCCATCTTCTTCGGCAGCCCGCACTGGTGCAGCTTGAGCTCGGGGCCGACGACGATGACGGAGCGGCCGGAGTAATCGACGCGCTTGCCGAGGAGGTTCTGGCGGAAGCGGCCCTGCTTGCCCTTCAGCGTGTCCGACAGCGACTTCAGCGGCCGGTTGTTGGTGCCGCGCAGGACGCGGCCGCGGCGGCCGTTGTCGAACAGCGCGTCCACCGCCTCCTGGAGCATGCGCTTTTCGTTCCGGATGATGACGTCGGGCGCCCGCAGCTCGAGCAGCTTCTTGAGCCGGTTGTTGCGGTTGATCACCCGGCGGTACAGGTCGTTGAGGTCGGAGGTGGCGAACCGCCCGCCGTCGAGCGGCACCAGCGGCCGCAGCTCCGGCGGGATGACCGGGATGACGTCGAGGATCATCCACTCCGGCTTGTTGCCCGACTTGCGGAACGCCTCGACCACCTTGAGGCGCTTGGCGAACTTGGTCTTCTTGGCGGCGGAGGTCTCGGTCTTCATCCGCTCGCGCATCTCGATGGCGAGATCGTCGATCTTGCAGCGGCGCAGCAGCTCCTTGATCGCCTCGGCGCCCATGCGGGCGACGAACTTGTCCCCCGCCTCCTCGCGCAGCTTGCGGAAGCGCTCCTCGGTCAGGAGCTCCTTCTCCTCCACCTTGGCGTCGCCCGGATCGATGACGACGTAGGCCTCGAAGTAGAGGATGCGCTCGAGGTCACGCAGGGTGATGTCGAGCAGGTGCCCGATGCGGCTCGGAAGCCCCTTGAAGAACCAGACGTGGCTGACCGGCGACGCCAGCTCGATGTGCCCCATGCGCTCGCGGCGCACCTTGCTCTGGGTCACCTCGACGCCGCACTTGTCGCACACCACGCCCCGGTGCTTCATGCGCTTGAACTTGCCGCACAGGCACTCCCAGTCGGTGACCGGGCCGAAAATCTTGGCGCAGAACAGCCCGTCACGCTCCGGCTTGAAGGTGCGGTAGTTGATCGTCTCGGGCTTCGTCACTTCGCCGTACGACCAGGAGCGGATCTTCTCGGGCGAGGCGAGGGAGATGCGGATCGACTGGAAATCGTTGATCGTCCGCGCCTTGTCGGAGAACGGACTGCTCTTGCTCATGGGGCGGAAGCCTTCGGTGTAGGGCCTCATCGAACGTCACCTCCCGCGGCACCCGCGCCGTCGCCGGCGCGCAGCTCCACGTCCAGACACAGGCTCTGCAGCTCCCGCACCAGGACGTTGAACGACTCGGGGAGCCCCGGCTCCACCGTCGTCTCTCCCTTGACCAGCGCCTCGTAGATCTTGGTGCGGCCGTAGACGTCGTCCGACTTGGCGGTCAGGAGCTCCTGGAGGATGTTGGCGGCGCCGTAGGCCTCGAGCGCCCAGACCTCCATCTCCCCGAAGCGCTGACCTCCGAACTGGGCCTTCCCGCCGAGCGGCTGCTGCGTGATCAGCGAGTACGGCCCGATCGAACGCGCGTGGATCTTGTCGTCGACCAGGTGCGACAGCTTGAGCATGTAGATGTATCCCACCGTGACTTTCTGATCGAACCGCTCGCCGCTGCGTCCGTCGTGCAGATGGGTCTTGCCGGTGGACGGCAGGTCGGCCTGCTTGAGGTAGTCCTTGATTTCGCGCTCGCTGGCGCCGTCGAACACCGGGGTGGCGAAGTGCAGCCCCAGCGACTTGGCGGCCCAGCCGAGATGGGTTTCGAGAATCTGCCCGACGTTCATGCGGCTCGGAACGCCGAGCGGGTTGAGGACGATTTCGACCGGCGTCCCGTCCGGCAGGTACGGCATGTCCTCCTGCGGGAGGATGCGGGCGATGACGCCCTTGTTGCCGTGCCGTCCCGCCATCTTGTCGCCGACCGACAGCTTGCGCTTCATGGCGACGAAGCACTTCACCATCTTGATGACGCCGGGAGAGAGCTCGTCCCCCTTCCGCAGCTGCGCGATCTTCTCCTCGTGCAGGCGGCGGAGGATCTGCACCTTGCGCTCGGTGCGCTCCTCGATCTCGCGGATCTCCTCCGCCTCCCCCTTCCGGCCGTCGAACTCGATGCGCATCATGTCGTCGACCGTCAGCTTGGCCATCACGTCGCGGGTCAGCACCGTCCCCTGCGGCAGGAGCTCCTTCTTGCGGCGCCTCTCCGTGAGCGGCTGGGCCAGCTTGTGGTCGAGGAGGAGCTCCGTCATGCGATTGCGGTTCTCCTCCTTCAGGATGCGGATCTCGTCGTTGAGGTTCTTCTCCATCCGGGCGATCTGCTCCTGCTCGATCTGCAGGGCCCGGCCGTCCTTCTCGACCCCCTTGCGGCAGAAGATCTTGACGTCCACCACGGTCCCCTCGATGCCGGGCGGGGTGGTGAGCGACGCGTCGCGCACGTCGCCGGACTTCTCGCCGAAGATCGCCCGCAGGAGCTTCTCCTCGGGGGTGAGCTGCGTCTCCCCCTTCGGGGTGACCTTGCCGACCAGGATGTCGCCCGCCTTGACGTGCGCCCCGATGCGGATGATCCCGGACTCGTCGAGGTTGCGGAGGAAGTCCTCCGAGACGTTCGGGATGTCGCGGGTGATCTCCTCGGGCCCGAGCTTGGTGTCGCGCGCCTCGATCTCGAACTCCTCGATGTGGATCGAGGTGAAGTAGTCCTCCGAGACCAGCCGCTCCGAGACCAGGATCGCGTCCTCGAAGTTGTACCCGCGCCACGGCATGAAGGCGACCAGGACGTTGCGCCCGAGCGCCAGCTCGCCGCCATCGGTGCACGGCCCGTCGGCCAGCACCGCGCCGCGGGTCACCTTCTGCCCGGCGGCGACGATGGGCTTCTGGTTGATGCAGGTGTTCTGGTTCGAGCGCTTGAACTTGGTCAGGTTGTAGATGTCGGCCCCGAAGTCGTCGGTCTCCTTGAGCCCGTATCCTTCACCCGAGACGCGCACGATGATGCGCTGCGAGTCGACGTAGTCGACCGTCCCCTCGCGCTGGCACAGCACCACCGCCCCGGAGTCCTGGGCGGTGATCTTCTCCATGCCGGTGCCGACGAACGGCGCCTCGGCCCGCACCAGCGGCACCGCCTGGCGCTGCATGTTGCTGCCCATCAGCGCGCGGTTGGCGTCGTCGTTCTCGAGGAACGGGATGAGCGACGCGGCGACCGACACCAGCTGCTTCGGCGACACGTCGATGTAGTGCACCTCGTCGCGCTCGACGAACTTGAACTCGCCGGCGACGCGGGCGGTGACGCGGTCCTCGACCATGAGCCCGGCGTCGTCGAGGCGGACGTTGGCCTGCGCGATGATCGCCTTGTCCTCCTCCCACGCTGTCAGGTAGAAGGGATGCGGTTCGGCGTCGGGCACGCGCTCCTTGCGGCGCTTGATCTTGGACAGCTCGCGCTCGACCTCGTCCTTCTCGATCACCTGGCCGAGCTCGTACTCCGAGTCCCCCTTCGAGGCGATGCGGTAGTAGTCGCGGACCCGCCCCTTCTCGACCTTGCGGTACGGCGATTCGATGAAGCCGAATTCGTTGATGCGCGCGTAGCACGACAGCGACGAGATGAGGCCGATGTTCGGGCCTTCCGGCGTCTCGATCGGGCAGATGCGGCCGTAGTGCGTCGGGTGCACGTCGCGGACCTCGAACCCGGCCCGCTCGCGCGACAGACCGCCCGGCCCGAGGGCCGACAGGCGGCGCTTGTGGGTGATCTCGGAGAGCGGGTTCGTCTGGTCCATGAACTGGGAGAGCTGCGACGAGCCGAAGAACTCCTGGATCGCGGCCATGACCGGCTTGGCGTTGATCAGGTCGTGCGGCATCGCCGTGGTCATCTCCTGGTAGACCGACATCTTCTCCTTGATGGCGCGCTCCATCCGGACCAGCCCGATGCGGAACTGGTTCTCGAGCAGCTCGCCGACCGCGCGGACGCGGCGGTTGCCCAGGTGGTCGATGTCGTCCACGCCCGACGGGTTGCGCCGCAGGCCGAGAAGGTGCTTGAGGACGCGCACGAAGTCGTCCGGCGTCAGGACCCGCTGGTCGAGCGGACGGTCGGTCCCCAGCTTGGTGTTCATCTTGAGGCGGCCGACCCGGCTCAGGTCGTAGCGGTTCGGGTCGAAGAACATGCCGTTGAACAGGGTGCGCGATCCGTCGAGGGTCGGCGGATCACCCGGCCGCAGGCGGCGGTAGATCTCGACCAGCGCTTCGTCCGGGGCCTTGACCGTGTCCTTGCGGACCGTGTCGGAGAGGATGCCGCCCATCTCCGAGTCCTGCGGGAAGAACAGCTCGATCGAGGCGATGCCGCGGCCGACCGCCTGGTCAAACACCACGCCGGTGAGCGCCTCGTTGGTCTCGAGCAGCACCTCGCCACCCTTGGTGTCGACGATGTCGCTCAGGGCGAAGGCGCCGCCCAGCTCCTCGGCGTCGACCGGCACGCGCTCGATCCCCGCCTTCTCCAGGGCCTGGAGCATGTTGGCGCTGATCTTCTTGCCCTTGGCGACGAGGACCTCCTTGCCCTTCTTGTCGGTGACCTCGCCGCGCGTGCGATGGCCGAGGAGGCCGGGCGACACGCGCCAGAAGAGCTTGCCGTCCTCGATCTCGATGGTCTCGGTCCGGTAGAAGGTCTTCAGGATGTCGGTGTCGGTCTTGTGGCCGATGGCGCGCAGCACGACCGAGCCGAGGAACTTGCGCTTGCGGTCGATGCGGACGTGCAGCAGGTCCTTGTCGTCGAACTCGAACTCCAGCCACGAGCCGCGGTACGGGATGACCTTGGCCATCCAGGTCTTCTTGCCGTCGTCGCTCTGGAAGAAGACGCCGGGCGAGCGGTGCAGCTGCGACACGATGACGCGCTCGGTGCCGTTGATGATGAAGGTGCCGTTCTCGGTGAGGAGCGGGATCTCCCCGAAGTAGACCTCCTGCTCCTTGATGTCGCGGATCTCCTTCTGCCCGGAAGCCGAGTCCTTCTCGTAGACGACGAGGCGGATCTTCACCTTGAGCGGCACGGTGAAGTGCATGCCGCGCTCCTGGCACTCGGCGACGTCGTACTTGTACTTGAGGCTGACGGGGTCGCCGCAGATCTCGCAGTGCACCACCCGGTTTTCGTTCGACCAGCCGCAGTCCGGGCAGGTCAGGCGCGGCGCCTTCGGGTTGTGGGAGATGGACTTCTTGCCGCACTTGACGCAGGCGATGCGCAGGTGCTCGAGCCCCTCCAGCTTGCCGCACTTGCACTCCCAGTTCCCGATCGTGTACTCGACGAATTCCAGCGAGCAGGTCTGCCGGAAGTCGGAGATCGGGAAGATCGACTTGAACACCGCCTGCAGGCCGATGTCTTCGCGGTCGGCCGGTGCGGTGTAGATCTGCAGGAAGCGCTCGTAGGAGCGCTTCTGCACCTCGATCAGGTTCGGGATCGGGATGGCGGTGTGGATCTTGGAGAAATTGACACGCTCACGACCGTTGGCCGTCGGGCTCTTCATCATCTCTTCCGGAACGCTCCCTTCGACGGGAGTCCCCGCGGGGACGGGGACGGTGAAGCAATGCGGGCCGCCGGCGCCTGGGGCGCCGGCGGCGACGCGGGAATCGGGCTGCCGGACTCGGGATTCGTCTTGAGACCGTTACTTCAGATCGATCTTCGCGCCCGCCTCGGCGAACTTCTTCTTGATCTCCTCGGCCTCGGCCTTGGAGACCCCTTCCTTCACGGTCTTCGGGGCGCCGTCGACGAGATCCTTGGCCTCCTTCAGGCCGAGGCTGGTCACCTCACGGACGACCTTGATGACGTTGATCTTCTTGTCACCCACGTCGCTCAGGACCACGTCGAAGGTGTCCTTAACCTCGGCGGGGGCCGCGCCCGCGGCGGCGCCGGCGCCCGCGCCCGGCATCATCATCGGCATCGCCGCAGCGGCCGACACCCCGAACTCGCTCTCGAGCTCCTTCACGAGCTCGGAGATCTCCAGCATCGGGGCCTGCTTGAGGTAATTCTTGACGTCGTCCTTGCTGATCGCTGGCATTGCTCCTCCTCGTTACCTGCTCGGGTTCGTCGCCCGGATTCCGCTGCAGCCGTTGTTATTCGGAGGCCGGGGCCGCCTCGGCCGTCCCCGTCCCCTTCTTCTTTGCAATCTCGTCGATGACCCTGACGACGCCGCGGTGCGGCCCCTTCAGGACGGTCACGAATCTCGTCATCGGCGCGTTGAGCGCCGTCAACAGCCGTGCCACCAGCACCGGCCGCGCCGGCAGCTCGGCGATCGCCTTGACCTGCGCCGCCGCGACAGCCCGGCCCTCCACGAGCCCGGCCTTGATCCCGAGCCCCTGGTGATCCTTCGCGAACTCGTCGATGGCCTTGGCCAGCGTGGCGGGGTCGGCGCTGGTCCACGCGATCGCCGTCTCGCCCTTGAAGTGGGATGACAAAGGCTCGAGCGCCGTTCCCTTCATCGCCCGCAGCGCCAGGCGGTTCTTCACCACCTTCATCTGCCCCTGCGAGGCGCGCACCTTGCGGCGCAGCGCCGTCACCTGGTTCACGGTCAGGCCCTTGGGCGCGAGCACGAACGCCGCCGGCCCCCCCTTGAGGACGGCCTGCAGCGCCTCGATCTCGGATGCTTTCTCCTGCTTGTTCATCGCGGCTCTCCCAGAGGCCTCAGGCCAGCGCTTCGAGGCTGGCGACGTCCAGCCGGATGCTCGGGCTCATGGTGCTCGACACGTACGCCGAGCGCAGGTACTTCCCCTTCGCCGTCGGCGGCTTGGCCCGGACCACCGCGCCGATGAGCACGCGGGCGTTCTCGAGCAGGTTCTTCTCCGGGAAGTTCGACCGCCCGAACGGCACGTGGATGATCGACGTCTTGTCCACGCGGAACTCGACCTTCCCCGCCTTGATCTCCTGTACCGCCTTGGCCACGTCGAAGGTGACGGTGCCGGTCTTCGGGTTCGGCATGAGCCCCTTCGGGCCCAGCACCTTCCCCAGGCGCCCGACGTCCTTCATGGTGTCGGGGGTGGCGACGATGGCGTCGAAGTCGAGCCATCCCTCCTGGATCTTCTGGACCGCCTCGGGCCCGGCCACGTGGTCGGCCCCCGCCGCCTCGGCTTCCTTCTGCTTGTCGCCGGTGGCGATGACCAGGACCTTCTTGGTGGCGCCGGTGCCGTGCGGCAGGACCACGGTCCCGCGCACCATCTGGTCGGCGTGCTTGGGATCCACGCCGAGCAGGAGGGCGACCTCCATGGTCTCCTCGAACTTGGCGTACCGGACCTGCTTGAGGAGCGGGATGGCCTCGTCGAGGCTGACCGCCTTCTCCGGCACCCGCTTCTTCGCTTCCGTGTACTTCTTCCCGCGCCGCTTCATCGCGTCCTCTCCAGTTCAGCGGCGCGCCCGTGGGTGTTACGGCCCGCGGGCGCGCGGCGTCTATCCCGTGATCTCGATTCCCATGCTCCGCGCCGTCCCCGACACCGAGCGGATGGCCGACTCCAGGCTCTGGGTGTTGAGGTCGGGGAGCTTGGTCCGGGCGATCTCCTCCACCTGGGCCTTCGTCACCTTCCCGACCTTGTCCTTGTTCGGCGCCCCCGACCCCTTCGCCAGCCCGGCCGCCTTCTTGAGCAGGATGCTGGCCGGCGGGGTCTTGGTGATGAAGGTGTAGGAACGGTCCTGGTAGACCGTCACCACCACCGGGATGATCATCCCGTCCCCCATCTTGGCGGTCTGGGCGTTGAAGTTCTTGCAGAAGTCCATGATGTTGACGCCCTGCTGCCCCAGCGCCGGCCCGACCGGCGGCGCCGGCGTCGCCTTCCCCGCCGGGATGTGCAGCTTGACGTATCCGGTGATTTTCTTGGCCATGCTCGAGAGTCTCCTCGTCCCGCTACAGCTTCTCGAC
>Ga0134121_10002978_pt1 | contig 14345 bp, 12 predicted proteins | sample KB301_FD_96463 | JGI IMG/M metagenome (GOLD analysis project Ga0134121, IMG submission 96463) | Terrestrial soil microbial communities without Nitrogen fertilizer from Kellogg Biological Station, Michigan, USA - KB3-0-1 | ecosystem: Environmental > Terrestrial > Soil > Unclassified ...
AATTTTGCCAGGGCGGCTATTCTGCTACAATTTTCACGGAATCCAGCCATCAATTTGAATAGCAAGCCAACCACGAAACCAGTGACAGTTAACGAAGTCGTCCAGGCAACCGGCGCAAAGCTTATCGGCGAGGGCGGTGGAGCGGTGACCGACGTGACGCATGATTCGCGTCAAGTCAGCAACAGCAGTCTGTTTGTCGCCGTGCGCGGTGAGTTATTCGATGCCCACAAGTTTGTGCCGCAGGTAATCAAACAAGGCGCGGTTGGCGTGCTCTCAGAACTCGATCCAACGGAAGATTGGAGCTCGTTAATTACATCGCAGTCAGGAAAGGGACTTACCGCCGCAGCCTGGATCAAAGTCGACGACGTGCGTCGCGCAATGGCCTTGGCTGCTGCTGAAGTCCATCATCATCCGTCGCGCGAACTGCAGCTCGTCGGCATCACCGGAACCAACGGCAAGACCACTACCGCTTACCTGATAGCATCGATACCGGAGGCCGCCGGCGAGCCGGTCGCGATGACGGGCACTGTTGAATACCGACTCGGCAATGAACGCAAGAAAGCCGGACGCACCACGCCGGAATCGACCGACATGCAACGGCTGCTGCGCCAGGCGGTCGAGATTGGTTGCCGCACCGCGGTAATGGAAGCGTCTTCCCAGGCCATGGATTTCCATCGCTGCGACGAGTTGCACTACGCCGTCGCCGCCTTCACGAACCTGACGCGCGACCATCTGGACTATCACAAGACGATGGAAAATTACTGGTACGCGAAGCAGCGTCTGTTCGACGGGCGTCTTGGTTCCAGGCCAAAGACCTCCGTGATCAATGTCGACGATCCTTATGGCGTCGAACTCGCGAATCGAATCGAGCAGGAAGGATTGCGCGTAATTCGCTATGCAGTTAAGAGCGACGCAGATGTTACGGCGAGCAATGCCGAGTTCTCCCTCGCCGGCATGAGTTTTCGCCTGCGCACTCCGGCCGGCGAGCGCGACTTCCACTCTCCTCTCGTCGGACCGCCGCATATCTACAACACCTTAACGGCGGTTGCGAGCGGGCTCGCGCTGGGATACGACCTCGAGGTGATCACTCGAGCATTGGAGAAGTGCACCGGAGCGCCTGGTCGATTTGAGCGCGTGCCGCACGATGGCGACTTTGCCGTCGTGGTGGATTACGCACACAGCGACGACGCGCTCTTGAACGTGCTGCGCACGGCCCGTGAGGTCACGAAAGGCAAGATCATTACGGTGTTTGGTTGCGGCGGTGATCGCGACGCATCGAAGCGCGCGCCCATGGGCGAAGCAGCCGGCTCTTTGAGCGATGTGGTGATTCTTACTTCAGACAATCCACGCACCGAAGATCCGAACCAGATCCTGGCCGATGCCGAAGTAGGAATTAAGAAAACCGGCAAGCCTTACGAAAAAATTGCCGATCGTCGCGAAGCGATCCACCGCGCAATCGGCCAGGCCCGCTCTGACGACCTCGTGTTAATCGCCGGAAAAGGCCACGAGGATTATCAAATCATTGGTCGAGAAGTTTTTCACTTTGACGACAAGGAAGTCGCTCGCGAGGCGCTGGAACGGAACCGCCCGCGCTAGCGATGCCGGTGCTTGCGGCTATGCCGCCCGATGTGCGGAAAGCCTTTGGCTTTCCGTCAACGCCCGTACCTGCGGGAGGCTACGCCTTCCACACACTCGCGAGGCGTAGCCTCGCTGAATTTTCCAGGTAAGAATTTCGGAAAGGCATAGCCTTTCCCACATCAGGCGGCAGAGCCGCCTCCGATCCTTAATGAGCACCGAATCATCAACACCATACACCTCACCAGAAGGCCTGCTGCGCGGCATACGCAAGTGGGATCTGGTGGCGGTGACCATTAACGGCATTATCGGCGCCGGAATTTTTGGTCTGCCGGCCAGGGCATTCGCTTTGATCGGGTCGTACAGCCTGATTGCTTTTGTGGTCTGCGCGCTGGTCGTCACGCTGATCATTCTCTGCTTTGCCGAAGTGGGCAGCCGCTTTGACGCCACCGGCGGTCCTTACCTTTACGCGCGCGAAGCGTTCGGCCCCACAGTCGCATTCGAAGTAGGTTGGTTAATCTGGCTGGCGCGCCTGACCGCATTCGCAGCTAACTGTAATCTTATGGTTAGCTATCTCGCTTTCTTCTGGCCGTCGGCCAACTCTCCTGTTCCGCGGGCATTACTGATTACCGTAATTGTCATTTCGCTGACTGCGCTCAATGTTTTTGGCGTGCGTCAGGCGGCAAATGTCAGCAATGTGTTTACGATCGGCAAGCTGATTCCGATGCTGATCTTTATCGCTGCCGGGCTGTTCTTTCTCAACCCGCACGCTTTCGTTTTGGGTGCGTTGCCATCAACCGGCGCATTCTCGCAATCGGTCCTGTTGCTGATTTACGCGTTCAGCGGATTTGAGATGGCGGCGATTCCGGCCGGCGAAGTTCGCAATCCACAGAAAGATTTGCCGCGGGCGTTACTGATTGCGACAGCGGTCGTGGCCTTTACTTATATTTTGATTCAGGTGGTTTGTATCGGCACTCTTCCGGGGTTGGCGACGTCAACAAAACCTCTCGCCGACGCCGGTCAGCGGTTCATGGGCACGGCGGGCGCGGCGATTATTTCTGTAGGAGCGGTTATTTCCATCGCGGGAAACTTGAACATAGTCCTGCTCTCCGGTTCGCGAGTGCCGTTTGCAATTGCCGAGCAGAAACAATTGCCTTCGGTGATCTCTCGGATCCATCGCAGGTTTTTTACCCCTCACGTTGCGATCTTAATCACCGCGGCGGTAATGCTCGTATTGACTCTGAAGAGTTCCTTTGTCGCGGCCCTGACAATCAGCGCCATCGCGCGCCTGGTTACCTACGCGGTTACGTGCGCGGCGCTGCCGGTGTTGCGCCGCCGCCAGGGAGTGCCCGTGGCCGTTTTCAAAGTACGCGGCGGACCGATCATCGCGGTGGCTGCGTTGATCCTGGCGGTATGGTTGCTGGCGAATAGTACTCTGAAGGAGGCCTATACTGCGTTGATTGCGGCCGCGGTGGGAATGGCGGTCTATTTAGGCTACCGGGCGTATCAGTATTATGGCGGGAGAAGCGCAATGAATCATTCTGATTAAGCGCAACATGGTAACGCCGATTGGCCTGTCCAAAGAGTCGATCTGTGGTGCACGAAGCCGTCAATGCCGGGAACGCGGACGTCTCGTCCGCATCCGTCCGAGACACGTTCATTCGCAATCTTGAAAACAAACCAGCATATTTCGCGCTTCGCGCTCAGTGCGGACGGGACGTCCGCGTTCCCAGCAATCGCGGACGGACTTCCTGAGCTGGACCGCGCCGATTCGATACTGCGCATTCGCGTTCCTTATTTGAATCCGATCTATCTTATTAGTAACGGTGAATCTCAGACCCGGGAAAAACCCGAAACCGTGGAAACGGTTTCTTTCACAAACCTGAATACAGATTACCGCGCTTAAGTCCGGTGCTAATGAGAGCGTGGTTTCTCATCCTGCCATTTTCCGACATCTCACGGATTGAAGCTGCGTCGGGTTCCGGCTACTCTCTTGCTTAGCAGTGGATCAACTTACCAAAAATCTTCGCGCGATCGTCGGTCGCGAAAATGTGCTCAGCGAGCCCGAAGAGCTGCTCGTCTATGAGTGTGATGGCCTGCCGCAGCACAAACATCCGCCGCGCGCGGTAGTTTTCCCTACCTCAACTGAAGAAACCTCGGAAGTATTGAAAGCGCTGGCGCGCGAAGGCGTGAGTTTTGCCCCGCGTGGTGCGGGCACTGGTCTTTCCGGCGGCGCGCTGGCAATCGATCGAGGCGTAGTGATCGAACTCGCGCGGATGCGACAGATTTTGAGAATCGATACGGACAATCGTCTGGCCGTGGTGCAGACTGGGCTGGTTAACTCGCATCTTTCACGGGCAGTCGCGCCTTACGCGCTTTACTATGCTCCCGATCCGTCCAGCCAGCCTTCGTGCACCATCGGCGGAAACATCGCTGAGAACGCCGGCGGTATTCATTGCTTGAAATACGGAACGACGACGGATCACGTGATAGGCGCGCGCGTGGTCCTGGCGGACGGGACAATTGTCGATCTGGGCGGGGCCAAGCCGGGATATGATCTCCTCGGAGCTTTCGTCGGTTCGGAAGGAACTTTCGGTATTGCCACTGAAGCGACGGTAAGGCTTTTGCCAATTCCGCAAGCGGTGCGCACTCTTCTGGCCGACTTCATGGATATTGATAATGCCAGCCGCGCGGTATCGGCGATCATTGCCGCCGGGATGCTGCCTGCCGCTTTGGAAATGATGGACAACGCGATCATCCGCGCCGTCGAAGCCAGCGTATTTACGGCCGGCTTGCCCACTGATGCTCAAGCGGTTCTTCTGGTTGAGTTAGACGGCATCGAAGCAGGCATCGATGATGATGCGGCGCAGGCGGAAAACATTCTCAGAGAGCACGGCGCGCGTTCGGTCCATCGCGCGACGGATCCGAACGAAAGAAAAAAACTTTGGGCCGCGCGCAAGGGCGCGTTTGGCGCAGTCGGTCGCCTGAGTCCCGACATAATGATTCAGGATGCCGTCGTGCCCCGTTCGCGTCTGCCGGAAGTACTGGCCGAAACCTATCGCATCAGCGCGCGCCACCAGCTGCAACTGGCGAACGTGTTCCATGCCGGTGACGGCAATCTGCATCCATTGATCTGTTTTGATCTGCGCCGCGGGGATGATCTCGAGCATGTACGCCAGGCCGGGCGCGAAATCATGGAGACATGTGTACGAGCCGGCGGTTCGATCACCGGTGAACACGGCGTCGGGTTGGATAAGAGCAGCTATCTGCCTTTGATATTCAGCGACGACGATATGTCTGCGATGTTGCAAGTGCGCGCTGCCTTCGATCCCTCCGGTCTATGCAATCCCGGAAAGATTATTCCATTGCCACGCGGCTGCGGCGAAGCACGCGCAGTGGCGACAGTTTCGATGTCAGTACCGGGAGCAGTAGCGACCGGGTCGCCTCAGCGAGACGAGAGTTTCCGAAATTCGACAAACCCGAGTTCGTCGGACACTCCGCGCGAGCGATCCACCCAAAAGCAGGCGCTAATCTCTACCAAGCTCAATGAAGCACGAATCGCTCGAGAGTTCTCGCTCATCGTCGGCGATCAAAGTGTACGCCGGCGTTCTGCTTCGATCGGGAAATTGCCGGGCAGTACGCTCGATGTAGCCCCGCAGTCGGGTGAAGCCGCAGCGCAGGTAATGCAACTGGCTGTGAAAGAGAATTTGACCGTGGTCCCCGCCGGTGCTGCTACCTGGATCGACGCTGGTAATCAAGCAGACCAATGCGATTTGATTATCAGCACCCGCCGCATGACCCGTCTCATTCGTCACGAACCCGCCGATCTGGTGGCCACAGCAGAGGCGGGTTTGACCTTGACCGCTTTTCAAAAGCAACTGGGAGTTGCCGGACAATGGCTGCCGGTCGATCCACCTGATGACGGACGCGTCACGCTGGGCGGGGTCGTCGCGACCGGACTCGGCGGTCCCCACAGTTACGGCTTCGGCTCCCCAAGATCATTTGTAATTGGCATGAAAGTGGTGCTGGCAGATGGTCGTGGCATTAAGGCCGGCGGGAGCGTCGTAAAAAACGTTGCGGGGTACGATCTTTGTAAACTCTTCACCGGCAGTTATGGCACGCTCGGGCTAATCACTGAATTGACTTTCAAGTTGCGTCCGCTACCCGCGGAGAGTCGCACCGTCGTGGCTTCGGGCTCGCTCATCTCATTGATAGCCACAGGGCGAAAAATCTACAGCCAACATTCGCCGGTTGCTCTTGAATTAATCTCTCGGCGTCTCGCGAAGGACTTGCAAATTACCAGTGAAGGCCAGTGCGCTTTGATGATGAGATTTGTCGGATCTTCGCGGTCTGTCATCGCCCAGACAGCGCAGGCGCTTAAACTTCTGCGCGACGATGGTAACCGCTGTGAAACAATCGATGAAGACAAACAGCAATGGAGCAGGTTGAGCGCCGTGTCTTTACAATCTGCCGGCGATCTAAAATGGCGGGTAACTCTGGGCCCGACAGATCTGGCTGGATTTCTTGGTGAAATGGCCGAACTGGAGAACGATGAAGCGTCGCACGGGGAACTTCGCTGGCATGCCGGCCTGGCAGACGGCCGCCTGCGCGCAATTGCGCGGACTCCGGTGTATCATCGCGAAGCTGTGCGAGCGTTGGAACACCTGCGACAAAAGACGGAAGCGCTCGGGGGCAGTCTGGTTCTCGAAAGCGCCTCGGATGAGATCAGGGATGAATTTGATGTTTGGGGGGATTTTGGTTCGGCGGCTGAGTTGATGAAGCGGGTCAAGGCGCAACTCGATCCGCTGAACTGTCTTTCGCGGGGAAGATTCGATCGTATCTAGATCGTTAGCGGCTGCGCCGCTCGATGTGCGGAAAGCCGCTGGCTTTCCGTTGGCAAACTAAAATATTTCCAGGAGGCTTCGCCTCCGACGCGAGGCGTAGCCTCGCAATACCAAAAAAGTTGTATCTCGGAAAGGCAGAGCCTTTCCGCACATCAGGCGGCCCAGCCGCCGGTTAGGTGGGTAATCAGCTATGAAACCGAAAACACTTTGTCGATCCTTCCATTTCATCGCAACCGCTTCGGTGAGCTTTACTCTAGTTGCGTCGCAGCTCCTTGCATCCTTCGGCACTACAGCGCTAGCCGCTTCGCGCGAACCTGTGCGGGCGCGCCACGGCATCGTGGCCTCGACCAATGAAATTGCTTCGAACGTTGGCGTCGACATCATGAAGCACGGCGGCAACGCGGTTGACGCGGCCATCGCGGTCGCCTTTGCGCTGGCCGTAACGCATCCCGCCGCCGGAAATTTGGGTGGCGGCGGTTTCATGATGATCCGTTTGAAGGATGGACGCACCACCGCTATCGACTATCGCGAGATGGCGCCCGCCGCCGCGACCCGCAACATCTATCTGGATAAGAACGGTAACGTGATTGAAGGAGAAGGCGGGTCGATCGAAGGCTATCGCGCGGCCGGCGTTCCCGGCACGGTGCGGGGAATGGAATTGGCTTTGAAGAAGTACGGCTCAGGCAGATTGAGTTGGGCCCAGTTGATCGAACCGGCGCGGCGTCTGGCGGCGAATGGATTTACTGTGAACTACACCCTGGCGCGCGGCCTGCGAGGCAGTCGCGAATACCTTTCAAAGTACGCGGAGACGAAACGCATCTATCTAAATAACGGCAAGTTCTACAACGAAGGCGATCTATTCGTGCAGCCTGATCTGGCGGCCACCTTTACGCGTTTGCAGCAAAGGGGAGCGAATGAATTCTACGAGGGGCAGACAGCCCAACTGATCGCGGCCGATATGAAACGTCATGATGGTCTGCTGACACTCGCAGATCTGCGCGGCTATGTTGCTAAAGAGCGTCAGCCCTTGCGCGGCACCTATCGTGGTTACGAAGTGATTTCCATGCCGCCACCATCATCCGGCGGCGCCGTGCTGATCGAGATGCTCAACATTCTGGAAGGCTATGACTTCAAAAGGATTGATTGGGCATCGTCCGAACGCTATCACCTGATGACCGAAGCGATGCGCCGCGCGTTTGCCGACCGAGCTGAGTATATGGGTGACACCGATTTCGTTAAGGTGCCAATCGCCGGATTGATCGACAAGAAATATGCGGCGCAGTTGCGCAACACGATCAATCCGGACCGCGCTTCATCCAGTGAACAAGTGAAGGCCGGCAAACCTTTGGGTTATGAATCAGAAGAAACGACGCACTTCACTGTGGTCGACGGAGAAGGCAACGCAGTCTCGAACACCTACACCCTGAATAACTCTTACGGATCGGCTGTGGTCGCGAAAGGGACTGGTCTGCTCATGAACGATGAGATGGACGACTTTGCGGCCAAGCCCGGGACGCCAAACCTCTATGGTTTGATCCAGGGTGAGCGCAATGCCGTCGCCCCGCGCAAACGGCCGCTGTCGGCGATGACGCCCACGTTTGTGCTGCGCAAGGATGGCAGCCTCTGGTTCACAGTTGGCAGTCCCGGCGGACCCACGATCATCAACACCGTGCTGGATGTGATCACCAACGTGGTCGATTACGGCATGAACATTCAACAGGCCATCGACGCGCCGCGGATACATCATCAGTGGCTGCCCGATGAACTCGTCTTCGAGCCTTACGGATTGTCAGGCGATACACAGAATGCTCTGGCAGCTCGCGGACACAAGCTGGCCAAGCCGCGTTACCTGGGTGACGCCGAAGGGATCATGATTGAGGAGAAGACCGGCATGCGTTTGGGTGCGACTGATCCGAGAAGGAGTGATGGGTTGGCGGTGGGGTATTGAGAAGATCGAGGAAGAACAACAATGAGAGAGTTTGTTGGTGTCAGGTCGCAGATCGAGTTAGTGATTGAAATCGGATCGAAAGCGATTCCAGTTGAGAGGGTTTTCAAACGCGAGGCCTTGATGTTTCAGCGGATTGCTTGTCCACATCTCCGGCAGGTCGTCTCTGCTTTCGAAAAAATCGGGAACGTTGGCCGGCCACTTTCAAATCAGCTATGTGCTCATATCGATTATTTGAGACAACAAAGGGTGATTTTTGAAGACGTTTCCTCTGCAGATGGCGCGGAACTCGATGTTCTGAGCTCTGATACTGAATTTCAGAATCTGACCTCCATTGAAGGACCTCTTGCCGAGTCGCTGATTACGGCAATTGAGAATGCTGGATTGCAAGAAGTCATGAAACGGCAAGATCTCACGGTTGATGAAATGTTACCCCACCTGGATCAACTGCCGTCGGTGATTGGACCTGCTTTTTGCGCACTTCAACTGATCGTCAGGAAACTTAGTATTCAGCTAAGAGTTCTTAACGGAATGGATGCGTATCCCGTCTTTTCAGAAATATTTCCTGTCATTCCTTTTCCGCATGATCGAAAATGCGAAGTTGTAGAGGTGGTTATCAAGGCTTTGCCATTACCGGACGACAGCGTATCGTGGGAACAAATTATTGAGTATCGGAACGATCCCGAATCGCAATCGAAATTCCTCGCTTTGCGACACTGGATGAGCGAAATGGCAAGGGCGCAGCTCACACCCGCTGAAGTAGAAGAGAAGCTTGAATACCTTATTGACCAACATCAGCGCCATATGAAGGTTCATCGCATGAAGACGAACGTCGGGATGCTGCAGACCCTCTTGGTTGCAGGTGTGAATCTCGCTTCTCTCAAATGGGGCGATGTTGCTCAGTCTCTGTTCTCATCCAAGCAACGGCATTTAAGTTTGCTTCAGGGAGAGTTAACGTCTCCAGGCAGTGAATTGGCTTTTATTGTAAATGCGCGAGAGAAGTTTGAATCGGCCAGTTGATCACGGCAGCATCATGTGAGATTTCGAATCATCCAAGTCAAATGTGTGTATTGCAGCCGAATAACGCCTCAATAAGTTTTCAGTCATCCTTACCGTACAATTACCAACGCGCAGCCAAATGAATTTCGGTGGTGCTCCATGGAGGAGACTCCGCTGTTGAAAGGCTGAATCTTTCGAGACGATCGCATGTCCATGAAGCTTAGCGTATTGCCAAATCTCTAAGTCAACGGAATCGCGCAATCCAACTTCTCTTACGTGAACGCTCTCAGCGTAAATGTCAGCCAGCAGACGCGGGAGTCCTGGTGAGAGATTCTGATCAAACAGCAGTTTCATGTTCGGGGAGGGTGGCCAGCTTCCGCTCGCGGTCAGCGGCAAACGCTAAACACGCCTTGATGTCTTGAGCCGTGAGATCGGGGAAGTCCGACAGAATCTCCGCTTCAGTCATCCCACTCGCAAGGTACTCGAGCACATCCGTTACTGTCATTCGCGTTCCCCGAATAGTAGGCTTGCCGCTGCGTTTGCCCGGTTCGATGGCGATGATCTTGCTATAATCCACGTGGCAATGATAACAAAACGAATTCATCTTGCAAGACAAATGAGCACTATCCTGCATCACGGAAATTGTAAGGGATGAGATTCAGCGAACTAGTCAAACTTCTTGAAAAGAACGGCTTTCAACTGCTGAAAGAAAAAGGCTCCATTCGTTATTACGGCAAGCCGAGGCATGACAAATTGGTTCGAGTTGACTTTCACGGGGCGAAGGAAGTACCAACAGGAACATGTCATGCTATTCTTAAGGCAGCCGGGATTAAGGAGAGGAGTTGAAGCGATGATCGATCTCAAGTATTCGCTGGTTATCGAGGCCACATCAGATCCAGCCTTTTTTGGATTTTACTCTCCCGATCTCGAAGGCTTCACGGGCGTAGGACATTCAATAGAGGATTGTCTTTACAAGGCTAAATGGGGAATGGAAGAGCACATTGCTCTCCTGGCCGATCAGAAGTTGCCCATTCCGGATCCGAATCACAACCCAACTATCGTTGTTCAGAATGAAGCTGAGCTCGCGCCAGCAGCTTAACTTCATGAAGAGATATGGCTTTTGCTCAACCACGTAGCCTTGCCACAGTTCTGAAATCCGAACAGGAAAAAATTCTCGCCTGCGTGCATTGCGGGCTTTGCCTGGAAGCCTGTCCCACCTACGTTGTTACCGGCGACGAGAACGACAGCCCGCGCGGGCGCATTTATCTGATGCGCGCTGTCGAAGAAGGACGGATGGCGGTTGCCTCGCCGACGTTTGAAAACCATATCGATCGTTGTCTTGGGTGCCGCGCTTGCGAATCGGCGTGTCCGGCCGGCGTTGAGTATGGTCAACTTCTGGAAGCAGCGCGCGCAGAGATTTCCCAAGCCAAAACCAGGCCCGGCGGAGTTTACACGCTGCTTAGGCTTGTACTGAAACACGTTTGGCTCAAACCGAGGCGTTTGCGGGCCGCGTTCGGGCTGGCGCGCCTTATCCGCGATTCGGGTTTGGCCAGGCTCTCATTACATATCGGTTTGGCGCGCGCGATTTCGTCGGATGTTGAATTTGGTTTGGCGTTGCTGGAGAGTTCGTCGGCTGTGCCCGATGGAAGAGCGGGCAGGACGCCCGCGCACCGCCCGCAGGATACGGACGCTCCGATACAGGACGAGGGCGCTCCCGCGGCGCTGCTCTTCAAAGCGTGCGTGACCGAGGGTTTGTTTGAAAGAGTCAACGCGGCCACAACCCGAGTGTTGGCAGCAAACGGATGCCAGACGCTGGCGCCGTCGGGCCAGGTTTGTTGTGGTGCTTTGCATGCGCACGCTGGTGAGCTTGAGGGCGCGCGCATTCTGGCCCGTCAGAACATCGACGCCTTTGGCGCTGGTGGTGAGCCCATAGTAACTAACGCCGGCGGCTGCGGCGCGACGCTCGCGTCCTACGGACACCTGCTGTCTAACGATCAGAGATACGCTGCAGCGGCACGGGCATTTAGTGACCGAGTGCGGGACGTGGGGCAGCAACTTGAAGCGTCGGGATTTCGTAACGGCGCGGCGATTGGAGTCGAGCGCACAACGTATGACGCTTCCTGTCACTTGCTCCACGGACAACACGCATCGGCTGCTTCCCTGCAAATGCTTTGGGCGATTCCTAATTTGACCTTCGCGCTCCTTAAAGATAGTGATGTTTGCTGTGGAGGCGCCGGCGTCTACAACTTGTTGGAGCCGGAATTGTCCGAGCAGGTTTTGGCAGAGAAGCTGAAGAATATCCAGGACAGCGGGGCCACGGTGCTGGCCACCGGCAATGCCGGTTGTCACATGCAGATCGCGGCCGGCGCGCGTCTCGCCGGAATGTCCTTGCGAGTTTGTCATCCAGTGGAACTGCTCGATGAATCGTATCAACGCGCCGGACTATATGAATCAGCGAGGTGACGGATGAATGAGTCCCCGACCCAAAGGCGTCTGGCGATGGCTGGCGCGTTACTCTTCTTCGTCGGAATGTTGACCGGCTTATGGGCCGGCGTGGCCCTTACTGGCAAAGTGAAAGTTGGCATTCCGCATTTGGCGCTGGCGGCCCACTTGAACGCGTTGCTCGGCGGACTCTGGCTGCTGGCGGTAGCCTGGACCTTTCAGTTCTTGCACTACGGCGCGGTCGGCTTGCGGCGGCTCGCATTGGTGGTTGCGATTCCCGCCTGGTCCAACTGGTTGGTTACACTGATCGCTTCCTTGCTTGGAGTCAACGGACTCGAGTACACCGGCGACATGAAGAACAACGCGATCGCGTTTGCGCTTCAATTGTTGGTAGTGCTGCCAACCCTGGTGGCGTGCGGTTTTTGGGTGTGGGGTTTTCGAGCGCGGGGGCCGGTAAAAGGGACCTAATGAAACACGACGTGACCGCTGGCGATTGTCAGGCGCAGATTTCGAGTTTTATCCAGAGCCACGAGATCCGCCCGCTTTCCTTCTTGAATCGAGCCACAATCATTATCGATACCGAGCAAACGTGCGGGATTCAATGACGCCATGCGCGCGACTTCGCATTCCGGCGCGCCCAGCGAGAGCAGCATTCCCACAGCGTCCAGCATAGTGATGACAGAACCAGCGATGCTCCCGGCTGTGTTTTGCGTCCGCCCATTTGTGACGCGGATTGTCTCGCCCCAGATTTCATACTCACCTTCGCCAAGCCCGGTGGGCGCCACAGCGTCGCTGATCAAAGAGATTCGCTCTGCTGTCTTGTTGCGCAGAATCAGTTTAAGAATTGCCGGGTCGAGATGCACACCGTCGGCGATTATGTCGCAGGTGACTTCATCATTGAGCAAACCCCAACCCACCGGCCCGGGTGCGCGATGATGCAATGGCGTCATCGCATTCATAAAGTGGGTCATGTGTCGCGCGCCCGCGTGCAGGGCTTTATCCAGAACCTCGACGTTGGCGCGCGTATGACCGATTGAGACGATCCAACCGCGGCGGCGCAGTTCTTTGACCAGCTCGATCCCTCCCTCGATCTCAGGTGCGAGTGTCATCAGATGGACGCCGCCGTCGTGTTTAAGAATGGGCAGGGAATCAAGGTCGGAAAGATCTGTAAATGTCCTGAAATGCTCGCGGTGAAGCGCGCCGCATTGTTCGCTGTTAACAAATGGACCTTCGTAATGGACGCCGATAACACGCGCGAGTGCCACATACTTCAGTCTCTGATCGTTCGCTGAGTCAGATGATTCACAGACTGAAGTCTGTGCCACTGCCTCGTCAATCGCGCGAATAGACAATTCGTATTGCTCGTCAGAGGCCGGCACGAGCGTAGGCATCCAGGCAGTCACACCATTGCGCGCCAGAAACGCCGAGACTCGGCGTAAGTCGTCCGCACTCGCTTCCATCGTATCCACGCCCTTGGCGCCGTGAATATGAATGTCGACGAAGCCGGGGAAAAGCGTCAGGCCGTCAAGGTCGATAACAGAGTCAGCCTGGACTGATTGATTGGAATCGGGATGAATGATTCGCGCGACGCGGCCGTTCTCGATGAGGAGGCTGGAGGTCTCGGCGGTTCGGTCAAGTAGAACTACGCGGCAATTGTGCAGCAGGATTGTTGTCGGCAGAGCAGTGTTCACGATTTGCCGTTGTGGCCTTAATTGATCTGGCGTTCGACAACATTGATAAGAGTGTTGAGACGACCGTCGGTTGCTCTGGTAGTTTCGCCGAGAGTCGCGATATCTCGGCCCAGAGAGCTAACCTGATGGCTATTGATCTTCCGTTCGTGAATTTCGGCGATCGAGAACAGGCCTCCGATGCTTTCTGTGTTGCGCGTGTGCGCTTCGGCAGGAGCATCAATCTTCGCGCTTGATTTCGCCTCAGTCTTGACGATGAAGTCCATCGCCGGCTGCGTTTCTTCGGTGGTCATGCTCAATACCTTTTTTCGCTGCAGCGTGGAAGTGGTTTCGCGCCGGTATTGTAACACCGGTCCCTGATTCCAAAGCAACGCTGACCTTGAAAAATGCGAATGCCCGCAGCGTTTTCGCCGCGGGCATTCGGTTAGGTTCAACAAGTGAAGGTGTTAATTAGAAGGACAGCTTCGCGCCAATCTGAATCGTGCGCGGATCGCGTACGGCCGAAACCTGACCGTAGGTAGCCGACGTAATGGTACTAACGATAGTCCGGAAATTCGTATGGTTGAAAACATTAAAAGCCTCTCCCCGCAGTTGGAAGACCACCGATTCGCCAAACCGGAAGTTCTTGAACAACGAGAAATAGACTCGCTTTGTCGGCGGACCGTTGATCGTGCCACGGCCCCCGGTATTAACGTTATTACCCGGGATCGTTAGGGTCGTTGGATTAACCTGGAAGCAGGCAGTATTGAAATACTGCTCGAACAGGTGTGGCGCGTTCGCATTCGGATCGCACAACGTATTCGGACGGTTGCCGGCAATGAGTGCCGGGATGTTGCCCAGTCCGGCGGCGTC
>Ga0134121_10002979_pt1 | contig 14340 bp, 5 predicted proteins | sample KB301_FD_96463 | JGI IMG/M metagenome (GOLD analysis project Ga0134121, IMG submission 96463) | Terrestrial soil microbial communities without Nitrogen fertilizer from Kellogg Biological Station, Michigan, USA - KB3-0-1 | ecosystem: Environmental > Terrestrial > Soil > Unclassified ...
CGTAAAATAATAATCGAGAATGGTTCCCGGCGCTTGCGCAGGGAGCGTTGCCTGGTACGTTGAGCCATTCAAAAAAGTCATAGGAACAGATGAGTAGTTCGCTGCAGTATTGATTTTGTAATGGCAAGTTGCAGACCCAAAATAAATGGGATAATCGAAATTGATGTCGGCTTCAATGGTGACAGGTGCGCCGGCAAAAGTGAGCACCGGCTCAACATGAGCAAAGGTGATGCTTCCAATCAGGGTGATACCATGCAAGGCAAAGGCGGAAAGAATCTGTGTGTCATGAGGGGTGCCATCATTGATGTTTCCGTTATCATCATCTGCTGTGAGTGCGTCAATCAGCACATCGCGGAAAACGGTTCCTTCCGCTCCATCAGAACCATCCGCTAAACCATTGAGTGCTTCTACAAAAATGTTCATCATCGATGTCACATCCCCAAGATTTAGTCGCGTATCATACCATGCGCCGCAAATAATTTCTCCGTCGTCATGGGCCTCACCATGAATATCCTGCGGGTAAACTTTTTTGTTGATGTCATAACGGCGAACGTAAGCAGTAGGATCAACATCAGAAATGCCGATACCGAGAATGGGATTATCCGTTTTCGCGATTGCCCAAACGTCACTGTATCCTTCGCTGATAGCGCCGTTTTCCAAACCATTACTGTATAGCGAATAGAAGCGTCCGTCGGTTCCATGAGAATATTCATGATACACGACATCGCCGGCAAGGGCAAGATCAAAGCATCCCGTTGCGAGTTGTGAATAAAAATTAATTGAACTGCCATCATAGTCAGCATTGCACATACCGTCAGTACGATCTACATGTGTGAGCAGTGACTCATCCATCTGTGTGTAATTGGGCATGAAAGACTTCATGAAATCATGAATCACATTTACATGGTAGTAAGCACTGCGTTCCTGCGTAGTTGCATGGCTCGTGAAATTAGCAGTGTTGCTTCCTGCATTCAATGTTTGAGTGAAATTCGGAGAAGTAGTTCCATAGCTTCCCGTTACCACCTTGCACCAGGTGCCTTGCAGGTAAATGGTGGAGCTAACCGGAAGTGAAATTCCCGCAAGACTGAGATTACCAATCGCATCCGTGTAATAATCAGTTCCACTGATTCTCACGCGCAGGTACGGAAGCTGATGCAGGACTGTTGGCTCCCATGGATTAGGGTCAGAAATTTGTGCCTGCGCCGTAAGCAGGTCATTCAGATGATCAATCTCATCATGACGATAGAGCACATCACCATTGTTGGCATCTACGAGTGTGTAGTACCGCGCAGGATAGCCATCGAAATTTTTTGCACTCACGGTCACCTTGTACACAAGATGGTATTCGTAGTTGCCATCTGCCGGAACAGGAAGAACTTTCAGCAACGGATCAACGGTGATGGCGGTGATCTCATACGCAATTCCGTTCACGGCATAACCTGAAATCACATCGGCAGAAAGTTGCGGACTGGTGCTGATTGAAATGTCATTGAATACATCAGCGCCATAAAGTATAACGTGATTATCGAGCGTCATGCGCACAGTTACGCGGCTGTTGAGCACTTCCAATCCCAAATAATTCTGGTAATAATCCACGTACTGATATTTTTTTGAATCGTGAGCGTTGCGCAGCACGAGGTTATCAGTGATGATGTTGAATGAAGACATTTCTGTTTTGATGAAGCTCATTGCCTTCGCAGCAGCATCTCCTGCTGCAGTAATTTTTATTCCACTGCCATACGCGCGATGGGGCATGCCGCTACGCTCATCGAAGATCACATTCCAGCCAGCATGCTTTTGAGTAAACGTTGACCATGCAGCACTCTGGCGGAGCTGCTGTTGGTTGAGAAAGTTGAGCTGCTCTTTATTATTTTTGATGAAGGTTCGATTGTACGGTGCATCCTGCCATCCCGCAGAAATTTTTTGTCCAAAGGACTCCTTATGAAGGAAGAATAAAATGGTAGCAATGATGAAGAGGGTAAATGATTTTCTCATGGTTGGTATTGGTTGGAGTGTGAAAGTAGGGAATGTTTTCAGGGTGGAAAAAGGAAAATGCTCTTTGATGTTTAAACTTTGATCTTTGTTTTTCAGGTGTCGGTTTGCAGTTTACAAATTGCAACTGTTAATTGCAGCCCTTGATTTAGAAACGAGAATAGAAAGATTGTACCTTCACTCTGCAATCCCGCAGTACTGCAGGACTTCTCTTCACCGTCAATTTTTCATGCGATGAAAAAATTCAACACCATAAAATTCCCTTCATCTTACATCTTCCCTCTTACATCTTACATCATTTTATTTCTGACATCATGCATCACTGCCAATGCGCAGGCCGGCGAATGGACGTGGATGAGCGGTTCAAACACCATCAATGGAACTGCGGTTTACGGAACACCGGGAATTCCTTCCGTGAACAATCATCCTTCGGGATTGTATGAAGCATGTGAATGGACTGATACGTCAGGAATGTTCTGGCTTTATGGCGGTGGTTCCAATTCCGGTGACCTGGCGAACCTCTGGAGATATAATCCCTATACTAATGAATGGACGTGGATGAAGGGTCCGGGAAATAGCGGCATCCCTCCTACCTATGGAACGCAGGGGGTTGCAGATCCGGGAAACACACCCGGCACACGTGCTTTGGGAACAACAAGCTTCAGCGGTAAAGATGGAAACCTGTGGCTCTTCGGCGGCTATGCTTTCGGCTCATACAATGATCTTTGGAAGTACGATATTTCAACTAATGAATGGACGTGGATGAATGGCCCGAACATCAGCGATGACCTTGGTGATTATGGAACTCAGGGTGTTCCTTCATCATCCAATGTTCCACCTTCACGCAGTGAATGTGCTGTATCCTGGGTTGACAGTTCCGGAAATCTTTGGTTGTTTGGAGGATGGAAACCCGGGAACAGCTACAATGATCTCTGGAAGTACGATCCGCTGACAAATGAGTGGACATGGATGAAGGGTTCTTCTTCGCAAGGTGCAACGGGCGTTTACGGAACCAAAGGAGTTCCTAATGCTACCAACACACCGGGTGCCCGTAATAGCTACACAAAATGGAATGACGGACATAACAATTTATATCTCTTCGCCGGGGATGCATTTGCTTTGGGTGCGTTATACAATGATGTTTGGAAATACAGCATCGCCACGAATGAATGGGTTTGGATCAGCGGTTCAAACCAGGGAAATAATACGGGGAGCGTTTCATCACAATGCACGCCCGATACTGACAATTGCCCTTCCGGAAGAAGGGAAGGCAGGGCATGCTGGGTTGACCCCTGCAAAAAATTCTGGTATTACGGCGGCTCTTCACAAGGGAGTTTTTACGGGTCACAAAATGATTTGTGGAAGTTTGATCCCGTCTCGCTTGAGTGGACGTGGGTGAGCGGTTCACTCGCTATCTATCAAAACGGAAGTTTCGGAACACAGGGTGTTTCTGATCCTTCCAATCAACCGCCATCGCGCTCCGGAAATAATGCATGGGTTGACAAGGATGGAAATCTCTGGCTCTTTGGCGGTACGGATATGAATTGGCCGAGTGCCTGGAACGACATGTGGCGATATGTTCCTGACACACTTTGTGGCGGTACAAACTGCAACAGCGTCAACCAGTCACAGAATAATTTCTCAGCCAGCAATACTGAAGTGTGTGAAAAGTATTGCGTTGATTTTTATGACAGCTCTTCAAACAATCCGACGGCTTGGCAATGGATTTTCATGGGCGGCAATCCTTCGATTTCCACGCTTCAAAATCCAATTAACATCTGCTACAACTTACCGGGTACGTACGATGTAACACTCATCACCACCAATGCCAATGGAAGTGATACACTCACACTGCAGAATTATATTACCGTCTATGCTACTCCACCGTTTCCAACCATTACTCAAGTTGGTTATACGCTTACATCAAGTTCTGCAAGTTCCTATCAATGGCAATTAAACTCAGTGGATATTCCGGGAGCCACCAATCAATCGTACACCATTTTGCAATCCGGATATTACACTGTCATTGTTAGTGATTCGAATGGCTGTAAAAATTCTACTACCGAGTATGTGCTGATCAGCGGCATTGATGATGTAATGGGTGATGCGGGCATTTCTATTTATCCCAATCCTTCATCGGGTAGTTTTATTGTTGAATGGCTAAATGGTCCCGATTTAGTCGGGATGGGTGATGAAGTTTCGATTGATGTTGTGAATACACTTGGGCAAAAAGTTTTTTCCTCTCTCGAATCCCGATCCATCGGGACTGCTGCCGATTCGAAGAAGGAAATTCATTTGAGTGGTGTTGCTCGTGGTGTTTATTTCATTGAGATAAAAACAGAGGATGAATTTGTGAGGAAGAAAATTTTGATTGCAGATTAACCTGATAAAGAAGGAGTATAACTTTTCTCTGAAATCCCGCAGTACTGCGGGACTGATCGCTTCACTGTTAAGCTTTGTCTTTAAATGGGAAAACGGAGATGGACTTACTGGATGTTGCCGGAAGTGTCTGCTTCATTGCAATAAAAACAGAGAATGAGTTTGTGAGCAGGAAAATCATAACCATAAAATGGAATGGCCATGAAAAAAAATTGCCGTTGCACATATATAACTTCTATCACCTTCCTTCTAACCTCTTTGTTCCTCCTGTTAACTTCTTACTCAGCTCATGCGCAAGCCGGCGAATGGACGTGGATGAAAGGCAGCAGTTCGCAGGGTGGTGCCGCCTCCTTCGGCATCCAGGGAGTGGAGGCATCAACCAATACACCCGAGGCATTTTACGGAACAGGCAACTGGACCGATAAGCAAAAAAAATTCTGGTTCATCGGCGGCTATGGCAGTAGCGGTTACGCTACCGCGCTCTGGAAGTTTGATCCTGCCACTAACAACTGGACGTGGATGAAGGGGCCGAATACTTCCGCCACTTATGGAACGTATGGAACCATGGGAGTGCCTGCTACAAATAATTTTCCCGGATCACGAACATTCGGCTTTCCAACCTGGGTGGATACTGCCGGAAATCTGTGGCTCTACGGGGGGTATGGTTATGGCGGAAACTCACTCGGATCTCTTGCTGACTTATGGGAATATTCCATCGGTAGTAATGAATGGACGTGGGTAGCAGGTTACCAAACTACCGGTCTCACGCCCACTTACGGAACACTCGGCGTTCCTGCTCCTACCAACAATCCCGGATCCCGTTATGAAATCAGTTGCAGTTGGACCGACAGCCAAAACCGGTTGTGGTTTTTCGGTGGCTTCGACCTGAATGGTTCTGCGCGAAGCGACTTATGGATGTACAACATCGCCACGAACGAGTGGACGTGGATGGCAGGCAGCAATGCAGCCGCCCAGCCATCCAACTACGGAACACAGGGAGTGTTTGCATCGTCCAACACGCCGGGAGCACGGGAAGTCTACTGTAATTGGATTGACGCGAGCGATCACCTGTGGCTCTTCGGCGGCGGCTATCCTGACCTGTTCGCCGATTTGTGGGAGTACGACATCACGCTCGGAGAATGGGCATGGATCAGCGGATCATCAACATTGAACTACACTGGAATACACGGCCCAAAGTGCCAGCTCACCGATTACTTTCCCAACTCCCGGTCAGAGAATCGCATCGAGTGGACAGATAGCTGCGGTAACTTCTGGCTTTATGGTGGTGGGGATTCCTACGGTAACCCGTTGTACAATGATCTGTGGCAGTATAACCCGGTGCTCAACAAGTGGATTTGGGTGAGCGGGGATTCTACCGCTAACGTGGTTTCCGTGTACGGCACACAAGGCATTTCGTCACCCACCAACAAGCCCGGCGGGCGCGAGTCATCCGCTTCATGGATTGACGCTGCCGGCAACTTGTGGTTCTTCGGAGGCTCTTATGCCAGTTGGAATACGCCGTACAATGATGTTTGGCGCTACGTGCCTGATGACTCGTGCTTCGGTTGCCAGCAGACGAATCTGCAACAACAGCCGGCGGCACTTTTTAATGTTTCTGATTCGGCAGTGTGCGAAAATGAATGTCTTGATTTCTTCGATCAGTCAACAAACAGTCCAACATCATGGCTGTGGAGTTTCCCCGGGGGCACTCCTTCTTCGTCCACTTCACAGAATCCAACAAACATCTGCTACAACTCATCGGGCGTTTATGATGTAACGCTCATCGCCTCTAATGCTTTTGGCAGCGATACACTTGTGCTGTCGAACTTAATCACCATCAACGCGCTGCCATCGGTGTCGCTTTCGCAGAGTAACGATTCGCTATATGCTACGGCAGGGCAGGCTTACCAATGGTACAACTCCGGAATTATTATTAGCGGCGCTACGGATAATTTCTATGTTCCTTCGGCGGAAGGATATTATTCCGTGGTGATCACTAACGGTACGGGTTGCTCAGCCGCGGATACCATCTTCTTTTCATTCGCACCACAGGCAAATTTTTCAGCGCCCGATCCCCTCATCTGCGAAAAGTTCTGTCTTGATTTTACTGACCAGTCCGGTAACAATCCCATCGTGTGGCTATGGACGTTTGCGGGCGGCACTCCCGGTACTTCCACCAGTCAGAATCCCGCTAACATTTGTTACAACACGCCGGGTAGTTATGATGTGACACTCGTTGCATCGAATGCTTTTGGAATGGATACGCTGGTGCTTCAGAATTATGTGACTGTATATCCGACTCCGCCATTTCCAACAATCACACAAGTTGGTTACACGCTCACATCGAGTTCAGCGAATTCTTATCAGTGGCAATTGAACTCTGTCGATATTCCGGGAGCCACCAATCAATCGTACACCGTTTTACAATCCGGCTATTACACGGTGGTTGTTGGTGATTCTAATGGTTGTGTAAATTCTTTTACCGTGTATGTGCTAATCAGCGGCATTGATGATGTGACAAATGAGGGGAATATTTCTATCTATCCTAATCCTTCATCAGGAAGTTTTATTGTTGAATGGTTGAATGGTCCCGATTTAGTCGGGATGGCTGGTGAGGTTTCAATCGATGTAGTGAATACACTTGGACAAAAAGTTTTTTCGTCTTCCGAAAAAATTTACTCTTACACCTTCAAAAGAGAAATTGATCTGAAGGGTCTCGCAAACGGTGTTTACTTTATTGAAATAAAAACGGAGCATGAATATGCCTGCCCCGATTTTTTCGGGGTGAGGAGAAAAATTGTGATTGCAGACTAACACGGATCAAAAGTTTTACTTTCACTCAGCAATCCTGCAGTGCAACCGGGCTGTTCTCCGGTATAAATATTTTCATGATCAACAAATCAAAATCGCATGAAAAAAATTTTCCTAGTTCTCAATTTTTTATGCTGCTGCTACTCTTCCTTGTGTCAAAATCTTGTTCCCAATCCTGATTTTGAAATTTTCGGAACAGTGCCTTGCGGATGGACGAATTCATCATCCGATTTTGCCGCAGCCACCAGTAGCTGGATATCGCCCACTCAGGCAACTCCTGATATTTTTTCCACTCTTATATCTCCTTCCTGCTCCAACTATCAACCCCACAGTACTTATGCGAGCTGCAATGGATGGCAACCACCTCACAGCGGAAATATTTTTGCAGGATTTTATACATATGTTGGCGGCAACCCCTGGCGGGAATACCTGCAGGTACAATTAACACAGCCCATGGATAGCGGACATGCCTACAGAGTTTCGATGTACATTTCTCTTAGCGATAATTCTCAATATGCAACCAATAATATCGGCGCCGGCTTTTCAACCACTCTTACAAATTCGTACACAACATACGAGTTAGGATATGCTCCTCAGATCAATCACAGCAGTGTGATCAGTGATACCAGCAACTGGGTTCAATTAGATGACACCATTGTGGCCACAGATGCATGGCAGTACCTTATCATCGGAAATTTTTTTAATGATGCCTCCACTGATCTTGTATTCTTTAATCCCGCCGGAGTTTGGGATCGCAGCTATTACTACGTTGATGATGTTTCGGTAGAGGAGATCAGCGTTGCTGCTTCTCCTCATTTTAGCGCTACTGATACTGATATCTGCGAAAAATTCTGCATCAGCTTTTTTGATTCTTCAACGAACAATCCCACAGCATGGGAATGGATTTTTCCGGGCGGAAGCCCCTCTTCATCCACTGATCAGAACCCGGCAAATATCTGCTATACTGTACCCGGCATCTATGATGTAACGCTTATCACCACCAACCCAAATGGAATTGATACGCTCACGCTTCACAATTACATCACCGTATATGCTACTCCGCCATTTCCAACCATTACCCAGGTTGATTATACACTCACATCAAGTCCTGCAAGCTCTTATCAGTGGCAATTCAACACAGCAGACATCCCGGGAGCAACCAATCAATCCTATACCATTTTACAAACGGGTTATTACACAGTGGTCGTTAGTGATTCTAATGGCTGTATAAATTCTTTTACTGTGTATGTGCTCATCAGCGATATTGATGATGCGATTGGTGATGCGAACATTTCCATATACCCGAATCCCTCATCAGGGGATTTTATTGTTGAATGGCTGAACGGTTTAATGGTTGAACCGATTTCAATTGATGTTATAAATGCTCTCGGACAAATGGTTTTTTCTTCTTCTGAAAAAACTTATTCTTCAGCATTTAAAAAAGAAATTGATTTAAATGATGTTACTGACGGCGTTTACTTCATCAGGATAAAAACTGCAAATGCTTTTATACGGAAGAAAATCATTATTGAAAATAGCAGATGATCAAAACCATTAAGACCCCTATGAAAATTCTATTTCTTCCGGGGTATTTATTTCATCGAGATAAAAACAGGGAGAGAATTTATAAGAGAGAAAATTGTTCTTGCAAAATGATCCTGAGTAACAAAAAATTTAACGCCTTAATTTACGCATCATATCACCACTATAAACAATCCTCATGAAAAAATTTATCACCACGCTTTCTTTCTCCTTTATCATCACATTCACCTTCGCGCAGAAGCAAACCTGGCAATGGTATTTCGGTTACAATACCTCCATGGAATTCAGTACCGGCGCGCCGGTGGTGACTAACAACAGCGCCATGAGCATGTGGGAGGGTTCCGCCTCAATTGCAGATGCCAACGGCGATTTGCTTTTTTACACGGACGGGCTCAGTGCCTGGAACCAAAATCACACAGTGATGCCCAACAGCACCGGCATGCTCGGCAACTACTCATCGAACCAATCGGCGATCATCGTTCAAAAGCCCGGCAGCTCCTCCATCTATTACATCTTCGTCACGAGCGGAACGGATGCGCACTACTCTGAAGTAGACATGACGCTCCAGGGTGGATTGGGAGATGTGACCGCAACAAAAAATGTTTTGATCTCCTCGAGTTCATGCGAAGAGTTGGCTGCCGTGCGGCACGCCAACGGCCAGGACATCTGGGTCGCCATTCACGAGCTCGGCAACACGGTGTTCGATGCATTCCTCGTCACAAGCAGCGGAGTAAATTTAACGCCTGTAAGCTCCAGCGTGGGAAATTATTATTGGGGCAACGGGCAGTTGCAATTCTCACCCAATGGTAAGCACGCAGCGGTCGGAAATTTCAATGGCGGTGAAACTGTTGAACTGTATGACTTCGATCATTCAACAGGTGTTTTCTCCAATCACATCGGGTTGGTTACTTCCTATTCGCAGACCTATGGTCTTGAGTTTTCTCCCAATAGCAAAATACTCTATACCGGCTCCAACCCTGTCAATGAAATTCATCAATGGGATATAAGCTTATGGGATTCAGCAACCATAGCGGCATCCAATACCATTGTGGGGTATGATAGTTATACAGTGGGCTCCTTGCAACTGGCTCCTGATGGTAAACTTTACATCGCGCATGAAAATGCTTCCAATATAGGAGTCGTTAACTTTCCCGATTCACTTGGGCTTGCTTGTGATTTCGTTTCTTTCGGAGTTGATCTCACTCCGAAATATATGGGGCTTGGCTTGCCGAATTTCCTTGCCAGCTATTTCGCCATGCTGACTACTGAGAACACATGCTTCGGTGACTCTACTTATTTTTATCTGAGCGGCGGCGATGATTCGCTTGTGCAGTGGAACTTTGGCGATCCTGCATCGGGCGCCGCAAATACTGACTCGGGGATGAATGTGTATCATGTATTCACAGCCATTGATATGTATACTGTCACCATCATAGAATATTTTACCGGAGGAAATATTGATACTACCTATAGCACCCTTGTGATTGCCGGCTTGCCTGTGATCTATCTTGGAAATGATACCACAGTATGCTTCGGTGACTCCCTGATTCTCGACGCCGGAAATCCCGGCGCAAGTTATTCATGGTCGAATGGAATGAATACGCAAACAATTGCCGTCACCGATTCCGGAATGTACAAGGTGAGCGTTTCGAATTCAGGTTGCATGAATACTGACAGCATCAATGTCTCATTCATCGACTGCGCCCTGTTTCCGCAGCCGGGAGTGTTTGTTGACGATCCTACCATCTGCGAAAAATTCTGTCTGAACTTTCACGATGAGTCTACCAATAATCCTACATCATGGTATTGGCAGTTTCCGGATGCCTCCCCTTCAATTTCCACGCAGCAAGATCCAACGAACATCTGTTACAATACACCCGGAACTTTTGACGTGATACTTACTGTAACCAATGTCTACGGCTCGCTCACTCAAACCTTTCCGAATTTCGTTACAGTGTATCCAACTCCACCGGCACCTGTTATTAACCAGGTTGGATACACGCTCACATCGAGTGCTGCCCCCTCTTATCAATGGCAATTCAACCTGGTGGATATTCCCGGTGCGACCAATCAATCATACACCGTTACACAATCGGGTTATTACACAGTGATTGTTAGTGATGCGAATGGCTGTGTGAATTCAACAACTCAATATGTTCTTATAAGTGGTGTTGATGATGGGGTGAGCGATGCGAACGTTTCTGTTTATCCCAATCCTTCTTCAGGAACTTTCATGGTTGAATGGCTTAACGGTCTAATGGCTGGTGAGGTTTCGATTGATGTACTGAATACCCTTGGGCAAAAAGTTTTTTCTTCAAGCGAATCCCGATCAACCTGGACTGCTCATTATAAAAAGGAAATGGATTTAAGCAATATTGCCCGCGGCATTTATTTCATTGAGATAAAAACGAAGTATGAATTTTGGAGGAAGAAAATTTTGATTGCAGAATAGATTCAACGACGAAACAATATTCCTTATAACAAACTTATCACTATGAAAAAAGCAATAACTATTTTGATTGTGTGCATCTCAGTTCTTGCCCAAGCCGACAGTTGGACGCAAAAGGCAATGTTTCCCGGAACAGGAATTGACTATCCTTTTTCCTTTTCAATCGGCAATAAAGGATATGTAGGAAGCGGTTGGGATAATACCCATACTGTAACAGCATCACTTTGGGAATTCAATCCGGCCAGTAATGTGTGGACACAAAAAGCAGATTTTGCAGGAGTGGCAAGAGTGGGTGCATGTGCATTTACAATAGGCAACAAAGGATATGCGGGGCTTGGCGTGGACAATTCTTTTTCGCCGCTTCATGATTTTTGGGAATATGATCCCGTTACAAATACCTGGATCCAAAAGGCAGATTTTGGCGGAGGTGACCGATACGTTGCTGTAGGATTTTCAATTGGTAACAAGGGTTACATTAGTACAGGTATAAGCAATTATGGGGGTATGAACGATCTGTGGCAATATGACCCGGCTGCAAATACCTGGACTCAAAAAACCAGTCTCCCCGGAGCAGGACGTGGTGACGCAAATTGCTTTGTGATAGATAGCAATGCTTATATTGCAGGTGGGTGTTTGCTTGCAGAACTGTGGGAATACAATAGCATTTCAGATTCATGGTCGCAAAAAGCGACTTTGCCCTCCGATCCCCGCTGCGATGCGGCGGCCTTTGCTCTTTGCGGTAAAGGATATTTTGGAACCGGTGAATTCGGTGGTGGCAACTATGGCACCGATCTTTGGCAATACAACCCCCTAACGAATGCATGGATTCAGAAAGCTAATTTCCCCGGCACTGGCCGCGATGAACCGGCTGGTTTTGCTATAGGGGATAAAGGATACATAGGAATGGGCTCACAAGATGGCGCCGCATTCTTTTCTGATTTTTGGGAATACACTCCGGACAGCTCATGCAGTGCCATCATCATCTCAAATTTTTCTGCGAGTGATACCACCCTCTGCGAAAAATTTTGTATTGACTTTTTTGATTCATCACAGAACAATCCTTCATCGTGGCTTTGGCTTTTCCCTGGTGGCAGCCCTTCGTCTTCTACTGATCAGAATCCTTCTGATATTTGCTATACCACTCCCGGTATCTTTGATGTAACCCTGATCACTTCCGGTGCAAATGGAAATGATACACTCACGCTAATGAATTACATCACCGTATATCCTACTCCCCCATTCCCAACAATCACGCAAGCAGGATACACGCTTACATCGAGTCCTGCCAATTCTTATCAATGGCAATTCAATTCGATAGATATTCCCGGTGCCACCAATCAGTCTTATACCATTTTGCAAACCGGCTATTATACAGTGGTCATTGGCGATTCCAATGGCTGCAAGAATTCCTTAACGCAGTATGTGTTGATCAGCGGAATTAATGATGTAATTGGTGATGCAAACATTTCTGTCTATCCCAATCCTTCTTACGGAAATCTCATTGTTGAATTGTCAAATGGTCTTATGGCTGGTGAAGTTTCGATTGATCTAGTGAATACTCTTGGACAAAAAGTTTTTTCTTCAGAATCCCGATACATCGGGACTGCTTCTTACTCCGAAGGAGCCCATTCGTGCAAAAAAGAAATTGATGCCAACAGCATTGCGCCGGGTGTTTACTTCCTTGAAATAAATTCAAATCATTTTTCAGTGATGAGAAAGATTGTGATCGAACGCTGAACATTACGTGAACCAATTTGCTTTTGCTAACCATAAAAACAAACATCATGACAAGAAAAATTCTATTCCTCGTTTGCCTGTCCTTTAGCATTCACGCATTCGCTCAGCACGAAACTGACAATTGGTATTTTGGTTCGTATGCCGGTGTAAGTTTTAGCTCAGGTGTTCCTGTGGCATTTGCAGGTAGTCCCCTATATACCAACGAGGGAAGCGCAGCACTCTCAGACAGTGACGGTAACTTACTGTTTTATTCTGACGGATATAGCATTTGGGATCGCACTAATACCCTAATGCCGAACGGCACCATGCTCAATGGTAGCTCTACCTGCACGCAATCTGCGCTGTTTGTTCCCTACCCGGGCAGTGATTCACTCTATTATCTGTTCACGCCTCCTGATTTTGTTGCAGCATCCTTTTGTTATTCCATCGTCGACATGTCATTGAACAATGGATACGGAGATATTATTGATAAAAATACAGTCCTCTTTAGTCCAAGCACTGAGAAAGTAACAGCAGTGCGCAATGCAAACGGAACAGATGCCTGGGTGATCGGGCACTCTTTTGACAATGCGGACTTCTACGTTTATTCGATCACAGCGTCAGGGATTAATGCAACACCGGTAATTTCTACTGCCGGAACCGTTCAAACAGGCGGCATTTTAAATAAGATTGGAACCATGAAAGCGTCGCCATGCGGTGATAAGATTGCGCTCGTAGTTTTTGATGCTGCCTACGTGGAGCTTTTTGATTTTGATAATTCAACGGGCGTTGTTTCTAACGCTATTCACCTTGGTGATTTTCAAGTGAATAATTCGTGGGGTCTTTATGGTTTGGAATTTTCACCGGATGGTTCAAGACTGTACGTTACCCAGGAACAGCCCGCCGTTCTTGTACAGTATGATTTACTCGCGGGATCAGCAGCAGCAATTATTGCATCGGCAGACACTGTAGCTATGTTGGGCGGTAGTGAATATTTCGGGACACTGCAGAATGGACCGGATGACAAAACCTACGTAGTAAGACTTGCTCATCAGTTTCTTGCCTGCATAAACGATCCCAACGCTTTAGGAGCAGCGTGCAATTTTGCTGATAATGCAGTGAGTCTTGGTTCAGGTAGTTGCAATCATGGGTTGCCGAATTTTATGTCTTCCTTCTGGTGCAATGGCATCATAAACAATCCGTCATCTTCGGCTTTTGCAGCAAACGACACCGACATCTGCGAGAAGTTCTGTATTGACTTCTTTGATTCTTCGCAGAACAATCCAACATCATGGCTGTGGGAATTCCCGGGTGGAAATCCTTCTACCTCTACCGATCAAAACCCAATGAACATTTGCTACAACACACCCGGCCTTTATGATGTGACGCTCATCACTACCAATGCAGGAGGAAGTGACACCCTTACACTTTCAAATTTCATCACCGTTTAC
>Ga0134121_10002980_pt1 | contig 14338 bp, 14 predicted proteins | sample KB301_FD_96463 | JGI IMG/M metagenome (GOLD analysis project Ga0134121, IMG submission 96463) | Terrestrial soil microbial communities without Nitrogen fertilizer from Kellogg Biological Station, Michigan, USA - KB3-0-1 | ecosystem: Environmental > Terrestrial > Soil > Unclassified ...
GAGCGCGGCATCGTGAAAGATGGGACGCGCAAAGAACGCGTTGGCGTTGCGCGTGTCCGAACCGGCGGTGTGCTCGCCGAGCGCCATCGCGAGCAGCTCGCGGGACGGATAGAGCGCATCGTACGTCCATCCCCCGCCCGGCACCGGCTCCGCGCCGTGCGCTTCGTCGGGCGGGATGACGAGAATCGCGCCGTCGTCCGCATTCCAGCGCGCGCCGCGATAGTCGACGTTGCCGTTCCCCGTCGCGAATACCGCGAGCGTCAGGAAGTCATGGGAGTGGCGCGGAAAATCGTGCTCGTAACGCACGAAGCGGATGAGATCGATCGGCCCGATCGAGAGCGCAACGCGTCTGATGTGCGCGCCCGCCTCGTGGGCCGCATGCTGCTCCTCATCCATAACCCGGTTCCATACACCTGAGCGTGTCATGCGTTCCGTTATCTGCGTCGTGTGACGCGCAATTCTGTTCTATCATGGGGCGCGCGCGCGCGGCATTGTCGCAGTTTCGCCGCGCCACCAAGCGCGCGTTCAAACTCCCAGGCCCCACCATGAACATGCCATCTCTTCGCACCGCGTGCATCGCGGCCGCGACGCTCGTGTGCGCCCGAAGCGCACGTCCCCAGGATTCAGCGCAATATCCCTCGGTGCTCTCGTATCGCACCGTGCGCGTCGCCGACGGCGTCTATGCGTTCATCACGCCCGAGGAGCGTTCGGGCTTTCAGGCCGGCAACTCGATCGTGGTCATCGGCGAGGAATCCGTGCTCGTGTTCGACACGGGCAATATCCCCGGAGCGACGCGGCGCCAGATCGCGGAGATCCGGAAGCTGACGTCGCGTCCCGTCCGCTACGTCGTGAACTCACACTGGCACCCCGATCACAACCTCGGCAACGCGGAATACCGCGCGGCATTTCCGGGTGTGGTTGTCATCGGCACGTCGGCCACGCGCACCGGCATTCTGGAGCGCCCACCCGGCTATTTCGATCAGATCCGCGGCTACGCGCCGACCGATTCCCTCATGAAGGTCAGGCTCTCGACGGGCCGCATGCGCGACAGCAGTCCCATGCCGGACAACGTGCGCCATATGTGGTCAATGATTACGCGCGATTACGATGAGTTCGCGCCCGAAGTGCTGAAGGCGATCCCGTCTCCGCCCGATCTCGTCTTCGACGACAGCCTGACGATCTCCCTCGGCAAGCGTGTGGTGAAGATCGTGAGCCCCGGCCGCGGAAATACGGAAGGAGACGCAATTGCCGTGATCCCGGACGCGAACGTTGTCCTCACCGGCGATCTCGTCACCGTGCCGTGTCCCTTCCCGAGTACCGCGTATTTCAAGGACTGGATTGCCGCCCTTGACCGCCTCAAGTCGCTGAATGCAACCAGCATCGTGCCGGGGCACGGAGACGTGCAGGCCGACTACCACTATGTGGATCTCGTGCGCGACCTGCTCGTGTTCACGCGCAACGAGGCCCGTGCCGCGGTACGCGACGGCGTTCCGCTCGATACACTGCAGCGGAAGATCGACTTCTCGCCGTTCATCATGCGGTTTGCCGGCGGCGATCTCGTTCGCACCGACGCGTTCGCGAGCTTCTATTCCACGCCCGCGGTGCAGCGTGCCTACGAAGAGGCCAAGTTCGAGTCGCAGGGCGCGCTTCCGAAAAAGAAGTAGCCCGTTGCCCGGGCACCGGCGGAGGCACAACTTCCTCCGATGCTTCGCGCGTTCATCGCCGCCACGGCAACGCTCATGGCGGTCGCAGGAACCGAAATCGCCGCACAGTCCGCGGATGCACCCTCGCAAAGTGGCGGCGCCATCGCGCTGCAGGTGGGCGTTGGCGTGCCGTCGTCGCTCGTCGGCTTCGTGGTTGGCGGACTCGCGGTACGCCGCGTCGCGCACAAATTCGGCAGCGACGATGAACGGGCGGGCCGGATAGCCTACGCGGGCGGCTTCGCGGGAGCGGCCCTCACGACCGGCCTCACGACAAAGCTGCTTGGCTCCCGCGACGCGACTATCGGGGACACCAAGGTGAAGGTGCACGGTTCGTACGCTGCCGCCGTCGGCGGCGCGGTGTGCGGCGAAATCGCTGCGGCTCTCATTCGCAAAATCGGTCGCAAGGGCGCGCTCGGGGAGCGCGGGCCGATCGCATTGCTCGCCGGCGTCGCAATGTTCGTGTTGCCAAGCGCCGGTTCGTCGATCGCGTTCGCACAGACGAGAAAGCGGTAACCCGTCGGCCCGTCAACCCGTCATCCGCCGGCCCGCCGACGCAAGGATTTCATACAGCCAGCCGGCAAATGCCCGCGTCCCGGTGAGCGGGAAATCGGCGTGCCATTCGTCGGACGGCTGGTGGTAGTGATCGAAGCGGCGCATGGCTTCGGCGCGCTGCGCCTCGGAATATCCGCGCCACGTCTTTCCCGGGATCGGAAACAGGATCGGCACGTGCGCCATCGCAAACGGATACACGTCCGAGATGGGCCTGGGTGGCGTTGACGTCGTGGTCCACCCGTGCGCGCGGGCGAGCGAGTCGGCGATTCGCGTGCCGAAGTGTTCCGGCGCACCGCCCATCAGTTGCCACTCGAGCGCTTCGCCGGCAGGCGCGCCGGCATCAACACCAATCAGAAGCCTGAGCCGCCCCATGAGTGGCGCGGCATCGGCGCGCCCGGCGAGGGCTTGCGAGCCAACCAGTCCCTGCTCTTCGAGGTTGAAGAACATGACCAGGAGTGAGCGGTCAGCCGGCGTGCCCGCGTAGCGTCGCGCCACATCGAGCACCATGGCGACGGGCAGCGCCGCGTCGAGGAACCCGTTGTAGATCGAATCGCCCGTCGGGTCCGGCGTGCCGACGCCGAGGTGATCGAAGTGCGCGGTGATGCCAACGAGCTCAGTGCTCGTTGCGTCGCGGCCGCGGATGACACCGACGACGTTGTAGGACGTGTCGCGCTCGTGTCCGGCGGTCGTGAATGGGACGAGCAGCGACGCACCGAACACCGGCTGTGCGCCGATCACGCGAAGCTGTTCCGCGAGCCACCGAGCGGCGCGCGCGTTCTCCAGCGTCCACGGTCCGCGGCCACGCATCGAATCCGCGGAAAGGGCGCGCGCAACGCGCGACATCCGGAGTGTGTCCGGCCCGCCATCGTTCGTGACGCGCGCACGCGCGGCGTGTGATGCGCATGCGGACGCGCACGCAAATGGCAGCGCGAAAACAACTACGTCACGAATCGATGACAGTTTCATATGCGCCCATGCATTGTAATCATGCGAGCTGCGCGTGTCGTTGTCGCACGCGCGACGCCCGGTCCGTTACTGCATCGTCGGGTGTCGCGTTACGCACGGGTTACCCCGCGCGCAAAACCCGCGCGCGTGTTTTTCCGTCGAATGAGTCCAGGCCGCAACATCGCGGCCGCACATCCCAACAATCACGGACTCACCATGTCGATGTTCACCACGATTCGTACTCTCTCCGCGACGGCGTTGATCGCGCTCGGCGCATGCGGCGGCAGTGATGGTCCCACTTCGGCGCCGCGCGACCCCGGCGCCACGCTCGTCCCCGATCAGGTCCAGGCGCGCATTGGCAGTCGCCTCACGTATTCGCTGCGCAACTCCGGAGGCGTCGCGCTCACGTACAAGCCCTGCGTCGTATCCGCGCAGCGGCTTCTCTCCGCGGGCTGGACCGACATCGATCTGCCGACGGACTGGCAGGACTGCACGGCGACGTCGCACGTGCTCGAGACGGGATCCAGCGAGAAGATCTCCATCATCGTTCCGCTGTCGCTCGTGCCGGGAGGTACGTACCGCATCGCATTGGACATGAAAGCGAAGAAGGACGGCGGCGACGTTCCGCTTACGGAATACTCACTGTCGTTCGCGGTGCTCAATCGGTGAGCCGGTGCGCATGCGGCGCTCGACTCCTCCCATGACGAGAATCGCCGCGGCGACGAACGCTTCTGCGACGGTTTCCGCCTTGAACGAGACGTTCAGGGCCCCGGCGCAGAAGTTCGCCATGAGGTGAATCAGCACCATCAGGAGGAGGTCGCCGCGCGTACGCAGATAGAGCCACGTCATGATGACCGACACCGCCGTGGTGTTCACGATGAACAGCGGCAGTGACAGGCGGCTCTGTGTGAGCGTGCTGATGTAGAACGTGGGCAGATGCCACGCGCCCCAGATGATGCCAAGCTCGACCGCCGTGACCATCGGCGTTCCGCGCCGGAGCATCTGGGGCAGCGCGAAGCCGCGCCACCCGATTTCCTCCCCAAGAGGACCCGTATCCAGAAACAACGTGGCGGGGAGCGTTGCGAACGCGGCGCCGATCGCGGCCCACGACGGAAACGGCTGATGGAACCCCACTGCCGCAACCGTCATGGTCACGACTGGAAAGCCAGCGAGTACAAGGGCGTACCATCCCGCATCCGAACGCCGGGGGATCATGCGCGAGAACAACTCGCGCACGCCCGGCGTGCCGGCCATGGCCGCGGTCACGGCGATTCCCGCAACGCTCGGCCCCCACCCGGCAACGAAGTACAGCGGATGCGTCGAGCTCAACGGCGGGCCGATGCCGTAGGCGTTGAGCACGAGCGCCAGACCGCCCGCGATCCAGGTGATCGCGAACGCCAGGACGAAATACAGCCGGAGCGGACGAAACGCCGGAGTTACGGGAGCCTGAGTTCGTAGCATCGGCTCACAGGGTCGTCCCAGTATGGCCCGAACGGGGGGATCTGCCGGAATCCCTCGCGTTCGTAGAACGCAATCGCAGCGGTCTGGTAGATACCGGTCTCGAGGCGCAGCAGCGTGACACCGTTCGAGCGCGCGTGACCGGCAAGTGCATCGAACACCGCCTTTGCGCAGCCTCGTCCGCGGTGGGCGGGACGCACGTACATGCGCTTCAGCTCGCCGTATTCCGTGCCAAACAGCTGAATCCCCCCGCAGCCCGCGGGCACGCCGTCCTCGCGCGCAACGAAGAACGCGACGCCCGTCTGCAGCAGCTTCTCGACGCTGTAGCCGTGACGGCTCTTCGCGGCGTACAAAGGCTCGAGCTCTGCCTGAAGCTCAGCTATCAGCGCACTCGCGTCCTTTGTATCGGGCGACTCTCTGGAGACGAGAAACGACACTTGCTATGGGAGATGGGAAATGGGAGATGGCAAAGGAATATGTGAGACATGCGCCCCCGTTCGTCAGTTCATTGCGCGGTGCATATTCCACGCGTGCGCCGCCTCCGCCTGGCCCTCTGCACTTGCATCCTTGCCGCGTGCGGTCCGCATCGCGGCGCCCTGCCGACGGCTCCTGTTCCCGACCGGGCGCCCACGCAGACGGGAACCGCGTCATGGTACGGACCGGGATTTCAGGGCAAACAGACGTCGAGCGGTGAGGTCTACGACCAGAATCTGCTCACCGCGGCGCACAAGACTCTTCCGCTCGGCACACGGGTCCGTGTGACCAACGTTGCGAACGGCAAGGCGGTCGACGTGCGGATCAACGACCGCGGGCCGTTCGTGGGCGACCGGATCATCGATCTGTCACGCGCAGCGGCCGAGGTTATCGGGATGGTTGCCGCGGGCACGGCGCTGGTGCGTGTTGACGTCCTGGAAACACCGGTGCCCATCGAGAGCGTTCCCCGCACGGTGCATTACGCCCTGCAGGCGGGTTCGTTCACGCAGCGTTCGAATGCGGATGATCTCGCTTCACGGCTCGGACGCACCGCAAGTGACGTCTCGGTGGTGAAGGTCGCGACCGCGGACGGCGATCGGTATCGCGTGCTCATCGGAAACTTTATCTCGCACGATGACGCCGCGCAGGCAGCCGCTCGACTCAAAGGCGCGGGGGTCGAAACGCTGATCGTGGAGCGTTAGTTACCGCTAGTTGCCCGCTGGTTACCAGCCGATGCCGACGGCGACAAGCAATTTGCTATCGATGTCTCCACGCTCGTTCCCGTTCGTGTAATCACGCAGGCGCACCATCCTGAACCTGCCGCCCACGTCGAGCACTACGTGGCGGGCGGGAATGATTCGCACGCCGATCTCCGCACCCGGCTCCCACGCATGAATCGTGGTCGTGTACGTGCTCGGCGAAGGGGGCGGATACGTGAACACGCCACTGTCCGGAGGAAAAGCGGTACCGCTGTCCGCGCGCGGCGGAGGATAGTAGTTGCACGTCGGACAACCGTAGTAGACGTAGTCGGTCCGGCGGCGCTGACGATAGCCGATATACTCGCCGGCATAGAACGACGCCGCCTGCCGCGCGTTTGCGAAGGTCAGTTGTTTCGGATACCAGCGTCCGCCAATCTCGAACGCCCATTCACGGAAGTGGCGGTTGTTCCCGTCGAACCCGTAGTCGGCAGCGTTCTGCCCCGCGCACAGGCGCTCCGGCGGGCAATCGTCCACCGGATACGCAAAACGCGTCACGTCGTCGTCCCCGTGCCGAGTGTACTCCCCCGCGATGGTGACGCTGAAACGGCCGAACACGAGCGGCTCGATCATTGCGCGATACCGCTCGTCGAACGCGCTCGCGACGTCCACCGTCAGCGACTGCAGCATCGGAGTGAGCGGGGGCGGGCGCCGGACGCGGCGCTGCGCCGCCAGCGGGCTCGCTGAAACAGCGAGCACAAGGCTGAGGATCAGGTGGCGGTATCGCATGTCACCCATTCTACCTCGCGGGTGCGCCGTGCGTCATCAGCTTGGGACGAACGGCTCTAGATTGCTCGCATGGATCGACGACACTTTGTCCGGGACCTGGCACGCCTTTCCGCACTGGCGGCCACGACGCCGTCGCTCTGGCGTCTCCGCTGGCGTCCCGCATTCGCGGGCGACCCGTTCACACTCGGCGTTGCCTCCGGCGATCCGACAGCATCGAGCGTGGTGCTGTGGACGCGCCTGGCGCCGACGCCCCTCGACCCCCTCGGCGGGCTCGGCGGCGAGCGGCCGGTCGTCCGCTGGGAGCTCGCCGATGACGACAAGTTTTCCCGTATCGTCAAACGCGGCGCAGCCACCGCGACGCCCGAGCTCGCGTACTCGGTGCACGTCGACGTTGGCGGACTCCGGCCCGGCCGCTGGTACCACTACCGTTTCATGAGCGGCGATGCGGTGAGTGAGACGGGACGCGTGTGCACGGCGCCCGACACGCACGACCAGACGCCGTTTTCCTTCACGTTTCTCTCGTGCCAGCACTACGAGCAGGGACTCTACACCGCGCTGCATCACATGAGCGAGGAGGACGTGCATCTCGCCGTGCATCTCGGTGACTACATCTATGAAACCGCAGCGCCGGCGCCGGGGCAGATGGGCAATCGCGTCCGCGCACACGTCGGCCCGAACATTCACACGCTCGACGACTATCGGCAGCGGTATGCGCTGTACAAGAGTGACCCGGCGCTGCGCCGCGCGCACGCGCATTACCCGTGGCTCCTCATCTGGGATGACCACGAGGTCGACAACAACTACGCCAACCTCATCAACGAGCTTCCCGCCCAGGAGAATGAGGCAGTCATGCGCGTGCGTCGCGCCGGCGCGTACCAGGCGTGGTATGAGCATCAGCCGGTGCGCCTGAAACCAATCGCGCACGGCAAATCGTGGACGGACTATCGCATCTACCGCACGCTCGAGTGGGGGCCACTCGCGCGCTTCTACGCGCTCGACGGCCGGCAATACCGAACGGACCAGCCATGCGGCGATGGCTCCAAGGCGATTCCGTGCGACGGATATGATGCGCCCGGCCAAACGATGCTCGGCGCGGCACAGGAGCAATGGCTGTACAACGGACTCGCGCACTCGCACGCACAGTGGCAGGTGTTGGCGAACCAGGTGGTGTTCTCACCCCCCGACGAACCACCCAAGGCCGGCGACCGAGTGCAAATGGACAATTGGCACGGGTACCCGGCGGCGCGCGACCGCGCGCTGGCAGCGATCGCCACGCATGCGCCGGGACGCACGGTGGTTCTCACCGGCGACATCCACGACAACTGGGTTTATGACGTGCGGCGGGGGTTCGACGCCAGGGACCGCCCGGTCATCGCGACAGAGTTTGTCGGAACCTCGATCTCGTCGGGCGGCGACGGCAGCGACACCATTGCGCGCGTCACCCCCGCATACCTCGCCGCGAATCCATCACTCAAGTGGGCAAACGACCGGCGGGGATATGTGCGCTGCACCGTGAGCGAGAGCGAATGGCGCGCTGATTATCGCGTGGTCCCGTTCGTCAGCCAGCCGGATGCGCCGGTCAAGACCGCATCCAGCTGGCGAACGGAACGAGGACAAGCGGGCGTGCAAAAGATCTGACGTTTGCACTGCCCGCGAGACCGACCCGGTTCAGACGGTCAGCGTCTTGGCGAGCTGGTCGAAGCGCAGAGACCAATCTTCCTTGAAGCGCGCGACGTCATCCTTTGACGCCAGCTTTTGTTGTTCCACCGCGACGCTGCTCTTCTGTCCGCCCTTGGCTGTGAACATCGCGACCACACTCGCGCCGCCTTCGAGGCCCAGGCGCATGGATTTCGGTGCCGTCGATGAGCGGACGCGCGAGCCATCGCCAAACCACTCGCGCCGCGCGGCGGCGTCCGACCACGCGTCGAACAGCGCAGTCACGGGCACATTGAACGTGCGCGACTTGCTGGCCATGTAACTCCCGTCGCGTTGCTGCGTCCGCGTGCGCAGCCCGCGAATGCGTTCGTAGCCCACCGCAACCATCTGCGACCACCACGGGCCCGCCTTGTATTTGCTCGTGAGCGCGACGATCTCGCGGTGCGACATCTTGTCCGCGCCGCGGTGATCGAGCGTACGAACCCATTTCTCCCAGGTGCATCCGGTTTTCGCCTTGAGCGCGGCATCGCTCATGCCCGCGAGAGCGGCGTACTCCTTCGGATCGGGACGCGCGGGTGCGACAAGTTTCGCGACGGGCGCACGCGTGGCACGCGTGCGCGTCGGTGCAGACGATTGTTTGAGAAGTTGCGCGCGGGCGGCGGTGTAGGCTTCGCCGGTCTTCCGCATGCGGTCGCGCACGAGGCGCTTGAAATCCTTGCTGCGAGTCATCGTTGGTCTCCCGAACGCACCACGGGTCACCCCCCAGCAGCAGCCCGCGATACGCGAGAGTGATGAACTCGGCCCGTCCGAAGGTTTTCCCTCCTTTGCCTCGCATCTGACTCCGGCTGGGGCGGAATCGATGAGGTTGGGCGGGGACGCCGCCACAGGCATAATGCGACTCTCGGGCGGGCGCTGTCAACTACCGAACTGCGTTAAGGCTGAACTGCGTTAAGGCTGAACTGCGTTAAGGCGAACGACGTGAAGGCGAACGACGTGAAGGCAAACGACGTGAAGGCGAACGACGTTCTTTCTCCCGCTGTCGGCATCACGTAGTTCGCCTTCACGCGGTTGGGCTTCACGTAGTTGGTCTTAACGCAGGCGCCGTTTCTCTTTCAATCCGCCGCGATGACGTCATCGATCACCCTCTGGACTTGTCGTATCTCGTCAGGATTGATCACGTGTCCCATTCCCGGGTACAGCACGCGCGTGACCGACGCGCCGAGGCGGGTGAAGACTGCTTCGCTCTCGATCACGCGTTCTTTCGGAATGTGACTGTCGACGTCGCTGCAGCCGAGAAAGACGTGCATGCCGGTGAGATCGGCGTGAACGTCGTCCCAGGTCGTGCCGAGTGGACCAATGAGTCCGCCGCTGAGCGCGAGGAGGCCGCCGTATTTCCTTGGGTGACGGATCACGAACTCCGACAACAGGCACGCACCCTGCGAGAAACCCAGCAGGAGAATCTTCTCTAGGGGTACGTTCAGCTCCAGCAGCTCGAGCACGTTCGCTTCGATCACGCTCAGCGCGGACGACAGGTACGGCTCGTTCTGTTCGCGCGGCGAGATGAAGCTGAACGGATACCACGTGTTGTTCGCCGCTGCGGGCGCCACGCACATCACACGCGGGCGATTGATGAGCGGCAGGATGCCGAGTATGTCGCTCGGTTTCCCGCCACGGCCGTGCACCATGATCATGGCGGCCTCGGCGCTGTGCGTCGTCGAGCCGCCGTACTGCGCGACTTCGCGTGCGTGCGGTCCCGTGCCGCCCATCAGTACGTGACCGGCGGAAGTGCGGCTTCGATGTCGGGCCGGTTGTGCTCTTCCCATGGCGGCAACTTGAGCCCCTTGCCAAGGTCTTCGAGTTTCTCGTCCACCGTGAATCCCGGCGCAACGGTCGCGACTTCGAAGAGCACGCCGCCAGGCTCGCGGAAGTAGATGGACTGGAAGTACGAACGATCCATCACGGGCGTGACGTTGATCCCGCGCTGAACGAGCGCATCACGGAGCTCGAGCTGTAGCCTGGATTCGGGAATCGCGAACGCCACGTGGTGGACGGTGCCCACGCCATTTCGCGCACGGACGCCGTCCGGTGACGTGAGGATGTCCACCGTCTTTCCCGGCCCGCTGCCGCCAACGGAAACACGCCGCCGCCCCTCCATCTCGTCCGAGAGCTCCACGCCAAACCATTCGCGCATGAAGGCGAGCGTCGGTTTCGGATCGGCGACATTGAGAGTGACACTGTGAATGCCGCGCACGGCGCTCTGCTCGTCGGTCTGCCCGACCCACGGTTTGCGCGCGTCATCCTTGCTGCCCACGAGCTCGATCGCGAGTCCGGACGGATCCGTGACGACGATCGATTCTTCTCCGAAGCGTGGCGGCGCGTCGGTCACCGTAAAGCCACGTTCGCGCAGCCGCTTCTTCCACGCCTGGAGCGAACCGGCGGGAACGGAGAACGACGTGACCGTCACCTGCCCCGCGCCCTTGCTCCCCGGCGGGATGCCGAGCACGTGATACGGAAATGTCGTCCACAGCGTACCGGGTGTGCCGCGCTCGTCGCCGTAATAGAAATGGTAGACGCCGCGGTTGTCGAAGTTCACGGTTTTCTTCACGAGGCGCATGCCAAGCGCGTCCGCCGCGAAGTCGAGATCGGCTTGCGCGTCATCCACCGTTGCCGTGACGTGGTGCAAGCCAAGAATCGGAAAACTCATGAGCGTGAGTGTTGACGTGAGTGGTGCGGACCGGCGAGACTAGCCGGTCCGGCGGAGAGGAGCAAGGGGCACACGTGGCGCAGCCGATCGACCGTTTCTACGCGAGCGTCGCACGAAACCCGGACGCGGTGGCCGTACGGGACAGAGAGCGCGCCATGTCGTACACCGAGCTCGCTTCGCACGTCGATGCGCTCGCCGCTGCTTTGCAGTCACTCGATCCAGCCGCGGGTAGCCGCGTCGGCATTCGCGCCTGGAATACCGTCGAGCACCTGATCGCGCTCCTCGCGACCTATGCGGCCGGGAAAGTCTGGGTGCCGCTCAATCCGCGGAACGGTCCGGCGGATCTCGACGCGATGATGACCGCAACGTCGCCCTCGATCATTCTGACGGACGAGGCTGTCAGCGAGCTTCTTTCGCGGTTCGCCGGACAGCGCCCGAGACGCCACACCCGAGGCGATGAGGACGCGCAGATCATCAAGTTCAGCGGCGGCAGCACCGGCACGCCGAAGCCCGTCGTTCAGTCCCTTCGCTGCATCAACGCGCAGGCAGACGGTCTCCGCGATTTCTTCGAGTTCGACGCGACCGATGTAAATCTCGTCGCCGCGCCCCTCACGCACGGCGCGTCGTGCTTTGTGTTGCCGATTCTCGAAGTCGGCGGTTGCCACGTCCTCCTGTCCGACGCGAAGCGTGACGCGATGCGTGCGGCAATACAGGCGCACGGCGTCACGACGATCTACGCGCCACCCACGCTGCTGTACGCCCTCATCGACGGCGCGGAGTCGCTGATCCCCGGCATGCAATCACTCCGCCACGTGATCTACTCGGCTGCGCCGATGGCGCCCGCGCGCATCCGCGCGTGCCAGCGGGCACTCGGTGCTGTGATCGAAACCGCGTACGGCCAGGTCGAAGCGCCACAAATCATAACTGCCATGCGCGCGAGCGAGCTCACGCTCGACGAGAACCTCGAGTCTGTCGGCCACGCGTCCAGCGTCGCCGCGATCGGTGTCATGAACGACGCGGGAGAGCTCCTCGGTCCGGGAAACATTGGCGAAATTGTCGTCCGCGGCCCGCTGCTCATGAGCGGCTATCTCGATCGCCCGGACATGACGGCTGCAGCGATCATCGACGGCTGGCTGCACACGGGCGATGTCGGAGCAATTGACGAGCGCGGCTATCTCTTCATCCGCGCGCGCATGCGCGAAGTCATCAACACGGGTGGATTCAAGGTGTTTCCGGGCGACGTCGAAGCGTCGCTGCTCCGTCATCCCGACGTCGCCGAGTGCGCGGTGTTCGGCGTGCCCGATCCAAAGTGGGGCGAGGCCGTGCATGCTGCCGTCGTCACGCACTCGGCCGTGAGCGCGGAAGAGCTGATCTCGTTCGTGAAATCCGAGCTTGGCTCGGTGAAAGCTCCGAAGGTTGTTCACTTCGTTGATCACCTCGAACGCAACGCGGCCGGGAAGGTCAGTCGCGGCGCCGTGCGAGCGGCCGTGCTCAACTCGTCGTGATATCGGCAAGGCCGAAGCCGGCAATCAGCTGTTTCTGCAGCTGCGCCGAGAGATCGTTCAGCGCGTTGATTCCGTCCACGCCGGTACTGCTGCTCACACGTTGCCGCGCTTTGCGCTCACCGAACGGCGTTCGGATCGTGGCGAGCACCGCGTCCGCGATCTCCTGCGGATCGGCCTTTGATGCCGTCAGGACCTTGAAGACCCGGTCGCCCAGCGTCGCCACGTCACCGTATTCGGCTTCACGCGCGGCGTCCGCGGGTTTTTCGAGATTGCCGAACACCGCCGTCGGATACGCGCCGGGCTCGATCACCACCGAGTCAACGCCAAACGTCGCCAGCTCATACCGGTATGTCTCGGAAATCGCTTCGAGCGCCCACTTGCTCGCGCAGTAGAGGCCCATGGCCGGCACCACCACGCGGCCCGCCCCGCTCGCGATGTGAATGAGGAGGCCGCTTCGCTGCCTGCGCATGTGCGGCAGCACCGCGCGGTTCACGCGCATGGCGCCGAGCACATTTGTATCGAAGATGCGCTGCACCTGATCGATGGGCGACGCTTCCGTCATGCCCATCACGCCGTATCCCGCGTTGTTCACGACGACGTCAACGCGTCCGGCCTGATCGATGACCATCTCCACGCATCGCTCGACCCCGGCGTCGCTCGTGACATCGAGCTCGAGCACCGAGAGCGGAATCTTCTCCCGCTCAGCGAGCGCGTGAATCTCCGCTGCACGCGGAGCGTTTCGGCCCTGCGCGTCGCGCATCGTCGCGAATGTGCGGTAACCGTGACGCGCAAGCGTCTCAGCGATCAGGCGACCGAACCCGGTGCTTGCACCCGTGACGAGAACGACGGAAGGCGTGGGCATCGGGGGAAGATACGTCGACGGGTCGACGGGTCGACGGGGTGACGGGTCGACGGGCTTACTCGGCCCGCAACGCTGCCACCGGGTCCATGCGCGTTGCGCGCCATGCAGGAATCGCCGCCGCGAGCAGCGCGACCGCACCCAGCACGACACACCCCGCCGCGATGGCCATGGGATCCGATGGGCTCACACCGAACAACATCTTCGCGATGACCTTCCCGGAGAGCAGCGCAGCGACCACGCCCAAAGCAATGCCCGCGCCGGTGATTGCGAGAACCTGGCGCACGATCAGCAGCAGCACCGTCCGCGCACTCGCGCCGAGCGCCACGCGAACGCCGATCTCGTGCGTGCGCAACGAGACAGCGTACGCAATCACACCATAGATCCCGATCGCCGCGAGGGCGAGCGCGATGAGCGCAAAGGTGCCGAGCATCAGCATCGAGAACTTCGGCTCGGACACTTCGGACGCCAGGTGCTCCTCCACTTTCTGGGGCTGCGCGAGCGGAATGTCCTTGTCGAGCGACGCAAGCGCCGTGCGAAGCGCCTGGATGACGGCGCCGCTCCCCGCTGTCGTGCGCGCCACGATCCACATGTTGGCGGCTTCGGACTGCGCGAGCGGAAAGTAGATCGTGCCCTTGGACGTGACGCGAAGTCCGTCGTTCCTGACCTCGTTCACGACGCCGATGATCGTCGCCGGCGTCCCGGGGGTGTTCGCGCGCCCGCGCTTCACGAGCTCTCCGAGGGGATTCTTTGCGCCGAAAAACTTTCGTGCGACGTTCTCACTGATGATTGCCACGGGCACCCCCCCGGCGACGTCGGCGTCAGTGAATGCGCGGCCGGAGATCACGCGCATCTTCACCGTCTCGAACCACGCAGGCGACGCGACCATCGCGTTGAGCAGCGGCTCCTTTCCCGGTTGCACCGGAGGAAGGCTCATGAAGGTGACGCCGGTTTGCCAGCTGGTCCCGGGCGGCAGGTCACCGCCAAGCGCGACCTCC
>Ga0134121_10002981_pt1 | contig 14337 bp, 11 predicted proteins | sample KB301_FD_96463 | JGI IMG/M metagenome (GOLD analysis project Ga0134121, IMG submission 96463) | Terrestrial soil microbial communities without Nitrogen fertilizer from Kellogg Biological Station, Michigan, USA - KB3-0-1 | ecosystem: Environmental > Terrestrial > Soil > Unclassified ...
AAAGGGGCAATGGGCCTGATGCAACTGATGCCCGGCACAGCCCGCCGTTTAGGCGTTCGCAAGCCTTTCGACGCGGCTGAAAACATCAGAGGCGGCACCCAGTACATGAAGGAGCTGATGGACATGTTTGGGGGGAAAGTCGATCTGGTGCTGGCGAGTTATAATGCGGGCGAAGGCGCGGTGCTCAAGTATGGTCGCAACGTCCCCCCTTACCGAGAGACGCGCGACTACGTTAAGACGATTGGCAAACGATACGGACTGACGGGCCGGCAACCGGGAGCACAAACCGACGTTCCGGAACCACAACGCTGAGGGGGTGCGCGATGAAATCTTTCTTCCCCGCAATTTTAATCACTTTACTGCTACTGGCGGGCTCCGCTTTTGGTGTGCAGGCGCAAACCAAAGACGAAGGCCCAATGACGAATGCCGAGGTAATCAAACTCGTCAAAGCCGGATTCAAAGAAAAAACGATCGTGCTGATCATTGCTTCGCGAATTCCGAACTTCGATCTCACGTCTGATCAGATGATTAAGCTGAAGCGCGCTGGTGTGAATGAAAACATCATCGTCGCGATGCTTGCTCGTCAGGAAGGTAATGACGTGCCTGCCGACGATTCGTCGTGGGGTGATGATCCGTTCTTCAATTCGAAACTCGATCCGAAGGACGGCAGCACGAAGGGCTCTGGCTCTGGCTCCGGCAATGATGGCGGCACGAGCATCTTCGGTTCCAGCAGTGGCTCACGACAGAAGAACACCACACGTACTGGAAACGGTTCGGCGTCTGGTGACAGTCAACTTTCCGGCAACGCTACAGTGCGTCTGATCAAACCACCGAGTGAAGCCGGAGGCGCTACGGCCGCGAAACTCGAGAAGACGAAGAGCCTGACGAATGATTCGATCGTCGAGCTGGTGGAAGCAGGTTTTTCAGAAGGGACGATTATTCGTCGGATTGAGCAGTCGCCGGTCGAGTTTGATTTGGCCGCCGACAAGCTGGACGCGCTTCGTAAAAAACGTGTTACTGACAAGGTCATCGTAGCGATGAAAGCTGCGATGGGTGAGGACAAGTAAATCTGTGTAATCCGCGGGTTAAGGAAGGTATGAGAGTACAATCACTTCGTTGGATCGCGCTGCTGGTTTGTGCGGCGCTTTTATTTTCCGCGGCGAGCGCGCAGCGGAAAGGCCAGCGACAGACTAAGCCTCAACCAAAACCGAAGGCTACGCCTGCCCCACAGTCGTCGCTCGAAACAATGGGAGCACCTCCGCCGGTTCCCAGTTTAAAGAAACCACCTGAACAGGAAGTCAGTCCTGGTGACGTTGTTTCCGTTGATACGACGGAAGTGATGTTTCCGGTGACCGTGCGCGATTCGAATGGACGTTTGGTCAACGAGCTGACGCGCAACGATTTCCGTGTGTTTGAAGACGGTGCGATGCAGCCGTTGAGTGACCTCGCGTTGCGGCAGGTGCCGGTCGACGTGGTGTTGATGGTCGACGCTTCGTCGTCAGTCGCCAACAATCTCGACGACTTTCGCCGCGCCGCGCAGGGTTTTGCGGCGCGTCTCGAAGCGGACGATCGCATCAGTCTGATCAAGTTTGACGATCGGATCGAGCTGCTACAGGACTGGACCAAGAGCCGGTTTCAGTTGCAGCGTGCCCTGGGTCGCATCGAGCCGGGCATGTTCACGCGTTTCAACGATGCGTTGCAGCTTGCTGCGAAGGAGCAGTTTGGACCGGTTACGAAGTCGCGTCGCGCAGTGATCGTCTTGTCTGATGGAATCGATAACGGCCAGGGGACCACGAGTCTCGAAACTGCGTTGACTTCGCTGATCAGGGCGCAGGTAGCGGTTTACATCGTCGCCAATACCGAGATCTCGCGCGCGGCGAAGCGGGCTGAGCTCGATACGTTGCTGGGTGGAACTGAGTCGTCGATCAAGTTCAATCAGGTAAATATCGATCGGTTGCGACTCGGATTGAAGGTTCTCGATCAGAGTGAAGAGAACCTGGCCCAACTGGCGAAGATGACTGGTGGACGGTTGTACAAGCCGCAAACGTTTGATGCGCTGGAGTCGACATATGCGGAAGTGGCGGAAGAGCTGCGACACCAGTACGCGCTTTACTTCACGCCGCTGAACAAAGCGCGGGATGGGAGTTTTCGCAAGGTGCGCGTCGAGATGACGAATCCGGCCCTTTACACGCAAACGCGCGTCGGCTACTTCGCCCCGAAGAGTTGATTCAACTCTGCGTTAACTTTGCGTCCTCTGCGCCGCTGCGGTTTACATGCTTCTTTCACCGCAGAGGCGCAGAGAACGCAGAGGTTACGCAGAGAAATTTCATGTCGAGATTGCCCTACTCCTTACTCCTTCTGGTGCTTAGTCTGTCGTGTGTCTACGCCCAGGAAACAAAGGACAAGCCAAAGGAAGAAACCCCGCAGCCGCTCACGATCGTTCTTGCCACCGGCAACACGCTCCTCGTCGACGAAGTTTCCGAGAGCTCCGATGGCTACTGGTACAAGCGCGGTAACATCACCACGTTTCTCGATCGCGACCGCGTCACTCGCATCGAACACCCGAAACCCGAAGGCGAAGCTGCAACACCCGCGCCCGTACGCGAAGGCAAGTGGACGCTCGCCGAAGCAACGAAAGTCGAACAGTTCTTCGTCTCGAAGTTCAAACGGCCATTGCCGCTCACCGCCTTCGGACAATCAGATTTACACACACGCTGGGGATTGGACCACCGCAACGGTATGGACGTTGGCCTGCATCCCGACAGCGTTGAAGGACGCGCGTTGATTGAATTTTTGCGCGCCGAGTCGATCCCGTTTTTGGTCTTTCGCGGCCCGGTTCCCGGAGTGGCCACCGGACCTCACATCCACATCGGAAACAGATCATCGAGATCCTACGGCCGTTAACCACTCTTTATAGAGGATTGAAGCGATGAAATTCATCGAGTTTCCCCATCCTGAGGGCGGTAGAATGATCGTCCACGTCGATCACATCACGAGTGCGATCTATCGTAAGGGCGAAGGCGACATCAAGACGCGTTTGGGTCTTGATCTCGATCAACGCCAGAACGACATCGTGATCTTCGGCGACGACGCTGAGCAAGCGTGGGCTGCGCTGCAAAGGCTTAAAGCTGAAAGTTGATGCCACTGCTAATACACCTTTTTGCGCTTTTTGTGCCTTTTTGTGGCTGAAATTTTGGGCCTTTTTGTAGCATGAATCAGGATTCGAAGAAAAAACCGACTTCTTCCAACGACCCACTCTCCGAACAGTGGATAGATCTTCGTCTGATCGCGGGCATGCGCGTCGTGCTGGGCACTTCCGCGTTGTTCGTCCTCCTCATTGGACCACTGCGAACACTGCCAGGGTACATGCCGATCTACTTCATCCTGGTCTTCTACTCGCTGTATGGTCTGGTGATCTATCACCTGTCAGTTCGTCGCAGTCCACTCGTTGCACACAAGGCAGTTCCCTGGCTCGACCTGCTTTGGTATGTGGCGCTCATCGCTTTTACAAGCAACATCAACAATCTCTTTTACTACTTTTTCTTTTACTCGATCATCGTGGCGTCGTTCAGTTGGGGACTCACCGAGGGCTTGCGACTCACGCTCGCGTCCGCTGCAATCTTCACAACCGTCAGCGTACTCACCGCGCCCAAAGACCGCCCACTCGATCTCGATAACCTGCTGATAGCGCCGATTGGTTTGCTGATCTTTGGTTACATCATTGCGCGCTGGGGTGGTTATCACACTGAGCTGAAAAATCGTCTGAAACTGTTGAAGGAAGTGACGATCTTTTCCAACCCTCGCTTCGGCATCGATCGGACCATCAAAGCAATCATGGAAAGCATTCGTGCTTTCTACGACGCTGAAACGTGCGTGCTCGTAGTTCCCGGGAAACCCGGAGACGCCGACAGTTACCTGATGTACCGCGTGGCGCGTGGTACACACATGAGCAGATCCGCTCCACCCGAGATCGGCCACGAAGCCGCCGAGCAGTTTCTCTCCCCCTCTCTCGATTTCGCTGTCATCTACAAAAAAGACGGTAACGCCCACACACGATTGTTCGACGTCAAGTCGCGCGTGTTTTCCGACGCAAACTCCAGTGACAGCGAAAAGCTCGCCGGCATGCTCGAAGCGCAGAAGTACTTGTCCGTTCCTGTTTACTATCGTCACCAGCCGGTGGGCCGGCTTTACATAATCAATGGTCCGGATCGTATCGACAGTGCCGACATGGATTTCATGTTGCAGTTGATGGACCACGTGACGCCGGTGATGGAAAACATCCGGCTCATCGACAATCTCGCCTCCGATGCCGCGGAGAAGGAACGCCAGCGTATCGCGCACGATATTCACGACAGCGTCATTCAGCCTTATCTCGGTTTGCAGTTTGGTCTCGCCGCACTCGATCAGAAACTCGAAGCCGGCCAGACGGGCATTCGCGACAACGTGCAGGAACTGCTCGAGTTAACCAACCACGAGCTCGCCGAGCTGCGGCGTTTCGTGGGAGGACTCCGCGCAAATGAAGAGCGAGCTGACGTTCTGTTGCCTGCGATTGAGCGATATGCGGAGCGCTTTTCAATGGTTACCGGAATCAAAGTGGACGTGGCGGCGCAGGGAAAAGTTAAGGTCAACGATCGTCTCGCCGCCGAGTTGTTCCAGATTGTCGCCGAGGGTTTGAGCAACGTCCGCCGTCACGCCTTTTGTCGGGACGCGCGGGTTGAGATATCGTGTAAGGAGACTTCACTGCTGTTACAGATAAAGAACAGCAGGCCACGTGCGGGCGTGAATCCTGAGGGCGAACGTGTCGATGGGACTGAGGGCGTGAAGCCGTTTCGGCCCCATTCGATTGCCGAACGCGCTGCCTCTCTCGGTGGAGACACGCATGTGTTTGTTGATGACAAAGACTACACCGTAGTTAGTGTCGGAATCCCCCTGTAGTTTTGGAGTTTCATCATGAGTTCTCGTCCTATCACCATTATGATAATTGACGATCACGTCGTAATCCGGAGCGGGTTACGCATGTTGATCGAGCACGACCAGCGGATGCAGGTCGTGGCGCAGGCTGGAAGCAAAGTCGAAGCACTCGAACGAGCTGCCGCCACCAATCCGGATGTGATCATCCTTGATCTTTTACTCGGTGACGATGATGGTCTCTCGTTTCTGCCCGAGCTCTGTCAGTCAAGCCCGAATTCACGTGTGCTCGTGTTGACGGGAGTGCAGAATCCCGACGCGCATCGCCGCGCGATTCGTCGTGGGGCGATGGGAATCGTGTTGAAAGAGCACGCCGCCGATAAGCTTTTGAAAGCGATAATGAAGGTGAGCGAGGGCGAGGTGTGGATCGAGCGCTCGATGATGGGCAGCATGATCCAGGAGTTTAATAAGCCCGCCTTAGTGGATCCTGAAGTGACGAAGATCGAGTCGCTCACCGATCGTGAGCGCGAAGTCATTGCGTTGATTGGTGAAGGGCTGAAGAACAAGCAAGTCGGCGAGCGATTATTTATCAGTGAAACGACGGTAACGCATCATCTGAGCTCGGTCTTCTCGAAGTTGGAAGTCTCCGATCGTCTGGAGCTAATCATCTACGCCTTCCGCCACGGCCTCGCCAAAATGCCTAAGTAGTAGCCCTTAGACAGGCAGAATCCTGCCACGAAAATTGGCAATTACCTCTATTGTCATAAAATTGCAACAACCTCCATAATCCGTCCAGAGCCTCAACACCTGCCCTTACGGATTTGTCATGGAGCCTGCACCGATCAAAATCCGAATATTAATAGTTGACGATCAGCTAGTGGTGCGTGAGGGTCTCCGTATGTTGATCGAGAACCATCCGGGCACGAAAGTCATTGCGATGGCGAGCACTCGTTCGGAAGCACTCGAGATCCTCGCACGCGAAACGTGTGATCTGATCATTCTCGATTTGGAGCTCGGTGGTTATAGCGCCACTTCTTTCATACCTCAGTTGCGAGAAGCGGCAAGAAATTCGCGCGTGCTGGTGTTGACTGGATCGCGCGATTCCGCAATTCATCAAAAGGCGGCGCAACTCGGAGCGATGGGTGTGGTGCTGAAGGAGGACGCTGCCGACCTTTTGCTCAAAGCGATCGAGAAGGTCTACAAAGGCGAGGCATGGCTCGATCGTGTCACGCTGGGTAACCTGCTATTCCAGATGTCAAACCACGACAAACAGCCACTCGATCCGCGAGCGCAAAAGATTTCTTCACTGACGGATCGTGAACGACAAGTCATCGCGTTGATTGCCGAGGGATTAAAGAACCGTCAGATTGCGGAACGACTCTTCATCAGTCCCACAACCGTCACTCATCACCTCAGCTCGATTTATTCAAAGCTCGGCGTCTCCGATCGCCTCGAGCTCGTCATCTACGCCTTCGCCAACAAACTCGCCAAGATGCCCGAATAGCCGGCGCTCATGATAGGACTGGGGATTTATCCAGGCAATTGATAAGGGCTGATGCTGCCAACTCATAATCTTTTAAAGTGCAGGATCTTGCTATATAAATCGGCAAAACACTCCGTTGTCTCGATTTTGTAATAACTCCATAATCGAACCAGTTTTTACTATAAGGAGTTAAGAATTTGATCTGCATTGATCTCACGGCTGGAATCTAACGACGCCCAGAATCCTTGCTCTCGTCGCACTGGTCACCCGCTGTAACAGCCCGCGTAATCGATGGCTCAATCGACTGTTCACAATAGGTTAGAACGGTCAGGTTGTCTGACAGGTTTTCGCCACCCGCTTGTTTTTACACTGAAATCGGACCAGGACTCCCACGAAAGTGTCCCGCAAAATAATCCGGTTTCGGTCCCTCAATCCCAAGCCCCGCCCGGTTACTTCCGGTGGTTTGGGTTTAACCAACCGGAAAGAAGCCGGTGAAAGGAGATCGAAGTAATGAATCGCAGTAAGAGTAATAGATCACGCGAAACGACCAAGTTTCGTCTGACGTTAATTGCCTTTAGCACGCTGGTAGTAGGGGTGATAATGACCTCAGTGGCGTTCATGGCACCACTACCGGGCGCCATCTTCACAACTGATGTGACTTGTGCTGGAACTGACCTCAACATCTACGCTAACAAAGCTGACGTGTACATAGACGGCGGTCCTGCGCACGAAGGTGCAGCGGGTTTGCCGCCAGGAGAGTATTACGTTCAAGTGACGGAACCGAATGGCAATCTACTCGGGACAAGCATCGGTACCACTGACGAGACGCCAGTTGTGGTCGATTCCAATGGCGAGTTTGCGCAGTGTTACAAGTTGATGGATATCGTCAGAAGAAACAGCAATCCTGGACCGTTTCCCGTGGCGCCGGACGGATTTGATGACACCACCAACCCGGGCGGAGAGTATAAAGTCTGGGTCAGTCGAGTTTCTAACTTTGCTAACGATGAGACGAAAACCGATAACTTCAAGATCGCGAGTCCGGGAACTACTGTAGATAAGGGAATGCTGAACGTCATCAAGTTTTATGACACGAACACAAACGGCTCAAAAGACCCGACAGAGGTGGAAATCACTGGTTGGGAAGTAATCGTCGGTGCACAAGCGACCTTCCCTTCGGTCGTGGAAACAAAGCTGACGCCGGTGAACATTGTAGTATCGCCTGGGTGTTACACAGCACAGGAAGGCGATGCAACGAGCTGGATACACACATCACCCAAGATTGATTCAAAGGAAGTAGTTGCCGGCGGTACGGCCACAATCAGTTTCGGCAACGTCTGCCTTGGCGCCGGTGGAGGGTTGACCCTGGGATTCTGGTCCAACAAGAACGGTCAGGCGCTAATTACCAGCACCGACCTCCAACATTTAAGAGACGATTTTTGCCTGCGTAACGCCGATGGTTCTCAGTTCAATCCGACAACGAACGCTCAGGTCAAGTCGTTCCTCCTCGGAGCAACAGCAACGAACATGGCCAATATGCTGTCAGCGCAGCTCATTGCGATGTATCTGAACGTTGCTCATGGTTTCGTTAACGGAAACGCATTGGTATTAGGCGGCTCGAATCCAGGTGGTTGCAGTGTTCCCGTAAACGCAAATGGCTTCATCGCGGTTAACGCGTTGATCGCGGATGCCGCGGCTGAACTTTGTACAAGCGGAGTCGTGCTTTCGGGTAATCCTGAGCGCGCTTGTCAGGAATTCAAGAAGACGACGCTCGACAAGGCAAACAACAATCTGAACTTCGTGCAGGGTCCAGGTGTTTGCCCGATTCCGACTGTATTCACTTATACCGACCAGAGTGCTCCAGCTTGTCCGTAATCGCACTCGAGTCGTTGCTGAATATCGAAAGCCGGAGGAGTTATTTAACTCGTCCGGCTTTCGTTTGTCTTCAACATTTACCGACAGATCTCCACTTCATACGATAACGGAGTGCTGCGCTTATTTTATTGGGGCCGGGATTGCGCTTGACGGGTATGTTGAGTTGAATGCCGCTCGAACATCGATTCAGCGCGTTGTGCTGTTTACTAACAGCGGGAAATCACCATACAGCTTTGTACTCGATGTCGCAATGGTCCAAAACTGCCATTTTTTACCGAAGCACCATTTATCCGCGAAAAGCGACAGTTAAAACTGGCAGCTTTGTGCCGCCGGCCCTCCGACAGGATCCTGCCAGTCAGACACCCTGAAAAATCCTGAATTCCTGCCAGAAAAATGGGCAAGGACCTCCGTTGTCGGCAAATTGCAACATCTTCATAATAAAACCGCTCCTAATTCAAACAAATTGAGTTGCCCCAACATGCAGTGCGAACAACGAGCTAATTACACTCTGGATTATCATCTTCCGATTAGCGATTCCGCGTTTCGGCTTTCCAGATCAGTATTCGAACGGCGCGCCAAACCTCGCTCACAAAACAAAATGACTGCCCGGGTTTGGGGCGTAGATCGCGACGATCAACCGTTCAGTCTCGACTGCGTTTTGGACAACATCAGCGCCTCAGGTCTTTACCTACGCCTGCCGCGACGCATGAAGTTTTCTGCGTCGATCAGTCTCGCAGTGCGGCTGCCGCATGGCCCAGTAGATGGCAGATTTGCCGCCATCAACGGCACCGTCATACGAGATCAAATGGAGCACGACGGTCACACAGGCGTGGCGGTAAAGATCATCGGACATAGTTTTATTTAAGTCTCGCTGCTTGTTGTTGATCTTTATTCAGTGACTGAGAAAGTGAGGTAGTTAACCTGGCAAAAGGGTACAGGAAAGCGGGCCAGCCGCGATCCTGGTTGTCACGGGAGTTGATAGTTTTTTAGCCAGCCGATTTGCCCCCGACTGACGAGCAAGCTTTCAGCCTCCCACAAATCTTCACACCCCCCGCAGAGGTGTGAATGACGCATTAGAAACTGGAGTGGTTTGACGCCTGTTTACCCGCAGTGCTTCTCCTACCAATCCACCCGCTAGTTAACATTGATGATACGGGTGTGGAACGCTCTCTCTTCACACCCGAATCGTCGTCCAAGGAAGGAGCTTTAAAATGTCTCGGCTAATTAGTCTCCGTAAATTCGCGCTCTCACTTGCGACATTTGCGGTAGTCGCACTCGGTTCGGCCGTCGTGGCCAATGCCGATTCGGTCATTCTCAACGTACCAAACCAAGGTCTGAGCGGTACCCCTGGTCCATACGCTACTGTCAACTATGTGTTGAATGGCAGCAACATTGACGTGACAGTGACGATGTTTCCGGGCTTTACAGCCTTCGGAACCGGCGCCGCAAACAACGGGATCTTCGGATTCAACATTGTCGGTAGCACCGCGGGACTGAACATCACCAATTTGCCTGCAGGTTTTGCATTTAATGCTGCTGGCGGACAGATGGACGGTTTTGGGAATTTCGATGTAACGCTTTCCTGCTGCAATCCGCCCGGAGTAACGACTTTCAGTTTCACAATCAGCCGTACCGGAGGATTCTCTTCAGCGAGCGATATATTTGAAGCGAATGCTACAGGCACACACTTTGCCATACACATCGCCCCGACTAACGGAAACCCGACAGGCTTTGCGGGGGATGGAACGCCGACTACTGAGACGCCGGAGCCAGCCAGCATGCTGTTGTTGGGAACTGGTCTCTTAACACTTGCTGCCGGCTTGCGAAAGCGGTTCAAGACGTAAGTCGAGAACCGCTGGCGTTAGCCGAGCGTGCGAATGATCTACGGCCCTGGGGTGGTTGGATATTTGAAGTTTCTTAAATAGCAGTCGTTACGAACTTCAATCGTTATGAAGCCGGACTGAATACGACCTCGATGCTGAAACTCAAAACCGTGTCTGGCCGCCTCAGAGAGCTATTTCGTGGCCGGGAACAGAATAATCAAAAAGCTGAACCCGTGCCACGGAAGCTGCTCGTTGTGGACGATGAGGAATCGATCTGTTTTTCGATGAGTGAGTATTTCTCACAGCACGGGTTCAAAGTTGATACCGCGCGCGAGATGGAGGAAGCCGAAGGCCTCCTCAAAAATACCGAGTACAAAGTCATCATTCAGGACTTGCGACTCGGTGCAGCACGTCATCCCGATGGGATCGAAATCATAAAGATGGTCCACCAGCGGAATCCCGACACACGCATTGTGGTACTCACATCCTATGGTTCGCCGGAAGCAGAAGCAGAAGCTCGCAATGCGGGCGCGGATGCGTTTCTGCGCAAACCGAAGCCACTTTCGCAGGTGGCTCAGGTAGTTCAGGGATTGATCGAATCACCTCGGTCGCGCGCATCAGCTTAAAGGTCAACTAAACGCCGAAGGCGTTATGAGAACAATTTAACCCGGGCGTAAGCCTCGGGATAGCCACGAATAAATAAGGTGTGGCCGCGTCTCCCGCGGCCCGCCTTCACCCACGTCGCGGCCCATAAACTTGCACGCGCAGGATCCGGCCTAGCCCAGAAACCAGGTCCTGCGTTTTGGAAGGTTACCGCGGATTCACCGGAGGCTGGTTATTGAGAGGGCGGTTTCCGGGAGTCTACCCGACCGGCTCCTTCCACAGAGGGCTCGGCGCAGTCTGAGCCCTCTGCTTTTTGCTCCCCGTCGTTTCGCCCAACTGCTCGCCAGCGAGCACTCAAAACAACAAATCAACAGCGTTAACCAGCCTGCATTGATTCCTTAACTTCTCACGTGCTTGAACTTGCGTGCGTAATGATTCAACTCGGGCGTTCTGGCCCACCTATTGCACTCAAGGTTGCGTACGAAACTGCACTTGCCGAGTTGTTCTGTCGAGCAAAGGGATTGGGGTCGTCGTGCGGGATCATCCTCATTCCGAGTTTTGTCAGCATAAAACAATACGCGCCTAGAAGCTTTGACTGGTGCTTGACCGTCTATCTGAAGCGGTGACACCGGCCAGGGTAAGTATTTCTATCTTCCACCCAGGAGTTTTTGACGACATGGCCCCGACACTGTTCTCCCGTTCGTATACTCGCATTGCGCTCGCACTCGGTTTAATCGTCATTGCTGCGAGTATTTTGTCTACCAGTTCCCTTGCAAGCACCATCAGTCAAAAGTTCTTCGCTCGCGCCGTAGCGATGGTGACAGGCGTGCAAATGGCGCCTGCGAGTCATGCGGTGTCTGTCGAAGAAGCAGCAGCGCCGGCTGTCAGTGCAACCATGCTCGTCGAGCGACGTGGCCACACGGCGACGCGTCTCGCAGATGGTCGCGTGCTGATCGCAGGTGGTGAGAACAGCACGGGCACACTCAACGAAACTGAGCTTTACGATCCTTCGTCCGGATCGTTTTCAGCAGCCGCAAACATGGCGACAGCGCGTGCAGATCACTCTGCGACGTTGCTGGCCGATGGTCGCGTGCTCATTACAGGCGGTAACAACGGAGGTGCAAGCACTGAGATTTTTGATCCGGCTACCGGCGCCTTTACGAGTGGCCCATCGATGAGCGTTGCGCGTGCGGGACACAGCGCGACGCTTTTTGCTAATGGCCGCGTTTTGATCGCAGGTGGTGATGCTGCCGGAACGGCGGAGATCTTCGATCCAACTGCGGGCACGTTTGCAGCAACGGGCAGTCTGGGTGTCGCTCGTTCGATGCACTCGGCCGCTCTGCTTCAGGATGGACGCGTGATTGTGGTTGGCGGACGTGACGGCAACGGGAATGCGCTACTTTCAGGAGAGATCTTTGACACGCCCGCCGGCACATTTTCGGATATCGATAGCGCGCTGAAGGTCACGCGTGTGCGTGCCCAGTTGCGCGTGCTGTTTGATAGCAAGGTTCAGATCATTGGTGGTAACGACGACGGCTCGATGGAGCTCTACGATCCAGTCTCCTCGGGCTTTGGCGGTTATGCTCACGTCCTGCCCGAAGGTGATACCTGTGCGGGACTGGTGGGACAGATTCAGAATTCGCAAACACGCGCGGCACTGTTTCACAACGGGCAGGCGGATGCGCTGTTCGATCGATCTGGCCACACGATCACTGAGTTGAACGGACAGGCGCTGGTGCTTGGCGGTGCGAACAGCAGTGGCGCAACGCTCGGCTCGAGCGCTGTGCTCGTCAGCTCAGGAGCTTCGATTAGCACTGACAAAATGGACTACGCGCCGGGTGAGACTGCGCATATTAGTGGTCGTGGCTATCAACCTGGCGAAGTCGTCAGAGTGAAGATTCACGAAGATCCGCATACGCCGCAGGAACGCGGTTTCGATATTACGGCTGATGCGGATGGAAATTTCACCGGCGATTACCTCGTGCAGGAATACGACCTCGACATGAAGTTTATTGTCGGTGCGCGTGGTTTGACATCTGGTTCAACGGCGCAGACGACGATGACCGACGCGAATCCGCAGACCATCGCGGTTGCAGCACCCACCAGTGTGACGGTTATTCAGGGTGCGACCGCAAACTATGGAAACATAACCGTCGCCGTTGGTGGTAATACCAGCCCCTGCACCGTCACGCTGGGCGTTACTCCAGGACTTCCGGCAGGCGCCACACCGGTTTTTGGCAACAGTCCCGCGACTACGACCGGAGCTGCTATTGTCTCTACACTCAGTGTTACTACTACAGCGGCAACCGTCCCAGGCACTTACACATTCCAGGTGACAGGCACGAACAGCGGCGGCGGATGTCAGGGTCCTGGCCCAGTCCCAAGCGCCACGATCACGCTGATCGTCAATTCCGCGACTGTCAACACCACGACAACAGTAGCGAATGCTTCCGCTACGTACGGCGACACGTCTGTCACGCTCAACGCGACAGTCACTCCCGCAAGTGGACCGGCAGTTAACAACGGTTCTGTTACGTTCACAGTGAAGCAGGGCGCAACCACAATCGGGGCAGCAACCGTGGACAATACGGTTGTCGCGGGTGCGGCCAGCGTGAGTTATGCGCTGCCAGCTGGCACTGATGCTGGGCCATATACGATCCAAGCCTCGTACACACCGGGAACAGGCTTTAATGCAAGCAGCGGCACGGGCGCGTTGACGATCAACAAGCGCGCAATCGAAGTCACCGCTGATTCAGGTCAATTCAAGACTTACGGCGATGCCGATCCCGCGAGCTTCACCTACACGATCACTAATGGCTCACTCGTTTCACCGGACGCTTTCACGGGCGCGCTGAGCCGCGTCGCTGGTGAGAACGCGGGGCTCTATGCGATCACGATTGGCACGCTCGCCATCAGTGATACGAACGGCGGCAACAACTACAACCTGACCTTCGTCTCGAAAAACTTCGAGATTAAGAAGCGCGCCGCCACGTGGACCACGAATCCGGCGAGCAAAACCTACGGCGATGCCGATCCGTCACCTTTGACCACCGGCAGCGGCTCCAACTTCGTCGCCGCCGACAACGTCACAGCAACCTACAGCCGTGTGGCAGGCGAAACCGCTAGCCCGCCGACCTATCACATCACGGCCACGTTGAGCGCAACTCCGCTCTCGGCACTCGACAACTACATCATCACTAATAATGGCGCTGAGTTCACCATCAACAAACGTCTCGCTACCTGGACTACCAATCCAAACAGCAAGACCTACGGTGATGCCGATCCGTCGCCATTAACCACCGGCAGCGGCTCCAACTTCGTCGCCGCTGACAACGTGACGGCTACGTATTCACGCGTCGCAGGTGAGAATGCGAGCCCGCCGACCTATCACATCACGGCCACGCTGAGCGCAACGCCGGTTTCAGCTCTGGACAACTACATCATCACGAACGCTGGTGCTGAATTCACCATCAACAAACGCCTTGCCACCTGGACCACGAACCCAAACAGCAAGACTTACGGTGACGCAGATCCGTCGCCATTGACGACCGGCAGTGGCTCGAACTTCGTCGCCGCTGACAACGTCACAGCAACCTACAGCCGTGTAGCAGGCGAGAACGCATCGCCGCCGACCTATCACATCACGGC
>Ga0134121_10002985_pt1 | contig 14319 bp, 15 predicted proteins | sample KB301_FD_96463 | JGI IMG/M metagenome (GOLD analysis project Ga0134121, IMG submission 96463) | Terrestrial soil microbial communities without Nitrogen fertilizer from Kellogg Biological Station, Michigan, USA - KB3-0-1 | ecosystem: Environmental > Terrestrial > Soil > Unclassified ...
CATGATGTCCTCGACCGCGACCAGCCCGTTCGCCTTCAGCGTCTTGCCGCTGGCGACGAGGTCGACGATGGCGTCGGCGAGTCCGAGCAGCGGCGCGAGCTCCATCGAGCCGTACAGCCGGATGAGATCGACGTGCACGCCCTTGGCGGCGAAGTGCTCGCGCGCCGTGTTGATGTACTTGGTAGCGACGCGCAGGCGCGCGCCCTGGCGCACCGCCGCGGCGTAGCCGAAGCCCCTCTTGACCGCGACCACCATGCGGCACGCGGCGATGCCGAGATCCACGGGCTGGTAGAGGCCCTCGCCGCCGTGCTCGGCGAGCACGTCGCGCCCGGCGATGCCGATGTCGGCGCCGCCGTGCTGTACGTAAGTGGGGGTGTCGCTTGCCCGGACTACGACCAGGCGCAGGTCACGGCGATTGGTGCCGATGACCAGCTTGCGCGAGGTTTCGGGATCAGCCTTCGGCCGGATGCCGACGCGCGCGAGCAGCGGTGCGGTCTCGTCGAAGATCCGCCCCTTCGAAAGCGCAATGCTGATGCTCGCCATGTGCAACCATCCGGGAATTCACCTTACAAAACCGGCTAGGGGCGCGCATTCTACAGCAATCCCTAGCCGATGCGCTCGACGCGCGCGCCGAGCTGGCCGAGCTTCTTCTCCAGGGTCTCGTAGCCCCGATCGAGGTGGTAGATGCGGTCGACCACCGTGTCGCCTTCGGCCACTAGGCCGGCGATCACGAGGCCCGCGGAGGCGCGCAGGTCGGTGGCCATGACCGCGGCGCCCTGCAGCCGCTCGACGCCCTTCACCACCGCGGTGTTGCCTTCGAGCCGGATGTCGGCGCCCAGGCGCTGCAGCTCGATGGCGTGCATGAAGCGGTTTTCGAAAATCGTTTCGGTGATGACCGCGGTGCCGGCGGCGACGCAGGCGAGCGCCATGAATTGCGCCTGCATGTCGGTGGCAAACCCGGGGTAAGGCGCGGTCCGCAGGCCGACGGCGGCGGGGCGATCTGCCATTTCGAGCTCGATCGAGGAATCCCGGGAAGCGATGCGCGGGCCGGCTTCCCGCAGCTTCTGCAACGTGGCGTCGAGCGACGCGGCATCGGCCCCGACGAGGCGAATCCGGCCCCCGGTTGCCGCGGCGGCAGCGAGGTAGGTGCCGGTCTCGATCCGGTCAGGCATGACGCGATATTCCGCGCCGCCGAGCGAGGCGACGCCCTGGATGCGGATCTTGTCGCTGCCCGCGCCCTCGATCTTCGCGCCCATCGCCTTGAGGCAGCGCGCGAGGTCCACCACCTCGGGCTCGCGCGCCGCGTTTTCGAGCAGCGTCTCGCCCTCGGCCAGTGCGGCGGCCATCATCAGGTTCTCGGTGCCGGTGACGGTGACCATGTCCATCACGATGCGCGCGCCGCGCAGGCGGCTGACCGACGCCTGCATGTAGCCGTGCTCGATCGAGATCGTCGCGCCCATTGCCTGCAGGCCCTTCACGTGCTGGTCCACCGGCCGCTGGCCGATCGCGCAGCCGCCGGGCAGCGACACCTTGGCCTGGCCGCAGCGCGCCAGGAGCGGACCGAGCACCAGCACCGACGCGCGCATGGTCTTCACCAGCTCGTAGGCCGCCGTCGGATCCGTGATCGACCTGGCATGCAGAACGGTCTTCTCGTCGCCCCGCTCCACCGCGACGCCCATCTGCGCCAGCAGTTTCGCCATGGTCGATACGTCGCGCAGGCGCGGCACATTCGTGAGCGCGAGCGGTTTCGCGGAAAGCAGCGCCGCGCACATGATCGGCAGCGCGGCATTCTTGGCGCCCGAGACCCTGACTTCGCCCTCGAGCGGCCGCCCGCCGGTGATCTTCAGCTTGTCCATAGAGACGTTCTACCCGCCGTTTTTACCCACCAATTCTGTCTTTTTTATTCCATTCCTCGGGCGTCAGCGTCTGCATCGAGAGCGCATGGATCTCCTCGCGCATCCGGTCGCCGAGCGCGGCGTAGACCAGCTGGTGGCGCTGGATGCGGCTCTTGCCGGCGAACTGCGGCGACACCACCACCGCCTGGAAATGCTGGCCGTCGCCGATCACCTCGACATGCTCGCAGGCGAGGCCGGCTTCGATGCCGCTCTTCACACTTTCGGGGGTCACCACGTCAGGTCCTCAATTTGTAACCGGATTTGAGCAGCAAAAGGCACGCCGCCGCCACCGCGACAAAAGCGCTGCCGACCAGGGCAAGGCTGACGCCCGGCGCGATGTCCGCGGCGCCGAAGAAGCCGTAGCGGAAGCCGTCGATCATGTAGAAGAAAGGGTTGGCGTGCGAAACCTCGCGCCAGAAGGGCGGCAGCGAATGGATCGAGTAGAACACGCCCGACAGCATGGTGAGCGGCAGGATGACGAAGTTCTGGAACGCGGCGAGCTGATCGATTTTCTCCGAGACGATGCCGGCGAGCAGGCCGAGCGCGCCGGCGAGCGCCGCGCCGAGCAGCGCGAACGCGGCGGTCCACAGCGGCGCCTCCAGGCGCAGCTCGACGAACCACGCGGTGACGGCGAGCACGCAGGCGCCAACCGCGAGCCCGCGCGCCACCGAGGCCGCCACGTAGGCCCAGAAGAATTCCAGATAGGAGATCGGCGCCAGCAGGATGAAGACGATGTTGCCGGTGATCTTCGACTGGATCAGGCTCGAGGAGCTGTTGGCGAACGCGTTCTGCAGCACGCTCATCATCACCAGGCCGGGCACCAGGAACGAGATGTAGCGCACGCCGTCGAATACCTGCAACCGGCCCTCGAGCACCTGGCCGAAGATCACGAGGTACAGCGCCGAGGTCAGGACCGGCGCAGCCACCGTCTGCACGCTCACCTTGAGGAAGCGCAGCATCTCCTTGCGGAACAGGGTGGTAAATCCCATTACGAGGTGAGCCGCAGAAAGACCTGCTCGAGGTCCGGGCGGTCGAGCTCGAGGTCGGCGATCTCCACCCCGGACTGGCGCAGCTTGGCCAACTCCCGCTCGAGCTCACCGTAGTTATTGAGTTGCAGAACAATCTGAGTGCCATCCCGGGCCACCACGCGTGCGGAGGTGCGCGAGCCGGCGAAGCGTGCGAGCAGGTTGCGCGTCGAGTCGAGCGCCACCACGCGCCCGCCCTTGAGCATGGCGATGCGGCTGCAGTGCAGCTCCGCTTCCTCGAGGTAGTGCGTGGTGAGGACGATGGTGTGGCCGTCGGCATTCAGCCGCCGCACGAACTGCCACAGGTCCTGGCGCAACTCGACGTCGACGCCGGCGGTGGGCTCGTCCAGGATGATCACCGGCGGCTTGTGCACCAGCGCCTGCGCGATCAGCACGCGGCGCTTCATGCCGCCGGACAGCGAGCGCATGTTGGCGTTCGCCTTGGACGTCAGGTCGAGGTGCTCCATCACCTCGTCGATCCAGGCGTCGTTGGACCGCATGCCGAAGTAGCCCGACTGCAGTCGCAGCGTTTCGCGCACGGTGAAGAACGGATCGAACACCAGCTCCTGGGGAACGACGCCCAGCATGCGGCGCGCGCGCCGGTATTCGCTCGCGGTGTCCGCGCCCATCACCGACACGCTGCCGGCATCGGCGCGCGCGAGACCCGCCACCACGTTGATCAGCGTGGTCTTGCCGGCGCCGTTGGGGCCGAGCAGGCCGAAGAACTCGCCTTGCGGGATCTCGAGGCTGACGCCGGACAGCGCCTGCACCGCGCCATAGCGCTTCTCGATGCCGCGGACTTCGATGGCCTTCAGGTTTTTGCCGGCAGCAGATTCTCCACGCCATAGAGGCGGGAGAGCGTCTGTAGAGCCTCGGGCAGGTTGACGAACGCGAGCTCGCGCTTGGCTTCGCGCGCATCGCGCAGCCAGGCGAGGCTGAGCGCGAGCAGCCCGGAGTCGAGCTCGGTGACTTCGCCCAGGTCGACGGTGGCGGCGCCCTCGGCGAGGTGCTGGCGCCCTTCCTCGAGCAGCTGGCCGACGTTGGCGAGCGTCACCGGCCCGCTCACCACGATGCGGCGGCCGTCGCGGCGGATCACTTCTTCGCGCCCTTCTCGAGCGACTTGTTCTTCGTCTGCAGGTCCTTGATCAGGCCGTCGATGCCCGAGTTGCGCACCGTGTTGGCGAACTCGGTGCGGTAGTTGGCCACCAGGCTGACGCCGCCCACCATCACGTCGTACACCTTCCAGCCATTGGCGGTCTTCTCCATGCTGTAGTCGATGGTCACCGGCTGCGCGCCGGGCTGGATCACGCGCACGTTCACGGTGACGTCGGTGTCGGTGGGCTTGGCGCGCAGCGGGCGGAAGTCGAACTTCTGCTCGCTGTAGGCGGCGAGCGCGCTGGCGTAGGTGCGCACCAGCAGCGTCCTGAACTGTTCGGTGAGCAGCTTCTTCTGCTCCGGGCTGGCCTTGGCCCAGTTCTGCCCCATGGCGAGCGCGCTCATGGCGGTGAAGTTGAAGTGCGGCAGCACCTTCTCCTCGATCACGCCGATCAGCTTGGCGCGGTTGCCGGACTTGATTTCCTTGTCCTTGGTGATCAGGTCGACCACTTCGAGGGTGACGGTCTTCACCAGCGCGTCCGGCGCATCCTGCGCGAGCGCCGGCGCGACCAGCCCGTACAACAGGATGAATACGGCGACGAGTCTCTTCATGTCTTTACTCCAGTTTTTCCCGCGGCGGATTGCCGTCGTAGATCAGGCTGCGGCGCCGTTGCAGGAACGCGTCGCGCTGGAACACGTAGCGATCGAGCGCCGCCTCCTCCAGGATACGGCTCGCGTCGAGCAGATCGGCGCGCGTGTTGACGAGGTACAGGCCGTACAAGGTATTGCGCAGCTCGATCGGCCGCACCTCGCCGAGCGGCGCGAAGTAGTAGTCGAAGCCCGTGCCGATGCCGTCGCGCACGGTGCTCGAGCCGAGGAACGGCAGCACCAGGTACGGGCCGGAAGGCGCGCCCCAGCGGCCGAAGGTCTGGCCGAAATCCTCGTTGTGCTTTTCCAGTCCCCATTCCGAAGCCACGTCGTGGATGCCGAGCAGGCCGAATGTTGAATTAAACGCAAAGCGCGCCCAGTCGTTGACCCCGTCGGTGAACTTGCCCTGCAGGAAGTTGTTGACGCCGATGAAGATGTCCTGGACGTTGGAGAAAAAGTTGCCGACGCGCGAGCGGATTTCCTGGTGCAGCGCCTTCTTGTAGACCTTGGCCACGGGCGTCGCCACCCATTGGTCGAATTCGTCGTTGAAGCGGTAGACGCCGCGATTGAAGCCCTCGTACGGATCGCGCGAATCGCCCTCTTCGCCGGTCGAAGCGCAGCCGCCGAGCGCCGCCAGCAGCAGGAGCAGAACCCACCGCATTACTTCTTCTCGTCCTTGCCTTCGGCAGCCTTGTTGAACAGGAACTGGCTGATCAGGTTCTCCAGCACCACCGCCGACTGCGTGAGGCGGATGCGGTCACCCTGCTTCAGCATCACGCCATCGCCGCCGGCCTCGAGGCCCACGTACTGCTCGCCGAGAATGCCCGAGGTCAGGATCTTGGCGGTGGTGTCGCGCGGAAACTGGTAGCTCAGGTCGATCGTCATCGAGACGATGGCCTCGTAGCTTTCGGTGTCGAAGCGGATGGTGGCGACGCGCCCGACCACCACGCCCGCGCTCTTGACCGGGCCGCGCACCTTGAGGCCGCCGATGTTGGCGAACTTGGCGTCGACCTGGTAGGTCTGGTTGGTGGAGAAGGTGGCGAGATTGCCGACCTTGAGGGCGAGGAACAGCAGCGCGGCGATACCCAGCGCGACGAAGATCCCGACCCAGAGGTCGATCATGGAACGGCTCATCAGTGATTCCCTCCCGTAAACATCAGCGCCGTCAGGACGAAGTCCAGCGCCAGGATGGCGAGCGAAGAAGTGACCACGGTGCGCGTAGTGGCGCGCGATACGCCTTCGGCGGTCGGGATCGCGTCGTAGCCCTCGAACACCGAAATCCAGGTGACCGCGACGCCGAAGACCACGCTCTTGATCACGCCATTCATGATGTCGTTGCGCACGTCGACCGCGGCCTGCATCTGCGACCAGAACGCGCCCGCGTCGACGCCGATCAGCTGCACGCCGACCAGGTAGCCGCCGAAGATGCCGCCGGCGGAGAACAGCGCCGCGAGCAGCGGCATCGAGATCACGCCGCCCCAGAAGCGCGGCGCGACCACGCGCGCGATCGGGTCGACCGCCATCATTTCCATCGCCGAGATCTGCTCGGTGGCCTTCATCAGGCCGATCTCGGCGGTGATCGCAGAGCCGGCGCGGCTGGCGTAGAGCAGCCCGGCGACCACCGGTCCCAGCTCGCGCACCAGCGACAGCGCCACCAGCACGCCGAGCGACTCGGAAGCGCCGAAGCGCTGCAGCGTCTCGTAGCCCTGCAGCGCGAGCACCATGCCGACGAACAGGCCCGACACCAGGATGATGACCAGCGACAGCACGCCGGCGAAGTAGATCTCCGCCGTGGTCAGGCGAAAGCGGCGGAACGCGGTGCCCGAGTGCATCACCAGATAGACCAGGAAACGGCTGGCGTAACCCAGGCGCCAGACCTGCGACGTCACGGTATTGCCGAGACGCTCGAGGCGGCTGCGCAGCGGGCCCGCCCCGATCAAGCCGGAACTACCTCTAGGTCGGCAGCGTAGTCCGGCGCCGCATAGTGGAAGGGGATCGGGCCGTCGGGCTTGCCGTTGACGAACTGGTTGACGTAGGGCTCGGGGCTCGCGCGGATCTCGTCGGGCGTGCCTTGCGCGATCACCTTGCCGGCCGCCATGAAGTAGACGTAGTCGACCACGTCGAGCGCCTCCTGCACGTCGTGCGTGACGATGATCGAGGTCGCGCCGAGCGAGGTGTTCAGATCACGGATCAGGCGCACGATCACGCCGAACGAGATCGGGTCGAGGCCGGTGAACGGCTCGTCGTAGAGGATCAGGTGCGGGTCGAGCGCGATCGAGCGCGCGAGCGCCACGCGGCGCGCCATGCCGCCCGAGAGCTCGGTCGGCATGAGGTGCGCGGCGCCGCGCAGGCCCACCGCCTGCAGCTTGAGCATCACCAGGTCGTTGAGCAGCTCGGGCGAGAGCTCGGCGTGCTCGCGTAACGGGAACGCGACGTTCTCGTACACCGACATGTCGGTGAACAGCGCGCCGAACTGGAACAGCATGCCCATCTTGCGCCGCATCGCGTAGAGGCCGTCGCCGCCGAGCTGCTGGGTGTCGTGGCCGAGCACGCGTGCCGAGCCGGTCGACGGAAAATACGCGCCCATGATGATCCGCAGCAGCGTGGTCTTGCCGCAGCCCGATTGCCCCATGATGCCCACTACCGCGCCGCGCGGAATCGCCAGATTGATGTCGCGCAGCACCGGCCGGGCCGGGTCATAGCCGAAGGAAACATTCTGGATTTCAACGATCTGCGCTTGCTGCACGGCGTAATATTATCAAGCATGGGGGACGCCTTAAGCATTTCGGCGCTGCGCAAGCGCTACGGCAAATCCGAAGCGCTTTCGGGCGTCGACCTGCGTGTCGGCGCGGGCGAAGCCTTCGGCCTGGTCGGCGCCAATGGCGCCGGCAAGACCACCCTGATCAAGTGCCTGCTCGACCTGTGCGCGCACGATGAAGGTGCGATCGAAATTTTCGGCGTGCCCGCCGGCAAGCCGGCAAGCCGCCGACGCCTCTCCTACCTTCCCGAACGCTTCAATCCGCCGCACTACCTGCGGGGGCGGGAGTTCCTCGCCACGCTGTGCGAGCTCGGCGGCGAGCGCTATGACGCGGCCCGGGTCGCCGACGTGATGGCTGCGCTGGCCCTCGAGCGCGGCGCGCTCGACAAGCCGGTGCGCACGCTGTCGAAGGGCATGACGCAGAAGCTCGGCCTCGCCGGCTGCTTCCTGCTCGCGCGCGATCTCTACGTGCTCGACGAGCCGATGAGCGGCCTTGACCCCGCTGCCCGCGTGGCGGTGAAATCGGTGCTGCGACGCCTCGCCGGGGAGGGCCGGACGCTGTTCTTCACTTCGCATGTGCTGGCCGACGTCGACGAGCTGTGCTCGTCGATCGCCGTGCTCGATCGCGGCCGGGTGCGGTTCCGCGGCGCGCCGGCCGCCCTGTGCGCGCGCTACGGCGAGTCCAGCCTCGAAGGCGCCTTCATGCGATGCACTCATGACGAAGCTGCAGTCGCTACCTGACCCGAAGCCGGGACTGCTGGTCGTCGACGACGACCCGCTGATCACCGACACGCTCGCCTTCGCGCTCGGCGCGGACTACACCGTGTACGCCTGCGACTCGCGCGCGCATGCGATCGAGCTCCTGCGCCAGCTCGACGCGCCGCCGCCGCTTGCGCTCGTCGACCTCGGCCTGCCGCCCGCGCCGCACGCGCCGGACGAGGGCTTCCGCCTGATCGGCGACCTGCTCGCGCATTCGCCGCGCATGCGCATCTTCGTGCTCTCGGGCCAGAACGATGCCGCCAACGCGCGCCATGCACGCGCGCTGGGCGCCTGGGAGTTCGTCGCCAAGCCCGCCGACCCGGCGAGCCTCGCGCGCCTGCTGGCGCGCGGTCTCGAGCTGCCCGCGGCGCAGGACCAGGAATTCGTCGGCACCAGCCCGGCGCTCGCCAAGCTGAAGAGCCAGGTCGCGCAGTTCGCGGCCGCGCCCTACCCGGTGCTGATCGAGGGCGAATCGGGCAGCGGCAAGGAGCTGGTGGCGACGCGCTTGCACCGGCTCTCGCCGCGCGCCGCCCGGCCCTATTTCAGCCTGAACTGCGCGGCGATCTCGCCGCAGCTGGTGGAGCCGACGCTGTTCGGCTATGTGAAAGGCGCGTTCACCGGTGCGCAGGCGACCAAAGCGGGATTCTTCGAGGACGCCGCCGACGGCACGCTGTTCCTCGACGAGATCGGCGAGCTGCCGCTCGAGATGCAGGCGAAGCTGCTGCGCGTGCTGGAGAACGGCGAGTACCAGCGCGTGGGCGAGACCCAGCGCCGCGTCGCGCGCTGCCGGGTGATCGCCGCCACCAATCGCGACCTGCGCCGCGCGGTGCGCGAAGGCGCGTTCCGCGCCGACCTCTACCACCGGCTGTCGGTGTTCACGCTCAGCGTGCCGCCGCTGCGCGAGCTCGACCACGACAAGCTGCTGCTGCTGGATCATTTCCGCAACAATTCCTTCAGCCTCGACGACAGCGCCACCGCGCGCTGGCTGCGCTACGACTTTCCCGGCAACGTGCGCGAGCTGCGCAACATCGCGATCCGGCTCGCCGCCAAGTACCCCGGGCAGCGTGTGTCCGCCGCCGAGCTCGAGCCCGAGCTCGACGTGGACGAGCAAAGAACGATCGGCGACGGCAGCAAAGGCGGGCTGGTCGACCAGGCGCTGCGCCAGCTCGAGCGCGCCGGCGCCTTCAACCTCGACGAAACGCTGAAGGCCTGGGAGCGCAGCTATATCGAGGCGGCGCTGCGCCTGACGCGCGGCAACGTCAGCCAGGCGGCGAAGCTGCTCGGCGTCAACCGCACCACCCTGTACAGCCGCATGAACAGCGGCGAGGAGAAATAAGCGGTGGCGCTGTACCTCGAGCACTTCGGCCTCACCGAGCCCCCGTTCCGCATCACGCCGCACATCGACTTCTTCTTCGACGGCGCCGACCGTGGCGCGACGCTCGAAGCGCTGATCTACGCGGTGCTGCACGACGAGGGCATCGTCAAGGTGTCGGGCGAGGTCGGCAGCGGCAAGACCATGCTGTGCCGGGTGCTGATGGAGCGCCTGCCGCCGCACGTCGCCACCATCTACCTCGCCACGGCCTCGCTCGCGAGCGACGAAATCCTGCACGCCATCGCCGACGACCTCGAGCTCAAGCTCTCGCCCGAGCGGCGCAGCGTGGCGCTGCGCGAGCTGCAGGAGCACCTGATCGGCCTCTACGCTGCCGGCCGGCGTGTGGTGATCCTGATCGACGAGGCGCACGTCATGCCCGAGGACACGCTCGAGCAGGTCCGCCTGCTTTCCAACCTCGAATCCAACCGGCACAAGCTGCTGCAGATCGTGCTGTTCGGCCAGCCCGAGCTCGACGCCACCCTCGCGAAAACCAGCCTGCGCCAGCTGCGCGACCGCATCACGCACTCCTTCCGCATGCGGCCGCTGGTGCCCGCCGAGGTCGGCCGCTACCTCTCGTTCCGCATGCGAGCCGCCGGCTATCGCGGCCCCGAGGTGTTCACGCCGCACGCGGTGCGGCGCATCGCGCGCGCCTCGGGCGGCCTCACGCGCCGCATCAACATCATTGCCGACAAATCGTTGCTGTCGGCCTATACCGAGAACACGCACGCCATCACCCACAAGCACGTGCGCGCGGCGGTGGCCGACTCCGAGTTTGCCGCGCCGCGCCGCTCCTCCCGCCCGCTCGCCTACATCGCCGCCGCCGCCGTGGCCGGCATCGCCGCCGGCGCCGGAATGCACTGGATGCTGGCGCCGCCGGAGGTCAAGGCGCCACCCGCGCCCGCCCCGGTGGCGCCGAGCGCCGCGGCGCAGCCCGCCGCGCCCGCCGTGCAGCCGGCCGCGCCGGAACCGGTCAAGGAGCTTGCCGCCGATCCGCCCAGGCCCGAGCCCGAGCCGCACCTCACCGCGGAGCAGCTGCGCCGCCTGTCCGCGTACTCCCCCGGCGGGCAGAAGCTGCTCGCCGGACGCCTTACGGCAAGCCTCGAGCGCCTCGAGCAGGCCGACGACGAGCGCTATGCGCTCGAGCTTTACGTGACCGAAAACAGCGACCCGTCCCGCATGGAGCGATTCCTCAGCCGCGCGCGCGATCTGGTGCCCCTGGAGCAGGTGATGATCATTCCGGTGGCCGCGAGCGGGCAGGTGCGGCTGTGGGTGCTGTACGGCGATTTCGCCAGCCGCGAGGAAGCGCTTGCCGCGGCGCGCCGCCTGCCCCCGCGCTACCAGGAGGCGTTCCGGGTCGCACCGCGCAGCTTCGGCGAGCTCCGGCGACAGTTGTAAACAAGCGAAAATCCCGGCGCGACAGTCGGTTACGTCGGTTTCCTCAGGTAAAGTTTGTGCTATCCTGCGCCACTGGGAGAGAGTGCCTCGGGATGAATAAGGGAAAGACGGCCCTAGCCGCCCTTGCGACGGCAGTACTCGCTGGTTGCGGCCAACAGCCGCTCAAGCCGGGTGATTCGCATCTGCGCGAGCAACCGAGCGAGACGGGAACGATCCCGCAGCCGGTGCAGATCACGCCGATGCTGCCGCAGCCCAAGCCCGCGGCGCGACCCGAGACCTACAGCGTGGTGGTGAGCAACGTGCGCGTGCAGGAGCTGCTGTTCGCGCTCGCGCGCGACGCGCGCCTCAACGTCGACATCCATCCGGACATCACCGGCACGGTGACGCTGAACGCCATCGACCAGACGCTGCCGCAGCTGCTGACGCGCATCTCGCGCCAGGTCGACTTGCGCTACGAAATCGACGGACAGAACCTGGTGGTGATGCGCGACACGCCGTTCCTGCGCGTGTACCGCATCGACTACGTCAACATGGCGCGCGATTCGCGCAGCATCGCCACGGTCTCCACCCAGGTCACCGGCGGCCTGGTGAGCCAGTCATCGAGCGGGCAGAACAACTCCACCGCCACCATCAACTCGGTGTCGGCCAACAAGTTCTGGGACACCCTGGTCGGCAACATCAAGGAGATCCTGCAGGAGACCGACAAGGTGATCCCGGCCGCGACGGCGCCGACGCCGTCGACCACCGCGCCGACGCAAGCCGGGCAGATCCCGCAAGCGGCGCCGGCCACGCCCGCCGCACTACAGGCGGCGCCCGTCGCCACCTTCCGCGAGGCCGCGTCGGTGATCGCCAATCCCGAGACCGGCATCCTCAACATCCGCGCCACCTCGCGCCAGCACGAGAAGGTGCAGGAGTTTCTCGACTCCGTGATGACCAACGCGCGCCGCCAGGTGCTGATCGAGGCCACGGTGGCGGAGGTGCAGCTCAACAACCAGTACCAGCGCGGCATCGACTGGCAGCGCCTGCGCTCGGGCGCCACCACGACCGGGGTGCCTGCGTTCGGCCAGGGCAGCAGCGGCCTCGAGTTCGGCCAGACCACGGCCGGCACTCCCGCCGGGATCAATACCAACGCCTTCGTGATGGGCGGCGCCATCGCCAGCCTGAACTTCAACTTCGCGCTCAAGTTCCTCGAGTCCTTCGGCGACGTGCGCGTGCTCTCCAGCCCGAAGATCAGCGTGCTCAACAACCAGACCGCGGTGCTGAAGGTGGTCGACAACCTGGTGTACTTCACGGTCCAGGCGCAGAGCACCGCGAACCAGACCAGCACGCTGACCACGTTCACCACCACGCTGCAGTCCGTGCCGGTCGGCTTCATCATGAGCCTGGTGCCGCAGATCAGCGATACCGACACCGTGGTGCTGAACCTGCGGCCCACCATCTCGCGCAAGATCGGCGACGTCGCCGACCCGAACCCCAGCCTCGCCACTGCCGGCGTCACCAGCCTGGTGCCGGTGATCCAGACGCGCGAGATGGAGTCGGTGCTGCGCGTGCAGAGCGGCCAGGTGGCGGTGCTCGGCGGGCTGATGCAGGACGCGGTGACCAACATCGAGGACACCATCCCGGGCGTGCGCGACATCCCCGGTGTCGGCGCGCTGCTCTCGCAGCGCAAGGACATCAACCAGAAGACCGAGCTGGTGATTTTCCTGCGCCCGGTGGTGATCAAGGACGCGAGCATCGACGGCGACTATGCCGGCTACCGCAACCAGCTCCCGGGAGCGGACTTCTTCAGCAAGCCCAATCCGAGCAGGCCGCGCCCGACCCCGTCGGCGGACTGAACATGAGCCTGCTGCTCGAGGCCCTCAAGAAGGCGGAAAGAGCCAAGGAGGAAGCGCAGCGTCGCGAGCGCGCGCAAGGAGAAAGCGCGCCGCCGGCCGAGCCCGTGCCGCCGCCGCCCAGCGTGACGCCGGCGCCGGAGCCGCTCATCACGCGCGATCAACTGCCCGACGTGCGCCAGCCGCTGTCGCTCGAAGAAGACGTGCAGCCGTCGGCCAAGCCGGCGCCGGCTGCGAAACCGGCAAGCGCCGCGCAACCCTCGCGCCGGGCCGAGCCGAAGCCCGATGCGCTGGCCGGCGACGCCCAGAGGAATTCGGCGCGCAAGGTGTTCGAGGCCAAGTTCAAGGAGCCCAACCCGCGCCTGCCGTTCTTCATCACGATGGGCGCGCTCGGCGTGTTCGCCGTCGGCACGGTGGTCTATTTCTGGCTCCAGCTGAGCCCGCCCCCGTCGCTGGTAAACGCCAATCCGCCGCGCCCGAGCAACGAGACGCCGATCGCCGCCGCGGACCTGAAGCCCGCGCCGACGGTGGTCGCGCCGGCGGCGCCCGCCAGCGCGATTCCAGGGCTGCCGGTCGCACCGGCGGCGCCGGCCAGGCCCACCGTCGTCCAGCCTGTGCCTCAGCCCCAGATGGTTCAGCCCGCTCCCGTGGCGCGGGCGCCGGAAACGCCGCGGCTGCAGGCGCCGGCACCGCGTCCAGCGCAGACCGAGATCACCGCCACGCGGCAGCCGTCGCAGGTGCATCCCAACATCGCCACCGGCTACGCGGCCTACCTTGCCGGCGACCTCGCCGTCGCGCGCACCGAATACGACAAGGCGCTGAAGGAGGAGCCGTCCAACCGCGACGCGCTGCTCGGCCTGGCCGCGCTCGACGTTCGCGCCGGGCGCTTCGAGAGCGCCGAGGCGACCTACCTGCGGCTGCTGCAGGCCGACCCGCGCGACGCGCATGCGGCCGCCGCGCTGATCGCGCTGCGCGCCGGGCGCGGCGGCACGATCAGCGCCGAGAGCCGCGTGAAAACGATGCTCGCCGACAGCCCGGGCTCGCACGTGCTCAACTTCACGCTCGGCAACGAGCTCGCGCAGCAGGGGCGCTGGGCCGAAGCGCAGCAGGAATACTTCAAGGCTTTCAGCGCCGAGCCCGACAACGCGGACTTCGCCTACAACCTGGCGATCAGCCTCGACCACCTGCGGCAGCCGAAGCTCGCGCTCGAGTACTACCAGCGCGCGATCGCGCTCGCCAAGGCGCGCGGGGCGCGCTTCGACATCGCCGCCGCGCAAAGCCGCGTCGCGCAGCTCAGCCGTTGAAAGACTCTGACAAAGTCTTCGGAATTAGTTGACATCAGCCCTTGAACCCGACCCTTATCATCGCCGGATGAACAACCCTGCACCGCCGCAGGCGAAGCGCCACCTCGGCCAGATCCTGATCGACCAGGGGATCCTCACCGAGGACCAGCTGCGCATCGCGCTGCTCGAGCAGACCAAGCAGCACGTGCCGGTCGGCAAGCTGCTGGTGCAGCTCGGCTTCGTCTCGGAAGCGACGC
>Ga0134121_10002986_pt1 | contig 14317 bp, 16 predicted proteins | sample KB301_FD_96463 | JGI IMG/M metagenome (GOLD analysis project Ga0134121, IMG submission 96463) | Terrestrial soil microbial communities without Nitrogen fertilizer from Kellogg Biological Station, Michigan, USA - KB3-0-1 | ecosystem: Environmental > Terrestrial > Soil > Unclassified ...
CAGGCGGTGGGAGGGAATGGCCTTGCCCGGCTCGTCGTGCTCGAAGTAGTCGCGGTAGGTGGCCGCCTCGGGGTCCGCTTCCTTGCCGGGGACGACGCGGACGCGCAGCACGCCTTCCGCAGCCAGCACCTTGCGCAGCTCGGCGCGGTGCTCGGCGTTCTCGGCCAGCCGCTCGGCCAGGATGTCGCGCGCGCCGGCGAGCGCGGCGGCCGCATCCTCGACCCCCTTCTCGGGATCGACGAACGGCCGCGCCAGCTCCTCGGGAAGCTCGCGGGTGAGGGCACCAGCGAGGAGGCCGTCGGCCAGCGGCTCCAGTCCCTTCTCGCGGGCGATCTGGGCGCGGGTGCGGCGCTTCGGCTTATAAGGAAGGTAGAGGTCTTCGAGCTCCTGTTTGGTGACGGCGGCGCGGATGGCCTCTTCGAGCTCCTCGGTGAGCTTCCCCTGCTCGCGGATGCTCTCCAGGATGGCGTCGCGGCGCTCCGCGAGCTCCAGGAAGTACTCGCGGCGCTTGGCCAGAGTCTCCAGCTGGAGGTCTTCGAGCCCGCCGGTCGCTTCCTTGCGGTAGCGGGCGACGAAGGGGACGGTGGCCCCCTCGGCAAACAGCGCGGCGGCGGCCTCGACCTGCTGCGGCCGGCAGCCCACCTCCGACGCGATGACGTCGACGAAACGCGGCTCCAGAACGGCGGTCTTGCTCATGGGGGGGTATCCTCTCATACAGGGAACCTTTCCCCGCGACCGGCGTTTGAAACGGTTGGAGAACGCAGATGAGCGAGCCCATCGCGCAGAGTGAGCCCGGGTCCGTGAGCGATGCCGATCTGATGGAGCGGGTCCGCGGCGGCGACCGCGAGGCCTTCGCGGGTGTGGTGGACATCTATAAGGACGCGGTGGTGAATTACCTGGCCCGCCTGACCGGCGACCGGGACCGCGCCGAGGACCTGGCCCAGGAGACGTTCCTGCGGCTCTGGCGCACCGCCGGGTCCTATGTCGAGCAGGGGTTCCTGCGCGCCTTCCTGTTCCGCATCGCGACCAACCTGGTGCGGTCGGAAGAGAGGCGGGAGAAGCGGTTCCGGCTGCTCCTCCCGTTCCTCGGACGGCGGGACCGCGATGAGCCGGCGGCTCCCTCGGGGCTGCTCCTCCAGGAGCTCCATCGCGAGGTCGCCGGAGCGCTGGCCCTGCTGCCGCTGCGCTACCGGGTGCCGCTGGTTCTCCACGAGATCGAGGGCTGGGCCTACAGCGACATCGCTCGCGAGCTGGGGTGCCGGGAGGGGACCGTGAAGTCGCGGATCCATCGCGGCCGCCAGCAGCTGCGGCAGAGTCTCCAGCCCTACTGGCAAGGAGGTACAGCATGGAAGACCACAGCGTAGGCCGGCTGCTGCGCGAGCTGCCGCGCGAGACCGCCCGGCCGGGCTTCACCCAGCGCGTCCTGCGGCGCCTGGACGAGCCCGCGGAGGCGAGGAGCGCGCTCCCTCGGTTTGCGGTGGCAACGCGGGCCGCGGTCGCTCTGGCCGTGGTCGCTCTGGTGGTCGCGGGCGGAGCGTTCCGGGTCGAGCAGTCCCGCGAGGCGGCGCGCACCGCCGAGGCGCGGCGGGTCCTCCAGGAGATCCGCGCCGAGCACGACCGGCTCGAACGCGAGCTGCGCACCCTGGCGGAGCCGCCCGTGGTCTATCTGGGCGGCGACGAGCGGGTGGATCTGGTCGTGGGTCTGGACAAGGTTCCTGCGGAGGACGGGCCGGTGCCCGCAACCTACCGCGTCGACACGTATTGAATGAAGGTTGAATGAAGGAGGTCCGAGATGAAGACGATCGTTTGCCGCGCCGCCGCCGTCGGGCTGATGGCCCTGCTGGCCTCCGGTGCCGCCTGGGCGTACCCGGGTGATGACAACGAGCCGGTTGAAAAGAAGGTCGAGAAGCACCGGATCGTGATCGTGGGTCCCGACGGCAAGGAGAAGGTCATCGAAGGGGAAGGGCCGCTGGTCCGCCGCGGCTACCTCGGTGTGGGCCTGACCGAGCTCACGCCCGCGCTGCGCACCCACTTCGGAGCCCCGGAGTCCGCGGGAGTCATGGTCTCCGAGGTAGCGGACGGCAGCCCGGCGGACAAGGCCGGCCTCCAGGTGGGGGACATCATCGCGCGGATCGACGGCAAGGACGTGAAGTCGAGCTGGGACATCCGTGCCCGGGTGCGCGAGCTCGACGAGAACCAGCAGGTGCCGCTGGAGGTCTGGCGCGACGGCAAGGCCCAGACGCTCTCTGCCACGATCGCTCTCCGCGAAAGGCCGGAGCTGGACATGGGCCCCCTCCTCCTGCGCCACGGCGAGGGAGGCGACGGCCCGATCATGCTGCAGCTGAACAGGGAGCTCGGCGAGCTGCCCGAGCGGATCGAGCTGCCGGCCCTCGGTACCCCCGGATCCGGCGACGAGGTCCGGTTCGAGCGCCGCCTGCGCTCGCCGCGCGAGCGCCAGCTGGAGCAGAAGCTTGAGGAGCTGGAAAAACGAATCGCCGAGCTTGAGAAGCAGCTCCAGAAGAAGGGCTATTAACCGCCGCACTCCGCGCAGGGGCAGATCTCGCGCAAGAAGTCATAGCGGTAGATGCCGGTGCCGTGGCCGTCCGACCAGCCGATCGAGATCGCGTAGTTGCCGACCGGCTTGATGGTGGTCGCGGTCACCGGCTGGGCCGGAGGCTGGTAGCGGATCTTTCCGCTGTGCCCCTGGCAGCCGGCGCAGGGGCACCAGCCACGCAGATAGTCGTAAGGGTATTCGGCGACGTGATGGTCGCTCCAGGTCAGGCGCAGCCGGCGCTCCTCGGGGAGCCGGCGCGCTTCGGTCAGGACCGGCGCAGGCATCGGGACCTCATCGTTCGATCGTACCATCCGTGATATAAGACATTGCTATGCGTCGAATGCTGTTGGCTCTGCTTCTGCTCCCCCTGATCCCGGCCGCGGCTGCCGCCCAGGTGACGCGGTTCGAAATCACACCGTTCGCCGGCTACCGCCTGGACGGCCAGGTGGACAATTCGGCCGACATCGGCTTCGATTTCCGCTCCGACGTCCAGATCGACGAGGCCCCCACCTTCGGGTTGATGCTCGACATCCCGCTCAATCCCAACTGGCAGCTCGAGCTGATGGGGAGCCGGGAGAGCACGTCGTTCAGCGTCGACGCGGGGCTGCTCACCCCGTCGCAAGACCTCGGCGACGCCGACCTCGACCTCTATCAGGCCGGGTTCCTGTTCCAGTGGGGCGAAGGCCAGGTGAGCCCGTTCGTGGTAGGCACGCTGGGCCTGGCCCGGATCGATCCGGACTTCCCCGAGCTGGATGCGGAGAACTACCTCTCCGGCACGGTCGGAGGTGGCGTCAAGATCTTCTTCGCGGACAACGTCGGCATCCGTCTGGAGGGCCGGGGTACATGGATCGACCTGCAGACCGACTTCCACGACCGGTACGACCGCTACGACTCCGACGCCGTCACCTGGTTGCCCGAGGGGTCGGCGGGAATCATCTTCTCCTGGTAGAGCCCGCCACGACCCCGGGCAGGGTGTCGACGAAGTGGACGCCGAAGGCCTTCGACGGCGTCCATGCCCCTGCCGGGACCTCGCCGGCCGCGGCCCGGCGGGCGCACTCGACGGACGAAACGGCAGTGAGCTGATAGCCCTCCGGCGTCTCCAAGGTGGCGGTCACCCGTTCGCCGGCCGCGTTCCTGGCCTCTCCCCAAAGATACATCCGGGCGGTCTGGCGGATCTCCTCAGACGGCCCGGTCACCTTGCGCTCCACCCGGCGCAGAAGGAAGCGCTTGAGCGGCTTCCAGCCGGCGAGGGGCAGGAACGGGGCGAAGCGGCGCAGACGGCGGATCTGTGCGGGGGACATCGCGGTGTAGACGCGGATGTTGGGGATCCCGGTCGAATGCCAGGCCGTGGAGACGTCTCCCCAGGGGATCGTCATCGCCTGGCGCTTCCCCAGGCGGCCACCGAAGTCGATCTCGCGGGCATCCCAGGCGATCGGCACGGGGACGATCTTGCCGTCGCGGCGGATGGCGCCGGCGTGCGGCAGGCTCTCGATCATCGTCTTCTGCGTGCCGCGGCTGATCGTGGCGCCGTCCGAGGCGAAGGCGAGGACCAGCTCAGTCGCATCCGGCAGCGCCGCGGCGAGGCGGGCGGCCAGGCAATCGGTGGGCACCACGTCGAAGCCGACCCCCGGCAGGAGCGCCACGCCCGCCTCCCGGGCCTGCTCCCCGCGCGACAGCACCTTCTCAAAGACCGCGATCTCGCCGGTGATGTCCAGGTAGTGGGCGCGGCCCGCCAGACAGGCCGCCACCATGGCGCGGCTGGTGTGTACGAACGGTCCGGCGCAGTGGAGCACCGCGGCCATGCCCGCGATTCCCCGGGCCAGCGCGCCGGGGTCGTCCAGCGGAAAGGCCCGGTGCTCCAGGCCGAGTTCGCGGGCCAGGGCGCCGACCGATTCGGCGTTCCGTCCGGCGAGGACCGGCCGCAGCCCGCGCGCCGCCGCCTCCCGTGCCGCCAGCTCGCCGGTATACCCGTTCGCTCCATAAACCATCCAGGATCCGCTCATGGGGTTAGGGGCTACGGGATCTTCTTCACCACCGGCGGCAGCTTCCCGGCGGGCTGGTCGAAATAGACCTGCACATCCGCCTTGCGGCGCAGGTCTTCGGTCCACTTACCGATCGCCTCGTTCAGGCGCTGCTCGCGGAGCACGGCCCGGATCTGGTCCCGCACGTCCTCGACCGGCGGCACCTGCTGCCCCTGCTTCTGCATCTGGGGGGTGAGGACGGTCCGGTAATAGTTGTTGATGTCGTCGAGGCTCACGAAGACCCGCGGGCCGAGCTGCTCGTCCACGTAGGCGAGGACCATCAGCTGGCGCGCCACCACCTGGCGCAGGTCCTTGAGGGTCATCCCCTGATCTTTGAGAGCCTTCTGGAACGCGGCGTCGTCCTTGAAGCGGGCGCGGATCTCGGCGACGTGTGCATCCACGTCCTCCACCGGCACCTGCTCGAAGCCGAAGCGGTCCATCTCGTGGAAGCGCAGCCGCTCCTCGATGAGCTGGTCGAGCACCCGGCGCCGGAAGACCGTCGGGTCTTCCCCCGGCTTGGGCTGCGCCAGGCCGAGAGCGACCACCCGGTCGAGGTCGGACTGGAGGATCGGATCCTCATCCACCACGGCGAGGACGCGGTCGCGCAGCTGCGGCTCCTGGGCAGGAGCGGGACCCACGGGCCGCGGAACGGTGCCCGGCTTCGGCGGGTTGGGCGGCCGCGGGGCAGCCGGCTTCTGCTGTGCCGGCGCGGCAGCCGCGGAGAGCAGGACGAGCAGGGGAGCGAGGAGCAGGAGCGTGCGCAATCGGAACATCGGGGCCATGCTAGCATCCCCTCCTGAGAGAAACCATGTCCGAACCCACCGCCGGCTCGCCGCGTCTGACCGTCGGCCTCGCCCAGATCGACAGCCGCCTGGGCGACCTCGAAGCCAATCTGGAACGCCATCTCGCCTGGGTCGAGCGGGCCAGGGGCCAGGGGATCGACCTCCTGATCTTCCCCGAGCTGTCGCTCACCGGCTACCGTCTCCTCCACCTCACCTCGCGCGTGGCGCTGACCCCGGGATCGCCGGTCCTCGAGCGGCTCGCCGAGGCGGCTCGCCCGATGGCGGTGGTCGCCGGCTTCGTCGAGGAGAGCGACCGCGGGGTCCTCTACAACAGCGCCGTCCTGCTCTCCGGCGGTTTTTTCGACGGTGGGGCGCGCCACATCCACCGCAAGCTCTACCTGCCGACCTACGGCATCTTCCAGGAGGAGCGCTTCTTCCGCGCCGGCCAGCGCCTCGATCTGGCGACCCTCCCCTGGGGGAGGACCGGCGTGCTGATCTGCGAGGACCTCTGGCACCCCGAGCTGGCGCGCCGACTGGCCGTGGCCGGGGCGCGGCTCCTGATCGTCCCCTCGGCCGGCCCGGGCCGCATCGGCGGAGGCGACGTCCCCGCTTCCCACGAGAGCTGGGAGATGCTCTGCCGCACCACCGCCCTCCTCGACAGCTGCTGGGTCCTCTACTGCAACCGGGTCGGCTGGGAGGAGGGCTCGTTCTATCCCGGCGGCAGCCTGGTGATCCGGCCGGGCGGCGAGGTCGAGGCGCGCGCGCCGTTCCTGGACGAGCATCTGCTGGTCGCCGAGATCGACCTGCGCGACGCGGACCGGGTGCGCTGGCGCCTGCCGCTCCTCGCCGACGAGCGGACCGATATCGAAGGGCCGCAGCTTTGAGCCGGAGTGTCCTCGACCGCCTGAGCCTCAACGCGCCGCTGGCTGTCGCCGTGCTGACCCGCTTCATCCGCGACGCCGTGGAGACCTCCGGCACCTCGGGAGTCGTCGTGGGCCTCTCGGGAGGGATCGACTCGTCGCTCGCCGCGGCCCTGGCGGTGCAAGCCCTCGGCGCCGAGCGGGTCCACGGCTTCCTCCTCCCCTACCGAACCTCCAGCCCCGAGTCGGTCTCCGATGCCCGCCTGATCGCCGGGCACCTGGGGTTGCCGCACCGGCAGATCGACATCTCCCCGATGGTCGACGCCTACTTCGCGATCGAGCCGGAGGCCGACTCCGGCCGCCGCGGGAACAAGATGGCGCGGGAGCGCATGACCATCCTCTTCGACCAGGCCAAGAAGCTGGGAGCCCTGGTCCTTGGGACCTCCAACAAGACCGAGATCCTGCTCGGCTACTCCACGGTCTTCGGAGACAACGCCAGCTCGCTCAATCCGCTGGGAGACCTCTACAAGCACCAGGTGTGGCAGCTCGCGCGCCACCTCGGCCTCCCCGAGCAGGTGGTGGCCAAGCGACCCTCGGCGGATCTCTGGCCGGGCCAGACTGACGAGGGCGACATGGGCTTCGACTACAGGACAGCGGACGAGGTCCTCTGGTTCCTCTTCGACGAGGGGCTCGCCCCGGACGAGGTGGTCGAGAGGGGCTACGACGAGGAGGTGGTGCGGCGGATCGTCTCCTTCGAGCGGCAGTTCCGTTTCAAACGGCGGCTGATGCTCATCGCGCGCCTGTCGGGAAGCGCGGTCAACCTGGATCAGGAGATCCCGCGCGACTGATGGCCGGCAAGCTCCTGGTGGTGGCCACGCCGATCGGCAATCTCGACGACCTGTCGGCCCGGGCGCGGTCCGCCTTCGCGTCAGCCGACCTCATTGCCTGCGAGGACACCCGCCACACCGGCCGGCTGCTCGCCCATCTGGGGATCAGGAAGCCGCTGGTCTCGCTCCACGAGCACAACGAGAGGCAGCGGCTGCCGCGCCTCCTGGCGGACCTGGAAGAGGGGAAGGTGATCGCGGTGGCGAGCGACGCCGGAACGCCTCTCCTCTCGGACCCCGGATTCCTGCTGGTGCGCGAGGCGGCGGCGCGGGGGATCCGTATCGAGCCGATCCCGGGACCGTCGGCGCTCCTGGCGGCCCTGGTCGCCTCCGGCCTGCCGCCCTACCCCTTCACCTTCGCGGGCTTTCCACCGCCCAAGTCGGGCAAAAGGCGCTCCTTCTATAAGGAATGGGCCGGCCTCGGCCACACCCTCGTCTTCTTCGAGTCTCCCCACCGCCTGCTCGCCAGCCTGGAGGACGCCCTCGCCGAGCTCGGAGACCGCCCGGCCGCCGTGGCCCGCGAGCTGACCAAGCTCCACGAGGAGATCCTGCGCGGCCCGCTCTCTCAGGTGCTGGAGACGCTGCGCGGGCGGGTGTCGCTCAAGGGGGAGTTCGTGGTGGTCGTTGACACCCGCGGCGTTCCCTCTTAGCATGATTTCATCATGGCGGCCAAAGCATATACGGCCCGCGTTCCGGAGCTCGACGAATTCCAGGGGCCGGCGTATCCGCCTCAGGGTCAATGGACATACGAGGACTACCTGCGCCTTCCAGACGATGGCCGGCGCTACGAGATCCTCCGGGGTGTGCTCTACGTGTCAGCGGCTCCCAATCCGCTTCATCAATTCGCTCTGCGGAACCTCGTCCGCAGGCTGGTCCTCTTCCTGGATGAGAATCCTCTGGGCGAGTTCTATCTTCCTCCGACCGACGTGATCCTCCCTCATGGCCTCACGGCGCCCGTGCAGCCGGATCTCTTCTTTTCCTTGGGCGGAGAGTGGAAGGGGACGATCACCAGCCGTACCATGGAAGGGGTCCCGGATCTCGTCGTGGAAGTCCTCTCCCCTTCGACACGTCACGTCGATCGCGGGCCGAAGCACGACGTCTACGCTGCGGCGGGCGTCCGTGAGTACTGGCTCGGCGATCCCCTGGCGCGGACGGTCGAGGTGCTCGTCCTGCGGGACGGAGCCTACGTTCTCTTCGGGAAATTCGGCCAGGGCGAGCGCCTTCGCTCCGAGGTGCTCCCGGGCTTCGAGCCGCCGCTGGATCAGATCTTCAAGGATTGACCGAGCGCGCGCGCTTCCCGAGCATCATGACGGTGACCCCGATCACCGTCGTTGCGATCAGGTGGGCAATCACTGCGACGAGCAGCGACGGACCGCCCGCGGCCGGGTTCCGGAGCACCACCCAGAGCCACAGGCCGGCGAGGAGGAGCAGCCCGCCGAGGAGCACGGCGAGATGCGGGCCTCGCTCGCGGGTCACCACGGTATAGAGGCCATAGGGGAAGAGGATCACCATGTAGAGGAGGAGCCGGGTGGAGGTCATCCCGGGCAGCCGTTCCCAGACCGCGGCGATGGTCAACCCCGCCGCCACCGCGATCGCCGCCCGGATGAGCCAGATGCGCATGAGCCCGGGATGCTACATGATTCCCCCATGAAGCTCCGCTCCGCTGCCGTCTTTCTCCTGCTGGCGCTGGCATGCGCCTCCAGCACCCGGTCACCCCGGGCCGCTCTCGAAGTGGTCGCCGAGTCCGATCGCCTGTGGACCGGCGTCGCCGTCGCGCGGGACGGCCGGATCTTCGTCACCTATCCCCGCTGGTTCGAAGATCCGCCCTTTTCGGTGGGTATCCTCGACAAGGACGGCCAGGCCAGGCCCTACCCCGACGCCGAGTGGAACCGCTGGGAGCCGTCGCTGCCGCCGGACCAGCACTTCATCTGCGTCCAGAGCGTCTTCGTCGACGCCGACGGCTTCCTCTGGATCCTCGATCCCGCCAATCCGGGATTCCAGGGGGTCGTGGCAGGCGGTCCCAAGCTGGTCCAGGTCGACCCGAAGACCAACAAGGTCGTCCGCACCCTGCGCTTCGATGAGACGGCGGCCCCGGCGAACAGCTATCTGAATGACGTGCGGATCGACACCCGGACGCGCACCGCCTATCTCACGGATTCGGCCCTGGGTGCTCTCGTGGTGGTGGATCTGGCGACCGGGGCGAGCCGGCGGCTGCTGGCCGATCATCCGTCCACCCACTCGGAGGGGGTCGTGCTCACCATCGGCGGCAAGGAGTGGCGGACCGCGCAGGGTGGAGTCCCCCAGGTGCACTCGGACGGCCTCGCGCTCGATCCCTCCGGAGACTACCTCTATTACCAGGCGCTCTCCGCACGGACCCTCTACCGGGTGCCCACCACCGCCCTCCGCGATGGACGGCTCTCGGAGGCTGAGCTGGGAGCCCGGGTGAAAAAGGTCGGGGAGACCGGCGCGGCCGACGGCATCCTCTTCGGCCCCGACGGCAAGCTGTATCTCTCCGCCGTCGAGGAGGATGCGGTCAAGCGCTTCGATCCCGCGACGCGGCAGGTCGAGACCGTGGTCCGCGATCCGCGCCTCGTCTGGCCGGACAGCTTCGCGGTCGGCCCCGACGGCAGCCTCTACCTGACGATCTGCCAGCTCCACCGGATGCCGGAGCCGGGCGGGCCGTGGAGGGTCTTCCGGATAGCGCTGCGCTGAGAGGGAGGATCAAAAAGCGGGGGCCGGCGGGAGGCCGCCGGTGCAGCCCCCTCCTGGCGCCGCTGCCGGCCCCGTCACTTGTATTAGACGGACGCCGCAGCGTTTTTGGTTAGTCGGGAGAACGAAGTCAGCTCAATTTCTCGTTTGCGGAGGAGGTCCGGGACCCGCGGGTCGCAGAGCGCGGTCGTCTCGGCGTTCCAGGCATACCCCCAGTCGTACTCCCCGGCGATCTCCGCTTCCCCGACTCCGGGATGGCAGACCAGCTCGGTGATCTCCCCGGCCTGATCCAGCGAACGGCCGAGGGACTCGACGGTCAGGTGGCCGGCAATGAGCACTCCGATCGTCCGTCCGGCCGACCGCGGTCCCTGCGGTCCCAGGCGGCGGCGGGCTCGGCGGCCGAAGGCGTTGAGCAGGGTGATCTGGAGGGCGCGGGGGGAACGGGCTGTGACGGGCTCGGACGGGATGCGCACCCACGAGATCCGATGCTCTTCCGCCAGACGCAGGACGCGCTCGAAGAGACCCGGCAGCACGTGCAGGTGCTGGTGCGCATTCAGATGGACCAGGGGAAGACCGGTGGCGAGCAGGCGCTCGATCTGCCGCCGCAGCTCCGCCTCCGCCTCGTCCGGATCGATCCTCCCGAGAAGCCAGCGCCGCGCGAAGACCGGCCAGGCCGGGAGCAGCCGTCCGTCGCGGCCGAGCAGCGAGCGCACCTGATCCGGCGGCGACAGTGGACGCTCTCCCACCAGCGTCAGATGGATTCCGACGTCGAGCCCCGGCCGCTCGCGCAGGCGCGCCACGGCGGCGTCGAAGGCACGGCCGTTCGCAGAGACACTGGCTGCGGTGACGATCCCGGCATCGTGAGCGGCCAGGACTCCCGCGGTCATGCCGGGGTGGAGGCCCACGTCGTCCGCGGTGACGACGAGCCGCTTCAAGCCGGGCTGCGGTGGCCGGCGGCGGCCTGGGGCGCGTGCGTGGGATCGACCGCCACGGCGGGTATCTCGCGCCGCCGCGGGTGGCGCATCTCCGGATAGAGCCGGATCAGCTCGCGGAGGATCTTGAAGATCACCCTGGGCGACGACAGGGTCGAGAGGCCGCGGGTGCGGGCGAAGTAGTCGAGCCCCAGTTGCTGGATCACGAAGCCCAGGTTCTTCGCCTTGACGATCAGCTCCGCGTCGATCAGCGACCCCTCGGAGCGCAGCTCCACCGCCTGCAGCACCTCGCGCCGCATCAGCTTGAAGGAGAAGTTGATGTCGCGGTGCGGCCAGCCGAAGAGCAGCCCGATCAGCGTGTTGTAGAGATAGGAATAGACCGTGCGGCGGAACCCCTCGGTCGTGCGGTCGAGCCGGTAGCCGGCGATCATGTCGGCCCGCGTCACGCGCAGGGCCTGGATCGCCCGGCCGATGACGTGGGGGTCGAACGGCAGGTCGGCGTCCATGTAGACAGCCAGGCTTTTGGCGACCGCCGCATAGCCTGTCCGCAGAGTGGCGCCGAGCTTCCGGTTCGCCGGATGCCGCAACAGGCGGATGCGCGGCTCGGAAGAGGCCAGCCGCTCGACGATCGCGGCCGACTGGTCGGTCGAGGCATCGTCGACGATGATGATCTCCCAGTCGTCGCTGCAATCCTCCAGCGCCTCCGCCGCACAGGCGATGGCGTGCTCGATGTTCTCCTCCTCGTTGAACATCGGAATGACGAGCGACACGGACGGGCGCGCTTCGATGCTGGACATGACCATCCTCAACTGCCGAGCAGCTCCACGGCATGGAGCTGAACGGCCAACCGGCGGGGGTCTCCTCCGATCCCCGCCACGACCGGCACGAACGTCGTCGCCGATCGAATCGAGATCTCCACCGTCTCGGCATCAGGGAGCGGCAGGACGATCCGCCGCTCGACCCCGCGTGGCACCTCGACGGTGGCGATGGGGCTCCCCGCCACCGAGATCGCCAGCTCGACCGACGCCTCACCGACCTCCTCGGGCAGGCCCAGGGTGAGAGCCACGGACCGTGCCTGCAGCGACCGGGGGAAGACGCGGATCACAGCATCTTCTCCCAGCCACCGGAAGCCCGCTCCCCCCGGGAGCGGCTCATAGGCGTAGAGCCCGCGTACGGCCTCGTAGCGTTGCTCCGCCGGGACCGGGCTGAGCGAAGTCGTCCGGTAAAGATCTCTCGTGAGCTTGCCATAAGTATCGCTCGGAGGCCAGAGGAAAGTTTGCGCACCGGGAAGGACGGTCTCCCCGAAGATGAACAACGGCTTCTCGGTCCGGCCGGCGAAGCGCTGCATTCCTTCTTCATAGGGGAAACGGGTGAAGCGCGGGAGCAGGAACGCGGCGTGGGCGGCGTAGTCCTTTTCCACCAGGAGGACCGTGCTGTGCGGCAGGTGCGTCCGCACCCAGTCCGCGGCTTGAACCGGGGTCGACGGAGAGGTCGAGCGGGGGCCGAGGAGCGGCCAGGAGTAGACCGCGAACCCGGCGGCCAGAGCTGCCACGGCGCCCCAGGCGGCGGCCGGCACGCGCGCCCGCCGCATCACGAGGTCGATCCCCACCGCAGCGGCAAAGGAGGTCCCGAGGAGGGACGGGATGGCGTAACGGACGGCATCCCGGGGGTTCAGGATCGCCAGGCAGACGGCGAGCTCGACCGCGGTCAGTACGAGGAGAGGCAGGAGCGGCTTCCAGCGCGGCCGGGTCCGGGCGAGGGACACGGCGCCGGCGAGGGCCAGCCCCAGCACCGGCGCCGCGGTCCACTTCTGGCCCCAGGGATGGGCGAGGAAGCGCGCGGCGATGGCGGACGCCGGCTGGCCGGCGCGCGGCACCGTGGTATCCCAGGTGGCCACGGCCCCGGCCTGCTTGGTCAGGAAGCGCACGAGCCCGGCCGGCCCGCCCACCGCCGCCAGCAAGGGGACGAACCAGAGGAGGCAGACGACCGTGAAGGCGGCGAGCATCGCCCCTCGCCGGCGCCAGCTCCCGGCCAGCCAGAGCGCCGCGGCGAGCGCCGGCAGCACCGAGACCGCGAGCTGCGGCCGGCAGCCGACCGCACCGGCGGCGAAGGCGCCCGTGGCGAGGGCCGCCGCCAGCGAGGACGTCCCCACCAGGCGCGCCGCCGCCGCCAGGAAGAGGGCGAGGAAAAGGGCGGCCGGACCGTCCGACAGGGCGAGCGGGGAGTAGACGAGCATCGCCGGCGAGAGCTGGAAGAGGAGAGCGCCCCCCACGGCCACCCGTTCCGCTGCGGGTGAGCCCGGATCACCGCTGAGCCGCCGGAACGCCGACACGAGCGCCGCATACCCCACCAGGGAGGCCGCCACGCCCAGGGTCACCAGCCCCCAATACGGGTCGCGGACGAGGAAGGCGAACACCTTGCCCAAGCCGATGAACAGGGGATAACCGGGCGGATGCGGGTGGTGGTGGAGGGGGTCGAACGCGATGACGCCCTGGAGGAAGAGGATCTCGTCCCACTCCCAGAGGCTCTTGGGAAGGGTCAGGAGGCGGGCCGCGGCCACCGCCACAAAACCGGCGAGAGCAGGCACAGACCAGCCGCGAGCGGCGAAACGCGAAACGTTCGGGTCCATGATGGAGCGTCGGCATTATATCCTGCCGGCCGATCATGGCTAGTCCGAGGAGCGGACGATCCGTTCCGCGGAACGGGGGGTCCATCCGAGGAGCGGGCGGCCCGTACCTCAGAACAGACGGCTTGGACCGCGGAACAGGTGGCTCATACCTCGGAACGGGTCATCTGTACCTCGGAACGGATGGCCCGCTCCGCGGAATGGTGGCTCGCTCCATGGAACAGGTGACTCGTACCTCGGAACAGGTGGCTTGTACCTCGGAACGGATGGCTCGTTCCTCAGCCGCCCGAGGCCAGAGCGTGGGCGAATGCGATTCACATAAAGCTGCAACTGCCGTGCCGGCTCAGCGGGTCACCGCCACGACATCCGCGCTCCCAGGCGGAAGGTCCTCGGCGCCAGGATCCGCGTGGGTTGACCCGCCCGGCCCACGCCGAGGTCGAGCTCGCGGTCGGCCACGGTTCCCGCATCCAGGAGGTTGAAGACGTCAAGGGTGAGGGTGAGGCCGAAGTCGCGATGCTGGTGGATCTCCTTCGCGAGGAGGAAGTCGGCGGTCACCAGGTCGGAGGTCCGGGAAGCCGGGCCTGCCACCGGGACGCGCACCAGTCCGGCCCTCTCCCGCAGCACCTGCCGGTACCACTGGAAGGGCACACCCTCACGGCCGTCCACCGCCAGCGAGACGTCGACGTCCCACCGGAGGATCTGCACCATCCCCATGGCATGGAAGGACCAGCGGCTCCCCAGGAAGCTCATGGGCTCGTGGGGCAGGACGGTACTCCCGACCGGCAGGAGCAGACGCTGGCCTTCCCGGTCGCCGTCGCCCCAGGCGGGGGTCGGATCGTCGAAGCGGGCGGATTCGGGTCCGACCTGCCAGGTCCAGTCGTGCCATGCCACATGGCCCCGGCTCATCCACCGGTTGGCCAGGCGCTTGTTCCAGGAAGCGACGAGGTCG
>Ga0134121_10002987_pt1 | contig 14315 bp, 16 predicted proteins | sample KB301_FD_96463 | JGI IMG/M metagenome (GOLD analysis project Ga0134121, IMG submission 96463) | Terrestrial soil microbial communities without Nitrogen fertilizer from Kellogg Biological Station, Michigan, USA - KB3-0-1 | ecosystem: Environmental > Terrestrial > Soil > Unclassified ...
CCGGGTCACCCCTCTACCGAATACGAATCTGCTCCCGAGTCGCCGCCCGAAGGAAATGTGCCTCAAACGCCCGCCGCTACGAGCTTCCCAAAGCACCTCTACTTAGGATTGCGGAACCGCTGCTCCCCAGCCGGGCCTCGGCTCGACGGCGTCCTCCCGGACATCCTCGGAGCCCCTCGAGATCTTCCCCAACGCCCCTGCGGGCAGCTATCTCGGCCGCTGCCGCTCGAAGAAGGCCCAGATCGCTACGGGTCCGTTCGGCTCCTTGGGCGTCGGACCCAAAAGCCGCGGATAGCGCATGTACGGCTGAGGCAGGCCATGCCCGCCACCGTGAAGGGCAAGGAGCTCCACCTCGACGTTGGAGCCGTTGCGCCAGAGCACCTGCTCGACGTGATCTTCGCCGGCCCCTGGGGTATCGTGCGTTTCAGGCGGACCGGCGATGCGATTGAGGTCCACAAAGTATTGCCCCGACTCTCGCGACGACCGGACCTTGCCGCGCTTCAAAAGCCGAAGAACCTGACCTCTCCACCCTCGAACGGATTGATGGGGTCCTTCGTACCGTTCATGATTATGACTGACGAAGTGCCTTGCCCCGCGGTCGTGCATTTGAAGTTCTCGGGCACCGGCACGTTCGCGCCTGCCGCGGCGACGGCGCGAAAGCGGGAAGGAGCTTCGAGCGCCAGTCGAAACGCCATATGACCGCCACGGGAAACGCCGGTCGCAAACACGCGCTCCCGATCGACGCCGATTTCGGTGACGAGCTTGTCGGCGATTCCCGTCAAAAATCCCACATCGTCGGGATCTCCACTTTCGAACGTGCTCCGGTCATCGGCGGGACGGAGCTTCGAACCGCGATGGCCGTGCTACTTGCCGAAGAGCTCGCGCATCGCCTTGGTCGGGCGCCGCGGCTTGGTGACACGTTCGAGCATCGCCTGTCCGCTGTCGCGCGACACGACCAACCGCTGTCCGTTGCATGCCGTTGTCAGGCCGCGATCGATCATTCCCGTTCAACCGCGGCCTTAATATCGTTCAGGTCTTGCAGGATGGCCTTTTTCGCCACGCCCTTGAACAGAAACACCATTGGGAGCGACATTAATTTTGCAACGATACTTTGAGGCTGGGAATCATGAGAGCTAGTCAACGTACTGCCGCCACTGCTCTCTGAGATACTCATGGTGGATAAGAATACAAATCCATCGCTTTCTGCTCTGGTTTTGTAGAACTCGTTCTCGGCAGCATCGGTGATCCACTTTTCCGCGGTAGCTGGCTTGCCGAATAGCATTCGGGTCTCTCGCCACCTTAGTCCTACGAGCCCGTTTGCCGGTTTTTCGAGAACCTCAATGTTTTCGATTCCGCTGATGGTTTCAGAGGCGTTCTCGATGTTGGCGATTGCGGCCCAGATCGCCGCCTTGGATCCGTTAATGGTCACCTGTGCTTCAACGATCATGGTGTTCCTCCCAGGCTCCTTTTTCTGTACCCGAACCACGACAGACGGACGGTCAGGTGCTCTTCATCGACTTCCAATGGCTGAGCCGCTCGGCGATGAGCTCGACGCGTTTCTGATCATCCCCGCTGTCCAGGATGCTCAGGTCCGTTGGCTCGGCGCGCAAGTAGGTGCCGGCAGTGCGCGTGTTTATTTTCTGGGTATCCGCACGTGTCGTGAAGTACCCCGATGCACGGTCGGCGGACTCCATCCGGATCTCTCCCGTCCCCTCCAGTTGCGGCGCGTCCTGATTCAGGGGCCGTTCGCCCTTCCAATAGTAGAAGATGCCCGAAGCGTCCTCTCTCTCTTTCACCGCTTCGCTCCAGTATCTGGCCGACAGGGTACCATCCTCCTGCCATGAACGGCCGGTCACCTCGAGCGCGCCGGTGCGATCTCGCGAAATCTTCAGAAGACTCACGGCCGAGGGTTCCTTCGCGGTGCGCTGCGTTAGGGAAAACTGCCACCATAGGCCTTCGATGCGGGTGACGCGGCCCTCGTTCTCGATCGCGTCGCGAAGCTTCTGGCAGACGACTTTCATCACCGCCGCACCGGTCGATCCGTCGTAGCGCACACACGTGAGCCCCAGCAGATCGGTTGGAAGCTTCGCGCCGCTGGCGTGCAGAATGAAGGTTCGGCGCATTCCGAGGACACCGCCGAAAAGACCCGCCTCGAAGACGACATTATCTCGCGGGGATGCCTGACCGGGCGTGGGCGCAGGCGCTTCGGCCGGGGTGTTCGTCGTCCAGTCGTCCTGAGCGAACACGAAGGCCGCGAAATCGACTTCGCGCGTCAGGTCGAGGAGGCGTTCCAGCGTGGTGGTCCCGGGATTGAAGGATGTCGTCCAGGGTTCGACGTGCGCGATGTCTTCAAGGCCGCGGGTCAGTGCCTGCAGCAGCTTCGCCTGCTTTCCTGACGATCCCAGGAAGATGCGAGGCTTTTCCATCAATTCCTCCCGATACCCGTCGTAAAATGATCGTCTCAGCGTCCGGCTTGGTTGCGCCGGTCCCGTCGTTTGTCCTGCCGCCAAAATTTTAGCAGATTTTATACCCGGTCGGCACGGAAGGTCTGACCTGCAGTTTTCTCCAGACCAGAGCATGTCTGAAGAATCGCGGCCATGCCGCACCGCAGTGTAGAATCGCTCCCGTTTCTACAGATCGGAGGGTGGCCATGGAGCACGGCAAGGCACGGATCGACACCAAGCTGGTGCATGCAGGGGAGCCTGAACCGCGGATCGCGGGCGCGGTGGCGATGCCGGTATTTCAGTCGACTCTCTATGAGCTCAGGGAGAAACCCGGGGCTCCTCTCGACTATCACGACATCCCATACATCCGGCTCAACAATACGCCGAACCACGCCACCCTTCACGCCAAGCTCGCGGCCCTGGAGAACGCGGAGGCCGCCCTGGTCACGGCGAGCGGCATGGCGGCGATCTCGACCAGCCTGCTGACGGTGCTCGCGACCGGGGATCACCTGCTTGTCCAGGACAGCCTCTACGGTGGCACCCACGATTTCGTCACCCAGGATCTGCCAGCTTTTGGGATCACCTACGACTTCATCGACGCCGACGCCCCGGCCTCCTGGGAGGGCCTGCTGCGCGAGAGGACTCGCGCCATCTACGTCGAGGCGATGACCAATCCTCTCCTCCATGTGGCCGACCTCGCAGCCGTGCCGCGCTTTGCCCGCGCGCACAATCTGGTCTCGTTGATCGACAATACGTTCGCCTCGCCGGTCAACTTCCGCCCGCCGGAGCACGGGTTCGACTTGTCGCTCCACAGCGCCACCAAATACTTGAACGGTCACTCCGACATCGTGGCGGGCGCGGTGATCGGGCGCGGCGACCTCGTCGAGGCGGTCCGCCACAAGCTCAACCACCTGGGTGGATCGCTGGACCCGCACGCCTGCTTCCTGCTCCATCGCGGCCTCAAGACCCTAGGCCTGCGGGTGCGCCAGCAGAACGCGAGCGCGCTGCGGATCGCACGCTGTCTCGAATCGGCCCCCGGTGTCGAGCGGGTCAACTACCCCGGGCTCGAGAGCCATCCCCGCCACACCCGGGCTCGCGGGCTGTTCGAGGGATTCGGAGGCGTGCTGAGCTTCACGCTCGCCGGCGGCAGCGAAGCCGCGGCCCGCTTCATCGAGCGGACGACGCTGCCGGTCCGTACGGTCAGCCTGGGAGGGGTGGAGACCTTGATCACCCGACCGGCCCTCACCTCCCACGCTGGCATGGCGGCAGCGGACCGCCAGCGTCTGGGGATCGTCGACGGTCTGATCCGCCTCGCCGTTGGCATCGAGGACGGTGACGACCTGCTGGAGGACATCGCGCGGGCACTGCAGGGCTGAAGCCGGTTATAGTCGAGGCATTCCTGCTTGGTCCCGCGCTTGCCCACGCTTTTCCAGCCCGCCGGGATCTGCTGGCCTGTCGTGACGAAGAGGTCAGCAGGACCGAGTGTCGTAGGTCTAGTGAAGTTGGTTCCCTGACTTCTCGATGACATGTAAGGAATCGCTAATAACCCTCACCGAACCCAGCACCGCCTTATAGGCTTCGAGCTCGCTCTCTGTTGCGGCTAATCTCGCCTTCGACATCGCAACGGAAAGGGTTACCTTGTACTTCGGACCAGGATTCAAGTAGGCGACATACTCGTAGAACGTACCAGGCTGAAAGAACAGTTCGGAGAAAGTTCTGTACTGCGGATGCCGAATCCGAAGCTCGCCGAACTGAACTTTCTGGTATTCCTGTCTGTATGCGCTTCTATCGGCTTCGAGATCGGCCGCGGTGTTCTCATCTACCTTTGGATTGACTCGCAATCGGATTGTAACATCTGCAGACCTTGACTCCGCCGCCTCAGGGAGGAAGACGATGTTTGCCTCGTACTTCTTGGCCGCTTCGATGTCTCCTTTCCATCCATGCGGTTCCTTGACAGAGAAGGCAAACTCCTCTCCATAGACGAGAAGAACATCTTTACGGTCTCCCTTAGCCCCAGCCGAAGCTCCGACCTCGATCTTCTGCGCCTCAGCCGGTCTCAGCGCCAGCGCCAAGATGAGCAAACATGAAACGTATCCTACTCGTTGAAATGCCATGGCCGTCACTCCTTCCCAAGCCAAAGTCGGCGTTTCAGCCAAGACTGGCGATACTCCTGCATTGGCTCGCGTTCTTCGATGTGCCAACTCAACGGAGTCAGCAGTCTGGGGGTAGCTCCGCCTCCAATTTCCAAGGGTAGGCAACTCGCTGGGGTTTCATTGCCCCCTACTAGTTGACATTGGAGCTGAATCCGTTTCAAGGGCTTCCCTGGCCGTGCTGGCTCTGATCGGGTGTCATCGCCAGGGATAGGTGCCAGGGGCCCGAGTCAGACTGCCCGAGTCAGGGGCCCTCCAGATCGGCAAACTACCATAGGACGGTGGCACCTTCCAAGCTTGTGCGCCAAGCCTGTGCGCAACTCTCGGACCTCTACCCGAAGCCGGGGCCGGCCGGGATGCCTCTCTGGAGGCCCGCCGTATATGGCTTATCGCAGGTTGGCGATGAGCGGATGAGCGATGAAGGCGACTTTTTCCGTTCTTTAAAGGGTATGGCCAGAAAACTTCGCTACATCCCCGACCCTCCAACCCTCGTCTTCATCACCTGCCGCACCGTTCAGGGACGCTTCCTTTTCCGTCCCGGGCCCGCGTTCAACGACCTCGTCCTCGGCGTCCTCGGACGGTGTCAGCGAAACTACGACCTCACCCTTTGTGCCGTCACCGCGCTCTCATCGCACTTCCACATCCTCGCCGTGGTCGAGGACGCCCAGCAGATCGCCGGCTTCATGCGGGACGTGAAATCCAAACTTGCCCGCGAAGTCAATCGGCTCACCGGCTGGCAAGGGCCGGTCTTCGCGCGCCGCTACGACATGGCGATCGTCACCGAAGAAGAGGGGGCGCAAATCGAGCGCCTCTCGTATATCTTGGCCAACGGAGTCAAGGAAAATTTGGTGGAGCGGGTCAGGGATTGGCCGGGCGCGCAATCCGGACGGGCTCTACTCGACGGCGAGCCCATGACCGGCCACTGGTTCGAACGGACGCGGGAGTACGCGGCGCGCAACCGGCGGCAATCCATCGAGCGCCTGCGGTTTGCTTCGGAGGAGACTGTCCGCCTGTCGCCGATTCCTTGCTGGGCTCATCTGCCCCCGGAGGTCTACCGGGCGCGCGTCGCCGCCTTGGTGGAGTCCATTGAGGCGGCCGCGGCTCTTCAGCGGAGCCAGTCCAATCAATCGGTCCTTGGAGTGGCGGCGATCCTCGCGATGGATCCCCTGCATCGCCCCGCCAAACTCGCGAAGTCCCCGGCGCCTCTTCTCCACGCCTTCAGCAAGGCAGCGCGGAAGGCTTTCTACGAGGCCTACTCCTGGTTCGTCTCGCTCTTCAGGACGGCCGCCGAGAAATTGAAAGCCGGAGATCGCAACGCCCCGTTCCCGGCGGGCAGCTTTCCCCCAGGGCTGCCCTTCGTCGCCGGATAGCCCCGTCGGCGGCGTTCTTTGACAGCCGGCCGCCCGCTTGGAGGGCCACTTCACCACGTCGGCCGGCCGGAGGTGTCTCCAAACGGCGACCCCAAGAGGCCGCTTTGGCGAAGCCGACCTCATCCTGAGCCTTTGGGGGCCGACTTCAAGGTGTCCTTCTCCAATCCGCCGATGGGTTTTTCAACGGGCCCCTGACACCTTTTCCTGGACACCTTTTCCTGACTGCCCTCACCTCCCACGCCGGCATGGCGGCAGCGGATCGCCAGCGTTTGGGGATCGTCGACGGTCTGATCCGCCTCGCCGTTGGCATCGAGGACGGTGACGACCTGCTGGAGGACATCGAACGGGCGCTGTGACCGCTCCGCGGTAGATCAACCCAGTAAGCTCTCCGAGCCAAGAAGAGCCTGGCGCATCTGTCGGCGCTCTGTCGGCTCTCGGAGGCCGCGGCGAGGGCGAGGGAGATGCGCTCGGCGATGAGCAGCGCGTGGTCGGTGGGCACGGGCGAGTGCTGGCGGGCCGCCTGGGCGAAGACGCTCGCCAGGTTCTTGCCCGAGTTGTAGTCGTAGGCCGTGTAGGGGAAGCTGCGGACGCGGCCCAGATCGACGCCATTTGCCGATGTTGGGGCTGTTCTTACTGCGCCTGCATGCTAAAGTACGAGCCAAAGCCACGGAGTTCGACTCCTCTGGCCTACGGCCCTGCCGTTCGTCATCTGCCGAGCATTTTCATCTCATAAGAGCTGGCCGGGGTCAAATCCGTGCGAGAGAGTCGAATCGCGTCCCTACCAGGGGATTCTTCAGGATCTCAGGTAGAGACGCGATTCAACGGCCTCAATCTATCCCTCTGACAGCGGCGTGCCAGGAGAACTGAACTTCGGGCTTGGGATCCCCATTGGGTTGCCAACTCTTCACGTAAAGAGTGAGCCCATCCTGGGTAGACCAAGCCGTCGTGACATACTCGGGCTCGAGAGGTGGGAAGGGCGGTGCCCCTTCCCAATTGTAGGGTAGCGAAGGCGTGGCCACCAGGGACACCCATTCCACTACACCCACCGGAAGGCAGAGGACTGTCTCTAGACGAACGGTCAAAGTCCATTCCCCCTGGATGTCGGTGATCCCCGAGCCCGTGAGGATGACCTCAGATTGACGGTAACACTCTCCCTTCGGTGCCGTTCCGTCCGGCTGCATGTTCCGACGCAGCCCATCCTGTTTCCATTGGAACAATAAGTTTTGCATCACACGTCTCCTTTCCAGACTGTTACGGGGAGCTAAGAAGGTTGATGGACGTGGCCTCACCTGGCGTAATGGCGAGGATCTTCTCCCCATCATTCCCTTGGATCACCGAAAGCACGGCACGTGCCACATTCCTTCGAGAACGAAAAAGTAAGAATCCTGAGTATTTTGCGTCAATAGCTAGGCCGCGCGAAGGCTGGCTGTTCTATCCGAATGGATAGACAAGCCTATCTATTCGGATAGGGAGCGGCGACGTTGCCTGCCAGGCGCTGGAACCTGTTTTGGTCGAAGCGTCTATGCCGACGTACCGCGCGACGCCAATTGGTTTAACGCCTGCTCCGCGCCTGCGTATTCTGGTAGGCCGATGAAACCAATTTCCTTGACTCTTGTCCCTCGGCCGCTACGTACAGAGACCCTCTGAAAGATGATATTTCCTCCCGGACCGCCGCTCGAAATACGCGTGTAGCCTGCGACAGCCGATGGCGTGAATGACTGGATTTTGAGCTTGAGCGCCTTCTCGAAGATTATCGCGCGTCGTTCAGTGACGACGTAGTAGACGTCAGACGCGGTCCAAGCCGCCCAGAAGGGAGATAGAAGCATTGACAAACCAAACGCCACGAACATCAGCCCCCAGAGTGGAAAAAGCGTCGTGAATTCACGATCGCCCTTCACGGGTATGGAGCTCACCGTGAAGGTCCAAAGTATTGCGAAGGCGGCAAACGGAATACCAAAGAGGGCAGTCTTCCAATATTTGCTCGCGTACGCCCACCGATCAGGCGAGGCGGCCCAAAGGACACGTTCGCCCATAAGCTCACGAGAGACGGCATCCGCTATGGAAACGGGGGCTGATTGCATTCTTGTGTCCTAACGGGGACAACGGAAGCTCTGGTCCATGCGCCGCATACTAGCCGCATTTTGCTCGCGGTTCCTGACCTTTTCGTTTTCAATTGCCATTGTCATACTCCGGAAGGTTGTGAAGGCGGCTATATAACACGACAGCAGGCACGCCTTAGCCGAGCTGCTCGGCAAGCGCGACAATGATGCCCTCAGGCCCGCGGATGTAGGCTAGCCGGTACGTGTCCCCGTACTGCATTTCGCCAATGAGCTCGGCCCCGTGGGCGCGCATGCGCGCAACGACAGCGTCGATGTCATCGACGGCGAACATGACGCGACGGATGCCCAGCGTGTTCACCGGCGCGTCCACGGGCCCAAACCTGATCGCGTTGGGCGTGTGGAACTTGTCCAGCTCAATGCCCTGCCCATCGGGAGTCCGCATCATCGCGAGGGTGGCCCGGACATCCTTGAGCCCGATCAGGCTTCCGACCAAAGGCCCTTCGACTGTCGTCTCGCCCTCGAGCTTGAGGCCCAGTTCGATGAAGAACGCCTTGGCGGCTTCGAGATCGTCGACAACGATGAGGACGTTGTCCATTCGTTTAAGCGTCATATCCTTCCTTCCCTCCCTTCACTGCTGATGCCCGTACTTGCCGCACGTGGCGTATAACCTTTAAGCTGAGATTAGACGACAGTTCGCACCGTCGTCCCCGGCGGCTCAGCGCCCGGCTTGATTGCGCCGGTCCCGCCAGTACTGCCGCTGCCAGACCTCGACGTTGTGATTGTGTTCCTGCAAGGTCTCGGCGAAGACGTGGGTGCCGTCGTTGCGGCTGACGAAGTAGATGTAGGGGACGTGCGCCGGAGCGGCGGCGGCCTCCAGGCTGGCGAGGCCCGGCGAGCAGATGGGGCCGGGGGGGAAGCCGGACCAGCGGTAGGTGTTGTAGGGCGAGTCCATCCGCAGGTCGTCGCGGGTCAGGTTGCCGTTCCACCGGCCGAGCTTCTTGAGCGCGTAGATGACCGTAGGGTCCGCGGCCAGGCCGATCTTCTGGTCGAAGCGGTTCTGGTAGACGGCGGCGATGAGCGGCCGCTCGCTCTTGGCCCTGGCTTCCTTCTCCACGATGCTGGCGAGGACCACGACGTGGTGCACGCTGCGCCCCGAGGACCCTTCCGCCAGCAGCGGCCGGACGGACTTCTCGAAGCGGCGGCGGAAGGTCCGCACCAGCATGTCGACGACGTCCTTCTCGCTGGTGCGGGCGGCGAAGCCGTAGGTCTCGGGGAAGAGGTAGCCCTCGAGGTCGCGGGCCTCGGGGTCGAGGTCGGCGATGCGCCGCGGCGAGCGCATCTCGGCGAGGAACGCGTCCCGGCGGCCGAAGCCCTGCGCGGCGAGCTGCTCGGCCATCTCCTCCAGGGTCATCCCCTCGACCAGGGTGAAGCTGTGGGTGAGGGTCTTGCCGCGCACCAGCATGTGCAGTACCTGGGGGCTCGACAGCGGGCCGTGGAAGAGGTACTCACCGGCCTGGATCTTCGGGTCCCGCATGGAGTAGATGAGATAGAAGCGGGCCAGCCTGGCATCGGCCAGCACTCCTTCCTTCTGGAGGTTGAGGAGGATCTGGGTGGCGCTCAGGCCGGGGGCGATCGTCACCTCCCGCTCGGGCTCGGGGTAGCCCTTGTAGGGACGTTGCAGCTTCCACCACGACCAGCCCACCATGCCGGCCGGAATCATCAGCAGCAGGAGGAGGATCGCGAGCCCGAGGGCGATCCGCCGGCAGCCTCCGCTTTTCTTACCCTTGGGCCGCTTGCCTTTCGCCACTCGTCCTCCTTTAGAGGGTGTCTCTCAGAGGGTGTCTCAAAAGGGAGACTGCGACATCGCTGCCGCCAGGGATTGAAATCCCTGGCTACCGACGCTTGTCCCCTCCGGGACTGCTATTTCGTTCTTCCCGTGTCCCGTAGGGACTATAGAGGGTAGCCAGGTGATTTCAATCCCTGGCGGCATAGGCGTCATCGTCAAACACTTTGAGACACCCTCCTAAAGAGTCCCGCGATCCAACGCATCCTGGAGCAGAATCTGGGCGGCCAGCGCATCCAGCCTCTCCGGGTGCCGGCGGGGATCGATCCCCGCCTCGCGCAGCCTTTCGGCCGCCGCGACGGTGGTCAGCGCCTCGTCGACGCGGGTGAGCGGCAGCCCGGTCAGCTCGGCGAGCTTGCGGCCGAAGCGCTCCACCCGCTCGGCGGCGTCTCCACGCTGGCCGTCGAGGCCCACCGGCTCGCCCAGCACCAGCCGCCCGATCCCCTCGGCGCGCGCGATCTCCGCGATCTGGCGCACGGCGGAGCGGTCGTTGCGGCGTTCGAGGGTGGCGAGCGGCACGGCGACCCGGCCGGCCGGGTCGGAGATGGCCAGGCCGATCCGTTTCTCGCCGAAATCGATCCCTAGGGTTTTCAAGGCCGTCTCCATTGCGGGGCGCATTGTACCGTGTGCTAGCATCCCCCGAGTCCCGCCAGCCGCCAGGGCGGCCGGCAACTCCCCCTCAAGGACCGCATCACAGGAGAGGTCATGGACGACGTCGTCATCTTGAGCGCGGTGCGCACGCCGATCGGAGTTTTCCAGGGTGCGCTCTCGAGCCTTCCGGCGCACGCCCTCGGGGCGCGCGCCCTTGCCGCCGCCATCGAGCGGGCGGCTGTCACCCCCGAGGACGTGCAGCAGGTCAACATGGGCTGCGTCCTCACCGCCGGCCAGGGGCAGGCCCCGGCCCGCCAGGCGGCCCTCGGCGCCGGCTGCCCGCCCGCGACGGGCGCCATCACCCTCAACAAGGTCTGCGGCTCCGGCATGCGGGCGGTGATGATCGCCGCCAACGACCTGCGCTGCGGCGACTTCAAGATCGTGGCGGCGGGCGGTATGGAGAGCATGAGCCAGACGCCCTATCTGGCCTCCGGCGTGCGCGACGGCCTGCGCCTCGGCCACGGCAAATTCCTCGATTCGATGATCCTCGATGGCCTGTGGGATCCCTACGGCGACGTCCACATGGGCAATTGCGCCGAGCTCTGCGCCGCCGAGTACAAGCTCAGCCGCGAGGCGCAGGACGCCTACGCCGTGGAGAGCTACCGGCGCTCCCGCGAGGCCACCGAGAAGGGGCTGTTCGCCGAGGAAATCGTGCCCGTCTCGATCCCCCAGAAGAAGGGCGATCCCGTGGTGGTGGACCGCGACGAGGAGCCGTTCAAGGCCGATCTCGCCCGCATCGGCACCCTGCGCCCGGCCTTCCAGCCGAAGGACGGCACGGTTACCGCCGGCAACGCCAGCAAGATCAACGACGGCGCCGCCGCCCTGGTGCTCACCACCGCCGCCGAGGCGGCGCGCCGGGGTTTGAAGCCGCTCGCCCGCGTCGTCGCCCACGCCTCGCTGGCGCAGAAGCCCGAGTGGTTCACCACGGCGCCCGGCGGCGCCGTGCGGGCGGTGCTGGAGCGGGCCGGCCTGAAGGCGGCGGACATTGACCTTTGGGAGATCAACGAGGCCTTCGCGGTGGTGGCGATGGCCTTCCTGCACGACCTCGAGCTGCCGGCCGACCGGGTCAACGTCCGCGGCGGCGCGGTGTCCCTCGGGCATCCCATCGGGGCTTCCGGCGCCCGCATCCTCGTCACCTTGCTGCATGCCCTGCGCGAGCGCGGCGGCCGTCTCGGCTGCGCCGCCATCTGCATCGGCGGCGGCGAGGCTACCGCGATGATCGTCGAGCTTGTAGACTAGCCGGCGCTCTCATGCGCGGACTACGACACTTTCATCGCACGGCCCTCTTGCTGGCGCTCGGCGTGGCGCCTTTCCTCGGACGCCTGCCGGTCAACGCCCAGGCATCCCCGACGCCGCAGCCGGCCACGACGCCGCCTGCAACCGCGACGCCTCCCGAGCTGGTGCCCCAGGGGCCGATCCAGCAGATCGCTCCGACGCCGGCGAGCCAGCCGACCGCCGGGGTGCCTCAGGCTTCGCCGGCTCCCATCTCGCCGGCGGCTTTGGCGGCGGCGGCCGGACCGCCCGGCGCCGGGCCGGGCCGGCTCGACTTCAACCTCAAGTTCACCCCCGAGCCCGGGAGCAAGGGGGCCAAGGGGGGCGGCAGCGCCGCCGGCAGCGCCGGCAACCTCGAGTACAAGCGGGAGGACTACGCCGTTCTCACCGGCGGCGTCCAGATCCGCTATCAGGACATCGACCTCAAGGCGGACGAGGCGGAGATCGACCTCAAGACCAAGGTGGTCACCGCCAAGGGCAACGTGATCATCGACCAGGGCCCCCGCCGGCTGACGGGCGACACCACCGTCTTCAGCCTCGACACCAAGACCGGCACGCTGGAGAACGCCGCCGGCCAGGTGGCGCCCGACTACTACTTCAAGGGCCGCCAGGTGGAGAAGACCGGCGCCGACACCTACGTGGTGCGCGACGGCATCTTCACCTCCTGCACCCAGCCGGTGCCGGACTGGAGCTTCCGCCTCAAGGAGGCGCGCATCCAGGTGGAGGGCTACGCCCACATCAAGCACGCCACGATGCGGGCGAAGAAGCTGCCGCTCTTCTACTCCCCCTACATCGTCTGGCCGGCGAAGAAGGAGCGCAGCTCGGGCCTGCTGATCCCCAACGTCGGCTACTCGGACCTGCGCGGCGCCTCCCTGGGTCTCGCCTACTTCCAGACCCTGGGCCGCAGCTACGACACCACCCTCCACGTCGATCTCTTCACCAAGAACTACCTGGGGCTGGGCGACGAGTTCCGCTACCGGCCTACCGCCGGGACGCGGGGAGACCTGCTGACCTACTTCGTGCGCGACTCCACCGTCAACCAGTGGCGCTGGAAGGTCGATCTCAATCAGACGACCGACGACCTGCCCCAGGGCATGCGCGCCGTCATTCACTATCAGAACTACTCGGACTTCAACTTCTTCCGCGACTTCGAGCGCAGCTTCGACCAGAACACCCTGCGCTTCATCGACAGCCGCGGCTTCGTCACCGGCAACTGGGGCGCCAACCTGGTCAACCTGCTGCTCAGCAGCCGTGAGACTTTCATCACCCTCAATTCCACGGTCACCCAGCGCAAGCTGCCGGAGCTCCAGTACAAGCTGCGCTCGACGCGCATCCTCAACACGCCGTTCTATCTGCAGATCGACAGCTCGATCGACTACCTCGACATCGACCGGCCCGGCAGCTACACGGGCAAGTACGGCCGCTTCGATCTCTTCCCGCAGCTCACCCTGCCGGTGCGCTCGGTCCCCTGGCTCAACCTCTCGGTGACGGGCGGCGAGCGGGGCACCTGGTACGGCGACACCCTCACCGCCGACCAGACCGGCTTCACCGGCGACACCCGCACGCGCACCTTCCCGGTGGCCAGCGCCGAGGTCGTGGGTCCGTCGTTCTCGAAGATCTTCGACGGCACGCTGGGCGGCTACAAGATCAAGCACGTCATCGAGCCGCGCTGGACCTACACCTACCAAGGGGAAGTGAAGGACCCGGAGAACATCCCGCTGTTCGACGACGTCGACACCTCCAGCGCGTCCAACTTCGGCCGCCTCGCCCTCGACAACCGCATCCTGGCCAAGCCCAACGTCGAGAACGGCAACGCCCGCGAGGTGCTGCTTTTCGAGGTCGCCCGTAACTACAGCTTCGACTCTTTGTCGCCGCTCCAGTCCTCGCTCGACGGGTTGAACACCACCGCCCTGGGTCCGCTGGAGACGCTGCTGCGCTACAACCCCACCGACAAGATCAGCCTCAAGGTCCAGGTGAACTACAACACCCTGTTCAGTGGGATCTCTTCGACCTCGCTGACCGGCAACTACGGCTTCGGGCCGGCGAACTACGTGGCCGCCACCTGGTTCACCAACTACCAGACCGAGCTGAAGACCTCGCTGTCCAACCAGATCCGTCTCGGCGGCGGCTACAGCATCGCGCCCTGGGGATTGCGCCTGGAGGCGCAGGTCAACTACGACTTCGAGCAGCAGCTTCTGCAGAGCGAGACGCTGGTCGCCAACTACACCTCTCAGTGCTACGGCCTGCGCGTCGAGCTGCGGAAGTTCCAGAGCGCGACCGGCGATCTGGGCGTGCAGGACCGCGAGATCCGCTTCGCCCTGACGCTCAAGAACGTTGGCACGTTCCTCGACCTGACGAGCCGCAGCTCGACGGCTCAGCCGTAAGCACCGCATTCTTCGGAGATTCGATTTGAAGGGGCTGATTCTTTCGGGCGGCAAGGGGACGCGCCTGCGTCCTCTCACTCACACCTCGGCCAAGCAGCTCGTGCCGGTGGCCAACAAGCCGGTGCTCTTCTACGCCATCGA
>Ga0134121_10002989_pt1 | contig 14313 bp, 14 predicted proteins | sample KB301_FD_96463 | JGI IMG/M metagenome (GOLD analysis project Ga0134121, IMG submission 96463) | Terrestrial soil microbial communities without Nitrogen fertilizer from Kellogg Biological Station, Michigan, USA - KB3-0-1 | ecosystem: Environmental > Terrestrial > Soil > Unclassified ...
GTATCTGGCCTTCGCGCAGGTCGTCCACGACCTGTATTTCCAATCCGTAGGGAGTCGTCGGCGTTTCGGGTAGAGCGATATATCGGGCTGTGACCGCCTCGCACCAGGCACGCGTCGAGGGGGCGAGGGGACGGATGCCGGGATCCATGCACTGGACGCGGCTTCCCAGGCTGTCCAGGGTGTCCATGATCACGCTGGAAAAGCATTGCGACAGTTTCTCGTCGTACTGAAGATATCTCATCGGCTATCGTCCTGAGTCCGGAAGTGCAACGATTATTGTGAACATGCTTTTCATAGGACGCCGTATTTTTCGTAGACCTCGCCGAGAAGGCGCCCTTGCAACAACTCGTCGCGGGTATGATTTTCGCTGGTCGCCTTGCGAAATGCGCGTTCGAGCACATCGTCCTCGACCGCTTTCGGTATGACGACCACGCCGTCGTAGTCTCCGAACACCAGGTCGCCGGACCGGACCTCGACGCCGCCGCATTCGATGGTCACGTCGACGTCGGCCACGAAGCCGCGCCCCCACGAGTCCAGCGGCATGATACCCCGCGCAAACGTAGGAAAGCCCATCGCGATGATTCTCTTGACGTCCCTGACGACTGCGTCGACGATCGTCCCGGTCGAACCTCGCATTTGCGCCGCGGTCGACAGCAGCTCACCCCACGGGGCCACCGTCCAGGAATGATCGGTGCTGTGGACCGCGACCTCGCCAGGCCGCAGCGAATCGATCGCTCTGATCTCGTTCACGTACGGATTCGGTTTCACCGGCTCGTAAGTCGCCATCCAGAGCAGCGTCCGCGCCCGGCCGACGACGATGAAGTCCGGATGCAGTGGCCGGATGTCGTGACGCATCGCCTGGTGCCGAAAGCCGAGGCCGTCCAATGTGTCGGAGACTACGGGCGTGTAAAGCTTCTCGCGAATCCAGCCGAGCTTTTCCTCTTCAGATTTCCACGTCACAGCTTCCTCCTCGCTCCAGGGTTCCCGACTATGAGTCCAACACGACGCTGCCAGCCTCGGCGGCAAAACTGATCCATACGGGGTCTCCGGGAACAAAGCGGGTCGAAGAAGCGACGTGGACCCGCCAGCGGATTTCTCCGGACCGAACCAGATACTCGGTCAGGTCGCCCAGGAAGATTCTCTCCACTATCTGTCCCTCGAAGGCGTTGGCCGCAGCAGCCGGTCGGGATGCCGACAGGGTTAGCTCCAGAGGGCGGATCGAAACGCAAGCTGCATCACCGGGCTTCAGATGTGTTCGGACATCGTCCGCCAGGAAAGCCGACAGCGCCCCCAGCGCGCCGATCTCGACCCGCGCGCCATCCGGGGCGATCTCGATCACCCGCCCTTTCAGCAGATTCGTGATACCGAGAAAGCTGGCAATGAATCCTGACCGGGGACGGCGGAACACCGCTTCGGCCGGACCCTGCTGTTCGATGATTCCGTCTCTCATCACGACCAGATGATCGGCAAGGACCATCGCCTCGGCTTGATCGTGGGTGACATAGATCGACGCGAGCCCCAGCTTGCGCTGCAGAAGCTTCAACTCGATGCGCATCTGTTCGCGCAAGGTCGCGTCCAGGTTGCTGAGCGGCTCGTCCAGCAGAAGCAGCGAAGGCTTGACCACGATCGCTCGGGCGAACGCGACGCGCTGCTGTTGCCCACCGGAAACTTCGGAAGGATAGCGGTCGCCCAGCTCACCCAGTTGGACCAGATCCAGCGCCTCTTGTACCCTCCGCCGAAGCTCCTCCCGAGGGACGGACCGCAACTGCAGGCCATACGCGACGTTCTCGAACACCGTCTTGTGCGGCCACACCGCATAGCTCTGAAAGACCATGCCCAAGTTGCGGCGCTCCGGAGGCAAGCCCCAGCCCGGTCCCGCTACTGCCTTGCCATCGACGAGTATGGAGCCGTCGTCGGGATGGAGCATCCCTGCAACCAGCTGCAGCGTCGTCGTCTTTCCGCATCCGCTGGGGCCGAGCAGGACGAGCATCTGGCCCTCGGCAACGGTGGTGCTGAGACCGCGGATGACGGCCTCGGCCTGATCGCTGAAGCGCTTGACCACGTTGATGAGCTCGAGCTTCATCATTGCCGAAATTCAGGTCGCTCGTATCTACGCACTCGGGCTAAGAACGTTCCTGCCGAACATCCGATAACCGGTCATTATGGCGATTGCGTTGATGCAGAGCAGGATTACCGATAGGGCGGCGACCGCGCCCCAGGCCGACGCATAGTACACGTCCATGATCGCCGTCGAGATCACGGTTGTGGCCGAGGTGTAGAGAAGCACGGACGCGCTCAAGTCGCGCAGTGAGTTGGCGAAGACCACGATCCAGCCGCTCAAGAGCCCATTCCGGATCAACGGTGCGGTGATGTCGCGCACCGTTCGCAACGTCGATGCGCCGAGGACCCGCGCCGCGCTTTCCAGATCGACGTGGACCGAGGCAAGCGCGGCGTTGCAGGTCATGAACGCGTACGGAAGGTTCTTGATCAGATAGGCCAGCATCATGATCCACAGCGTCCCGTAGAGCACGATCCAGCCGGTACTGTAGGCGGCGACCAGACCGACCGCGAATACCATCGACGGAATTGCGAGCGGCAACATGCAGAGGAACACTAGCAGCCCGCTGAATCGCGCGACTTTTCGCCTCGACAGAAGGGCCGCGATCAAGGCAAGCAGTGCGGCCAGCGTCGCAGCGGCCAGCGACGTCACCAGGCTGTGACGAATGGACGGCAGGCCGTCGATGTAGTCGAAGAGAACGTACTTGTAATGGGCGAAAGTGAAATTGGTCCACGCCATACCCCTGTAGCTCTCCCGGTAGAACGACCGGAAGACGAGGACGGCGTTGGGAAGAATGAAAGTAACGAAGATAATCAGGCCGGCGATGCTCGCAGCGACCCATTTCCATGCGCCGAGCTCGGCGCGTTGCCATCGACCGGCCTTGCCCCGGATGGTCCCGAAGCCTCTGCGTCCGATGAGCACGCGCTGCAGCCAGAGCAGGGCGACGGTGACAAGAGCGAGCGGCAGCGACAGCGCTGCGGCCATCCCGATCTGAGGCGGGTACTCGAACAGCGACCATACCTGCGTCGTGACGACATAGACGCGCGCCGGCACGCCGATCGCCGCGGGTGCTCCGTACAGCGCGAGCGCCTCGAGGAAAGTCATGATGAATCCGGCAATGATCGCAGGGCGCGCCATCGGCAGCGTGATCGAGAAGAAGGCCCGCACGCCGCTGGCTCCCAGCAACCTCGCCGCCCGCTCCATCTCCGTGTCCATTGTCTCGAAGGCGTTGTGCATGAAGATGAACGCCAGAGGATAGACGGTCGCCACCGAGACGATGATCAATCCCTGCATCGAGAAGATGTTGATGAAGCCTTCGCGCGAGCCGGTCAGGGCCATCCAGAGCTGATTGAGCGAGCCCGCGTTGGGGCCGGCGAGCAGCACCCAGGAGAGCGCGTTGACGAAGGCGGGCACCGCAAAGCTGGCAAGCACGCAAACGCGGACGAGGCGGCGGAACGGCATGTTGCTGCGGCTGACCAGCCAAGCGAGGAGCGTCCCGATCAGCATTCCGCAAACCGACGATGCCATGCCGAGCAGAAGTGAATTGAGCATCGCCTCCTGAAAACGGCGCACACGGAAAAGCTGCGCGTAGTTGGCGAGCGAAAAACCGTCCTTCGTCGTGAAGCTCGCCACGAGGAGATGATAGACGGGCAGCAGCACCAGGACGGCCAGGACCACGGCGGCCGCCACCCAGACGAGGTCCTGCAGCCGGAGCTGCCTGCGCCGCAATCCGGCCAAGCGATTCAGGCCCGCGCTCAGAGCCAGAACTTCATCTCAGCAGGGTGCGAAGCTCAGCCGCCGAAAAGCTCCGTGAACTTCTGGACGCCTCCAGGCAGCCACTTCCTGAACTCATCGATGTCCGTGTCGATCAGGTTGTACTTCTTGAGGTCGGGAAAGTCGGGCGGCAGCTTGACGTCCGGGCTGTCGATGGAAGCGGCGTCGCCACCTTCCACGTAGATCGTCTGGCCCTCGGGCGAGAACAGCCAGTTCACGAGAACCTTCGCCGCGTTGGGATGCGGCGCCTTGGCGAGTATCGCCAGCGGTCCGGCAAGCATGAAGACACCGTCTTGCGGGAGCACTGCGCCGATCACGGGGATGTTCTGGGCGCGCGCGGTAAAGAGCTGCGAATAGTCGCACATCATTATGAGCCGCTCGCCGCGAGCCACGAGCTCGACCTGGGTGCAAGCCTGCATGGTCAGCACGTTGTTTTTCCGAAGCGCTTCGAAGTATTCCCAGCCATACATCTTGACCAGGTTGTAGGCGATCAAGGCGGTGTCGCCGCTCGACTTGATATGTCCCTGGACCACTTTGCCGTTGTACTTGGGATCGAGCAAATCCTTCCAAGTCCTGGGAACGGCATCGCCCTTCAACTGGTCCGTGTTGTAATTCATCGACGTCAATTCGAGCTTTACCGAATGCCAGTAATGCTCCGGATCGTAGAGTTTCGGGCTGCGAATGAGGTTGGCGGTCGCCGGAGTGAATGGCATGAGCATCTTCTTCGCCTTCATGTCGACGAAGTGGCTCATCACGGAAGTCTCGACGGTGTCGGCCGCGTTGGTGCCGAGATCGAATTCCTGGTTCGCCCGGTTGAAGATGAGACTCGAGCTCTGGCGGAGGACGTTGACCTTGATGCCGTACTTCGCCTCGAAAGCCGCCTTCAGCTTGTTCGCCAAGACCAGGTCGGCCGAGGTGTAGTAGGTGACCTGGCCCTCGGTCTTCGCCGCTGCGAGGATGTCCGGCGTGATGCCGTCGGCGACGGCGAGCGAGAGTGGCGCGAGACTCGCGACAGCAGCGACGAGCCACGTCGTGATGCCGGCGAGCAACCATGTCGAACGCACCTTGTTGAACATGATCCGATCCTCCTCGGTGGTCTGCTCATGAATACCGGCAGGCTTGCGGCAATATCCCGTACGGGCCCGGGGTTGTCAACAGGCGCCCGTGCAGCAACGACTACCGCGGCTCGTCCTTCACCACGTCACCGCCCGTGACGATCATCCTCAAGTTCTTGCCATTCGCCGCGAGCAGCGAGATGTCCTGCAACGGGTCGTCGTCGACCAACAGGACGTCGGCGTGCGCGTCCGGTGCGATACAGCCGAGCTTGCCCTGTTGCATCATCATCTCGGCGTTGATCGACGTGGCCTGCCGCAGAATTTCGAGCGGGGTGAACACTTCGCTGCGGATGGTGAACTCGCGGCATTCCTGCACGTAGGTCGAGCCGAGGAGGTCGGTGCCGAAGCCGACCTTGACGCCAGCGGCGCGCATCTTGTCCATGCCCGACAGCGCCTGCTTGTACTCATACTCGGCCTTTTCCTGGCTCACTGCCGGAAACCCGATCTCCTTGCCCATCTCGACCAGCACGAAGATGACGACCATCGTCGGCACGATGCAGGCGCCGCGTTCCGCGACGAACCAGGCGGTATCGTCGTCGATCAGTGTGCCGTGCTCGATCGACCGCACTCCGAATTCAACACAGCGCCGGATCGCGCTCGCCGGATGACAGTGCGCGGCCACGTAGGTCCGCCGCTCGGCGCATTCGTTAACGATGGCGCGGATCTCGTCTTCGCGGTATTGGTTCATCCAGATCGGATCGGTTGGCGAAGCGACACCCCTACGGAGGGCTTTGGCCCGAGCCGTGCCGGCGCGGTATTCTTGTGTTCATGCTTGGGAACATCATTTCGGCGTCGGACCGCTCCTCCGGGCCTGAGCCGCGTCTGCGTCCGAAAATGACCCGACATCGTGTTATCTTCCTCGCGTTTATCATCACCCTCGGGATCGACAGCGTGCACGCCCAGACCAAAGACCTCGCTGCCGAAGCAGCAGCACAGCTCAAAGTTTTGCTGGACGACGACCTCGACGCGACGTTCCGGCGCAATCCGATCCAGGCGACCGTCCGCGGGGTACCCGGCTACAACGATCTTCTGCCGGATCTATCCCTCGCCACGCTGGAACGCGAGCACGCGCGCGAGCGCACGGCGCTCGCGCGCCTGAAGGCGCTGGACGCCAAAGCTCTGCACGGCCAGGACCGGATTTCGTACGAGCTGCTGCTCGACAGGATGGCGCTCGCCGTCGAGGCGCAGCAGTTTCCGGATGCCGACGCGCTGGTGCTCACGACACTGGGCGGCCTTCACAACGTCCTGCCGCGCGCGGCGCAGGTGACGCCGTTCCGCAAGGCCGACGATTATCGCGACTACATCAAACGCGTCCGCGCGGCGTCCCAGCTCGCCGAAGACACCATCGCCCGGTTGAGGGTGGGCATGGCCAACGGATGGATGAGCACCCGGCCGGTGCTTGACCGGATCGTCGGGGCGATCGACGCGCACCTCGTGGAGAAGGTCGAGCAGAGCGCGCTGATGTCGCCTTTCGCGAGCATGGCCGAAGGCATCCCTGAAGCAGAGCGCGCGGCGCTCGCTGCCGATGCGCGCCGCGCGATCGCCGAGGACTACCAGCCAGCGCTGCGCCGCTTCAAGGCTTTCATCCTGACCGACTACCGCGCGAAGGCGCCGGACATCGCGGGACTCGCGTCGTTTGCAGGCGGTGCGCGGTACTACGAGTTCCTCATCCGTGCGCGCATCGTACGCGGCCGCTCCGCGAAGCAGATCCATGAACTGGGACTTGCCGAGGTGCAGACCCTGCGCGCGGAGATCGGCGGGATAGCCAAAGAAGTCGGGTTCAAGGGAACGACCGACGATTTCATCGAGTACCTGCGCACCGACCCGAAATTCTTTTTCGACTCGTCCGAGGCGGTGCTCGCCGCCTACCGGGAGATGGCGCCGCGCGTCGACCCGCAGCTGCCGAAGCTCTTCCACAACGTGCCCCGCATGCCGTACGCGGTGCGCAGCATGACGCCGGCGGAATCCGCGAGCAGCGCTGCGGCGAATTATCAGGTCGGTTCGCTGGCCCTGGGCACGAGCGCCTACTTCACCATCAACTCGCTGGGCTTCAGAGACGAGGCGAAGTGGCGGACGGAGACGCTCTTTCTGCACGAGGCCGTGCCGGGCCACCACATGCAGCTCGCGCGCGCCGCCGAGATCGAGGGTCTGCACCCGTGGCGTTCTCAGGCGAGCTTCAACATCGCGTACGCCGAGGGCTGGGCGTTGTATGCCGAGTCGCTCGGATATGCGATGGGCTTCTACAAGGATCCGTACCAGCGCTACGGCAACCTGCAGGCGCGCCTGTTCCGCGCCGCGCGCCTCGTGGTCGATACGGGGATTCACGCCTACAACTGGCCGCGAGAAAAGGCCATCGCATACATGAGCCATCAGGGCGGCGTCGATCAGGCGTTCGCCGAGAGCGAGGTGGACCGCTATTTCTCCACCCCTGCGCAAGCTCTCGGCTACCTGCTCGGCTACCACAAGATGCGGGAGCTCCGCGCCCGCGCCGAAGCGGCGCTGGGCCCTCGCTTCAACGTCAAGGACTTCCACGCCGCGGTCATCGACAACGGCTCGATGCCGCTCGCCGTCCTCGACAAGCTGGTCGACGAATGGATCGCCGCGGGCGGCGGCCGACCGCAGGCGCATTGACGGGCGCTCCCATCGAATCACGGAAAGTGAAGCATGAGACAAGTGAGAGCAACGGAACCCCGGCATGAGGCGCGGGCGCTAGGTGACCGCGGCATAGGCATCGCAGATTTTTTGGTAGGCCTGCTGCCACAGGAACCTTCTGTGAAAGCCCCCCGCCTCGGTCAGCAACGCGTCCGCCGCCGGCGAAAAGTCGCCCTGCGCGTGGATGATGCCCTTGACGACCCAGTACGCTTTCTTGTTGCCGGCCGGAGTCCGATACTCCAGCAGCTTGGTGCACTGTGCGACGTCGGTCTCGATTTGCTTGCATACGCCCAGATTGGCGCGATGCGCGTCCACCGTTGCGACGATCGAATCGACCGCGTCGGCGACACCCTTGAAGACGCCCTTTAGCGGTATCGGCACCGCCGCGCCTTCACCCGCCACTGTCACGGGATACCAATCGGGAGCGTACTCCGAGGCGGTGTCGAAGATGCCCTTGATCAACGCAAAGAAGGCCTTCAATCGGTTCAAGCGCACCGTGTCCCATTTCGGCTGTTTACCCTTGCTGCAGAAGACGTCTGTCTTGGTCCCGGCCGCGCCGAAGGCTCCCTGGCCGCCGGCGGGGCCGGCGATGCGCGTCATCGCACTCGCCGGAGTGGCCGCGCTCGGTGCCGGCAGCTCCAGCGAGAAGGCGTCCGGGTCATCGATCTCGTCATAAAGGTCCGCCAGATTCTGGGGGACGTCCTGCCAGTCAGGGACGCGCTGGAGAGCTTCGTGAATGCCGAAGAGGGCGAGCGGTGGAAGGTGCTCGATGACGTCAACCAGAATCGTACCGTCGCCGAGCCCATGCTTCTCGATTTGCGGAAACCGGGTCTTCAGGTCCGCAACGTCGAGTACGAAATCCTCGAGGGCCGCGCGAAATTGGGCGCAGGCCGAACCCTGGCCGCATCGCACCGAGCCTCCATTGACGAAGTCGAGAAAAGGCGTCCGGCGATGCTGCACCAAGTCCAAGCTGTCTTCGACGGTTTCCTTCACGCTGGCGCCTTTCTGCTGAAGCGATGTGAGCTGGCGCTTGAAATCCTGCGCGGTGTCGGAGACGTCCCCGGAAACTTCGTTGTAAATCGACTTGACCTTGCTGAGAATGTCGGAGATGTCGCTGTCAAGCCAGCCGTCCGCTCTCGCCTCGAGCGCTGACGCGACCAGGCAAAGCGCGAGAATATATCGCATGGATTTCATGGTGGTCCCCCCCGTTGAAATGTCCTGAAGCTTCTTTCCACCGACTTTGCACTGGCGAAGGGAAGAATCCGAGGACGGGGCCAGGAGGCCGTCTGCATCCCATCGATCCGGTCATGAGGTGGTGAGCCCGCAGGAATGGAGACTTTCCGCCACGGCAATTGTCAAGTCAAGAAACGGTGCGTGCTTTCTTGACCCCCCGCGGGCGATGGCGTAGCGTCGCGTCGGCAGTCCGTGCTGCCATAGGGGAAGAAAGTAATCGCATGGCCGCTTGGACCTGGCTCCTTCCGGCGCTTTCGTTCGCGCTGCTCATCGGCGGAATGGTCGCGGGTGTGGGGTCGCTCCTTGCGGTCGTTTGCGCGGCCGCTCTGATCGGCGCCGTGATAGCAGCCGTTCACCACGCCGAGGTCATCGCGCATCGCGTCGGCGAGCCGTTCGGGACGCTCATTCTCGCCGTCGCCGTGACGATCATCGAAGCCTCGCTGATTCTGTCGCTGATGCTTGCTGGCGGCGCCGACACCGCCGCTCTGCCGCGCGATACGATCTACGCGGCGATCATGATCATCTGCAACGGCGTCGTGGGTCTGTGCGTCCTGGTCGGTGCCCTCGTTCACCGCGAGCAGTCCTTCCGTGCGGAGGGGGCGAGCGCGGGCCTTGCCGCACTTATCGCCATGTCGGCGTTCTCGCTCGTCCTGCCGGATTTCACCACGACCACCTCCGGCGGCACGTTCAGCACCGGACAGCTTGCTTTCGCAGCCGTCACGTCGGCGGCCCTCTGGGCGGTATACGTCTTCACCCAGACCGTGCGCCATCGCGACTATTTCCTTCCGCCTGCGGACGCGTCGAGTCCCGACGCGCACGCTGCGCCGCCGACGAACCGGGCAACGTGGGCGAGCTTCGGCCTGCTTATCGTCTCGCTGGTATCGGTGGTGGGCCTCGCCAAGCTTCTCTCGCCCTTGATCGAGCAACTCGTCGAACAAGTGGGAGCACCCAAAGCGGTCATCGGGATCGTGATTGCGATGCTGGTGCTGCTCCCAGAGACGTGGGCGGCGGTGCGTGCTGCGCACGCGAATCGCCTTCAGACCAGCATGAACCTGGCACTCGGGTCGGCGCTGGCGAGCATCGGCTTGACGATCCCGGTCGTGGCCGCGGCCTCGGTCGTTCTCGGGATACCGCTGGTCCTGGGCCTGGGGCCAAAGGATCTTGTGATGCTCGCGCTCACGCTTCTTCTCAGCGTGGTCACGCTGGCAGCGGGCCGCACCCACATGATGCAGGGAGCTGTACACCTTATAGTGTTTGCGGCGTTCCTGTTCCTCGCGTTCGTTCCCTGAAAAGAACCTTATGCGCGTGCGGTCCGCCGTAATTCCCGTGCTTGCGGTGATTGCTGCGCCGAGCGCGCGGCGGTAGCCGCGTCGCCTACATCCCCGGCATCGGATTGATCTCCATGACTTCTATCGAAGCCTGCGGGATCTGCAAGTGCGGATGGCCTTCGAACGTCTTTGCCGCCGCCTCGTGCGACTCCGCATCGACGATCGCATACAGCATGATGTCGTTTCTTGCGTCAGTCGTGCCTTTGGAGGTGACACGCTTGGTCTTTCCGACCCCGGCGCCCTTGTCGGCGAACATCTTGGTGTGATCGCCCATCCATTTTTTCCAATCGCCCTGCATCTTCTCCTCGGCCTCCTTTCTCTGCCGGGGTTCGGTTTTCTTCCAGTCGTCGATTACCGAGGCGGGGGCAAGATAAGTAACAAGATACTTTTTCATTTTCAGACTCCTCAAAGTGGAGGCTCGCAGCATTTCCCCCTCGGTCGGCGTCCGCCTGCCGGACGCCAGACGATGCCCTCCCCGAGGGTTCGCGACCTCACAGGTTAGGCCATCGCACCGGAGGCGAGTTCAGTCGCGAGAACGCCACGACGGTCCACGCAATCGGGCACGGGGTGAGAGCCCGATCCCGTAAAGGCTGGCAGTCCTGTCGACAATTCAAGCGCCTTATGGACCTTGCCGTGGGCGCGCCTTATACTTGGCTCGGTGTTCTTCGGCACGAAACGGTGCCCGATCGCAGGCCGCCAACACGGCGCTAACCCCGGGAGCGCAACCGATGGATCTCAAACGGCCTCAGCTGATTATCTTTTCTGCCATGTTATTGGCTTCCTGCGTCGCCTACGTCCCCACCTACACACCCGTCGTTTCGCAAACGTCGCCGCAACAGCGTTTCGACAAATCCTGGGACGCTGCGAATGGGGCAATGTACGATCAGGGCCTGACGATCACGGCACAGGATCGCGGCGCCGGCGTGGTCCAGGGCCAACGCGGCAGCATTACGATTACAACTACGCTGGAAACACTGGCGGACGGCAGCGTTCAGGTGAAGTTTGCTTCGAAGGGCGATGACAGAGCAGACCCCGGGCTTGTCCGACGGGTGTCCGATAGCTTCGATCGACGCATGGGCCGGTAACGTTGCTGGCCAAGCCGGCTCACGATCGTATGCGGTTGCGCGCCTGTCGGTGATGATCTGACGCCTGCTGCATGGATTACGCGCATCACGGCAACGAATATTCGACAATGTCTTGGTCCGCCTCTCCACTCCGGGTTATTGCGCGCTGCCTGTGGGTGCTTTCCGTCTTTTCCGGCGGCGCGTTGGCTGCCGACGCCGCGACTTCCGGGCCGCATTGGTCGGGCTTGCCGATTTGGGCTGCGGAAGCCGAGGCGAAGGGCTACCAGCTTCCGCTCCCTTTCGGGATCGGCATCACCGCCTACTCTGCCCGGCAGCCGGTGGACATCCACGACCTGCAGCTGGGACGCAACCCCAACCCCCCAAGATCGGTCACGAACTTCCTGCAAATCAATCGGGTTGATACATCCCAGCAGAACGCGTCAGCGAAAATAGACGTCCTGGTCCTTCCCTTTCTCGACGTCTACGCGCTTCTTGGATATACGAAGGGGACGACCAAGGGACTGATACAGGTTCCCGGCGATCCTATCCTGGGGATCTTCGAGCCTGCGGTACTTCAGCTCAATGCCTCGTTCAGAGGCCCGACCTATGGTGCAGGTGTGACGCTTCAAGGCGGGGCCAAGATCAGCGACTGGCGGGACCTGACCGTCTTCGGCGTGGCCGACGTGAACCGCACCAAGACCGATCTGAAGTTCGACAACGAGACGCTGATCGCCAACACCAAGCCGGTGGCGACCGTGTTCTCGGCCAGATTGGGCTTGCATGGCACTGCCGGTCCGTCCATGGGCTTTGGGATCTGGACCGGTGCGATGTATCAGCGCATCCAGCAAACGGTCGCGGGCAGCGTGGCCAACACCGACCTCCAGTTTATCGTGGTTCAGTCGCCGACGAAACCGTGGAACGCATTGCTCGGTGGCCTCATCGAGTTCGGCAAGGAGTGGGTCGTCCTTCTCGAGGGAGGCTTCGGCAGTCGCACGTCGATCCTCGCAGCAGCTGTGTACCGATTTTGAACGAGGCGCGAAAGCAACCCTCGCTACACGCCGGCGGATGGACGCGGGGCCGAGAGTGAAAGCGGATGCATGCGCATCGATCGCGGCGGCTCCTAGCGCTACCCTTCATCGTTGCCCGGTCTGCAGATGAAGGATCCTGCGCGACCCGGAGATCGTTGAACGCTTCCGTCAAGGCGGATCAGAGGTAGCGAGCAGCGCAGACAAGAGAGGAGCAGGCATGGACAGCTCAATGATCAAAGGTATTGTGATCGGCGGCGTCGCCATGGTTGTAGTCGCGGCGGGCGCAGTCCCAACCTACAAGGCGCTCACCAAGCCGAAGGTCGCCGACGTCATTGCCGTCCAGGAGGTCACGGAAACGGTTGTGACCCCGCGGGAGGAATGCCACGACGTGCAGGTGACGAAGCAAGCCCCGACGCAGGATCCGAATCGCGTGACGGGGACGGTCATCGGCGGGGTTGCCGGCGGCCTGTTGGGGAGTACGATCGGGAGCGGTAGCGGCAGAACGGCAGCCACCATCGCCGGTGCCGCAGGCGGGGCGTATGTCGGAAATCAGGTGCAGAAGAGCTCGCAGCAGAGGAACGTCGTTACGACGACGCAACGGCGCTGCAAGACGGTCAACGACACCACGCAAAATCTTATAGGCTACGACGTTACGTATCGCCTCGGGGACAAGGAGGGCACGGTGCGGACGTCGTTCAAACCCGGCGCCACGCTGCCGGTCAAGGACGGCGAAGTGGTGACGACGCCGCCGGCGTCAAGCTGATTTTATTGCGAGCGACGATCGTCAGTCGCGCGGCTCGCCCTGCGCGTTGACCCCGGATGGTTCTGTCCGGCGGGCTCGTCGTCTGCACGTAGTGCTCGTAGCCGCGGAAGTTGTATCCGACGTCCCAGTAATCCACCGGGGCGGTCGAGGAGAAGTTCGCGCAGCGCTGGACACCCTGCGTGTATACGGTGTCGCGACCCACGTTCGCTCCCACGACCGCCCCGCCGACTACGCCGATGGCCGTCGCGAGATCTCGCCCGCGACCACTTCCTATCTGATGCCCGAGGATGCCACCGACGACGCCAGCATCGGCGTCGGAACAATGCCCGGCAGCACAAGATAGTCCAGCTCGTCCAGCTGTTTTTTCTCGGACTGCGCGAGCATAGGGTTCTCTCCGGCTAGTCTGCAAGCGTAACCCACACCGGCGCGTGATCGCTGGGCTTGTCGCGACCGCGAACGTCGCGGTCGACGCCTGCAGCGGTCAACCGTTTGGCGACGGAGGGACTGAGCAGCAGATGGTCGATGCGCAGCCCCGCGTTACGCTTGAACGCATCGCGGAAATAATCCCAGAAGGTGAACACCGTCACGCCGGGATTGAGCGTGCGCAGTGCGTCGGTCCATCCCTGCTCGAGCAGACGGCGGTACGCATCGCGCACCTCCGTGCGGAACAGCGCGTCGTCGACCCATCGCTCGGGCTTGTACACATCGATCTCGGTGGGGATCACGTTGTAATCGCCGGCGAGCACAACGGACTCTCCGCTCTTCGCGAGCTCGGCGGCGTGCAGCAGAAGCCGGTCGAGCCAGCGCAGCTTGTAATCGAACTTCGGACCGGGCGCGGGGTTGCCGTTCGGCAGATACAGGCATCCGATGACGATGCCGTTGACGGTGGCCTCGATGTAGCGGCTGTGCAAGTCTTCGGGGTCGCCCGGCAGCGCCCGTCGACGCTCGATCGGTTCCGTTCCGCGCGCCAGAATCGCGACGCCGTTCCAGCTTTTCTGTCCGTGCCAGATGACGCCGTAACCCGCCTCGCGAATCGCCTGCTCGGGGAATTTCTCGTGCGGTGTCTTGAGCTCCTGCAGGCACGCGACGTCGGGACGCGATTCTTCCAGCCAGCGCAGCAGCGCCGGGCCGCGCGCGGTCATGCCATTGATGTTGAAAGTTGCGATCTTCATCGATAAATGCCGTGGCGTTGGACTTGCATAGTCTACTGCCCCGCCCTAGTCTGTCGGTCAGGGCAGAAAGGATCGAGGAGACGTTGCAGCGATGGCCAGTTCACCGACGCAGACCTTGCGCGTGCA
>Ga0134121_10002992_pt1 | contig 14305 bp, 14 predicted proteins | sample KB301_FD_96463 | JGI IMG/M metagenome (GOLD analysis project Ga0134121, IMG submission 96463) | Terrestrial soil microbial communities without Nitrogen fertilizer from Kellogg Biological Station, Michigan, USA - KB3-0-1 | ecosystem: Environmental > Terrestrial > Soil > Unclassified ...
GCGTTTCAGGCGCTGGCGTTCTTCGGCGCTTTTGATTTTTTGGGATACGGAAATGTGGTCTGAGAAAGGGATCAGCACCACGAACCTCCCTGCCAGCGAAATCTCAGATGTAATGCGTGGGCCTTTGCTCGAAATCGGTTCCTTGGCAATCTGCACCATCACCCACTGGTTTACAGTAAGCACCTGGTTGATCTTCCCCCCCTTGTTGATGTCCCGTTCATTTTCGAAGTTCACCATCATCGGGTCAGGCGTCTTGCCTGCCGTGGTGGACTGCTTGATGAGTTTCATCAAAGAGTTGACCTGGGGTCCGAGGTCCAGGTAATGGAGGAAAGCATCCTTCTCATGGCCAACGTCAACGAAGGCCGCATTCAGGCTGGGGATCAGTTTTTTGACCCTGCCGAGATAGATGTCGCCAACAGCAAAGGATTGATCCTTTTTGTCTTTGTTTAATTCGACCAGCTGTTTGTCTTCGAGCAAGGCAATATTTACCTCACCCGGGGTCGAGTTGATTATTAGTTCACTGTTCAATTAAAAAAGTTTTTGTTAAAAAACACCACGCACGTTAAAACGAAGCATGAAGGATTGAACAAACTTCCTGAAGCGATACACGACTCATCGTGGATCAAGTTGAAGGTTGCAGGTTCAGTGCGCTGAAGCGGCTTTACGACAGCCGGTAATTTCAGTGAGAGATACACCTGTAACCTGCCTGCGGTGCTGCATCTTTACTTTGGCGAACCGTGAGCGGTGAAGCTCTTTGTGGTTGCGCGTCGATGCGGCCAGGCGGTAAAATGCATTGGCGGAAAATAAAAGTCCGCCGGATGCTACTTCTTTTTATGTCTGTTCTTACGGAGACGTTTCTTACGCTTGTGCGTAGCCATTTTATGTCTCTTACGTTTTTTTCCGCTTGGCATAATGCAAGTGTTTTTTAATGATTAGATAGTTGATTGATATAATTATTTGCCTGGGCAACCAATGCTGCGTCGGCAGTTTCTTTTTTCAGCTTTTCAAAATTTTCAGCCGCCTTCGTATTGTTTCCAGCCATCATATAGGCACGTCCTGTCATCAGGTACATTTCTTTTCGCTGCGGATTAATGGCCAGCACTTTCTGGAACCTTTCCACTGCTTTTTCATATTGCCCGGATCTCATGGAAAGCACCCCAAGATTGAACTGGGCGTTTTCATGTTCGGGGTTTTCAGCCACCACTTCCCTGAGCATCATGATGCCCTGCATCGGGTTGGCCGTTCCTTCAGCATAACAAACCCCAAGGTCTGTTCTTGCATCGAGGTTCTTCGGGTTCTTCTTCAGCACATTTTCATAACAACGGATGGCATTCTGCACCATTTCCGTCCGCTCTGCAGAATCCGTTGTGGACTGGAATGCATCGAAGTAACGGTAAGCTGCATTCAGCCAGTTGCCTTCTTCCTGCGCTTTGATGGCATGCTCCTCAAAATAATGGGCAGCAATGGCAGGTTTATGCAAAGCATCCCAGCGCCTTCCTAACGAGTCCATCAGGGAAAGGTTGCCTGATTCATTCGCAAGCTTTGATTCAAGAGAAGAGATCATTTCGGCTTCCTGGCGTTGCAGGCCTTTTTTTGCTTCATCGAGCTGCGATTCAAAACCCTGGATTTGAACCGGTGATGATGACGCTTCCCGGGTAACTTTTTGTGGTGCCAGGTACAAAACAATCGTGAGGACGGATGCCCCTGCAACCAGTAAAAGCTGTTGGCTTCTCGCCTGCATTAATCAATGGCTTCTGAAGTTTGGTTGGCTTTCACCTTGGCATTTTTCACCTTGCTGGCGAACGTTTTAGCCGGCTTAAACGCGGGAATATGATGTGCGGGAATTACAATCGTTGTGTTCTTTGCAATGATACGGCCGATCTTTTGCGCTCTTTTCTTCACAATAAAACTTCCGAACCCGCGCAGATAAACATTTTCGCCATCAGCCATGGTCGTTTTTACTACCTTCATAGTTGCCTCAACTACATTCAGCACCATGTTCTTTTCAATGCCCGTTTTTTCAGAGATGGCATTCACTAATTCTGCTTTAGTCATTTCTTTATCAATTATTTAGTAATTCTTTTTTAGGGGGCGCAAAGATATGAGTTCATTTGGAATGAACAACTTTAAAAGGCGGAAATTGATACTTTCGCACCAACTCTTATCAGGTGAACCTCCCCGTTTTTATTGCCAGGCGCTATTTCTTCTCAAAGAAGTCGCAAAGGGCCATCAACATCGTTTCCATCATTTCCATGCTGGGCGTAATGATAGGCACCGGGGCCTTAATCGTGGTTCTTTCAGTGTTTAATGGGTTTGAGTCACTGGTCGTATCCCTCTATAATTCCTTTGACCCTGAGATCAAAATAACAGCTGTTGAAGGAAAAACGTTTATAGCAGATTCAGCAACGGTTGAAAAGATCAGGCGCTTGGATGGTATTTCAGCGGTTTCACTTTCATTAGAGGAAAATGCGCTTGTAAAATACCACGACAAACAATACATCGCGACGTTGAAAGGCGTGGACACGTCATTTGCAACGGTGAGCGGCGTGGATACCATGATGGCAGACGGAAAATTTTTGCTCAGCGCCGGGGATACTGACTTTGCCGTTGTCGGCGGTGGAATAGCCTACAACCTTCAACTGAACATGGGCGATTTTTTCAGCCAGCTGGATATCTATGCGCCACGCAAAAACGCCGGCTCCCTGAACCATCCGGAGGAAGCATTCAACAGGAAGTTCATTGCCCCCTCAGGCGTGTTTGCCATCCAGCAGGAATTCGACAGCAAGTACATCCTGGTGCCGCTCCGGTTTACAAGGGAAATACTGGAAGATGAAAATGCCGTTTCAGCAATTGAACTTTCAACAAACGGGACTACTGATCCCGAAGACTTAAAATCCAGGCTGACCGCACTCCTTGGAAATGGATTCAATGTTCAGTCGCGGCTGGAGCAGCATGCACTGCTTTACCGCATCATGAAAAGTGAAAAATGGGCCGTGTTCCTGATACTGGCTTTTATTCTTCTCATCGCCACTTTTAACGTGGTGGGCTCCCTCACCATGCTCATCATTGAAAAGCAAAAAGACATTGCAGTTTTTTACAGCATGGGTGCAGATGCTGTTTTGATCCGGAAAATATTTTTCGCCGAAGGACTGATGATCACGTTCATCGGTGCGGCACTAGGTTTATTGACCGGCGGACTGATCTGTTTCCTTCAACAGCATTTTGGAATCATACAGCTCGGCAACAGCGGAAGCTTTGTGGTAGATGCTTACCCCGTGGAAATGAAAATCAAAGATTTCCTGTATGTATTTCTCACAGTGTTTTTTATTGGCAGCATTGCGGCCTGGTACCCGGCAAAAAAATTAGTAGAGCGCAAGATCAACCTGGATGCGGTAAGGGTAGATGAGTGAGGTAAGAGGTAAGAGGTAAGAGGTAAGAGGTAAGAGGTAAGATTTAATATTTAAAATCAGGCGGCCTTTTCGATGGGGTAAACATCCATTAAAATCATCTCTGAATTTTTCCTGATGATTTTGATGGAGGAATGTGAATTGATTCTGTCCTTGCTGAGCAAACGGAATAGCTCATCCCCGCTGTTGACGATGGTGCCGTTAAAGTTTACGATTACGTCTCCTTCTTTCAGTCCGGCTTTTTCCGCAGGTGAGTTCTTCTCGATGCTCATCACGTAGATGCCGCGTTTATTTTCCAGGTGATGGAAATTGATCACGCGCTGGTGCAGGTTTACGTCCTGCATGTTCACGCCGATGTATGCCTTGCGCACACGCCCTTCGCGGATGAGCATGTTGGCAATGTCCTTAGCCGAATTGATGCTGATGGAAAAACACAAACCCTGCGCCTGCATGATCGTAGCCGTGTTCACCCCGATCACTTCTGCGGAGGTATTGATCAGCGGTCCACCCGAATTACCGGGGTTGAGCGCAGCATCCGTCTGGATGATGTTGTCGATCATACGGCCCGTCACTGAACGAAGAGACCTTCCAAGCGCTGACACCACTCCTGCTGTTACAGTGTGCTGGTAACCGAATGGATTGCCGATGGCGATTACATACTGACCGATGCGGAGGTTATTTGATTCTCCAAGTTTTGAAACACTCAGGTTGTGCTCGTAAATTTTTATCACGGCCAAATCGCTGTCGGCATCGCGACCGATGATCTCTGCTTGTGTTTCACGGCCGTCTATCAGTTGAACTTTTATTTTTTCGGCATGCTGGATGACGTGTGCATTGGTGAAAATGTATCCGTCGCTTGAAAAAATAAAACCGGATCCGCTGCCGCTGGTAGTGGTCTTACCGTTCTCGTTCTTAAAGCAATCTATTTTAACTACTGCATTTTTGCTGTTCTCCACAGCATTTACAATAACTTCTGAAATGGAATCCATGATTTTTTATTTGCGGCGGGTTGGCAAAGACGGAGCCAGTTGCGGGAATGTGACTTTATGACATGAGAGGGAAGTAGGCAGTAGGTGGCGAGGCGTGTCGGACTTTGTTCTTAAAGGCAGACTTTTTACGCTCGCCATCGCGAGTGGCAACCTCGCGACAATAGACAATAGGCAGTAGGCAGTAGGCAAACTTAACAGCCGAAGAGGGATCAATGAAGGACAATAATTCTCTTAGAAAAAATTCCTTCTCTTATTTCGATTCGTAAAAAGTAATGCCGTTTTCAAGAACGCCTATTTCAATCCCACCTGCATTTGTATATTAGTATCAATTAGTACTTCGTATCCCCAGTTCCTTTAATTGCTCGTCAGAAATTTTCGATGGCGAATCGATCATCACATCCCTTCCTGCATTGTTCTTTGGGAAGGCAATGTAGTCGCGGATGCTTTCGCTGCCTCCGAAAAGAGCACACAGCCTGTCGAAGCCGTAGGCAATGCCACCATGCGGGGGCGCGCCGTATTCAAAGGCATTCATTAAAAATCCGAACTGGCTTTGCGCATCTTCGGGCGTAAACCCGAGCACAGAAAACATTTTTTGCTGCAGTTCTTTATTGTGTATGCGGATGGAACCGCCACCGATTTCTACGCCGTTGATCACCATGTCATAAGCATTTGCGCGCACTGCGCCGGGATCTGAATCCAGCAAAGAAATATCTTCCGGTTTGGGAGAAGTGAAAGGATGGTGCATGGCAAACCACCTTTTATTTTCTTCGTTGTACTCCAGCAAAGGAAAGTCGAGCACCCACAGTGCCCTGTACACTCCAGCCTTACGCAACCCCAGGCGGCTGCCCATTTCCAGGCGAAGCTCACTCATGGCCTTGCGTGTTTTATTTTTTTCCCCGGCAAGTACCAGCAGCAGATCACCTTGTTCTCCACCGCAGTGCGTAAACCATTTTTGCTGGTCTTCTGAGGTATAAAATTTATCGACGGAAGATTTAAATGTTCCGTCTGCATTCCAGCGCGCATAGATCAACCCGCTCATGCCGATCTGCGGGCGCTTCACCCATTCGGTGAGTTCATCCAATTGCTTGCGGGTATATTCCGCACATCCTTTGGCACAAATAGCGAGCACGAATTCTGCGTCCTCCAGCACCTTGAAATTTTTTCCCTTCACGACACTGTTCATTTCCACGAGCTTCATTTCAAAACGGATGTCGGGCTTGTCGTTTCCATAATTTTTCATCGCATCGGCATACGTCATCCGCGGCAAGGTCCCGATGTCAATACCTTTCACTGACTTGAAAAGATGTTTTGTAAGACCTTCAAATGTCTGCAGGATGTCTTCCTGTTCTACGAAACTCATTTCACAGTCTATTTGAGTAAACTCCGGTTGGCGGTCAGCACGCAGGTCTTCATCCCGAAAACATTTTACGATCTGGTAATAGCGGTCCATGCCTGCTACCATCAGCAACTGCTTGAATGTTTGCGGCGACTGCGGCAACGCATAAAACTCTCCGGCATTCATTCTTGACGGCACCACGAAATCGCGCGCACCTTCCGGTGTGGATTTGATCAGGACAGGCGTTTCTATTTCGCAAAAGTTTTGCGAATCCAGGTAATGGCGCGTTTCTGCAGCAACGCGCGCACGCAAGAGCAGGGAATCTTTCACCGGGTTTCTCCTGATGTCGAGGTAACGGTACTTCATGCGCAACTCGTCGCCACCGTCTGTATTTTCTTCGATGGTAAAGGGTGGCAGGATGGATGAATTCAACACTTCAAAACTGTCCACCATTATTTCAATTTCGCCCGTCACCATTTTCGCATTCTTATTGCTGCGTTCGGCCACGACACCGGAAACGCGGATCACGAATTCACGTCCGAGCTTACGCGCCTGCTCGCACAGCCCCGCATTGGTTTCCATATTGAAAACCAGCTGCGTAATTCCATAACGGTCGCGCAGGTCGGCAAAGGTCATTCCTCCAAGGTCGCGCGAACGTTGCAGCCATCCGCAAAGCGTAACTTTTTTTCCGTTGTCTTTTAGTGTGAGTTCACCACAGGTGTGGGTGCGAAGCATGATTTTATTTTTGAGCCAGCGAAATTAGAAATATTCCCCTTCCATGTCAGTTTGCTGGTTTGGAGTCGCCTCCGGGAATAAAAAAGCGGAAACCTACGCCGAACGTGAGCGCATCCAAATTGTAATCTTCCGGAATATAATTATGGCTGTCGTTTTCGCCAAGGTAATCAATGAAACGACGGAGGTATTCGACTTTTATTAACAGCAGGCTTCTTCCACCCAGCATAGCTTTGATACCTGCATCGCCGCCAAGCCCCATGAACGTTGCGTTTTCATTGCCATCGTCTATTAAACCGTATCCGCCAAGCAATTCAATGTAAGGGTTGACATTTGATTTAGTTGTGAAGTTGAAGGATGGAGCGAGGAAGCCTCCAAACTCACTCACTGAGTAATTGGAATAATTGTACCCTGAAATGGCAGGCATGATTCCGATTTCAAAACCTTTTACCGCCATGACTCCCAGGAAGGCATTGAAAGAAAACGTGGTAAAGGACAAGTCTTTTTGACTTGAATTTTTCTGAAAGGCAAAAGAAAAATCTCCCCCGAGCTCTACGGTGCCTTTTGAAGTGAATGACTGAGGTGATGCCCGGAGCCCGCAGACCAGGCAGGTTAAAACTGAAAAAATGGTTTTAAAAATATTCACATGATAAGTTTAGGATTGTGCAATGTAGGAATGAAAAATCAATACCGGTCGGCGCGATTTCCAAAATGGAACTGATCCGTAACATTTAAAAAAAAGCTGCCGGAGGAGGCAGCTTTTAGATAACCGTTTTACTAATATTTTATTTACTTCCTCCAAATGCAAGCTTTACGCCCAGATGGATTCCGAAGCTGCTGAAGGGCACGTACATTTTTAATTGTTGGGTTGAGCTCCCTGATTGAGAAGACGATGTGGAAACTTTGTCTTCATAGTTCACGGTTCCGGATTCAGTTTCTGTAGTACCTAAGGAAGTAACAGTTGATGTCCATTCGTCTTTATCAGGAGCCCAGGACTGGTTGAACGAGTTGAGTTCAACAAAAACGGAAACCATTTTCGATAATTCAATATCTACTCCAGCTGCCCCCATCAAACCGATGGACATTCCACCCGAAAGTTTGTCGTTACCTGTGGAGGTATACGTCAGGCCGCTGCCTGTTGATTCAATTTCAACTTTTGGTGCCAACCCTAATATGACGCCAAATTTTGCATAGGGTTTTATGCTTTTGCCTCCTGTTACTTTAAGTGCAGGCGTTAATCTCATCAATTTACTTTTCGCTTCGCTGGTGCCGGTAATTGTTCCATCATTGTCCGTCGTTTCAATTTTGGAACCCACTAGGTACGAGAAAGCGATTTCAGCTCCCACGTTTTCACTAAACATATAGCCAACACCCAATCCAAAGGAAATTCCTTTACCAAAAGTACCTTTTACAATTTCGTTATTGGAAGTGGTTGTATTCACTCCTATAACATCTGATGCAGCAGACAGGTTATAACCTACATCTACATTTACATAAGCGCCCTGGGCTTTGGCAATGGCAACTGCAGAAATAGAAATAATAAATACGACTATGATTTTTCTGAATGTTTTCATTTTGTTTGATTTATAGTTAGACCTCAAAGCTATGCTAAGATTTACTATTTCCAAAAGCCAACCGGAACCCTTTCCTTTATGCCATGGATTTGAACACAGATGAATACTACATGCGCGAAGCACTAAAGGAAGCTCGCAAGGCATACCAGGACGATGAAGTTCCCATCGGGGCAGTGATTGTAAGCAGGAACAAAATCATTGCACGTGGTTACAACCTCACCGAGAAGCTTGTTGATGTTACCGCGCATGCGGAAATGCAGGCCTTCACAGCGGCATCCAATTACATCGGCGGAAAGTACCTGGAAGAATGCATCCTGTACGTTACCGTGGAGCCATGCGTGATGTGCGCAGGTGCAAGCTACTGGACACAGATCAGCAAAATCGTATTCGGTGCCCGGGATGAGAAAAGGGGATTCCTATTGCTCGGCAAAAAAATTCTACATCCCCGCACTGTGCTTGTGGGAGGCGTGCTGGAAGAGGAATGCGGCGCGCTGATGAAAGATTTTTTTAAAGGAAAGCGTTAGCTCAGGAACTCTTCGAAACAAGCGCAGCCTCTTCTTTCCAGCTGACCAGCTTGCGAATGCTGTCCTGCGTAAGCGGCTTGTCAAGCTGACCGGCTACAAATGTGTTTTCAAAGATTTTGTCAAGCTCTTCCTGTTTCTGAAAGGCAGACAGGATTACAATCCTTGTTTTGTTCCGGATAAAATCAGGAAGCGTTCTGAACATTTTAATAAAGTCAAATCCGCTCATGCCGGGAAGGTGCATGTCAAGCAAAATCAACTCAGGAGCCTGCGCTTCATTCAACACTTCATTCTTTAAAAAGTCAACGGCTTCTTCCGCAGTGGAGGTGATGGTGACGTGGGAGGCAAAATGGGTAAGTTCCATGAGCCTCCTGTTAACCAGTACGTCGATCTCGCTGTCATCAATTAATAAAATGTGACGGTATGTATAATCGTTCATCAGAAAATAATTTAAAGATGCGCAAATGTAAGAAATCGGAACGTCTCAAATGCTGAGGGCAGCCAGTATCTCAGCGTTCAGCGGTTTGTTCAGAAAACGTTTCACATATTTATTCTGGTTGGCGCGGTTGAGATCCTTAAAGCTGTCGCTGGTAGAAAGCATCACGATCCTGCTTTTTGATTTCACTGCATCAGGCAATTTATCGAATTCATCCAGGAAGCCGAAGCCATCCATTTCCGGCATCATGATATCAAGGAATATGATGTCAGGAATCATGTCGGCCGAACCTGCATTGTTTTTCAGGTATGTAAGTGCACTCTCTGCAGACGGATGAATACTCACGCCCCCTGCGAAACCATCTGCTTCAACCAGTTTCTTATTGATGAAATTGTCAAGCTCATTGTCATCCACCAACATCACGAGAGAATATTTAGGCATTTTAGGTATTTGTTTAGGAAAAGCAAAACTAATTCAAGTGAGCCATTTATATAAGTTCAAGCCCTTAAAATATCAACAAACTGATTCTTTGCTGATACTACAAAAGAAACACCCCGCCCGGAATATTACGGGCAGGGTGTAATTCTCATGGTGGTTAAATTCAGTCCTCTATCAATAATTTTTTAGTCAGCACCTTATCGTCGCAAACCAACCTCACAAAGTAAATCCCTGGCCTGACGAACATTTCAGAACGGCTCACGCGCAACTCAACGGATTCGGGCGTGTTCTGCTTAGCGACTTCCGTATAATAAACCTCGCGGCCATTCAGATCAAAAACGGAAATCCTGGTATCCGATGCAGGGGATGCGAATGAAATTGTAAACTGTTGGGTTGCCGGGTTCGGAAATACATTCAGCTCTTCAGCGCCTGCATTTTGGGCTGCAGTGCCTGCCATGCGGACTCCTGATTTCTGAATTGTAAACTGATCCCATGTTGACCCGTCGTTGAGGATAAATTTTGCATCCAGCCTGTCGCCCGTCACGTCAATGGCAAGCGAGCCATACTTTGTATTGGTGGAAGTATACATGGCATTGTGGGGCCAGCCTGAAGAAGTTAATCCCACCTGTCCGGAAGATCCGCACACCACATACACGGTACCGTCGAAGTTCGGAGAAGATTTCAGGTACGAGTTCGGATAAATTCCCGAAGTGCTGTTCACCTTCATCGCCGAAGTAAAAGTAGATTCAAGCCCGGTGTGTCCCTTGATCATGTAGCTCCGCTCATAGGCATGGCTGTGTCCGCCGATGACCAGGTCAACCTTATGCGCCTCCAGGATGGGAATGATGTTGGTTCGCATTTCCATCGACTCAGGGTCTACGTCTGAATCATGCGAGCCCTTTGTATAGGGAGGATGGTGGAAATAGACGATCGTCCACCGCTGCGTATTCGCATTCAGGTCGTTGGTAAGCCAGGTCGCCATTGCACCTGTGGTTGAACGGAAGGAACCATCGTTTGACTCCAAAGAAATAAAATGGATGTTCGCGTAGTTAAAGGAGTAATAGGATTCTGTATTGGAAGCTACGCCCCCTGCCTGTGCACTTTTCGGTAAGGTAAAGATGTCGAAGAAAGGGCCGGTTTGCGCTGATGCTGAAGCACTGTGCAGGTCATGGTTTCCAGTAGTCGGCCAGAACACCCACTTCTTAAATGCTTCTGTATAATAGTTAAACACGTTGCTGGTATATTCAGCATCGGTGCCGTCATCATAGGCATTGTCGCCCGCACTCAGCCATACGTTCGTATAGTTGGAGCCACGGAAATTTTTGTATGCGTCCCGCACGGTAGTTTGCTGCGAGGTACCAGCGCCATAGTCGCCGATGGCCCAGATGCGCACTGTTCCTGTTGAACCCACGGCAGGATTGGTATAAAAGTAATTGGAGGAATCGCCCTGGAGGTAAATGGTTGAAGAGCCTATTTTATAATAATACTTTGTATTGGTGGCAAGGCCGGTGAGCTGTACGGTGTGTTCAGTTACAGACGTGCTGCTGGATGCTGTGCCTGGATAAGTTCCGAGGGTGGTCCCGTAAACCACCTTGCTGTCGCTTGCGATGTCTGTTCGCCAGCGGACGTAGATGGATGTCGTGGTAGACAATTGCAGGTAAGGTCCTCTTGTAAGCGTAAGTGTGGATGCTGTTGTTTGAAATATCCCGGAGCCTGACCAGGCACTTGTTCCATTGGAGCAAACCGTCTGCACCTGGAATTCATACCATGTGGATGGGATGAGGCCGGTGATACTTTTCGAAGTAGAAGTGGTTGACGCCGTTATCCAGTTTCCCGAATACCGGATCGCATACCTCATATTGTAACTTACCGCTCCGGTAACGGCCACCCAACCCGGTACTGCTGTCGTTGCCGTTACAGCTCCATGGGTGAATGTGCCCGAAGCAGGGGTTCCGCATGAAGAAGACAGCGTGGTAAAGGCGTTCGATGCTGAGTAGGAAGTTGATACGCCAGCGCAAATACCGCATACGATCCACGTATATCCTGTATTTGAGGAAAGTCCGCTGAAGGAATATGAATGCAAAGATCCTGCGATCTTGACCCACGTATAGCTTGTAGAACCCGTTATGTTATACCTTACCTGGAATGAATCTGCATTCACGAGCGGGTTCCAGCTTGCTACCGCCGAATTAGCGGTGATGCTTCCCGAAGCAGTCATGTTAGGCATCACGCAGCTGACCGGCGTGCTCAATGTGGTAAATGTTCCGGCAGTGGTCGGGTAAGGTCCTGACTGCCCCCCGCTGCAATAGGTGCGGACCAGCCAGCTGTAATTGGTGGAAGGATAAAGTCCTGTAACCGTCAACGATGTTGCAGTTCCGGGACTAACATTTTTATAGTAGACCGTATTCGGGTTCGCAACATCATAGTACCTCACAAGAAAACTATCGCAGCTTACGGTGGTCCATTTTAATTTGGCACCTACGTTTGTAATATTTGAAGTGGTTAGACCTGTTACTGAATTGCAGACTGCTGCTGCCTGCCGGCTGTTTGAAAGCATCAACATGAACGGGACGCTTACCACAAAAACCAACCGCCTTGTTAAGAATAGTTTTGCTTCCATCCGTTGAGTAATTTGCCTGGTTGTTATTCCGATCAGAGGAGCGGATACGAAATAAACGATTTTACTTACGATCCGGGATGATACGTTACATTTAGGTTAATGTTTTCACCTTACATCCAAACTCTAAAAAATCAATACAGATTCTGTACAAGAAGGTTTGAGTTTTTGAGTAATTAATAAAAAGGAATTTATCGGCGTAATTTTGAAAAGGAGTATTCGGCGCGAATATTAATCACTGGCATTCATTTTTCTGGCTGAATGGCGTAAGAAAAAAAATTTGTCCGCCCAACATGAATGCTGTAAGTTTGAATCAATCTGGAATGGGAGGAAGTTGTTTCATCCATTTTTCCTGATGCCAGGTTAAAACAACATTTGAAATGAAGTCGCGAAAAATTTTCTTCTCTTTTGTTTTGTCCCTGTGCTCTTTCATGCTTGTGCATGCGCAGGACCATGTAAAGGCTGGCTTCGGGGTAACCGTTGTACAAACTCAGCCGCAATTTCCAGGCGGTGAGGACAGCCTCATGTCATTCCTCAAAACCAACCTTCGCTACCCGGAGGAGGCGCGGCTTGCGTGGATCCAGGGGCGCGTGTTTGTTGGTTTCCTCGTTGAGCATACGGGGAAAATAAAGGACATCAGGATTTTGAGCAGTGTCAACCCCCAGCTCGATGATGAAGCGTTGCGTGTAGCCCACCTGATGCCGGATTGGATTCCAGGCATGATCGGTGAAACGAATGTGGATGTACAGTTCATATTACCGATTGAATTCATAATGCCGAAGAAAGTCCGGTGACGGATTTTTATTTTTTAAGATCCAGCCAGCAGGTGATTGGAAAGTGGTCGGAGATTTTTTCCCTGTGCGTGGAATAATGGCTTGAGAAGAGTTTTTCCGAATGGAGGATGTAATCAATCCGAAAGCTGGGGAATAGTCCTGCATAGGTTTTTCCGAAACCCGTTCCGCTTTCCCGGAAGGAATCTTTTAACCCGTCAGAAATTTTATTGAAAGTGTATGAAGAGGGAGTATCATTAAAATCACCGCACACAATAACAGGATAGGGGCTCTTATCAATTTCCTTTTTCAGGATATCAACCTGCCTGGCGCGTTTTGCAAATGCCCGTTTCAGCCTGCTCAGTATTTTGATTCCTCCTGACAATTCATCCTGGTCCACGTCGTTCTTCAGGTTTTCAATGTAGCGGTAATCTTCATTCCTGAAACGGATACTTTCCAGGTGGGTATTGAAAACGCGCACGGTATCAAGGCCAATCTGCACGTCGTCATAAATAAAAATATTCCCTCCCCGCTTTTCAAAATGCACGGCCTGCCTGCTGAGGATGGGATGTTTGCTGAAGATGGCAATTCCCCAGTGGTCGGAATCGCGGAGGGTAACGGTATATTCAATATGCGAATACGGAGCATCGAGGACGGACGTTACCAGTTTGTTGTTGTTGAAGTCAGCCAGCTTCCTGTCAGAAGAATAATATTCCTGGAAGCATGCAATGTCCGGCGATTCTTTTTTCAGGAATTCAAAAATCCTGTTCCTGGTTTCATCGTTGTGGAACCAGTTGTACAGGTCAAAGAGGCGAACGTTGAACGACATGACTTTCACAGGGAAACCGTTACCGGCATTTTTTGCCGGCTCAGCGCCTGAAGCAATTCTCGGCTCTGCAATTCCGAAAATCTTTGAAAAGCCAAGGAGGATGGCGACGGCAGAATACCAGAACCTGCTTCTCTTCGCGAGGATCCAGAACAGCACGAAAGATAGGTTGAGTAATAATAAAAATCCATAGGTGAGTGCAACCAGCTGCAGCCACCAGAAATTGCCGTCAGGTGAAACATAGGCTGCGAGGTACGACAGAAGCAGAAAAATGATACAGCAGATGTTCAGGAAGAACATCAACCTGGTAAAAAAAGAAGATTTTCCTTCCTGCTTCAAACTCAAAAAACAATTGTCATTGATTTAATTCTCGCGGCTGGACTTAAAAAGAAACTCACGCTCTTCACTTGTCAGGCTGCCATACCCCGACTTGCTGATCTTATCGAGTATTGCATCGGTGCGTTCCTGCATTGCTTTTTTCCCTGCAACATATTCATCATCCCTGTTTGTCCTTTTGTAACTGACCTTCATTTTACTGCCTCCCCTGAATACGGTTGCCAGCCTGTCCATCATATCATTGAACCATTTGGCAAGATCGCGACCCTGTTTCAGCTGCCGGATGTAAATAAACCCGAAGAGGGCGCCGCCGAGGTGGGCAA
>Ga0134121_10002993_pt1 | contig 14304 bp, 5 predicted proteins | sample KB301_FD_96463 | JGI IMG/M metagenome (GOLD analysis project Ga0134121, IMG submission 96463) | Terrestrial soil microbial communities without Nitrogen fertilizer from Kellogg Biological Station, Michigan, USA - KB3-0-1 | ecosystem: Environmental > Terrestrial > Soil > Unclassified ...
GATTCTGTCCTTGGGCGCTCACGAGGGCCAAGCAGGCCGCAAATAACACGGTGGAGGTCAACACGTGAATAGCGAGTGAGCGTGACATGGCAACTCGATTTGGGAGGCGAAAATGATGTGACCACGACACTTTAACTTAACTTGAATTCGCAGTATTGTGAATCCCAGGGCTTCGGAGCGAATAGCTCAAGCATAATAACCTGGCAAGTCGATACAACCGGTACTCTCGTCAAAGTCGGTATGAACGGGGCCTTGGTGAAAGCCCCATTTCCGTTCGGGACTGGCATTTGCCAGCGACGACTCGTGCTGTGGGGGCTGCGCAAAACCGATTTGCGGTGCTAATATGGACGCCAGAAACCAATACTCATTGGGCTCTTTTGGGCGCTACGCCGTCTCGTTCACGGCCCTGGGGCTGTTGCTGCTGCTGGGAAGCCCGTCGCTGTACGGGACGGACAAAGAGTCGAAAAGGGTCGTTCTGCCCGACAATTCGAACAGCACCAATTTACCGAACAGCACGCTGGGCCAAACAGGACTCGACCAAGCGGGAGTCGCTTCGCCCGTTCCAAAGATTCCGGTCGGCCCCCTGGATTTGCCGACCTTCGGGCAGACCACGACGGCAGCGCAACTCCTGGTTGCTATTAAGAACAGTGTACACGCAGTAGACAATTCGGCTCCGCAATTCTCGGTTAGCAATCCGAACGAGCCAAGTCCCTTGCCTGGGTTTTCGGGGCCGATGCTGCCAGGGCACCTGACCGAAGCGGCGGTCTCCGAAACTCAACAAGGCAAGCCCGACCAGGGTGAGGTGCCACCGGAACAGCGAGCCATTCTTGGCGCCGCCCGCTCCGCCGTTGCCCGTGGCGATTTGAAGGTGGGGATCGGCCGCTTCCAGGAATACCTGAGCTTAAATGCCAAGGACATCAAGGTACGGCAGGAGTACACCGGTGTACTCGTTCGCGCGAAGGAGTACAAGGAGGCCATCGCTCAGTACGAACTGCTCATCAAGGCTCTGCCCGGCGACCCAAGCATTCGGGTTGGTCTTGCGAACGTCCAGTTGCAACTCGGTCAACCCAAACTTGCGATTCCGCACCTGCTCGCCGCCCTTGCGGCCTCCCCACAAGATACGGAGATCGCCACGCAGCTTGCCCGAGCCTATCTCGGTTTCAAGGAGCCGCAAAACGCGCGGCTCGTGTTCGATCGCGTGCTGGCGAGCGTGAAGCCAACCGACGCCAAGATCCCCGCACGGTTTGGCCGCCTGCTCCTCGACTTGAAGCGTCCCAAACAGGCCCTGCCGTTCTTGCACGAACTCAGCCTGCGGAACGCGAACGATATCGAGCTACGTACGGAATTGATCCTCGCCAACGGTTGGCTGGGTAACTCTGACGAAGCCACCCGCTTGATTGCCGATTTGGCCACCCTCGAGCCGCTCAACACTAAACTGCGCGTGGAACTGGGGGACGCCCTTTACCGACTCGGCGAGTATAAGCTGGCCAACCTCGTTTATGCCCAGGCGCTGCGTGTCCAACGAAATAATCCACGAGCGTGTCTGGGTATGGCACGCATAGAGATCCAGATGTACAACATCGAATCGGCCGCGACGCTCATCGAGGCGTGTGACGCCGACGCTGCGCCCCCGGCATTGTTGGCACTGGTGCGCGGGGAACTGCATTTGGCGGTTGGCATGTATGCCGAATCGATCCACGTTTTGCGTGCCTATCTGGATCGCGATGCGGACGATGTTGACTGTCGAGCGACGCTCGCCAAGGTCTACGAAGCGACGGTGGATTACGAAAAAGCCAAGGCCGAATGGGCGATAGTTGGGCTGGCGAGGGGTGAAAACGTACGTGGCACGTCGGGCGTCGCTCTGATGCTGGCATCGCAGCGGCTCTTCGTCGACTCGAACGCCCTGTGTAATTACGTGCTGGCGGAGGAACCGGACGACGCCAAGGCGACAGCCCAGCTGATATACAACTACGGTCAAATGAAGCAGGTAGACAGTGCCCTGGCGTTGGGTACGTCCTACATCAATGCCGAGCATGAACACGACATTGGCGTGGTCTTCGTCGGACTGACCCTGGGGAAGGCCTTGCTCGAAAACGGCCGCTTCGCGGACGCCTTGGCCATTTACGAAAAGATCGCCACGCTGCCGCGTGGTCGTGTGGCGGCGACCTACTTTGGGCTCTATTATGCCTCGGCCCACATTGGTCACGACGGGGAGGGCCGCCAGTTTTTGCAGCCGGTCCTGAACGGCACTCTGAAAGACCGGATGGAATTGGCCGACATGGCGGCGGCCTTTAATGTCAACGATCTGGTCATTGAACTGTGCAATAGCGTGCTGGCGACCATTCCTCACCACCTGCCTTCCTTGCTTCGACGAGCCCAGGCGGAGTTGCGCATTGCCACCCTTGATGCCAACATCACTGCCACCGTCAGCACCGCCTGTTTGGTCCTGAAAATATCGCCGACCAACGTCAACGGCCGCCTGACACTGGCCCGTGCTTTTGCTCTTGTTCGCGACTACGCTAATTCATTTCTTGAATACGACAAGCTCATCAAGACCGACCCCAATCTGATGCAGGTCCGTAAGGAGCTGGCGCGAACCATGTATCAGGCCAACGCCTATTGTCTTGGCAACGCCCAGTACGCCGTGGCCCAGTATCCCACCGGCGACGAAGTGCTCCGCGAGGCCATGAATTATCTCGCGCATCCCCCAGTCGAGGCTGTTGTGCAACCTCCAGTCCCGCCTCCAGCGTGGTCGCCGATTGCGCTGCCGTCGAGTTCGCCACGGAGTGCGGTCCAGGCGCAAGCAGTCACGGTGCGGTCGCAGTCGAACCCGTTTGTCGCTGCTTTCAACCAAGCGCCACTCGTGATGCCAGCCTGGACAGTTCCCCCGCTGGCATCCGCAACGCCGGCGCCGAGTCCGCGAACATCGCCGTTGCTGGAAACGGCCCTGGGTTCCACGACGACGCCAGGCCAGGCCGGCTCGACCTGGGCCATTCGTGCTCTCGCGGCCTTAACCCGAGGGGAGGACATCAAGAAGTTGTCGCCCCAGGAGCTGAATCTGGTTTCCGCTCAGGAAAAGGCGCAAACCGAGCCCCTCCCGGTGCCGCGCAAACTCGATGCAGACGATCCCGAAACGGGCGCCATTGCCAAAGATGCCGCCGAGCTTGAGGCCGAACGTCAACGCAAACAGAAACGCCTGGCGATCGACGTTGAGGCGCGCGCCGCGGAAGTCAAGGCGCTCGAGCAAGAGCAATATGCCAGCAGCCGCAAGGACTTGCGCTATCACGAGGCGGTGGCCGCTTTCAATAACGTGGTGGCCAGTCAACCCGACAATACCAGCTCCATGTTCACTCTCGGCGAGATGTATGGAGCTTTGGGCCTGACGCGCGCCGTCATCGGCACGATGCATCAGATACTGACCGTCGATCCCTACAATCGCGATGCCGCCGTTGTACTCGACTGGGCAACCATGGCGCTGCAACCGCGAGGGCGTGCCCAGGTCGATTTGTCAACCCAGCAAGGCCGCAATGGTCTTACCAGCATCGAACTCGACAAGTACACGGTCCAGGGAATATGCCCCTTCGGCGACGAAGGCGACTATGTGGGGCTTGGTTATTCACGCATGGTCTACGTTCCGAAGGGCTACCCGGTGTTGGCCGGCGACATGGAAACGCTGCTTTTTGGCAGGCAGATTGGCGACTGCATGCAGTTCGTTTCCGAAACAAACTTCCAGGAATACCCGAACCGCTTTTCGGACCGTCCCACGTTCAACGCCGCGTTGAGCTGGGACGTTAACGACTGCTTCAAAGCCAATGTCGGCGGCTATCTCCGCAACGTCGCGGACAACGGCGCATCGATCGCGCAGGACATCTTCCGCGGCGGCGTGGAATTTGGCAGTGCGTTTCATTTCACACGTGAACTGGATGCGCAGGCTTCCTATCGCTTCTCGGGCTACTCGGACAACAACCTCGAACACGAGGTGCTCGCTCGCATAAGCTATCGCTTGACGCCGCCGCCCTGCGAACTGAAATTCATCTCCAGCGTTCAATTCACATCGTTCGACGAAACGAACTTCTTGTCTGGAACCAATAGCCCTGCGTTGCCGGGCAATGTCGTACCGCCAGACTTCAGGCATCCGTATTTTGCGCCACTGTGCTTCTTTTACTTCGAGGAGCGGCTGGCGTACAAACAAACCCTCAGTCGGGATCTGTTCAAATACTCCGACCACTTTTATTTCAATTTGGAATACGGACTGGGTTTCGACAACCGGGAAACCATCTACCACAACTTCCGCGCCGGCCTGAACTACGACGTCAATCTCTGGCTCCGCGTGGGCGCCAACGCCGAAGCCACAATCTCACCGGTCTACGACGCGGGTGCTGGAGTTGCATTCGTCGAATTGCGTTGGCCAGCGCCGCATTGAGACCGCGAAAAATCCCCGAGGCCGCAATCTAAATGGCCGTGCGTACTTCGGTCGTAGGACAGGATTCCGATCCTGTCCAATTAAAAAAGTCCGGCGAAATAACTTCCCTTGATTGTTGGGGCATCGTTCGAATCCAAGCTGGAATCGAATGGTGTTGGCGGTTCGTAGTGACCCGATTTATCGGGTCATCAATGGCCCGATAAATCGGGCCACTACAAACACGGGCGGCACACGCTAAACGCAATAGGGAAGTTATTTCGCCGGGATTCTTAAGGGACAGGATCGGAATCCTGTCCTACGCATACTGCAAAATCGCGCACGGTGATATGGCACCTATTTCCAGCGTGCCGCGCGCAGATAGTGCGATTCCGCCTCGGTATACCTGCCCATTTCGTAGTAAGTATCCGCCAGTTCAAGAATGAGCTTGATATCCTGGGGGTCGAGCTTGGATGTAATGTGGAGCAGCGACACCGCAGTCTCTCGGTCCTTGGCGCGCTGGCACACCCAGGTCAGGCGTTTCAGCAGCACCAGATCCTTGGGGTGTTCGCGGCGTGCCCAATCCACGATGCGCGTTACGAGTGCACTGTCCGCGCCGGCATCAAAGTTGCCAGCACTTGCGGCAGCATCAATATAACTCGCGTAATGAGAAGTCAATCCCTGGTTGGCATTCAGCGCCTTGCGGTAGAGGGGCAGCGCCAGCTCAAAGTGTCCCGCCGCGACATGAACCTGCGCCAGTGACGCTTGCAAACAGCTATTGTCCGGATCAGCCTCGAGCAATTCGTCATATAACTTGGCCGCGCCATCGTAACGCTTGGACCAGGTGAGGACAACGGCCAGGTGCTGGCGAAGGCCACGGTCGTTGGGGCGACTTTGGCTGAGTTTGTCCATCAGCTTTAGCGCATACTCAAATTCCCCTGCCGCGGCATGGATGTCTACCAGTTGACGCTCTTCGTCAAAGCTTAGAGACAACCCTTCGTAGAGCTTCAGCGATTCCTTCGAAAGCTTGGCGGCGGCCAGTACGCCCGCAAGTTCTTTACGCGCCGCCGGCTCTTGAGGCACTGCCTCAAGGCTCAATTGCAGCAGCGATTGCACAAGATCGAGAGGCGCTTTGGCCTGCACCAACACGTAGGCCAGCCGCGTGGTCGTCAAGGTGTCTGGATGTTTGGCCTTCGTGAAGGACATCCCCAATTTGACGGCGAACTCCTTTTGCTCCCCCGTCAATGGAACCTTGCAACCGGCCGCGGCATTCACGTAGCCGGGCCACAGGTCGGCTTGATCCAACTTGCCCTCCAACAGTTTCTGGTAGCGAGCGACGGCCAGCGGGTAGTCTTGCGCCCAGAGGCTTAGTTCCACGAGGCGCACGCCTGGGTTAGGATCGTCCGGGCGCAAGCCTGCTACCTGCCCGTAGACTTCTTCGGCGGCCTTGTAGTCCTCGCGCGAGGCGAGCGTGACCGCGAGCAAATTCAGCGCGTCAACGTCGTCCGGATTATTGGCCAGTACGTCACGGCAAGCCTTCTCAGCCCCCTCGCTGTTGCCGCTCTTCAGGCTCAGCCCTGCAATGTAGCGCTTCGCCTCCGGATCGTTACCGAGCGGCCCAAGAACCTGGATGGCCTCCGGTTGCCGCTTGAGCGCCGTGAGGCAGGTGGCGAGCCGCAAGCGCTTATTGCGGTTCGGGGGATCCTCGTTGACGAGCAAAACCAGCAGCGAGGCGCTACGTTCGTAATCGCCCATGGTTTGCAGCACCCACGCTAATCGATCGAGGAAAACGCGATTCAGCTTGTCGTCGCGGTCGACCTGTCCGTAGATAAGCACGACCAGCGCACGGTCCACCTCGCTGAGCTTCTCGATCCCCGCAGCTGCATCGATGAAGCCGCGCGCGAGATCCAGGCGTTTGCTGTCCTTCGCCAACAGCGGCCGGAATAGCTCCAACGCCTTGGCGTGGTTGCCGCTGCCCACGGTATCAAACGCTAAACGCATCCGTAACGTCTCGTTTTGGGGATCGACCGCGGATACCGCGGCAAAAATAGCGTTGGCCTGGTCCACCTGGCCACTCGTCAGGAGCGTCTCGGCCAGCAGCAGGCGCACCTGAACGTCCTCCGGGTTTTTCTTAAGAGCGAGGTGGCACTCGTTCTCGGCAGCCGCGTCATTGCCCAGCAGGCGATGCGCCGTGGCGATCAGGAAGCGCTCGCCCGCGTTTCTGTCTTCGCCTCCGTATAGCGCCAGCAGCTCCTTGGGTCGGACGTCCTGGAGCAGCACCCCGCCATACTCAAGGCGAACAACTCGATCCTCTGGAGACATGTCCAGCGCGTGCGCGAAGTAACCGGCGGCGGCGTGGTAATCGCCTGCATGGACGCAGGCTCGGGCGACGACAAGCAGGAGAGCGCGCTGCCGCTCCCGAGGCATGAAACGGTGTTCCAGAATGCCAGTGATGTGCGTGTAGACGGCCTTGACAGCATCGACATCGCGATTCTTCACATGGGTGTCAAAGAGCGCGACCTGCAACTCGAGGTTGTCAGGATCGCGCGCCGCCAGCAACGCCGTCAAGCGATCCACATGCTTATCGTGATTGACCCGCTTCCATGCCCGGCGTAACAGCACCAGCCGGTCCGTAGTTGGGACCTGCTGCGCGTCGGTTTCGTCACTGATCCGGTGCACGTCGTCGACGTCGGCAGCATGGAGGACGGACGTCGACTGGGCGATGTTACTCAGGCGAATGTCGTCCCGCTCGTACCACGAGAAGGCGACTGCCTCGAAAGCCAGTAATGGCAGCAACAGACCGGCTGCGACCGCCACCGGCTTGAGCAAGGGCAGTCGCTGTTTCTCACGGCGCGGGTTGAGCACAGTCAGAAGCGGCCCGCGGTGTTCGGACGGATCCACCAGCGAATTAAACACATCTCGATCTTGTTCGATAAATTCAGCCAACGACAGCGCGCAAAGGTAATACACATGGCCACCCAGCCGCAGCATGTCGTAACGAACTACCTTGGCGTTGCCGCGAATATTTCCCAATGGCGTGCCCATAATGAATCGGACATCGGTATCGACATTAAGCGCCATGGGCAGTAGTACCTTCAATCCGCTCTGCGCCACTGCCTCCGTGCATCCGTAAATGGGATCGCTGATGCCGCCGTTGATATTGAGCACGAGTGGCAGGCGGAACTCAAAGAGTCGGCCTTCGAGTCCACGGTCGAGTGCTGGCGTTTGCCCGCTCATCGCCTCCGTGCGTCCCATGCGAGGTTTGCCAGCTGCTATTTCCTGGTATTGTCTCGAAACGGCGTAGTGAGCGCTTACGTGTTGCAGCACATCGACCTGGATGGGAGTAAGGTTCTCCAGGACCATGCCGCTGCGGTAACCCTGAAAACGCATGCCTTCCGTGCTGTGCAGCTCTTTCGTCCAGGACACGCGCCCGCGACAATGCAGTGTTTCGCCGGCGCCGTGCAACTCTATCATCAAGATTGCGGTAGGCTCCAGAGGCTCATAGGTCAAAATGCCAAGCCCATTATCCGAGATGTCCACCGTCAAACCTAGCCGGGGTGTACTTGTCTGGTATTTGCCCGACTCGATCTCGTAGGTCAAACCAAGATTGACGGGGTGGCGGTAGTTGTAGCGACTGTCGTCCGGAACCAAGGCGCGGCGAATCACCTTGAACGCCAGCGATAGATAGAACGTAGCCCACAGCGTCGCGAGAGCCAGCTTGCGCCAGTCTTCGGACAGGCCCTGGACATAGCGTCCCCAGCCCCAAGTCAGCGCCAGCACGGTGACGAGCACCAGCAGGAGGTGAGGCCGCACCAGAGGCCAAACGCTCTTGGATTGTCGGCCGCGCTTACTGGTAACCACGAACTTTCCCGCAGTGCCTTGAAACAGCGCCTGCAGTGCGCCTCGGGTCTTTGTCCAAAAGGACATCATATCGAAAAGTTCTGAATTCCAGAAGGAAAAGCGGCCCTTGCTAGCCACCCAAACCGCCGACCAGGTCAACAGCAGGTACAGCGCGGTCAAACTCAAGATTGTCCAGCTCAATTGCACAACTGGCGCCACGCCTGTAAACAGGAACAACAACGGCGTCAGATAAAGAGGCAGCCGAAAGATCCCGCCCAGCCAGTTGATGCAGCAGGCGAAGTGACATACCCTTTGGCCGAATGTGAGGCCGCGCATCGTCAAGGGGTTATCGACCCACATGATGCTGAGATTTCCTTTGGCCCAGCGCAGCCGCTGGGAATGAAATGTGGTGACGTCGGGTGCAGCCTGCCCCGCAATGAGTCGCTCGGTAATCGCCAGCGATTTCCAGCCACGAGCGTTGATGCGCATGCCGGTGTGCATGTCCTCGGTGATTGTCTCCGTGGCGATGCCGCCGACCTCCTCCAGGGCCTTGCGGCGGAACATGGCCGCGCTGCCCGCAAAAATCGGACAGCCGAAACGGTTCCTGCCCGGCTGGATCAACCCGTAAAACATGTCGCCTTCTTCCCAGTAGGTCTTCTTGTTGGCATCGTGGCTTGCCTGGAAAGAATCGAAATTGTAGAAGGCATGCGGCGTCTGCACAAACGCCAGTTTCTCATCGCTGAAATAGCCGATCAGCCGTGTGATAAAGTGCTTTTCCGGCACATGATCGGCATCGAGAATGATTACGAATTCGCCGTCGGTCTGTTTCAAAGCATTGTTAAGGTTTCCCGCCTTGGCGTGCTTGTTATCCGACCTGGTAATATAGCCGACGCCCAACTCCTCCGCGAGCGCCTTGATCTCAGGACGCTTGCCGTCGTCGAGCAGGAAAGTACGATGCGGATAGTCCATGCGCACACAAGCCTGAAGCGTGGCGCGCAGCAATTGTTGATCTTCGTTATAAGTCGCAATCAACACGTCGACCGTCCGATCCGGCAACACCGATTGACGTGGCGGCTCGCTCACATCCCACACTTGCAGAAAGTAAAGCCCCATGGTCAAGATGCCAAAGGACTCACCGACGAGCAAAAGAATTGAGGCAAAAATTGCATAAGGACTCGTGAGATTCAGTGTGAACGCGATGCGCACGGTGAGGTAAACAATCGCCAACAAGGTACCCAGCAACATTGCCGGCTTCCGTAGTACATTTGAAAACATAAGAGCACTCCAAGGTGTCCATTCGGAATGTCAACAAGTGGCAACGACAAACCACGCAAGTGGCACACCACCTGCGCGGCATTTGCCGCAAAATTGACGTTTAGAAGCTGTTCGAAAGCGGTCCCACAAACTAAACGACCGCTCCGAAACCCAACGATAGGGCGATTGGGCAAATCTTTGTGGCGACCTTAAGTCTGCTCACAGTATCAGTCGAAAGATTTTTCTTGCTTGTAGATGAGCGCCTTTCCAATGGCGACGAATCCAAAAGTGCGTGATTCTTAAACCTTAATTCACCAGTGCGCGAAACTCCACCATGGGAGTTTGGGAATCCCGGCGAAATAAATTCCCTATTGCGTTTAGCGCTTGCCGCCCGTGTTTGTAGTGGCCCGATTTATCGGGCTATTGATGACCCGATAAATCGGGTCACTACGAACCGCCAGCATCATTCGATTCCTGCTTGGATTCGAACGATGCCCCAACAATCAAGGGGCAACAACGAGTTCGCCTCCGATCAGGTAACAAACGCCGGCAACCACCAGGGTAGCCGAGACCCAATTGTAGGGAGCCGCCATACGAACACGCAGGAGGAAATGGTGTTCGACCGACGAATCCTTCCGAATATGCGAAAACTTCAACGATTCCGAGGACCGTGAAGGGCAACATCCTGTTGCGCCAGCTTACGCCGCTTCAACATTTTCCCCGAATTACTGTCAACAGAACCCAGTGACTCAAAGTCGAAAACACGTATGGCAACGACATGGAGATGACGGACGTGTTATAGCCGTTGCTCGACCCGAACCGCGTGCGCCGCTTTCAGAAAACTGCCATTACACATAAGTATTTGGGAAAACGGCGGGCCTGCTCCCAGGGAACGGGAAGATAGCCGGCGAAAGCGCGTTGATTTTTTTCTGGTCGACGGCGTTCCACGTGTCGTTTAGGATTCCGCCAGTATCGCTAGAATCTGGGTTCCACGACCACCAGGCCCAACTCATCCCCTGATGTTCGAAATCAGAGTCCGCCTCCCCGTTGCTGTTGAGAAACCGCACTAACTCTCTCAACCACTGCCGGTCGCTATGTGTGGTAAGCTTGCTGCCGAATTCACCCAGGAAAACCGGAGCGATGTTCTGGCGGACCAGGTAGCCCCAGTTTTTGTTCCAAATAGCCGAAAGATTCTTGGGATAATGCGAATTGTCGAACCAGGGTTGGTTATAGACGGAAGCAGGGTAGTCGTGCGCCGAGTAAACACGTTGGCCAGGAATGTCCAGGCGTACTGGAAATGCCCCGGCATTGGATAGATTTCCACCCCACCAGTAATAACCAGATTGCGCATTCTCGACGCCTTCAACAATAATAAGCCAACGGGGATTGACTGCGAGAATGGCGTTACCTGCACGTTCCGCGGCCAGACGCCAATCGTTGGACGGGTCACCGCTTCCCCAAGTGGCGGGGCCGTGCGGCTCGTTGTGAAGGTCGGCTCCAATGACCGTTGGGTTGTCGGCATATCGTGAGGCAAGCATGGACCATATTGCTATCCACGACGACTCGGGATACTTATCGGTGAACCATAATCCATTCTCGTTGGGCCCGAAACCCGCCTCGGACCTGTGGTGGTCCAGGATAATACGCAAGCCGAGATTCTCGGCGTGTTCAACGATTTTGTCGATGATTCCCAGGCCATCGCGGCCCATGAGATCTGGATTTCGCGTGAAATCGATACCGTTTGGCCGGCTCGCCGCATCGAATAGTTCGCTGCAAAACGGCAACCGGATCGTGTTGAATCCTAGTTGCTTCATTTGACACATCATGTCCTTGAAACCGCGCACGCCAAGGCCATGAGGAGCAAATGTGGGGGTCTCAAGGCCAAACCAATTTATTCCTGCGATGCGCGCGACATGCCCGTGCACATCGAGGATCAGTCTGCCGGACGTATGCAAATGGCTGGCGGCCAATGATTCCACGGACCCCTTTGAGATCGGCATGTTGTGCATGCTGTTGCTCATTTCAAATCGGGAGTTGGCCAGTCGCCAAGTGCTTCATTCAACAGCAATTCACTGCTAATCCGACATCGCGCCGCGCGGTGCAGCCCGAGTTGGATGAAGCCAATGGCCGAGTTAACGAACAGGAGGCTGTGGCAAACGAAAACGCCCATGCTGAGTGACAAATAGACGTCACTGGCCAAAATACGAACGTTTCGCCACGATCACACTTTGCAACTGACTGTTAGATTTTAGATTAGCCTGTCAGCCTGAGATCCTATTACACCATGATAGAAGGGGCGCTACTAGAACTCGCAAGCTGACAATGCGCAATCCAATGATATGCAATAACCTTAGCCCAGAGTATTTCATTCCCAATTGCAGTTGTCAAGAAAAAAAGTCGCAAATGCGATTGTTTTATTAATTTGGCCGTTGCAAACCGAATGGCGAGGGAAGATGGCCTCCCGGATTTCGCAGTGCCCTTTCCGCGTCGTTGGCCAGCTCGGCAGCGCGTTGGCGGGCGCGTTCCGACAAACTGCCTTCTGCCAACGCCTGTACCCGCCAGGCGAGCCGTTTCGCCCGGCAGCGGTCACGTGTTGACTGCGGGCGAGGATGGCAAGATCCGTGTGTGGGAAATGCCTTAGACCCGATCAACGGCCGCTTAGTCGAACAATTGTATTAGCTTTCTCAAATCCTTCCTCTTCGTGCCAGGTAACTTCAGAAAGTCCTTCCACCCCGGCGGCCATTTGAGCCACAATTTCCTCTGCTCGCGACGCTGGAGCCCCCGTGAACTTGGCAAGGTGAATCATTGACACCAGCTCGCGGACCCAGGCCAGCGTACCCATCAAATCGTTGTAGGCCCGGTCGCGGAGCCGCTGAATGCGCTGCAGATTGCGGTGGCGAGCTTGTTCATTTTGCTGCAAGCGCTCAATTACACCCTTGTTGCCCGTTCCGGTAGTGTGTTCGGGCAGAGACAGGAAGCAGTCCATCTCTCTGATGCGTTGGGCCTGCGCAATCCAGGCGGAATGCAGTTCACCAAACCTGACCTTTTCGCGGGTGAGGACACTTTCGGCCCACCCACGCAAACTGCCCAGGGCCGCTTGCAACTCGCGGTCTACCTGTGCAATGGCGGCAGCCATGTCGTCAAGTGGCTCAAGCTCGTTGGATGCCGAGGTTGGTCCAGCGCCACGCAGCAGGACCGGCACATAGAGCGGCCAGAATGGCACGGCTGTCGCCACCCGAATGCACCGCTCTGTCCGCGTGCCTGCACGGTCGGCAAGATAGACCGCCAGGCCCACGCCGGCGCCTATCATCAAGTACAGCACGAAACTCGAATTGAGCAGGTCCATGGGGAAAACTCCTTACTCGATACTTCATTAGCCCACGAAATGCGTCCACAGCGCGTAGATCATGAGCGGTGTCACAGCGGTGTAGCATGCGGCCCAAGCCACCGTCAGCCTGCGCAGAAAGCACGTGCGGCGATCACGGAAGCGACCCGGCAAAGTGTCGGCCAACCGCATGAAACCGTGGTAGATCGAATAGACGCCCCATAACCCTGCAATAAAGGGCAGCACCAATCCGATGCTGAGCACCATTTGCTGTACCTCCACTGGCGCGGCAAAGATCAACATGCCAAGTGCGACAGCAACGTAAATGGGAAGGATGCCGATCAACATGATCGCCGTGGAAGCCTGCCCTTTTAGACAATGCGTCACCACTTGCAGGAAAGAGATTTTGACGCCAGCCAGGAGTCCGTAGAAGTAGAAACTCGGCAAACAGATCCCGGTGGCCGCGACCAGTCCCACCGCGTAGGCCAGCCAAAGCCCTACCGCCGGCCGCACGCTCAACGACCAACCTTCCGCCAAGACGCTCGGTACCGAACCGTTGGGCGCCGCGTGCAGCAACAGGACCATCGCCCAGGCGTAAGCGCTGAAGCTGACAAGGGCAATAACCAGAAACCGAGGAATCAGATCTACCTGCCGGCTGTCATCGCGCAGCAGGTCATCAACTTGCACGCGTTCCTTCAGCAGCAGTTCCGCCAGGCTCAGGGCGGAATGGTCGCCCATTAACCGGCCGGGTGATTCAACAGTGGGAACCTCGACGGCATCCATCAAATGCATCGTGTGTATCATCTTTCGATCCTTTCTCGACCATTGAAAAAGTGCTTCAAATCCAGCCCAGCTGTGTGAATTGGAACAAATCAAACTGGTAAAACAACTCGGCCCCAATGGCGCCAACTAGCATCAGCCACCAGATCGGCCAATAACCGCGCTCAGGCTCAAGCGCCTGCATCACCCTGCGAAAAACGTCGCACATGGAAATGCCAACGCCCGTGAAGACCACAAGATGCACGACCACCACAGCCGCGGGCCGCGAAAAGTGCAGTGAGAAGAGCCGAACCTCCTCGGGCAAAGCCGCAGTGAAGAACCAGGCGATGGGGATGGAGGCCATCATGGCCAGGCCGCCCCAGCTGGTAGTTACCAGTGCGGCAAGAAACGTGGTGCTGGCGCGAAGCCGCGAGCCGGAGAGGCTGTTGAGGATGTACAGGGCGGGCAAGGCCAGACTCCAAGCAATCCCGGCTGCCAGCGTGCAATACAGACCGCCCGCGAACATGCGGTGCGGTCCGCCCAGCAGGCCCATGATCATGCCGTAGGTGGTGGTGCCGAGAATGGCTGTGAGCGCCAGTGCCGCAAAAACGCTCCAAGGATACGGCGTCCCTTCGCAATGCCAGCGCAGGGCAAATGCCTCCGGTTCTTTCAATGCCACACCGACGTGAACCGTGCTGGCACGCAAACGTGCTCGCAACATGGGGGA
>Ga0134121_10002995_pt1 | contig 14301 bp, 9 predicted proteins | sample KB301_FD_96463 | JGI IMG/M metagenome (GOLD analysis project Ga0134121, IMG submission 96463) | Terrestrial soil microbial communities without Nitrogen fertilizer from Kellogg Biological Station, Michigan, USA - KB3-0-1 | ecosystem: Environmental > Terrestrial > Soil > Unclassified ...
GACCATCTCATCGCGCAAAATCCAAAGCGGCGACAAGTCGCCGCACTCCAAAATCGCTCTGCACTTTTTGGCAGCCTTGCTAGCGCTCGCCATAATCATTTTGCCGGTACAGGTTACCGCCCAGGACGCGCGCGAACTACAACAGGAACGCGCGGCCAACAACAAACTTAGAGGAGAGCACCCTTTAGTTGAGTTGATGCGCACGCGCAAATCAACTCTGCGGCCGGATCTGGTAGGCGTCCATCCGCGCGTTTATGTGACTGACAAAGAGTTGACTGAATTGCGGGTTCGTGCGCGGACGACTCATCGAGAACTGTGGCAGCGGACGCTAAGTCACGTGCGAGCCCTCAACTGCGATCCACCGCCGCCTCCAGCCGAAGCACGGCGCCAGCAAAACGATGTGGCCATTGCGATCGCCGAAGCTGCGTTCATCTACAAGATCGAAGGCGACAAAAAATATCTTAACGCTGCGCGTAAGTACATGGACGCGGCCGTGAGTTACGACATTTGGGGTTACGCGACGAACAAGCCCAACGTCGATCTCGCTGCGGGTCATTTGCTTTACGGGTTGGGCTGGGGCTATGACTTGCTCTATCACGATTTGACCGCGCAGGAGCGAACGCGCTACCGCGAAAAGCTGATCAAGCAGGCGCGCTTGATGGCCGATTACTTCAAACCGAAGTCCGGGAAAACTTACGCGTATAGCCAGAATCACACATTCATTCCGATCGCGGGATTGGGTGTCGCGGCATACGCGCTGTATGACGAAACCGCGGAAGCGCCCCAATGGGCCGCGCTGGCACGCGGAATTTTTGATCGGGTGCTGGCAACATACTCAACCGATGGTTATTACTACGAAGGATTTGAATATTGGATCTTCTCGACGCCCTGGCTGATTCATTATCTCGATGCGCATGCCCATGCGACGGGCGAAGATCTTTACGATCGGCCGGGCTTTCGCCTGATGCATGAGTACGTTGCGCATTCAATGCTGCCGAACGGTGACTACGTGTTTGATTTCGGCGACATCTTCGAAGGACCGCTCACCCGCGCGCATCAAGGCGACGAGTATCCGCGCACACATCCGCAGGGCCACTTCAATACGAATTACAATCTGCTGTATCGCCTGGCACAAAGATTTCAGAGTCGCGAAGCCCAGGGCGTCGCCGACTGGCTTAAGAGCTTCGGTCAGGTGAACGCGGAGGAGTTTTGGTCATTGGTTTGGTATGACACGAAGCTGAAGCCCGTTCCAATCGACCAGCAAACAACCTCGCATTACTTTCCCGATCACGATGTTTTCTACTGGCGCAGCGATTGGTCAAAGGGCGCAACTGCGTTTGCTTTCAAGTGTGGGCCACCAGAAGGTCATCATACGGAACCTCTCCTGAAGCAATTTCCGGATTGGCGCTTGTCGTCCGGGCACGCGCATCCGGACGCGAACAGCTTCATCATCTTCGCGCGCGGTCAGTACCTCACCGGCGATACAGGTTACGCCGGAGTGCCGATGACTGAACATCACAATACTCTGCTGGTGAACGGCAAGGGCCAGGGAAAAGAAGGAGGAGGTCATGACGCGTTCACAGACGTGCCGTACGAACTGCTTAATCGCATACGCATTAGGGAAGTAAAGGTCGAGCCGGACCGGGTCCTCGTGCGGGGTGACGCGACTGCGGCCTACGGACCCGAACTGGGTTTGGAGAGTTTTGTCCGAGAGTTCGTCTACAGACCGGGTACAGGCTTTACAATCGATGACGAGGTGCAGACGGAAAAGCCCGCGTTCCTGACCTTCTTGCTGCACGCTGACAATCGTTTCGGGAAAGAGAGCGGTGGCCGATTCAATATCCAGGCAGGCGGCGTGAAACTGCTGATCGATCCAACCCTCGTAGAGTCAGACGTGCGGGTTATTGGTCCAATTCAGGGCGCAATCGAGAGTAACGCCGTAACCGCGCCCGGCCCTCCCGGTGCGGTGGACAAAGGCGAGCGTCAGGCGCGTGGCGAGAAGCTTCTGCTTTCTACCGCGGTGCCCATTACCAAGGCGCGCTTCGTCACTCACCTAACAATTCAAAATTAAGACTGCGCTGAAGTTCCGGAGCGTGCTTACTGCACTGGATCGTTTGGTCCGGCCGGCTGATCAGGATTTACATGAATCGCGCCGTCGGCCGAGTCGATGAAGAAATGGTTCTTGCCCGAATTCGAATCCTGCGGATCCGCATTCAAAGTAAAGGAGGCGGGCGCGGTCGCGGACTTGGGAACCACCTTCAGTGTCATGACATAGCCGTCGGTGACCGGAGGATTGCCCTCGAACTTATTGCTGATGAGTTTTTCGGAAAGCAATTGTTCAAAGGTCGCAAACTGACGGCCGTGAGTCGTGTGGTATTGAATCTCGATCGCGGCCAGCGTTTGAATGTTCTGGCGCGTCGCGGTTTCGTTGCCTGCTTTTTGGGCGTTTCTGAATCCGTAGACGGCGACACCGATCAGAATTCCGATGATCGCAATCACGATCATGAGTTCGATCAGGGTGAATCCGGATTGCCGGCGGGGGTGATTATTGCTTCTCATAACAGTTCCTCAAATCAATTAACGACACGATCAGACGGTAGTTCCGAAAACTCTGGCCGATCGAATTGGCATCTTACTACAGCCTTTCGCCGTCTGCCATTAACCAGCCGGTCATGATTGTGATGAGTTTTGGGGTGGCACGCGCATCTTGGCGTGTCTTCACGGGCGGGACGCCCGTGCCACTGCACTTTCACGTAGCGATGGTTGCGGGCTGCATGTAGAATGGGGCACAGATGAGGAACCTTCGACCAGCGACGCGTCCTGACGCCGCCGTCACGTCCGACCGGATTGAATCACTGCAGGCTGCGATTGAACGCGTCATTCGCGGCAAGCCTGAAGCTGTGCGGTTAGCGATTGTCACGCTGTTGGCCGGCGGTCATCTGCTGATCGAGGACGTGCCGGGCGTTGGCAAAACCACGCTGGCGCATGCCCTGGCGCGCGCACTGGATTGTTCGTTTCAGCGAATTCAATTCACATCTGATTTGCTGCCCTCTGATGTCGTGGGCCTCTCGGTCTACAACCAGACTGAGTCAATGTTCGAGTGGAAGCCCGGGCCAATTTTCGCAAATGTAATTCTTGCCGATGAGATCAATCGCACGACACCAAAGACGCAGTCGGCACTGCTCGAAGCCATGGCTGAACGACACGTGACGGTTGAAGGCGTGACCCATCAACTGTCAGCGCCGTTCATGGTGCTGGCCACGCAAAACCCGATCGAGCATCACGGAACCTATCCTTTGCCGGAATCGCAACTCGATCGGTTCATGTTGCGACTGCGAATTGGTTATCCCGGTCTTGCTGACGAGCGACAGATTCTGCGCGACCGCGAACATGCTGAGCCGCTCGACGACCTGCAGCCGGTCATGAGCGCCGCGGACGTGCTCGAGCTGCAGCAATCAGTCGCAGATGTTTCCGTGGATGATGCGATTGTCGATTACCTGATGCGGATCGTCGCGGCGACGCGCGCGTCGGACATGCTTGATCTTGGAGTTAGTCCGCGCGGCACGCTTTCGCTGTTCCGTGCGGCGCAAGCTCTCGCGCTCACGGAAGAACGATCCTATTGCCTGCCTGACGACATCAAGCGCCTGGTGGTTCCCGTCTTCGCGCATCGTATCGCCGTCAGCTCTCGTTACTCATCGGCCATGCGTCGCAGCGAAGAAGCCGAAGCCGTGCTTAACGAAATCCTCAAGACGATCAGCGTTCCGCTCTAGAGCAAGGATGAAGGCGTGAACCGCAAGGATGACGGCGGAAGGATGAAGGATGAAATCATCCAAACGGCAACGACGTAAGAAACCCCGCGGTACTACTCTCCTCGAACCATTAGCAGATATTCAGCAATCGAAGCCCGCTTCATCCTTCATCCTTCATCCTTCATCCCTGCATTCCTGGTGGCGGCCGATCCTCGGAACCTTGTTAGTCCTGGCGGGATTGGCCACCGCGGTGCTCACCGTGATGGCCGGCCGCTCGGGCATTCCCGAACTCACCACCGCAGGCGCCATCGCTTCTCTCGTCTTCGTGATGCTGATCATGTTGCTGGTGGTTCCACCGCTCGCGCGATCGGCTTTTGCGGAAGTTGCCGCGACGCGATTCCCGATTGAAGTCACCACGGGTGGAGTCATCTTCATTCTTGTTCTGGTGATTGTGGCGCTCGCTGCCTGGAACACCGCTAACAATCTGTTGTTCATGATCTTTTCGATCATGGTCTCGACCTTGTTCGTCTCGTGGGCCGCGGCGCGACTGAGTCTGCGCGATCTGAATGTCACTGCGCGATTTCCTGATCACATCTTTGCGGGCGAACCCGCGGAAGTAATCGTTACCCTGAAAAACTCAAAACGCGTGTTGCCGTCATTCTCGATTCTCGTCGAGATGCGCGGCACGTTTGAACGTCCAGGCTTTGTGAAGAAGAGCAGAGCGTGGCAGCGATTGAAGAAGACCGTGCTTGGTTACATCACCTATGTGCCGCACCGGGCGGCGGCTGAGCAATCAATCGTGCAAACATTTCCGAAGCGCGGGCATGTGCTGGTGAATGGATTTGAGCTGTCGACGCGATTCCCGTTTGGTTTCTTTCGGCATCGGCGACGATTGACCGCGCGCGATGTGGACATCGTCGTCTATCCCAAGCCCGAGCAGGTCACCGACGAGTTGAATCTGTTGCCGCTGCATGCGGGACAAACAACTTCAATGCGGCGGGGCGCGGGCCAGGACTTGCTGATGTTGAGGGACTATCAGGCGCGCGACGATCTGCGGCACATTGACTGGAAAGCGACCGCGCGTGCGCGGCGCCTGACCGTACGCGAATTCGCCGCCGAAGACGAACGCCGCATCACGATCGTCCTTGATACGCGGCTAACCGAAGATATTGATGAAGAGAATTTTCGCATTCGATTCGAAAGCGGAATCACTCAAGCGGCGTCGTTGGTGAAGCACTTCATCGACGAGCGCGCGGAAGTGGCGCTGGTGCTGGGAAGGGAACGAGGGCGCTTTGGCTCCGGCCTCGAACACTTGTATGGGTGTTTGAAGAGGCTCGCTCTGGTCGAGCCCGTGCGCGATTCTGGCGTGGCCTTCGACCTGGAAGAGATTGTCGAGTCCGCTGCCGCTTCCGGTCCGCGCGCCGATACCAACTATTTGATCGTGCTCACGACCGCCGCCCGCGGATCGATTCCACCGAACGTGTGGCGCAGAGCGTATGTGATTTATTTGTAACGCAAGCTTTCAGCTTGCGGCGCAATGCTCGCAAACTAAGTTTGCGTTACCGCGAAGCCTTGGGCTTGTATCTTTCGATCAGCAAATCCTGCCGGCTCGGCTCCTTGAATTCTCGTCCGTGAATGAAAACGTGTTCAGCTCGAGTTGAGAACTCGAATGGATCGCCACTCCACACGACGACATTCGCATCGCGGCCCGCCTGCAATGAACCGACACGATCGCTCAATCCGAACAGCTCGGCCGGGGTCAGCGTAATCGCGCGCAGCGCATCGTCGTAGTTCATTCCGTATGCGACCGCGTTGCCGGCTTCGTATTTGATATTGCGTGCATTAAAGCGGTTTTCGTCACCGTCGGTGTTACCGACCAGCACGACTTGCACGCCGGCTCGACGCAGCATCGCCGCCGTTTCCTGGCGCTGGTTCAGCCGGGCGAAGCTGTCGGGGATATTGTTCATGGCTCCGGTCAATACCGGCACGTGAGCAGCGGCGAGACGGTCTGCGGCCAGCCAGCTTTCGGCACCGCCAGAGATTATCAACTTGAGTTTGTACTCACGGGCCAGCGCCAATGCAGCGTCGATTTCGTCCACGCGATCCGCATCGATCACGATCGGCATCCGGCCATAGACGACCTCAATCAGAGGTTCTAGATCGGCAGCCGGGGCGCTCAGCGTTCGGGTCGCCGCGCGGTCGTAATCAAGACGATGCCCCACATAGAACTTCACGTCATCGAACAGGGTGCGCAGCTTTGCGATCAATTCGCCGCGCGAATTCGTGCCGGCGGATTGCGCGTCATCAATTTGCGCAATCATGGCCACCGGCGATCGACGAATGACTTCGGACCTTTGCCCGTTTAAGAGATCGATTGCCGCAGCCTGGCCTGAAACCAAACCGCCACGGGGTGTGATGATGACAGTAGTTACGCCTTCGGCGCGGGTGGGCGCGAATATCTGTGACGCTGGATTCAAGCCTTCCCAGGGTTTGAAGGCCGCAGCGATGTTGTTATTGCCTTTGGCCGCAGCATCATTGGTGTCGCGCACCTGTCCGATCTCAACCAGGCCAATCGTCGTGATCGAATTGATCAATCCCGGCGTGACGATCTTTCCGGTCGCATCAATGCGTTGGGCGCTGGCGGGAATGTTAACGTTCGCGCCAACAGCAACGATGACGCCATCACGAATCAGCACCGTGCCGTTCGTGATCGGCGGTCCACTGACCGGATAAACTTTGCCGCCGGTGATCGCGATCGTTTGCGACCAGACGGGAAGGGAAGCGGCGGCAAGGACGACAGTTGCTAGAAGTAGTCTGCGCATCTTAGTTGTCCTCCTTTACCAGGCCGAGTTCAAAATCTGTCCGCCACTTTTCAGTCTTGTCAGCGCGATCGAACATCATAGCGCCGTCGATCCAAACCTTCTCAGCTCGCGAGTAGACGCTGAATGGATTGCCCGACCAAAGCACGACATCGGCGTTCTTGCCAACCTCGATCGAACCGATTTTGTCGTCGAGCCCTAACGCCCAGGCCGGATTGATCGTCAGCCACTTGATGGCCTGATCCTCGGTGACGTTAATTCCCGCGGCGCGTCCTGCGTACATCGCCTTCGCGACTTCTTGATTCAAACGCTGTGCGCCCAGAGCGCTATCCGAGTGAATCATCGCGCGCGCGCCCATCGCATCAGTGATAGCGAGGTTCGCTTTGACCGAATCATTCGCCTCCATTTTGAATCCGCCCCAGTCGGCCCATTCTGCAGCTCCAATGTTGTTAGCTTTTAAGAGCTCGGCAACCTTGTAACCTTCCACCGTGTGATGGAACGCGCGAATCTTGTAACCAAACTCTTTGGCGATATCGATCATCTGCGCCATCTCGTCCGCGCGATAGCAGTGGTTGTGCACGAGGATGTTGCCGCGCAGCACTTCCGCCAGCGTTTCTAATCCCAGATCGCGGGTTGGCGGATCGCCTTTGTGCGTCGCATTCCATGTGTCCCACCGGCGCCGATACGCTTCCGCCTGTATCCATGCCGCGCGATACCCAGCCACGTTGCCCATCCGCGTGGATGGCCCGCGCTGTTGATAGACGCGCTTCGGATTCTCTCCGCAGGCCATCTTCAAACCGTATTTCGCGCCCGGGAATTTCATGCCCTGGACGGTGCGCGCGGGAACGACTTTCACTACCACGCTGCGTCCGCCGATCAGGTTCGCCGAGCCCGGCAAAATCTGCATCGTGGTGACGCCGCCGGCCAGCGCGCGCGGAAACTGCGGATCCTGGGGCCAGACTGAATGCTCGGCCCAGACGTTCGCTGTCACCGGATTGGTCGCTTCGTTGCCGTCGCTGTTCGCGTCGACGCCAGGCGCCGGATAGTCGCCAATGTGCGAGTGCACGTCGATGATTCCCGGCGTGACGTACTTGCCGGTGCCGTCAATCACAACGGCGTCGGCGGGCGCGTTGACGTTGGTTCCGACGGCCGCGATCTTTCCATCGCGCAGCAGCACCGACCCGTTTTGCAGCGTCGGGCCGGCAGCCGTCAGGATCGTCGCGTTGCGAATCAATGTCGTGCGACGCGGAAACGTTTGATACGTGCTCGGGAACGGATCCGCGTTCGGTGTGGATATTCCGCCCGGTCCGGGCGGGGTTGACGGTGACGGCGAGGCCTCAGGTTTAGCCTGGCCTGAATCTTTCGATTGCTGGGCCAAAGGCATTTGCTGAATCGAAAACGCGAGCACGAGGCAGGCGACGAGCGAAATTCGGTAGAGTGATCTCATAATCTTTCTCGGGTTGAATTGCTGGAGTCGCGCATTCTCTTACACTGAAATCGAAAAGTCCACAGCTTTCTTCGTGTCTGGGGTGATCCAGTTTGAGGTGGCACGCGCATCCTGCGCAGGCCTTCACGGGCGGGACGCCCGTGCCACTCTCCAAACTGCATCACTACTTCGCGTCTGTTAAGATACGGCAGCTTCTGACGCGATCCGCAAATTGATGTCCGCCATAACGGCCCAAACCGAAGGTCCAAATTCCCACAACGCGCGCAAAGCATTCATGCTGATTGCTGCCTGCTTCACTTTGTCCGGCGCCGCCGGGTTGATTTACGAAGTGTTGTGGATGCGCATGCTGGGACTCGTCTTCGGGGCGACGACGGTGGCGATCAGCGTCGTGCTGACCGCGTTCATGGGAGGCTTAGCGCTGGGCAGCACGATCGGCGGAAAAATAGCGGCTCGATTCGGGAATGCCTTGCGCGCCTACGGAGTCATCGAGATCGGGATTGGTTTGTGCGCGATATGTCTGCCGCTCATATTTCGCATCGCTGATGCGCTTGACGCAAGCGTCTGGCGGACCATTCACCCCGGAGGTCTCCTGTTTAGCCTCTTTAGATTTGTCATGGTGTCCGCTGTCTTGCTGGTTCCCACAATGCTAATGGGCGCGACGCTGCCCATCATCGTCAGTGCCGTACATCAATTTGGAGATTCGCGAGCAGTTACCATCAGTCGACTCTACGGATTAAATCTGTTGGGTGCGATTGTAGGCACGATCGTCGCGGGATTTTTCTTCTTGCCGGCGTTTGGCATTCGCGCGACGATGTGGCTCGCGGCCGCGACAAACATCGGAGTTGGAATCGCGGCACTGCTGTTTGGCCGACGATCAGCTTCCCAGCCCAATTCAACCAACACCCAATCTTTCAACGTTGACACGACTCACGCTGAAGGTTTTGTTTCCGCGGCGAATCGTCGCGTGTTTTGGTTTCTCTGCGCGTTCTGCTCGGGCCTAGTCACGATCGGCATGCAAATCATTTGGTCGCGTCTGCTGGCGATGATCATCGGATCAAGCACGTACGCATTTGCGCTGGTCCTCGCACTGTTTCTGTCCGGGTTGGCCTTAGGCGCATGGGTTGTCAGCCTTACCGTCACCGCTGATTCCCGGCGACTGCGGCGGTTCGTATTCCTGGCTCAGTTGTTCACAGTTATTGCGCTGTTCATGAGTCTTCGGATTACGAGCGTCGTTCCGGAAATGCTCGTATCGACCGGATTCCGTTTGGGCGTCAACTCATGGTCAGGATTGTTAGCTCTCCAGGCGCTGGCCGCGCTGATTCTCATTTTGGTTCCGGCAACGCTGATGGGAATGATCATGCCGATTGTTTTGACCTGGGCCGGCCACTCACCGGCGGCGGGTTCATCAGTCGCGAAGCCAGTTGGACAGGCGTACGCGCTTAACACGCTGGGCGCAATTGCCGGCGCTCTCGTGACAACACTTGTGCTGGTGCCAATGGCGAGTTCCAAGTTCGCAGCGTTCTGCATGGCCGCGATATCGCTGGGCGTTGCGGCCGCTGCCTGTCAGCGCGGAGGGTCAGAATGGGATGGGACGCTCGTGCGGAGCCTCTCTGTCGGAACCGCCGCCGTGTTGATAATCGCGATGCTCTTCGTTTGGCCGCGACTGAATCTGAGTGAGCTGTCAGTCGGCGCGTACGACAGTTACACTCGGGTGCTGGCGAAATCGCGTGGCGGCGTGCCGGACGATCAGAAATCGAATGGGCCAGACGATCATCGATTGTTGATGTACGCCGAGGGTCGCACAGCTACCGTTTCGGTACGGCGCGATTGGGGCATCACCTCAGTCGCCATCAACGGACGCACCAACGCTTCGGATGCTGATGACATGCCGACGCAGGTTATGCTGGGACAGTTGGGAGTGCTCACCGCGCCCCGCCTCGACCACGGGCTCATTGTTGGTTTCGCCACCGGAGTCACTGCTGGATCGGTCTTGCAGTCGCCCATCAAATCTCTTGAAGGTGTCGAAATTGAACCGGCGGCAATTGCGTCTGCGAGCTTCTTCGAACACGTGAATAATCGTCCGCTGCAGGATGCGCGCTTGCGAATGATCGTTGATGATGCGCGAACCTATCTGCGCGTGAACCCTGCCCAATACGATCTCATCGTCAGCGAGCCGAGCCATCCCTGGGTGCCCGGCGTTGCAAATCTCTTCACCCGCGAGTTCTTCACACTCGGTCGGGAGCGCCTGCGTGACGACGGCATCTTTGTGCAATGGCTGCAGATTTATCAGCTCTCGACCGAGAACCTGCGGTCGGTGCTGGCGACTTTCCACGGAGTCTTTCCGCACCTGGCTGTTTTTCGCATTGAAGGATCGGCGAAAGGGAAGGACTTGATTCTGATCGGAAGCCGCCAGCCGATTCGTCTCGATCTCGTCAATGATCGGATGCAAGACGAGCGAGTCGCTGCCGATCTAAAACGTGTTGGCCTCGCAAATTCTATTGATGTGATGGCGTGGTTTGTTTGCGACGAATCAAAGCTTGGTCCAGCGGTCGCCGGCGCAGTCATCAACACTGACGACAACATGCACGTGGAAACGGTCGCGCCGCGCGAAGCGTTTCGACCGACGATGGACGAGAATTCCGCCTGGATCGAGAAGCTGCGGACGCCGACCAGTCGTAACGCACCCTATCCGAACTGGTCGCCGACGCTGACCGGCGTGCCGTTGAGGAAATCTCGGACGAACATGCGCCGCGAATCTTGAGGCTGAACTTCCAGCACACGCAGGGCGGTGCCATCGCCGCAGGCCACGATCAATCGATCGCGGCTTGCTTCAATGATCTGTCCTGGCGGGAATTGAAGTTGTTCAACCCATTCGGGCGCCGCCGCCCAAACTATCAGGCGGTTCGATCGGAATGTTGTGTGAGCAGTTGGCCAGGGCTGAAAGCCGCGCACGCGACGTTCGATCGCAAACGCATCCATCGACCAATCAATTAGTCCATCTTCCCTTTTGAGGATCGGCGCAAATGTCGCTTCCGAATCGATTTGAGGTTTGGGTTTGATCTGTTCGAGATTAGAAATGGTTTCGCTAATCAAGTCAGCGCCAACCTCGGCCAACCTCTTCAGAAGTTCGAGGGCCGTCTCGTTCCCGCCTATCTGTGTTGCTTTCTGAAGCAGAATCGGCCCCGCGTCTAACTCTGGAACGATTCGCATCGTCGTCACGCCGGTATCTGTTTCGCCATTTACGACGGCCCAATTCACCGGCGCGGCCCCGCGATATTCTGGTAATAGTGAGAAATGCACGTTCAGGCAACCCTGTCTTGGCGCGTCGAGGAATTCCTGAGGGAGGATCTTTCCGTAAGCGACCACGACTGCGACGTCGGCGTTGTGCGAAGCGAATAACTGTTTCGCCTCATCGTTCTTGATCTTCTGTGGTTGATGAATCGTCAGGCCACGTTCGAGAGCGAATTGTTTGACTGACGATCCGTGCAGCTTCTTTCCGCGTCCGGCAGGTTTATCCGGCTGCGTCCAAACCGCGACCATCTCGTGACCATCATCAATCAGCCGCCGCAGAGACGGCACGGCCGATTCGGGTGTGCCCATGAAAACAATGCGCATGAATACGTTGCGGCTATGCCGCCCGATGTGCGGTAAAGCTCCGCCTTGCCGAAGACCTTAAATAAAAGAAAAGAGGCTGCGCCTCGTTCACAAGAGGCGTAGCCTCATATCAATATATGACACAGATCGGAAAGGCAAAGCCTTTCCGCACATCAAGCGGCATAGCCGCAAACTAAATCGCCGTTCCCGCTTCCGCACGCTGGCGCGTTGCGCCAACCTTTTCCGACGACAATTTCGCCTGCATGAACAGCAGCAGGTAATCGCGACCGCCGGCCTTGGAATCTGTGCCGGACATGTTGAAGCCACCGAACGGGTGAACGCCGACCAGCGCGCCAGTGCATTTGCGATTCAAGTAAAGGTTGCCGACGTGAAATTCGTTGCGCGCGCGATCGAGTTTCGTTTCGTCGCTGGAGTAAACTGCGCCAGTCAAACCGAACTGCGTATCGTTAGCAATTTGCAAAGCATGATCGTAATCGTTCGCCTTGATCACGGCCAGGACCGGGCCGAAGATTTCTTCCTGCTCAATTGTCGCACCCGGCTTCACATCGGCGATCACGGTTGGCTCAATGAAGAAACCTTGTTCACCATCGGAACCGCCACCGGCGATTACGCGGCCGCCCTCCGCTTTTCCTTTTTCGATGTAGCCGTTGATGGTTTTGAAAGCCTTCTCGTTGACGACGGCGCTCATGTTGTTGGCGTTGTCCGTCGGATCGCCAAGCTTGATCTTCGCGGTGCGCTCGGCAATCTTCTCGACCATCGAATCGTAAACCCGCGCATCGATGATCGCGCGCGAGCATGCCGAGCACTTTTGGCCCTGGAAGCCGAACGCCGATTGCACAACTCCCGTGGCGGCTTCATCGAGGTCCGCGTCGTCAGCGACGACGATCGCATCCTTGCCACCCATCTCGGCAACGACCCGTTTGATCCAGAGCTGGCCCGGTTGTTTCTTCGCGGCTCGCTCGTTGATTCGCAGGCCAACTTCCATCGATCCCGTGAATGCGACAAAGCGGGTCTGCGGATGGTCCACAACCGCGTCACCAACCTCTGCGCCTGAGCCGGTCATAAAGTTGACCACACCCGGAGGTAATCCTGCTTCTTCGAGTAGCTCGAAAAACTTGTAAGCGATTGCCGGCGCATCCGACGAAGGTTTCAGCACAACCGTGTTACCCGTCACGATCGCGGCAGCGGTCATGCCGGCCATGATGGCGCAGGGAAAATTCCACGGCGGAATCACCGCGCCGACGCCGAGCGGAATGTATTCGAGGTGGTTATGTTCTCCCTGAAGCTTGACGAGCGGTTGATCGCTCGCATAACGCAGCATCTCTCGCGCATAAAATTCGAGAAAGTCGATTGCTTCCGCGGTGTCGCCATCCGCTTCCGGCCAGGTCTTGGCGACTTCATAGATCATCCAGGCAGAGAATTCATGTTTGCGCTCGCGCATCAGCGCGGCCGTGCGAAACAGCAACTCAACGCGCTCAGCGGCGGGAACATTACGCCATGTCTTGAAAGTCTCCGCGGCGGTCTCGACTGCTTTGTTCGCGAGTTCCTTCGTCGCTTTTTGAAATGTGCCGACGACTTGCGTCCGATTTGCCGGATTGATGCTGTCGAGAGTATCACCCGTATTGATGCGCTCGCCGCCAATCACCAGCGGGTACTCGCGTCCGAGTTCGCTCTTAACTTTTTCAAGCGCAGCCCGCATGGCCTGCGCGTTTTCTTCTTTGGTGAAATCAGTAAATGGTTCGTTACGAAATTCTGTTGGCACTGTCGTTCCTTTCCTGCCGTTCTATAACCCGCTACCGCGAGCGGTTCTGTACCGCAATTCTAAGTGGGCCATTCGCCGGCCTTCTGCAATTTCTTGATCTTCCGTTGCACCAGCTCGCGTTTCAGCGGCGATATCCGATTGACGTAAAGAATGCCGTCGCAGTGATCGGTCTCGTGCAAAAGGCAGCGCGCTTCCAGCTCAACTCCTTCGATCTCATATTCCTTCCCGTTAATGTCGTGGCCTCGCGCGATGACGCGCACGCTGCGCTGCACTTTCGAATAAATGCCCGGGATAGAGAGACATCCTTCGTCGCCATCCTGCTTGCCTTCCTTCACGATAATCTGCGGATTAGCCATGAAGTAACGGCTCGACTTATCTTTTCCGCCTGAGCAATCCATCACGAACAGACGCTTGGCGATGCCCACTTGCGTTGCCGCGAGTCCTACGCCCGGCGCCGCATACATGGTTTCGAACATGTCGTCGGCGAGTTTCTTAAGCGCTGCGTCAAATTTGGTAACCGGATCGGCGGGCGTGGTCAGCACAGGATCAGGCCAGGTAACAATTTTCAAACGGGCCATTCTCTATTTTGGGGTTCCCTGTCTAAGTGTGTTTGCGAGCAAAGAGATTTTACGATGAAGGGTGAGGCTTTCGCTAGTTGGCAGTTACAGAACCGCGAACGGTAGTGAGCGGATCCAGGCGTTGCGTAGCCCATTACCCCGGTCACTACCGTTCGCGGTTCTGTAACGAGCTAGTATTCCCGCAACTGATGTCGATAGCCTTCGAAGTTTCGCTTCATCTCTCCCAAACTGTCCCCGCCGAATTTTTCGCGCATGGCTGCGGCCAGGGTGAGCGCGACCAGTTCATCAATCCCGGCGAGGACTTCACGCCTGAACCTGAAGCTCTAATAGC
>Ga0134121_10002996_pt1 | contig 14298 bp, 6 predicted proteins | sample KB301_FD_96463 | JGI IMG/M metagenome (GOLD analysis project Ga0134121, IMG submission 96463) | Terrestrial soil microbial communities without Nitrogen fertilizer from Kellogg Biological Station, Michigan, USA - KB3-0-1 | ecosystem: Environmental > Terrestrial > Soil > Unclassified ...
ATGTATCCCCGATCAGAAGTTTGCGAAAAAGGAATTTCTTTATGTTCATAATTAAGACAATCCCATGCTGTTCCTCCGTACCTCATGTCCCATTGCTTCAACAAAGGAATTTGTCCGAAGGACTCATTAGGAGAGAAAAGAGAAAAATTAGAAATGAATAGCAGCGCGGGTAAAATTCTTTTCATCACAATGAAATTAATATTGAAATAAAGGAATAAAATAAAGCGTAGCGAACTCTTCTTATCTGGTCATCAGGAGACGTAAAAGTATAGAATCATCGAACAGGGATCCAATAAGAATTTGAAAATTCTTACCTGCTCAATTAGTCATTAATTTCCTTCATGAAACCAAAACAGGAATGAACTCGAGCATGGGTTCCTTCAATCAGTCTGCAATCAAAATTTTCTTCCTCACAAACTTATTCTCAGCTTTTATCCCGATGAAATAAACTCCCCGAGCAATATCATGCAAATCAATTTGCTTCTTCCAATGGGTAGTAGAAATTTTTTCAGTGGAAGAAAAAACTCTTTGCCCGATTACATTCACAACGTCAATTGAAATTTCGCCAGCCAGCCCGACTAAATCGGGACCATTTAACAATTCAACAATAAAATTTCCAGAAGAAGGATTGGGATAAATGGAAATGTTTGTATCACTCATCAAGTCATTGATGCCGCTGATCAATATATAAACAGTGAAAGAATTTTTGCAGCCATTTGAATCACTAACAACCACTGTATAATAACCTGTTTGCAAAATGGTGTAGGATTGATTGGTTGCTCCCGGAATATCTGCACTGTTCAATTGCCATTGATAAGAATCCGCAGGACTTGATGTAAGTGTGTATCCAACTTGCGTGATAGTTGGAAACGGCGGAGTAGGATAGACGGTAATGTAATTGCTCAGTGTGAGTGTATCATTCCCGTTTGCATTGGTGGTGATGAGTGTTACATCATAAACACCCGGAACATCATAGCAAATGCTGGTAGGATTTTGAAGCGTGGAAGAAGAAGGATTACCACCCGGGAACAGCCATTGCCAGGAAGTGGGATTGTTCAATGATGAATCAAAAAAATCAATGCAAAATTTTTCGCAGAGAAATTGGTCTGTCGATTGAAAATTTATTGGAGATGGGTTGCAAGAAACAACTTGATATCCCGGAATACAATCCGGATCAATCTGAAATTTCCAAAGGTCATTAAACATTCCTACAAAGTAAGAAGCCCCTCCAAATAGCCAAAGGTTAGATTCACAATCTATCCATGCCGTTGATCCCGATCGCGCAGAAGCAATATTCGATGACGATGCAATTCCTTGTGTACCGTAATAACCCGGTTGCTGACTTATACTATCGCCGCTGATCCAAATCCATCTATTCGATTGAGGCTGGAAACACCATAAGTCATTAAATGGGTTGAAGTTAAATTCAGTTTCACTTCCACCAAATACCCAAAAATTACTGTTGTTGTCAGTCCAGCATGAACTGTTTTCAAATCTTGATGCAGGAAAGAAGGATTGCACAGCATTGCACTTCATACCGTGTGGTGAAATGTCATCAGACAAGTTACTTCCCGCCATCCACGTCCATTCATTGATCAGGGGATCGAACATCCATACATCAGAAAAAAATACAGACCCATCAGATCCACCTGAAAGCCACATGCGTTCCTGTGTATCCTTCCAGTGTGCATATACCAGGCGGGAACCCGGTGAATTGCTTGAACTACTGATTCCCTGTGCTCCATAATTTACATTGGTGTAGGCAGGTCCACCCCACATCCATGCCCATTCATTTATTGAATAATCATATTTGAACATGGCAGAGCTCTTACCATAACCTGAATAATCATCTCCACCATAAACCCAAAAATTATCGTTAGTGTCTTTCCATGAACATGTGCTTTCGCCGTGGTTACCCGGTGTTACATTTATCCCGGAGTTTTGATAGGTGCCGAAGTCAGGAGGTGCACCTGTGTACTCACTACCTGACATCCATGTCCACTCATTTGTTGCTGGCTCATATCTCCATACATCAGAAAGTTTATAGCTGATTCCATTGACATCATATCCAAATCCACCAAACATCCACAAGTTACCGGTTGTATCCGTCCATGTAGCAATGCCACCGCAGCGTGAACCGGGAAAATTATTTGCAGAAGGGATACCCATTGTTCCATATATTCCTGCCATATCTGTTGTGGCGGGACCCTTCATCCACGTCCATTGATTATTTGAGAGATCATATTTCCATAATGCCGTCACATACATTCCCGTATACTCATAGCCACCTAACAACCAAAAATTACCATCGGTATCTTTCCACCAAGCAGGTTCATAAACCCCGGGTGGGTTGTTTATCGGGTCGGCAACACCTTGTATTCCATACGTACCGGGTGAGTTGGGGGTGCTGTCTCCCTTCATCCAGGTCCATTGCCCCGCTTGAGCCACACACACATCACACTTCATTGCCAAGAAGAAAAAAATAAGGAGGAAAATTTTTTTCATACCCAATAAAACTTAACTGTGAAGAGAACAATCCCGCGGTACTGAAGGATTGCCAGAGTGAAGTTAAACCCTTTCTTGCCGGAGTTATTTTGTAATCAAAATTTTCTTCCTCACAAATTCTTTCTCCGTTTTTATCTCGATGAAATAAACTCCGCTTGCGGCAGTATGCAGATCAATTTCTTTCTTCCATTCATGCGAAGAAATTTTTTCAGCAGAAGAAAAATTTTTTTGACCAAGTGTATTTAATATATCAATGGAAACTTCGCCAAAGTTTTCTGATTGCAGTAATTCAACAATGAAATTTCCATTCGAAGGATTGGGATGGATTGAAATATTCGAATCATTCACTTCATCAATGCCACTGATGAGTACATATTGATTTGCAGAATTCACACAGCCGTTTGAATCGCTGACAATCACCGTGTACAATCCTGTTTGCATTATGGTGTATGATTGGTTGGTTGCTCCGGGAATATTAATAGAGTTCAACTGCCATTGATAAGAACTTGCCGGACTCGATGTAAGCGTATATCCAACTTGCGAAATGGAAGGAAATGGCGGAGTAGCATAGACATTGATGTAATTGTGCAGTGTAAGTGTATCACTTCCATTTGCATTGGTAGTTATGAGGGTTACATCATAAACTCCGGGAGTGTCATAGCAAATGTTTGTTGGATTTTGATCAGAGGAAGAAGATGGAGCACCACCAGGAAATATCCATTGCCATGAAGCAGGATTGTTCGCTGATGAATCAAAAAAGTTTATACAGAATTTTTCGCAGATAGAAGTTGCTGATGAGCTAAATGCAACGGCACTCTGAAGACAGGAAGAAGAGCAGGTCACTGTTGAAGGACAATTTGGATCGGGTATGAACTTCCATAAGTCATTTAACCGGTCGAGAACTGAAATACCCGCTCCGCCCCAGAGCCATATCCTGCAATTATCATCCATCCAGGATAAGCCACCCCACCGCGACTTTGGATAATTACCAGGAGAAGCAATTCCCTGGATTCCATATATCCCCGGTTTGCTGGTTTGTATGTCACCGTTTACTAATGTCCATTGAAGGTTATTGCTATCAAACAACCATAAGTCACTGTATATACCGAATTGGGGACCTTCGCCTCCGAAAGTCCAGAAATGTCCGGCACAATCTGAGCAGCATGCACGGCTCTCATGCCGGCCTGACGGGTGATTACTTATATCGGGATTACAATTGGAAGTAAGCGCATCGGACGCATTAGGTTGATTGCTTCCACTCTCCCAGGTCCACTCATTGAGCATAGGATCATACTTCCAAACATCATCGTAAAAGTCAAAGGAATTTCCATTATACCCGCCGAAGAGCCAAAACTTTCCGTATTGATCTTTCCATTTTCCATAGGTAAAACGTGCACCCGGAGTATTGGAAGGATCAGCAATTCCCAGTGTGCCGTAGGTGCCCGCTTGATTGCCCCCGTTAAATCCTTTCATCCATGTCCACATTAATGTTGTGATATCAAATTTCCATAGATCATTGTAAGAATTGCTTCCGTCCAATCCGCCAAAGAGCCAGAGATTCCCCAGACTATCAACCCACGTGGCATTGGTCTCGGCACGAGAACCGGGAGTATTGGCGGGCGATGAAACTCCCTGGGTTCCATAGTCAGGAGATATAGACATGGATGAAGAACCGCTTACCCATGTCCACTCGTTGGTAGCTATATTGTATTTCCATAAATCAGCAAGAAAGTCATGGGATTGACTGTTCATTCCCAATCCTCCATAGAGCCATAAGCTGCCATCCAATCCTACCCATGTTGCAACACCCCAGGCACGAGTACCGGGCAAGTTGCTTGAAGAAGGAACACCTAACGTTCCATACATGCCAGGTTGAGATGACAATCCCGAACCTTTCATCCATGTCCATTCATTGGAGGCGATGTTGTATTTCCATAGATCGCCGAATTCAACGAAGCTTGAGGAAACTCCGCCAAAAAGCCAGAGGTTTCCGTCTAAATCTTTCCATTCGGCCGATTCATAAAAGCCGGGAGGATTATTTTGTGGATCAGGTACGCCCTGAGTTCCAAAGCTGCCGGAGGGATTGATTGTGCTGTCTCCTTTGATCCACGTCCATTCCCCTGACTGTGCATTAGCAGAGATGTAAGATGTAAGACATAAGACGAAAGACAAAAAGAATTTTATAGCGTCGAATTTTTTTTCCGAAAAAAATCCCCGGGAAAGGCGGGACGGGCGGGATATCATAAATCTTCTAATTGAGATAGCTGTGTTCGACATCGCATATTATTTTGCAATCAAAATTTTTTTTCTCGCCCCGAAAAAATCGGGGCAGGCATATTCATTCTCTGTTTTTATCTCAACGAAATAAATGCCGGGGGCAGCATCACTTAAATCAATTTCCTTTTTGTCCGAATGGACTCCTTCGGAGAACGTGGAGGAATTCCCGATGTATCGGGATTCCGAGGAAGAAAAAACTTTTTGACCGATCACATTCACTACATCAATCGAAATTCCCCCAGTCCCGCAGTACTGCGGGAGACCATTTAGCAATTCAACAGTAAAACTTCCTGAAGAAGGATTTGGATAAATAGAAATACTTGCATCATCAACTTCATCAACTCCTGAAATCAAATCATAAACCGTGGTAGAATTTTTACAACTATTGGAATCACCAACAACCACCGTGTAATAGCCTGTTTGCAAAATGGTGTACGATTGATTGGTTGCTCCCGGAATATCTGCACTGTTCAATTGCCATTGATAAAAAGTTGCCGCACTCGATGTGAGAGTATACCCAACTTGCGTGATAGTTGGAAACGGTGGAGTTGGGTAAACAGTGATGTAATTTGAGAGTGTGAGTGTATCATTCCCACTTGCATTAGTGGTGATGAGCGTTACATCATACACTCCGGGTGTGGTGTAACAAATATTCGTTGGATTCTGATCAGTGGAGAAAGAAGGAGAACCGCCGGGGAAAATCCATTGCCATGCTGTTGGATTGTTGGTGGATTGATCAAGGAAATCAGTACAGAACTTTTCGCACAGCGTAGTATCAATAGTAGAAAAGTTTGGCGAAGGAATATTGTTGACGACAAGTGTATCAGATGAAATGCAGCCAGTCGAATCAATCACCTCAATGGTGAATGTTCCTGTTTGATTGATGAAAAGAGTTTGTGATGTTGCACCCGGAATTTGGTATCCATTCAATGACCATTGATAACTTGCTGCTGCAGGATTGCACGTGAGAAAATTTCCATTCTGTGAGATAGAAACTGCAATCAGTGTGAAGATGGTGATGTATGCTGCTTGCACAAGCGTATCCGATGCAAAGTTTGAAGATGCAATCAGCATGACATCATACACCCCGGGATTTGCATAGCAGATGTTCGAAGGATTTTGCTGTGTTGAAGAAGCAGGATTTCCTCCTGTGAAAAACCATTGATAGGTTGTTGCATTCAATGAAGCATTGGTGAAATCAAAACAGGAATTCGCGCAACCGTTGTTTGCACTTGAAGTGAATGCGCTATGGGGAAGTTGTTGAGTGGTGCTGGTTGTGTCGCAGAATTTGATAAGCCAGTAATCACGGCTATTACTCCAGGCGTCCTGTGTCTTGTCGCCTCCTATTGCTCCATCAGTGAGATTTCCAATTGCATAACAGGAGTCATTTATTTGTATTGCCGAAGCAGTTTCATCATGACCGTTAGTACGAAGTGTTTTATCCCATTGCTTATTCCCAAGAGAATCTGTTTTTACCACCCAAGTTTGTTCGAGTCCAAGGTTGTCTTCCGTTTTGTCTCCACCGATTGTGGAATATGAATCTCCTGAAAGTAAATATCCTCCATCTGCAGTTTGTGAAATATTCGATAATTCTTCATCCGCGGTTGCTCCAAAATCTTTATCCCATAGCTTATTGCCGAATGAATCTGTTTTTACAATCCAGTAGTCGAGGTCTCCCCATGTTCCCTGTGTTTTATCACAGTTGGCGGAGGAAGAAGAACTTCCCGCAAGAATATACCCACCATCAGCAGTTTGCAGCAAAGAATAAAGTGCGTCGATATCTCCGCCTCCGAAATCCTTATCCCATTGCTTGACTCCGAGTGAATCTGTTTTTACAACCCAGTAATCTCCATTTCCACATCCTAACTCTGTTTTATCGCCACTAATTACGGAAATAGAATATCCTCCCAAAATATATCCGTTATCAGCTGTTTGTTGTAATGAATATAGTTCATCATCATCTGTTCCTCCGAAATCCCTATCCCATTGCACATTGCCAAGAGAATCTATTTTTACAATCCAGTAGTCAAAATACCCCCAATTCGCTAGTGTTTTATTGCCACTAATCCCGGAAGCCGACAATCCACCAAGAATATATCCCCCATCAGCGGTCTGCTGCACGGAAGAAAGGTAGTCGTAGTCTGTTCCTCCGAAATCTTTATCCCATTGCATAACTCCGAGTGAATCAGTTTTTACAATCCAGTAATCATTACCTCCCCAATTTGCCTCTGATTTATCTCCGCCAATTCCGGAAAAAGAATACCCTCCAAGAATATACCCCCCATCGGTAGTTTGTTGCAGGTAATAAAGTTGATCATCACCTGTTCCTCCATAACCTTGATCCCATAACTTATTGCCGAGAGAATCTGTTTTTACAATCCAGTAATCATCACTACCCCACACTGTCTGTGTTTTATCTCCGCCAACTCCGGAATAAGAATATCCTCCCAAAATATATCCTCCATCTTTTGTTTGCCGCATGCTAGTAAGATAATCACCCTGCATTCCTCCAAACCGATAATCCCATTGCTTCACTAAAGGATTTTGTCCTAAGGAAAAATTGGAAATAAAAAGAAGCGCGAATAAGAATTTTTTCATCATAACAAAATCAATTTTGAAATGAAAAGAATAGTATAGAGTAGAGTTATTCTCTTTCTTCAGGTCAATTTTCAATCACAATCTTCTTCCTCGCAAATTCATTCTCTGTTTTTATCTCGATGAAATAAATGCCGCGAGCACTGTTGCTTAAATCAATTTGCTTTTTGTACGTACGGACTCCTTCGGAGAAATCAGCAGCAGAATTTTTTTGTTGAGAAGAAAAAACTTTTTGCCCCAGCGTGTTCATCGCATCAATAGAAACTTCACCGGAGTTTTCTGATTGCAATAATTCAATGGTGAAATTTCCTGAGGAGGGATTGGGGTAAATGGATATGCCTGCATCGCCACTCACATCATCAACTCCTGAAATCAAAACATAAGTGGTCGCAGAATTTTTACAACTGTTTGAATCACCAACCACCACTGTGTAGTAACCTGTTTGCAAAATGGTGTACGACTGATTGGTTGCACCGGGAATATCAACTGCATTCAATTCCCATTGATAAAAATTTGCCGGACTCGATGTGAGTGTGTAACCAACTTGTGTGATGGTTGGTATTGGTGGAGTAGGATACACGGTGATATAATTGTGCAGCATGAGTGTATCACTTCCGATTACGTTAGTAGTGATGAGTGTTACATCGTACGTGCCGGGTGAATTGTAGCAGATGTTGATTGGATTTTGATTCATGGAAGAAGAAGGATCACCGCCGGGGAATTGCCATTGCCATGAGGTGGGATTGTTGGTGGATTGATCAAAGAAGTTCAAACAGAATTTTTCGCAGATAGTTTGGTTGTTAGAATTTAAGAAGGATGTAGGTGGCATTAAATAAGCACCGGTTGTGTCGCAGAATTTTATAATCCAATAGTCCTGGGAACCCCAATTGGGTTGTGTCTTATATCCTCCCGCGTTGGCATCAGTCGTGAGGGCCATTGCGTAACATCCGTCACTTGTTTGTAAGCCCATGCTAACTTCATCATGCCCTGTAGTAAATATGGTTCTATCCCATTCTTTATTTCCGAGTGAATCAGTTTTAAGAATCCAGGTTTGTTCCACTCCGAGATTGTCTTCAGTTTTATCTCCGCTTATTGGAGAATAGGATGACCCTGAGATGAAGTAGCCACCATTTATTTTTTGTATGTTGAAAAGCTCTTCGACATAGGTTCCTCCGAAATCTTTATCCCATTGTTGGTTACCGATTGAATCAATTTTTATGATCCAATAATCAAAACTTCCCCATGTAGGTTGAGTCTTATCTCCACTAATATCAGATTGTGAAATCCCGCCAAGAATATATCCGCCATCAGAAGTTTGCTGCAACGAGTTAAGTCCATCATCTTCTGTTCCTCCAAATCTTTTATCCCATTGGTAATTGCCGGCAGAATCAGTTTTCACGATCCAGTAATCACTATAACCCCAATTAGGTTGGGTTTTATCACCACCGATTCCGGAATTTGAAAATCCTCCCATAATATATCCACCATCCTTGGTTTGATGTATCGAACGAAGTTCATCATAACCTGTTCCTCCAAATCTTTTATCCCATTGCAAGCCACCTGAAGAGTCAATTTTTACGATCCAGTAATCAGGACTGTAAAGACTCGCATCCCAATTAGGTTGCGTTTTATCCCCGCTGATTCCGGAATATGAATCTCCGCCTAAAATATAACCGCCATCTGCAGTTTGCTCTAAAGAAAACAATTCCTCAATCTTGTTTCCTCCAAACCGTTTATCCCATTGTTTTATTCCAAGAGAATCAATTTTTACAACCCAGTAATCTATCACGCCCCGGGATGTCTCGCTCTTATCTCCTGTGATCCCGGAACGGGAAGAGCCGCCTAAGATATATCCACCGTCAGTCGTCTGTTGAAGTGCGTTAAGCCTATCATCGTTATCTCCTCCAAAGCGTTTATCCCACTGATAAATTCCCAATGAATTTATTTTTACAATCCAGTCATCATAGTCACCCCATGAAGGTTGAGTTTTATCTCCGCTTACATTTGACATTGATTCTCCTCCTAAAATATATCCCCCGTCATTGGTTTGTTGAAAGGCATTAAACCAGTCCACATCCAAACCTCCATACCGGTAATCCCATTGTTTCACCAAAGGGTTTTGTCCGAAGGACTCCTGCGGAGAGAAAAACAAAAAATTGGAGATGAATAGAAGCGCGAATAAGAATTTTTTCATCATAACAAAATCAATTTTGAAATGTAAAGAATAGCAGGTCAAATTTCAATCACAATTTTCTTCCTCACCCCGAAAAAATCGGGGCAGGCGCCTTCATTCTCTGTTTTTATTTCGATGAAATAAATGCCGTTGGCAACATCACTTAAATCAATTTCCTTTTTGTACGTACGGACTCCTTTGGAGAAATCAGCCGTAATAATTTTTTCTTCTGAAGAAAAAACTTTTTGCCCAAGCGTATTCACCACATCAATGGAAACTTCGCCAAAGTTTTCTGATTGCAGTAATTCAACAATGAAATTTCCATTCGAAGGATTGGGATGGATCGAAATATTCGAATCATTCACTTCATCAATGCCCGAAATCAAAACATACAGCGTAGTGGAATTTTTACAATTATTCGAATCACCAACAATCACCGTGTAATAACCTGTTTGCAAAATGGTAAACGATTGATTGGTTGCTCCCGGAATATCTACACTGTTCAATTGCCATTGATAAAAAGTTGCCGCACTCGATGTGAGTATGTAGCCAACTTGTGTGATGGTCGGAAAGGGTGGAGTAGGATAGACGGTGATGTAGTTCGGCAGTGTGAGTGTATCATTTCCATTTGCATTGGTGGTGATGAGTGTTACATCATAAACACCGGGGATATTGTAGCAAAGGTTAGTTGGGTTTTGATCAGTGGAAGAAGGCGGATCACCGCCGGGGAATTGCCATTGCCAGGTTGTCGGATTGTTGATTGATTGATCGAAGAAGTTTGTGCAGAATTTTTCGCACACATCTGTGTCGCCGGCATTGAATGCCATTGGGGCAGGAGGATTAATTACTAAAGTGCTATCGCAGAATTTGATGATCCAGAAATCAGAACCTCCCCAGCTTGGCTGTGTTTTATCTCCGGCTACTCCTCCTAAAGTAGTATTGACCATTAAGTAACATCCATCTTTCGTTTGAATGGCTAAGCCGTTTTCATCATGTTCATTTGTTAAAAGTGTTTTGTCCCATTGCTTATTACCGGACGAATCTATTTTTACCACCCAGGTTTGTTCAATTCCAAGATTAACTTCTGTTTTATCCCCGCTTATAGGAGAATAAGAGGTGCCGGTAATCAGGTATCCTTCATCAAGTGTTTTAGAAATATTGCCAAAGCTCTCTTCAGCAGCCGTTCCCCCAAAATCCTTATCCCATTCCTTAATACCCTGCGAATCTGTTTTTACAATCCAGTAATCCCAACTTCCCCAGGTAGCTTGTGTTTTATCTCCGCTAATACCGGAACTCGAATATCCTCCGAGAATATACCCTCCTTCAAGAGTTTGTTGAATTGAAAAAGCATTATCATCCTGCAGTCCTCCAAAATCCTTATCCCATTCCTTAACGCCAAGCGAATCTGTTTTTATCATCCAGTAATCATAGTCTCCCCATGATGGCTGTGTTTTATCTCCTCCAATACCTGAAAGAGAAGCTCCTCCGAGAATATACCCGCCATCAGCAGTTTGTTGTAAAGAATAAAGAACATCATAGCCGGTTCCTCCGAAATCCTTATCCCATTGTTGGTTGCCAAGGGAATCTGTTTTTATAATCCAGTAATCAAAACCACCCCAGCTATCCTGTGTTTTATTTGCACCTATACCGGAATTCGAATATCCCCCGAGAATATATCCTCCGTCAGTAGTTTGCTGTAACGAAGAAAAAAAATCACTACTTGTTCCGCCCAAATCTTTATCCCATTGCTTAGTGCCGAGGGAATCAATTTTTATGATCCAGAAATCATCACCTCCCAAACAATTTTCCGTCTTATCCCCGCCGATGCCGGATTGGGATTGTCCCCCAAGAATATATCCTCCATCAGCAGTTTGCTGCAAAAAAGTAAGAGCATCGCCGAATGTTCCGCCAAAATTTTTGTCCCATTGTTTGGTACCAAGCGAATCCGTCTTTAATATCCAGTAATCCCAAACTCCCCATACAGTCTGTGTTTTGTCTCCGCTGATATTGGACCAGGAAGTTCCACCGAGAATGTATCCTCCATCAGAAGTTTGTTGAATTGAATTAAGCTGTTCATCATTTGACCCGCCAAACCTATAATCCCACTGCTTCACCAGAGGATTTTGCGCAAACAAAAAATTGGAAATGAAAAGCAAGAGCAGTAGTCCAACTACGCTAACCTGTCCACCGAAACGTAAGTGCAGGCGGAAGTTTCGTTGGATAGATAAACTTTTTTTCATCCCAATAAAATATAACAGTGAAGAGAAGTCCCGCGCAATACAGTGGGATTACACAGTGAAAGTACACCCTTTCTTGCCGGAGTTATTTTGCAATTAAAATTTTCTTCCTCATAAATTCTTTCTCCGTTGTTATCTCGAGAAAATAAACTCCGGTTGCGGCGGCGTGCAGATCAATTTCTTTCTTCCATTCATGCGAAGAAATTTTTTCAACAGAAGAAAAAACTTTTTGCCCAAGTGTATTTAATATATCAATGGAAACTTCGCCAAAGTTTTCTGATTGCAATAATTCAACAATGAAATTTCCATTCGAAGGATTGGGATAGATCGAAATATTCGAAGCAATCAATTCATCAATACCACTGATGAGTACATATTGATTTGCAGAATTCACACAGCCGTTTGAATCGCTAACAATCACAGTGTACAATCCTGTTTGCATTACGGTGTATGATTGGTTGGTTGCTCCGGGAATATCAATAGAGTTCAATTGCCATTGATAAGAACTTGCCGGACTCGATGTGAGCGTATAACCCACCTGGGTAATTGTTGGAATTGGCGGAGTAGCATACACCGTGATGTAATTCGAAAATGTGAGTGTATCAATACCTGAAGCAGAGGTGGTGATGAGGGTGACATCATACAAGCCCGGCAAGGTGTAACAAATGTTCACGGGGTTTTGATTGGTAGAAGAGGAAGGATTTCCCCCGGGGAAAAGCCATAGCCATGATGTTGGATTGTTGGAAGAAGAATCAAAAAAGCTGATGCAAAACTTTTCGCAGATGTCAGAATCCGAGCTTGCAAATCCTAATTGTGAGCTTTGAGCTGAACAGCCACTGCAGGCCGGATCAGGCACGTATTTCCATAGCGCATTTTTAAAATCAACCCATTCTGCGCAGCCACCAAATAACCAAAAGTTACCTTCATGATCGGTCCAGGATGAAGTGCCCCAAAGCGACGGCGGAATGTTTGCAGGATCGGCAACACCCTGCGTACCATAGGTGCCGTTTTGGTTTGGAGTGCTTGAACCTGAAGCGAGCGCCCATTCATTAGTTGAAGTATTGTATAACCACAGATCACTGAAGTAACTTTCGTAATTATTATTTGCACCACCGAAGAACCAAAAGTTTCCGCAATCATCAGTCCACGAAGCGCTATTCTCGGTCCGGTTACTCGAGATGTAATCCGAGTCAGCGACACACAACGCTCCGTAATTTCCTGTTGAATTCTGAATGGAAGTTCCGCTCACCCATGTCCATTCATTCGTTGATACATCATACTTCCACAGATCATTGAATAAATATGGAGGAAGTCTTCCTCCATACAACCAAAAATTTCCGGAGGCATCCTTCCAACGGGTATAAATCTTTCTTGCGCCGGGCGTGTTCGCGGGATCAGCAACTCCCTTGGTGCCATACACTCCCGTCTCGTTAATTATGTTCGATCCCTTCATCCATGTCCAATTATTGGTTTCAGGATTATATCTCCACAGGTCGTTGTATGATATTCCTCCATTGTCACCACCGCCGAAGAGCCAGAGATTGTTATCGTTATCAGTCCATGCTGATTTCACTTCACAGCGAAACCCGGGATAATTTGCAGCATCTTCTACACCTTGTGTTCCATAAACGCCGGGTGAGTATGTTGCCTTCGTGCCTTTCATCCATGTCCATTCGTTTGTGCTTATATCATACTTCCACAAATCATTCGAAATACCGTACAAAAAGTAACCGCCGAACAAAAATAAGTTTCCTGCTGTGTCAACCCACGTTGCACCGGAAAACCTTCCACCGGGATCGCTTGTTGCTGAAGGAACTCCCTGCGTTCCATAAGCAGTATCAGGATTAGGGGAAGAAGAACCTTTCACCCATGTCCATTCATTGCTTGAAGGATCATATTTCCACAGGGTGTTTCGGGTTTGACCAAGCCCGTCATAGCCACCAAAGAGCCACAGGTTTCCCTGCTTATCAGTCCAGTCATACGGCTCATATAAACCGGGTGGGGTGTTTGCAGGATCGGAAACTCCCATAGTTCCAAAAGTTCCTGATGGGTTGCTTAGTGAAGACCCCTTCATCCAGGTCCATTCGCCTTGCTGGGCAAGGGCTTCAATAGAAATAAGGCTTAAGACGTAAGAGATAAGACAGGCAAACAGGAAATTTTTTTTCATACCAATAAAATTCAATGGTGAAGGGACCAGAACTATCAGCAGAGTGAAAGTACACCCTTTCTTGCCGGGGTTAATCGGCAATTAAAATTTTCTTCCTCATAAATCCTTTCTCCGTTTTTATTTCGATAAAATAAATTCCCCGAGCAGCGTCACTCAAATCAATTTCCTTTTTGTCCGAATGGACTCCTTTGGAGAAATCAGCAGCAGTAATTTTTTCCCGGGAAGAAAAAACTTCTTGCCCGATCACATTCAGTACGTCAATAGAAATTTCACCAGTCCCGCAGCACTGCGGGAGACCATTTAGCAATTCAACAGTAAAACTTCCTGAAGAAGGATTTGGATAA
>Ga0134121_10002997_pt1 | contig 14298 bp, 8 predicted proteins | sample KB301_FD_96463 | JGI IMG/M metagenome (GOLD analysis project Ga0134121, IMG submission 96463) | Terrestrial soil microbial communities without Nitrogen fertilizer from Kellogg Biological Station, Michigan, USA - KB3-0-1 | ecosystem: Environmental > Terrestrial > Soil > Unclassified ...
ATAATACTGCGGCCACGCGCCCTGCTTTATCTGCGCTTCATTGATCGGCCAAAGCTTGCGCACCCCAGGCCCGTAATTCTTCTCAAGTTGCGTGTCATATTCCTTGAGCAATTTTTTCTGCTGATCAGTCCAATCGCTCGGAAGATCGCTCCAGGTTGTCGGCCACTCTTTGAGAAGGCTGCGGCTCAACTCCACTTCACATTTCGCGAAGAACTTATCGAAAGACGAGGCCACGCTTTCGGGCGTGACGACCGGTTTTCCTTTTTCTCGTAATGAAGGACGGACTTCGATGAAGACGTTGTCGGCCGTAGCATTCGGGTTAGTGTGCGTGCCGTGAAAATGCAGGTTGCCGGTGCTTGACCCATGGAAGCAGTCCGGAAATTTGTCAGAGCCTGGATATCCCCCACTGCTCTCGTCGCATCCGCCCCCTCGGCCGGTTTCTCCACGGTCAATTGAGTCTCCAAAATCGGCAGGGTTAATTTGATTTATGAAGGTAAGTTGAACCAGATCGCCCACGCGCGCCCGCAGGGTCGGGCCGGGCCGGGGCAAAGCGTACGTCCCTCTGGCGTATGGTCCGTACGGTGCAGCGGCCATTGTCGATTTCGCTCCGTATTCTCGAAACGTGCGCACAAATTGCGGCAGGCACTGTGATCTGCTGGCGCTGGTTGGCGCACTCGCCGGAACGCGAACCGTCATCCATTCCTGCTCGTCGCTCAATATGAGCGTCCCGCGCAGCCTGCCGTCCGACGATCCAATTACGGGGACCGGAATCAAAGCCTGACCCGGCATAAGCTGAGTCGGGCAGGGATTGACTGGCGTAGGGCTGGGTGTCGGTGCCTGCGCGCGCGCCGGAACAGCTTGCAGCATAATGAAGCTGACGATGGCTACTGCAATCTGAAAGCACGAATTTGTAAGTATCGGAAATCGCCACTCGTTTGGATGCAGCGCGGGTCGACAATTTGATCTCGAGAGGTTTTTGGACCTCGGAAGGTTTGATTCATTAAACGCCATAGCACCCTCTCTTTTTTGTCGCTATTGCAGTTAACTTTGACTCGGCCAAAACGGTGTTGATATCGCCGCTCGCGCTAAACCAGCGGTTGATCCGTGTCACGATGTTGGAGGTATCGTGGCTTCGATCGTACCTCGCTCTGTTTCGACGGTCGGGTGCAGTTTGCAGAAGTAATAAACCGTCCATGTATTCGGCGAACTATCCGGCAGCGCAACATCGTAGCTCGGTCGCGACGACTGCCCCGGAGGAATCGGATCAGATAGATAGTTGGCCGATCCCCTCGGCAAAACATCTGCATCGGAAAGCGGGTTGTAGCTGGGGTCGGTGGGCCAGGGTTGATGAGTTTTGTCGGTAGTATTATTCCAGCTGACCAGATCATCCTGCTGGGCCGGCAGAGGATCGCCCGGGCCATAGCCGCTGATATCCGGCGCAAACGCACCGCCCCCGCCTGATTTTGCGGGAACGATTTTTATCGACCAGTCCGCCATGACGTTCTCTCCTCCAAATGTGGTTGGTAGCTCAGTTCATTAGCAAATAGCCCGCATCCAGCCAATTGCGCTAAGATAAAGACGCTCTGCTAATTTACAGGCATAGAAAAACCGATAAGACTCCGTCAAACGTGTCCGCTAACTTTCGTTACCGATCACTAGTCCAATCCGATTCGTGACGCTTGGCGTCGGCTGCTTCGGTTCAAATCAGGGCTTTAACCGTTGCGATTGGATTTGCGAGGGTCCAAACGCAACTGTCACTTCGGCATTACCACAATAGCAAGGCAACATGGATCGGCCTCAGCATAAGAGCAACCAAAGCTTTCGTCAAGGCTTTTGATAGACAATTGTCAGCGGAGATTGGAAAGGACGGGGAAGGCCGCCTGGGGCAGAAATATTCTCTCTTGAGCGCGGCAACGAAAGCGGGAGTCCCGCGAAGAAATAGCTTTGGTATTCTGTCGCGTTGCTCGGCTCTAGAATGAAAGACGTAAGCCTAACTGAATTTCGCGACCGGGCGTTGCTGCTTCCGTAATCGTGCCAAACTGTGGTGTGTTTACGAAGCGGTTCGGTGTTCCCAGATTCGTGTGATTGAGAGCGTTAAAGGCCTCAGCGCGCAGTTGGAGTTTCACCTTCTCAGTTAGCGCCACCTCACGTTGCAAAGCGAGGTCGAGTGTTTGCCGCCCGGGGCCATACAGAGTGTTGCGCCCGACGTTCCCGAAAGTGAACGCGGCCGGTGTCGCGAAAGCCGCGGTATTAAACCAACTGGCTGCAGTATGGGTGCCGGAGCCAAAGATCGGCTGACCCGTGTAGTTAGCACGAATTGGATTCTCACCCAGGAGCGTGCCGGCGTTGGCGGTGTCGCCAAATACCGAAATCGTAAAAGGAAATCCACTCTGCACCTGAAGGATTGTTGACAGCCGCCAACCCCTGGTAACCTCATGAGCAAAACCGGACTTACCCAACGACGGAAGATCATAGACAGCGCTCAGGGCAAAGCGATGACGAATGTCACAGGCGAGCCCCTTCTCTGCCCTGAGGTTCGAATTATCCTGCGGCGCGGCTGACTCGAACATGGGCGAGCGGAAATCAGGCGCGTCACTGAGATTCTTGGCAAATGTGTAGTTGGCCAGGAAGGTCCAGCCGCGACTAAAACGCCTGCGAATGTTGACGTAACCTGCGTCATACCAACTTTGCGCGGAATTCTCTAAAAGATTAATGCCGCTTACGGGAAAAGTCGTGTTGGCTACCGTTATGTTATCGGGTAAAACCATACCAGGCAGGAAACTTAAAGTCTTGAAGGGCCGCCGCGGCCCGATCGCGCCCGGCCCGGGGGCAGCATTATTGATCAAATGCGATCTTTGCAGATGAAGCCCGTGCGACCCGAGATAGCCTAACTCCAAAGTTGTTTCAGATCCCAAACTCTTTTCGACCGATCCGCTCCATTGCTCGATGTATTGTGGTGGCGCGTTGAGCTCGAAGGCAGCAAAGCTTACCGTGGTCGTACCCAGCACGGCCGGCGCAAAATTGAAATGACTGGCGACAATGCCGGCGGCAGGTGTGAAGTTATCGCTTTGCTGAGTCTCAGGAAAAACGTAAGGGACGTTGTGCCGCTGATTACACCACGTGTTCATGTCTACGGGCGTAAAGAAAATTCCAAAGGCCGCATGAAACACCAGGCCGAAGCTGGGAATCGAGTGCGAGAGCCCCGCTCGAGGAGCAAAGTTTAGTTTGCTTGAATTATTCAGACCATCCGGGAAGCCCTGCTGCCCGCCGATAAAAACGAAAGGCACGCCATTTTTAAAAATAAGATTCGTGTTCGCGAAACGAATGTCCTTGAGCGGGCTCATGTATTCATAACGTAGCCCCAGCTGAATCGTCGTATTGCGGTTCAGTTGAAAACTGTCCTGCACAAACGCATCCGCATACCACTGTCGCAGTTGCATCTGGGGCACGCCCGCCTGTCGTTGCTTGACTGCCGGCAGGCCGAGCAGAAAACTCGCGAGCGCCGATCCCGTTCCATCGTTCGTCGCTGTCTGAGTTGTGAACCCATTAGTAAACTGATAGTAACCTCGGTTTTGGAAGAAGCCCCACATCGGCCAAATAAAATCGCGGAAACTGCCACCAAACTTGAGACTATGCCGCCCTTTCTGCCAGCTCAAAGTGTCTCGCGCTTCCAGAATCGTATCCCAGGCATGCATCGGCGTCGCGATATAAGTGTCGCCCATGCCGGAGTAACCCTGCACATTGAACCACGGCGCGCCGAAAGCGCCCTCGCCGCCAAAACCTACTCCCGTAATTCCCAGTTCAGAAACAATATCGTTAGAAAAGCTGTTCTCGGAAGTGCGGTGCATCGACAGACGTGAAACTGTAATGTTCGCCATGTTGACGACGTTGGGACTGATGATGCGATTCCAACCGACTGTGCCATTCTGCGAGAGGTTGTCGTGAATCGCGCCAAACCCGGGCAAGTTCTGCGGCATGAAACCCTTTTCGCTGCTGAAAGAATAACGCCCAAAGATGCTATCGCCACGTTTGAAGTTTTGATCGAACCGAATGGTCGCCTGATCTGTGCGATGGTGTTGATTGCGCACGTCGAGATAGTTGTTACAGTCGGCTCCGGCGCCCACGACCAGCGGCACTCCCATCATCGTCATGCCGCAGCCATTCATTCCCATGTCCATGTTAGGGCGTGGAACATATTTGCTCAGGAACAACAAAGCTTTTTTATCGATCAGGCCCTGAGGAATAACATTGCCGGGAAAAGGATCGCGAATTACCTGGGGATTGCTCGGGCTAACCGGCTTGCTCGAATTAAAAGTCGGATTAGGGTGCGAGCTGAACGGGTTGTAAATTGTCGCGCCGCTCATGCTGAAATCGCCGTTGATCTCATCCGCGGTGGGAACGGTATCAATCATTGTTTCGGACTGGGTTAACCGCAGGCCTTCATAGTTAGCAAAGAAGAACGCCTTGTTCCGAATAATAGGACCGCCCAATGAGCCACCGAAATTATTTCTCACCAAATGACTCGATGAATCCATTTCATTAAAAGAGCGAGCATCGAACACATTGTTGCGTAGAAAGTCGTAAGCGGTTCCGTGAAAGTCATTCGTCCCGGTTCGCGTTACGATGTTGATTTGACCTCCGCCGGCCCCGCCCATCTCGGCCGTGTAACTTCCCGTCTGAACTTTGAATTCCTGGACTGTGTCGGGCGAGGGACTGAGATTCAGTGTATTGAAAGTCGGATCAGTGTTGGTGGCGCCGTCGAGTAGGTAATAATTCGCGTTGGGCCGGTTGCCGCCGATGCTGAGCGCCGAGCGCTGTCCCGGCCGCCAGTACAGAGGGCTCATGTCGCCCGCCTGCGCGCCATGACTCTCGTGTGCTCCGGGAACAGTCAGCACCAGATCGATTAACATGCGCCCATTCAGCGGCAGGTTGCGAATAGAAGTTGGCTCGACGACTTCACCTACGGTCGCATCTGTCGTCCGCAACACGTTCACGGTTTGCGTCTGGATCTGTACCGTCGTGCTTAGCGAAGAGAGTTTCAGGTCTACATCGAGCGTCGTTGGTTGACCGACTTCGAGGCGGACCGAACCGTTGAAAATTGCGAATCCGGTCGCCTGGACAGTAACCTTGTAGAGGTCCGGCAGCAGTCCTGTTATTTGGAATATGCCCTGCTCGTTACTGGTTCCCTGCCGAGTTGCGTGAGTGCTGTCCGAAGTGAGTTGCACCGAAGCCCCGGGAATAGCCTGGCGCTGAGGATCGTAGACAGTACCGCTCAAGCTCCCATAGTTGCTCTGAGCAAATACGGGAAAAGAGTTTACGGAAAGTATGATCTGAACGGCTGCCACAAAGATGAAAATCGGCCACGATTTTCTGACTCTGGTTAAACGACCCTGACAAGCAAGATCCACAGTCTCACCTCGAGCTACAAAATTCGAATAAGAACAGACCGAATGAAGACTAAGCGGGCTGCGCTGGTATTTACCTAATGAATAAATTGAAGCCCGGTCCCGTGTTCGCCTGTCTAAACCAGTAGGTCGCTAAGCTGTGCAACAAGTTAGGTAGGATTACAGCCCCACTGACCCAAACGAACCCCGAGACCGGGAAGTTGGTGATTACGAGAGGGAAAGTACCATGACAGGTTCCTTGTGTCATGAGTCTGGCGGTGGGTTTTGGTCTACAACTTTAGGTGGAGAACTGAAACTCGAACCACAGAATGCGAACCACAGATTCACACGGATGAACGCAAATCGGAACGAATTAGAGCTACCAGCTCTGTTCACGTTCTCCGGTTCTGATCTGTGTCATCCGTGTTCTGTGGTTGATTCTCTGATGGCACCCGTTCGACGGCCAACTAGGCGCGAAGGCTTCGAGTACGTAGCGACAGCGCCAGGCCAATGATCATCAGCGCGAACATTATGCGGTTTACGATCGTCCCCGGTGGTGTCCCCGTGCGCACCATCGGGATGAACTGAAGAATTAGTTGGGTGGCGAGAAAGTTCAGCACGAGGATAACAAACATAAAGGGAATCGCGCGGCGATATCGCACCAATACTAGTACGCATAGCAGAGCAATGATCAGCCGCAAGAGCGAACGGAGCGCGAAAACTGCCACGATGGTTTGTGCGGCCGCGGGCGGGTATGTGTCGAGAGGGATTCCGTCAGCGTTCATGACCGTCGAGTAACCGTTGAAGATGACCAGTACACTCTGAGCCGTCATCATGCCTACGACCAATCCAAACAACCAGAGCGCAACCCGGTAACCTCGATACGTGTTGTCGATACGTTGGGGTAGAAGTTTGTCGAACATGACAGTTCCTTTCGCGGTTACGAGCTTGAGGCATCTAAGAGCCGTACGAAAGGTTTCCGACGAAGGTTTCGCGGCACACAGCGAAAGCTTGGCGGCATGGCAGTGTTCTGAGTCTAAAGTCCTAATGACGAGATCGGCGCCTGCCAACGTGATGCTAGCTTGATCAGGCTCATGTGGTAGTGACGTTTAAGACTCAGCCCTCCCTTACGGTCGGGCTAGTGCCCCGGAGATCCCGGCTAACGCAGGTGAACAAGGCCACGCTGTAAAGCGGTGGTAGCAGCTTGTGTACGATCGCTAACACCCAGCTTGCTGAGAATGCTGTTGATGTGGCTCTTGACGGTAGCTTCACTGATATTCAGGCGGGTAGCAATTACTTTGTTGCTATGGCCGGCCACGATCTGTTCGAGCACCTCAGTCTCTCTCCCCGTCAGATCAGTGCTGCCCATTCTTTCTGCCAGTCGTTCGGCAACCTGGGCTGGAATCCGCCGCGAACCGCCATGCACTTTGCGAATGGCTTCTTCCAATTCTTCGAAGAACATGTCTTTCAGCAGGTAACCCTGGGCTCCAGCCTGCAACGAGCGATAGATATCTTCATCGCCGTCGTAAGTAGTCAGCACGATCAGACGCGCGTCGGGAAATTCCTTGCGAATGGCCGTGATCGCTTCTACACCGCCTAATTCCGGCATCCGCAAATCCATCAAAGTAACGTCCGGCCGATGAAGGCGATAAAGGTCGATGGCTTGCCGGCCGTTAGTCCCCTCGGCCACTACCGCCATGTCGGAAACAGTATTGATGAGAGCGACAAAACCCTGACGAACCACCGCCTGGTCATCGATCACCATGATTTTGATCGTGTCGCCGGTCATGTCAGGTTCTACAGAATTTTCATTTGCTGCTTTTACTCCCTCTCACTTTTGGGAGAGGGCTGGGGTGAGGGCTTACTCCCAAATCCACCCGATTGATACTCTTTTGTCTTTCAATGCCCACTAGGCAAGCACAAAACAGAAATCAGAGAATGAGTTCCCTCTCGCAACCCCTCATCCCCAGCACTTCTCCCAGAGCGAGAAGAGAGCAAACGGAAAGACCAAAATGACTCGTGCCCTACTGACTCTTCCCTCGCCTTGTTTCAAGATACTCAGCCACTGATCGGCGCTTCTACCATAATCTCCGTGCCTTCATTTGCGCGACTATTAATTGTTAGAGTGCCGCCAATCTGCTCTGCGCGTTCCCGCATGCCGATTAGACCGAAGTGTTTGGCCTCGCCATTCGGCGAGACTTGATAATCGAAACCGAGCCCGTCATCACTAACAGTCAGTTGCACGCGTCGCGATTCGAATTTTAGATTAACCAGAACGTTCCGCGCCTGCGCATGGCGCACGGCGTTGTTGATGGCTTCCTGTCCAATTCGCAACAGATTACCTTCGATCAGATCGCTGAGCGGCCGGAACGTCCCGATCACTTCGACTTTGGCCTGAACCGCGGTATCAGCCGTGAGTCGGCGCGCCGTGTCGCTCAAAGCCGCCGGCAAATCGTTTTTATCCAATGCCTGCGACCGCAGGTCCCAAACATAACGTCGCGCTTCGGCAATACCGTGACGCACGAGCATCCGCACTCGATCCAGATGAGTCTTCGCCACTTCCGCCGATGCCGGCATTGTTCTGGCGACCACCTCGAGCTGCACCGAAATCCCCAACATCTCCTGCGCCAGATTGTCGTGAATCTCGCGGGCGATGCGGTTTCGCTCAGCCAGCACCGCGGCAAATTGCGCCTCGACCTGCTGCAGACGAAAGCGGTAGAACTGCCAGACGAGAAACGCCAGACAGAGAATACAAAGCGCATAGAACCAGTATGTCTGGTAGAAGTGCGGCCGCAGATAAAGATTGAAAGTCGCGCCGGTCGGACTCCACAGGCCATCATTGTTGGACGCAATCACACGAAACGTATAATGGCCGGGCCGCAGGTTTGTATAATAAGCGATCCGCCGGGTGCCGCCATCAACCCAGTCGCCGTCAAATCCTTCGAGCTTGTACTTGAACCTTACTTTTTCCGGCGCCACGAAACTGAGCGCGGTGTAATAAAAATCAAACCGGCTCTTACCCGGCGCGAGCTCGATAGGTCCAGCCGGCGTAATCGACTCGTCGTCAACGCGGACTTGCTCAATGGACACCGGGGGCGGCTGATCGTTTGGTTCGATCTTTTCGGGATCGATCATCGCCACGCCCTTGATGGTCGCCAGCCAGAGTCGCCCGTCCGCGCCGCGCCATCCCGCCGGATGTCCGCCGCCACTGCATTCACGGGTGATCATTCCATCGGCTGTTCCGTAAAGCACCGGGGAGATCGAAGTTGCTTTGCCATTGGCAAAGTCATCCAGGTCGTTCTTGCTGAGCTGGAAGATTCCTTTGTTGGAGCTCAACCAGAGTGCGTTTTGCCGATCTTCGAGGATGCTGTAGACGACATCATCGGGCAATCCGTTCCGAGTTGTGTAGGCAACAAACTTTCCCTGCTTGAGCCGGTTCAGTCCTCCGCCGCTGGTGCCAATCCAGAGCGCGCCTTCGGCGTCTTCGTGAAGCGAGATCACCACGTCGTTCGAGAGACCATCTCGCGTCGTGTAGTTAGTGAATTTCTCGTCGCTGAATTTGCTCAGGCCGCCGAGCGTGCCGATCCAGATATTCCCTTCTCTATCTTCATAGATCGTGCCGACAAAGTTATTGGGCAACCCTTCAGCCGTCGTATAAACATCGAAGCGGTCGCCTCTCATTCGCGCCAGACCGCCGAGCGTCCCAATCCACAGATTGCCGTTGTGGTCGCAAAAAATCGATCGCACTAAATCATTGGCCAGTCCGTCTGCAGAGGTGAATATCTTGAACTTGCCATCCTTGAACCTATTCAATCCATCCGGAGTCCCCGCCCAGATGTTACCTTCGAGATCGCCGAACACCGCCAGCACAACGTTGCTGGAAAGCCCATCAGTCGTGGTATACGTCGTGAACTTGCCATCTTTCAAAAGGCTCAGGCCGCCTCCGTTTGTGCCGATCCAAATATTGCCTTTCCGATCCTCGTAGATCGATTTGACCAAATCGCTGCCGAGGCCTTCCCTGGTTGTATAGGTCGTGAACTTTTTGTTCTTCAACAAATGCAAGCCGCCCGACTCGGTGCCAATCCAAAGGCTGCCTTCGCGATCCTCAAAGATGGAAAGGACGATTTCGTTTGTCAGTGAATCGCCGGCGCGAAAGTTGGAGAAGCGTTGATTGGCGAAGCGGCTCAAGCCCGCGGCAGTGCCAATCCACACGCTGCCCTCCGTGTCCACGGCCAGTGAAATAATTCGATTGCTCGCCAGCCCGTCACCGGTAGTGTAGGTGACAAACTGTCTGTCCTTAAGACAACTCAAACCGTCAAGTGTGCCGATCCAAAGGCGACCCTGCCGGTCTTCATTGATCGAAACCACACTGTCGTTGGCGAGCCCTTCCTGTTTGGTAAATCTGGTAACGGTCCCGTCTTTAGTGCGAGTCAAACCTGAAGGCGATCCGATCCAGAGAGCACCTTCGTGATCTTCAAACAAGGCCTGGATTCGATCTTTCGGAAGATCCGGCTGTGACGCCAAAGGGGTGAACACGCCGTTCTTGAAGCTTGCCAATCCGGCTGAGGTAGCAATCCAAAGGACGTCGTGCTGATCCTGGTAGAGCGAATCAATGACGTTCGCAGGTAAGCCTTGCTCGGTTGCGTATCTGGTGAATTTGCCGTCTCGCATTTCGACCAGTCCGTCGGCAGTGCCAATCCACAAATTTCCGCGCCTATCTTCCAGCAGTACTCGAACGTTGTTGCTCTGTAACTGCGGCGTATTCTGCTTGTCGAAAACTGTAAACTTGATACCGTCAAATCGAGCCAGCCCTTCTTCCGTAGCAATCCAGATGTAACCGTCCTGGCTCTGTGTAACCGAGTGAACAGTATTCTGCGGCAGACCGTTTTCGGCCAGCCAACTTTGTTGATTGAACTGAAAGAGGTCGCGCTCAGGATCAAGTGCCGGCGCGTGGACGGCGCCGCATAGCAGCATGAGCACCAGCCCAAGAATAGATGGGCCCGATTTGGTGATGAGAGGAGATGAATGCATTGATTAGGCTGCTAGTCTTTCTAAACGATGGAAGGGTCTCTGCATTTAAATCCACGAACCCTTGCGATTCGCCGGGTTGAGAGTCCCCAAATCACAGCGTTGCCGAAAAAGTCGATCCGGAGTGTACGAGGCCGTCAATGCTGGGAACGCGGACGTCTCGTCCGCATCGGGTCCGAGCGCGTTAATACCGATATCGAAGCCAGCGAGCGTTTTTCGCGCTGCGCGCTCAGTGCGGACGGGACGTCCGCGTTCCCAGCCATCGATTGTTTCGTTCCAGCGCGGCTTGCAGCCACCGACCGATTTTAGGCAAAGCCTCAAATCACACAAGCAAGGCGGAATCGATTATACTCAATACCCGGCTGCCCGCGCGCTCTCGAAAACCAGTTGGTCCAGCACAGCATCGGAGGTCACCATTGCCATCCACCGTTCTGATCTGCACGCTACTCTCTTCGGTATTGTTTGTTTCAAACGCGCTCGGTGTATCCCGGGCCGCGCGCACGCGTTGGCGCGCCGCTACTGAACCAGAGTTGCGAAAACTTGTTCCCGCTCGCGCGCCGGTAATTAAAGAGAATATCGAAACCGAATTTCGCACCGCCTCGGGTGTGACCGACGGGCGCGGCAAATTCATCGCCGGGGTAGTTATGATCACGGCCGGTTACTCAGCCGAGGGTAAGTACTCACATTTTTTCGTTACCCAGGCGCCGTTGAAGATTGGCAGTATGCTCTTGCAACCCGGCGAGTATGTTTTTGGCTATCAAAGAATCAACAACGACGCGATTCGCGTAAGCTTTTATCGAGCCTCAAGTGGAGAGCTCATTGGCGCTGTGGACGCGCATGTCAATCGCAAGAGTAGTATGGTTCGGTCTCTGCTCATCAGTCCGCCCGTCGACGGCCGCGCGACGATTCAAATTGGTCGCTTCCTTTTTGAATATAAGTTGGCTGATTGATTTGATCGTTCTTGCTTTTAATGATGTTTCGTGTGGTTTAGTGGTTCAAGTATTATTCGCCAAGACTCGATCCACTAAAAGAACTTCTGCAAAGTCGCTTCAAAAACACTCTTCTAAAAAGCATCAGCCAGCGAGCGGATTGCCAGGCGCTTTCGAAAGTCGATCAAACTTACCGGGCCGGTGCTGCGAAACGCGACTTCGACTTTCCTGCCCGGTATCAGATCAAAATAGTTATCCGCAAACGCGCCCGCGCAATTCGGCGCAGACAAGTAAACGTCTCGTGCTAGTTTGTCTGACAAGAGAGTGATCTTGAATCCTGAGCGCACTGCTGTTACTTCGATCATAATCTGCGGCCGCGGTAGCAGCAGACTCTTGTGGGGCTGAAAGAAGTGTTCATTCTGCGACACTGGCTTGCCGTCCACCAATAACTCAGCAAAGACAAAAACGCTCTTTGGATCCTTTCCGTTGAGCAATGTATTTACAGGAATGTTCAGGTACGACTTGCTACTAAGGCCGGGGACCGACAAATCCTGCTGCCGGCTCGACACTGCATGTCCATCGAAGTCGAGTAGACTCACCTGCAATTGCGCTACGGTCGCCTGCCGGCGATCAGACACAACGTAAAAGCTAAGATTGCCGTTCTCTTCGTGCGGACTGAGCAGGATGTTGCCGTAGAAGCGGCGGGCATAGTATTGCAAAGCTTTCCAACGTCCCGTGTAATCGATGCTCGACCAAGAGGCGACCGGCCAGCAATCATCAAGCTGCCAGAAAAGTGAGCCCATGTTATGGGGCATGATGCGCCGCAGGTGCTCTGCGCCGATCTTGATTCCTTCAGCCTGTAAGACCTGGCTAACGAAAAGAAAAGATTCGAAGTCCTTCGGCTCAGGATATTCGCGCAGCATGTACTCGCGGATCAATTGATTGCCCCGCGGGTGTTTTTGGTGGGCCAGCATCACGGGCGACTGTATGTCCCGGTCCCCCTCGGCGGCATAGGTGCGGACTGTTTCGATCTGCGGAAACGACTGGAAACCATATTCGCTCATAAAGCGGGGACGCTGCTTTTCATATTCCGTGAATGGCGCTGCAGCGTGCCAGACCTGCCAGTAATGAAGGTCACCCATCTTTTGCGATTCCGGATCGTCTTCCAGATTCGAACTCGGCGAACTGGGCCAGTAAGGCCGCGAGGGGTCCAGCGAACCGCACACTTCCGGCAGCACCCCATGGAAAATCTTCAGGTAATCGTCCCACAATGCGGCGGGAAGCTTTTCTTTCCAACCCCAGTGCTTCCAGGCTGTTTCGATTTCGTTGTTGCCGACCCAAATGACGATGCTCGGATGATTGCGCAAACGCTTGACGTTATCGATGGCTTCCTGCCGCACGTTGTCGAGAAACTTCTGGTCGCCGGGGTACATGCTGCAGCCGAACATGAAATCCTGCCACACGAGAATCCCCATCTCGTCGCAGAGATCATAAAAGTCGTTACTCTCGTAAATGCCGCCGCCCCAGACGCGCAACATATTCATATTGGCGTCGCGCGCGGACCTAACGAGTTCGCGATATTTTTCTTTGGTGATGCGAGTGGGAAAACTGTCCGCCGGAATCCAGTTGGCCCCTTTGGCAAATACCGGCATGCCGTTAATCATGAAGGTAAAGCTCTTTCCGGAATCGTCGCGTTGCTGTTTGAGTTCTAAAGCACGCAGGCCCGTGCGTTTCGTCGTCTGATCGGCCAGTTTGCCGGCAATCATCAGCCGCGCCTCGAAGGTATAAAGTGGATGCGCTCCCAGACCATTGGGCCACCAAAGACGTGGGTGCGAAATAGCGAAGTCGAACGCTACACGATTAGTTCCCGGCGTCAGACGCACGCGTCGCTGCGCCACCACGGTCTTGTCAGTCACATTGCTAAGAACAATCGCGGCCTCGATGCTTGTGCCCGAGACAACTTCGACTTCCGCCGTAAGGTTCGCGAGGTCAGCACGAATCTCTCTGGGCAGTATATGCAGGTCCGCTAAGCGCGCATCGTCCCAGGCCTCCAAAGATACCGGCCGCCAGATGCCGCTGGTAACAAAACGCGGCCCCCAATCCCAACCGTATTGGTAAGGCGCCTTGCGGGTGTGCGGACTTGTTTTCTCGCCCTGATCATTGCTGGCCGGCAATTCGTAATTCATCTTCGCCATAATCGGTAAGACTTCATTGATCGGCGAACGAAAGTGAATCCGCAGCGTATTAGCGCCGACCTTAGCGAGATGCTTAGCATCCACCCGCCAAATACGAAACATGTTGTCGGTGCTTAGCAGCGGCGCGTTATTGAGAAAAACGTCGGCGTACGTATCCAGTCCTTCAAAAACCAATTCCAGGTTTTTGCGGGCATAGGTGTCAGGCGGTATGTTGAAGGTGGTTTGATATTCCCATTCGGTCTTGCCGATCCACTGCAGCTTCTGCTCGTTGTCGCGATAGAACGGGTCTTCGATCAGTTTATTGCTGAGCAGGTCGGTGTGTACGCAACCCGGAACGGTAGCAGGGTACCACTTGTCTTTGCCGGCCTCGCGAAACTGCCAACCAGTGTTTACGAATAATCTGGCCCGGCGGCCACCGCGGTCTCTCGTCGACGGGGTTTGAGATTGAGAAGTCCCGGCATTCAGAGTTAGCAGGATCGTAATCGACAGCAGCAGTTTTGCAATCTTCACTCGTTAGCTCACTTTCTGAAAGGTAGTACCGTCTTAGTTTGGTTTTTCGTTTTGCCGCTCGGACAAGGACGATCCACGAAATCACACCAACAGTTCCGATACAACCAGCTCTGCTTCGTGTATTTCGTGGATCGTCTAACGCAAGGGAGCAGCAACCTCAAAATACGAAACTCGCTCAAAGGCTCTTACTTTGCTTTCTTCTTCTGTGGCTGTTAAAAGATCGGCATGCTGAAACGATGGATCCCGTCAGCG
>Ga0134121_10002998_pt1 | contig 14294 bp, 10 predicted proteins | sample KB301_FD_96463 | JGI IMG/M metagenome (GOLD analysis project Ga0134121, IMG submission 96463) | Terrestrial soil microbial communities without Nitrogen fertilizer from Kellogg Biological Station, Michigan, USA - KB3-0-1 | ecosystem: Environmental > Terrestrial > Soil > Unclassified ...
GCGGATAGATGCCAAAGATGAATATCAAACCGGCCAAAATGAGAGCAACACGAAGGTAACGCAACCGAGTTGCGGCCGTCATGAATTACCTCTTTCCACTTTCTGCTTGAACCTCTGCTTGTTTTGGCTCACCGGCCCAGCGCCTTGCGGATGCGCGCCAGGTGATGCCAGCTGTGCCGTAGTGCGTGGTCCTCGATGACGAACTGCGCAGTGACGGGCGCACCGAAGCTCAGCGAAAAAGGCGCCGCGCGGTCCAACTCGTCATCCGTGAAGGCGCGCACCGCAGCGGCCGCCTCACGACTGTTTCGCCGTAAGAGTTCGAGCGCGGCGGCCTTGGTTACGTCGGCCTGATCTTGGGCATGCTTGGCATTCAACTGAGCGACAACCTCCCAGGTAACCTCAGTAACGGCCTTGCCGCTGGCGATAGTTCGCGCGAGATCGATCTCAATTGGGTAGACGCTGGCGACGTGGTGCACGATGACGCCGACCGAGCGGCCGTCCTTTCCACTCTCCGGCACCGGCGCATGCCATTCCACCTCCGAGAGTCCTTCCGCAGCCAAGCCGGCAGCGCCTGCTGCGATTCGATCAGCCAATAGTGCAGCACGGCGGCCTTTGGAGTCTCCGATTTTGAGCTGCTCAAGTTCTTTGCTTGTCTGTTTCTCTTTCGCACTTGCACTCATTGTTGTTTCTCCTTCTCGTTCCGTTGTTATGGCCCGAGCATATCGCGATCCAGTCATAGGATGCGGCAGCAGGGGCTTGGGAACTTGACCAATCGTCCCGCGTTCTTGCCACAGATGGCCAATTCGGTGATGCTATTGAATTGCGGAACCCTGTAGGATCAGCTGTTGAGTTTACTCTGGTGGTTGCACAAAGCCTACACCGATGGCAAAGCGTCTGTGTTCTAGGCGGTCTTTCAGTCTTAGCCGTTCCTTCTCCGCTGCTTTTTTTGTCTTAAGGAGTTTCGAAAGAAATACGAACTTGCCCTCCCGTCGTTCGTACACAACCCATCGACCAGTCTTTTTTTTCGGAACCATGGGAGTTTTATACCACGGCTCTCGCATCCCTGAAAAGCTGCCGTTCCCAGTTTTGCGAGTCGCCGCTGGAGGCCCTCCCCCCACGTTTTGCGTAAGTGTTGATTCTAAATGGGGTTAAAGTAATTTGTTTTGATAGACTTTTGTATGTGTTGATTCTAAATAACTTGTTTGCATCAAAATAGCGCCAATGGCGATTGGTTTCGTAAGTGTTGCGAATAGGAGACTTAGGCCACCTATTGGGCTCCGGAAAGCAAAAACGCCAGCTCGATGCTGGCGCTACGGAGCATAAGTCACACTGTTGCCTACAATCTCTTATACGCTTGGAGTAACCGTTTGTCAACGAAAAAGCAAGGAAAAAGGCGCAAACAAATTCATGGCACTTAGCGTTCCGGGCCGGGTTCCATACCCCCAAGCCATTTCACTTTAGGAGGGCATTTGCGTGCAGCGTTGCTTCGCGGAATTGGCATGGGCGGAGTAAGATGGTCGAGTACCGATTTGAACTGAATTGGCAGGACAACCGAGATGACTACTGAAGCGAATGAACGGATGCAGCGGCCGCTGGAAGCCGTGGACCCACAGATTGCGGAATTGCTTCGCGAAGAAGCGCGGAGGCAGGCTACGGGGCTGGAGCTGATTCCATCGGAGAATCTTGTGTCGGAGGCGGTGCTGGAGGCGATGGGGTCGATCTTTACGAATAAGTATGCGGAGGGCTATCCGGGGAAGCGGTATTACGGTGGGTGCGAATACGCGGACAAGGTGGAGCAGTTGGCGATTGACCGGGCGAAAGAGCTTTTTGGCGCGGAGCATGCCAACGTGCAGGCGCACTCGGGGACTTCGGCCAACATCGCGGTCTATATGGCCACACTGCAAAAAGATGACGTGGTTTTGGGAATGAATCTTTCGCATGGCGGACATTTGACGCATGGGCACCCGTTGAATTTTTCAGGGAGGATGTACAAATTCGTCGCGTACGGCGTGCGAAAAGAAGATGAGCGGATCGATTACGAGGAAATCGAGAAGTTGGCGAAGGAACACAAGCCGAAGATGATTGTGGCGGGGGCGAGCGCGTACTCGCGAGTTATCGATTTTGAGCGGATTGCGAGAGCGGCGAAGGCGGCGGGGGCGCTGTTTTTTGTGGATATGGCGCACATCGCCGGGCTGGTGGCGGCGGGAGTACATCCGAGCCCGGTGCCGTATGCGGATATCGTTTCGACTACGACGCACAAAACGCTGCGGGGACCGCGTGGCGGGTTGGTACTCTGCAAGGCGGCGTTTGCAAAGGAGCTGGACAAACTGACCTTCCCTGGGACGCAAGGCGGGCCTTTGGTGCACACGATTGCGGCCAAGGCGGTGTGCTTGAAGGAAGCCAGGGAGCCGAGCTTTAAGGAATATCAGAAACAGGTGGTAGCCAACGCGAAGGCGCTGGCGGAGGCTATCGCGAAAAGAGGATTCCGGATTGTGACGGGCGGGACGGATAATCACGTTTTTCTGGTCGAAGTGCATTCGCGCGGGATCACGGGGAACGACGCCGAAAAAGCGCTGGACCGCGCGGGAATCACGGTGAACAAGAACTCGATTCCGTTCGATCCCCTGCCCCCAATGAAGGGGGGCGGAATCCGGCTGGGAAGCCCGTCGGTAACGACCCGAGGAATGCACGAAGCGGAGATGGGGCAAATCGGCGGCTGGATTGGAGAGATTCTTTCGCACCTTGGCGAAGCGGAAACGGAACAGCGGGTGCGCAGGCAGGTTGCGGATTTGGCGTCGCGGTTCCCCATCTACGAGGCACGCATGCGGGCAACCTTTCGCGCGGAACACGCACAGGTGTAACTGTCGAACGGATCAAGAAGTAAGAAAACGGGCGGAATTGACGAGTGTATCGTGTACTGTACCTGCCCGCTTCTCACGTACCAAAGTGCGGCTGAACCAAGACTGTCCCACCGGTCAGTAGATTCCAGCACAGTGAGCGCGTAGGTTCGAAAAGGACCGGGATGGGAACCATAAACGCCAAACTGCTCTCCGTTGAACCGAACACCACCTGGGTGAATGGAACATTTTCATGGGGGACCTCGAAAAGGGCGATCCAGCCAGCCTCGGCACCCCGGAGCCTGGTGTTCTCGTTTCCTGCAGTTTGCGGCGAGTTTCCAGCTGCCCGGGGAGTCCTATTCCTTACCCGACCCGAGAAGGTTTGGGCCTACGAGGTGAATCAATGATGGATACGGAAGCCTTCCGCGAGTTCAAAACCGGTTTGACGCTGTTGAGAGACAACTACGCAGTAAAAGCACTGCCGCACATGAAGCGCGCGGTGGACCTCGACAAAAATAATCCGTACTACATGTCGTATCTGGGAGTGGTGCTGGCGCGCTCCGAACAGAAGTGGGGCGAAGCAGAACGGCTTTGCGATACGGCGGTGCGCATGAAGAGAAACCAGGCGCAACTTTACTTGAATCTGGCGGAAGTGTACGCGACGGCAGGGAGACGCGACGAGGCCGTGGAAGCGTTGCAGTCCGGGCTGAAATTTGCGAGGCGGGACGTGCGGTTGACAATTGCGATGAACCGGCTTGTCGAGCGGCGGCAGCCAGTACTGACCTTCCTCACGCGGAAGCATCCGATAAACCGGCAGTTGGGAATGTTGCGCCACAAGACTTTGCAGATGTTCGGACAAGAATAATACCGAGTTCTCTCCACCCCCCCAATAACAAGAAGGGGCGGATGGCTAAACGCCATCCGCCCTTTTTTGCTTCTAAAGTGACTTGAGAAGCGGTACAGAAACCACTGCTACCCGCGAGACGTGGAGAAGTCGAAGACCGGGTTCTGTTGCAAGCCCATTTCCATGAGGATTTTCAAGCCAATCCCGAACATGGCCGTAGGCAGAACATCTCTACGCACAACTTCCGCCAGGTATTCGCGGTTCAACGCCATGGGATCCTGGGAGTAAGGCAGAGTGACAAAAAGGCGCATGCCAATTTCGTAGGCGGGTTCGCTGGTTTGAAAATACACTCCGTTGCGAGAAACGCTGAGAGTTCCGCGCATATCATCGAAATGCTCCTTCTCAGGATCGGAAGGGCGGATGCGCATGAGCTGCGTAATCTTGCAGCGGCGCATGGAGCGGCGTTCTTTAGCAGCAGGTTTCGAAGCGGCGGTGCCACCGCTGCTGGGGGTTTTGCGCATAATGCCTTGCTGAGACTCCATGGACGCCTTACCTCGCGCTGGCCGGACTGCCTGCAAGAGAGAGTGTAAGGCTCGATCGAACGAAAACCTATAGCTGGGCCGTACCTGCCATCAAGTAGGACGCTCCGAATGCATGATAGTACGGAAGTACTGCGAAAGAAAGAGGGCGGAAGTGGATTTTTCCAGTAACGAGAAGCATTAGAAGGAAATAATGGAATAGTTCCGAACTGAAGTGGCGGCGGGGATTGGTACCAATGTGGGACTTGGGGGGATCGGAGTTCAAGAGCTGCGTGGCACTAAGACATAGGTACGATGAGAGATATTTTGGAGCTAGCGCCGCAAGAAGAGTACGGAGCGCGGCTGCGAAATTGCAGCACAACGGTACACGCCGGAAGTGAATTCCTACGAGGAGATGAAGACTGGGAAGGCGGCAGGAAGCGTTGGAGGATACTTCATCATGAATACAGCGGCACGCCGGAGCGCATTTTCGACAGGGAATGGGCAGCCTAATGAACTCAACAAGGGAGAAGGCAGAAGTCATGTCTTGGCCTCTGAGGATGCAGGGTGTACGAGTACAAACAGCGGAGCGAAGCAAAAAGCGCGAGTGTACATAGCGGCGGAAAACCGGCTGTTTCGAGTGGCCCTCTCGCGGATGTTGATCAGGCGAGGCGACATTGACGTGGTTGGATTGAACGAGGAGGGTCCGTTCCGAGTGGAAGGATTGAACGAGGAGAAGGCCGATATTTTGTTGCTGACGTCACGCGGGAGGCTGGCGGACGACATTTTCGTGATTCGCCAGGTGCGGTTGACGGCGCCGACAGTCCGGATTCTTTTTGCCGGAATGACGGAGGACGAGACGGAGTTTCTTCAATATGTGCGGGCAGGAATCAAAGGATACCTGCCGGGAGACGCTTCCATGGAGGACGTCGTGGAAGCCATGAAAGCGGTGTGCGCCGGCAAAGCAGTGTGCCCAGCGTCGCTGTGTACAGCGCTGTTCCGGTTTTTTGAAAGCGAGGCGACGTCCGTAAACTCGGGGACGATCCAGCCAAGGCTGGGCTTGACGCGGCGCGAACAGCAAATCGTTCCGCTGATCGCGCAGGGACTGACCAACAAGGAGATCGCGAATAAGTTCTGCCTGTCTGAACAGACGGTAAAGAACCATCTGTACCGCATGAAACACAAGGTCGGAGCGGGTGACCGATTCGGGATTGTCCATCTTTGCCGCACTCAGGGATTCCTGGTTTAGTGGTTCGAGCCTTGTGGAGACTCACTCTTTCTAAGTAAATTCTTCGCCCCGCGCCGTTGAAAAATGCCAGGAATTTCCCGCCAAGTTCTGGTTCCCAACTTCAGGTGACATCTTTCCGCTGTTTGTGCGATTCTCTTCCTCGACAAAAGCCGAGGAAGTGCCGATGCTAAAAAAATTCAAAGATCTGTCTGAAAAAGAGATTCTGGCGCTGGCCATCGCGTCGGAAGAAGAAGATGGCCGCATCTACGGGGAATTTGCGGACGCGCTGCGGGAGACCTACCCGGCGACGGCGCAAATGTTCGAAGAGATGCGCGAGGAAGAAGTTGTGCACCGCGACCGGCTGTTTGCAACGTTCCGGGAGCGCTTTGGGGACCACATCCCGCTGATCCGGCGTGAGAACGTGAAGGGATTCCTGCAGCGCAGGCCCACGTGGCTGGCGCGGCCGTTGGGCGTAAACGTGGCGAGGAAACAAGCCAAGATCATGGAGATGGAAGCAGCTCGATTCTATTCGCGAGCGGTGAGCCGAGTTACGGATGCGCCTACGCGAGAACTGCTGAACAAACTCGCGGATGAAGAACGCAAGCACTCGGCGACGGCGGACGGCCTCGAAGAGAAACATTTGACAGTGCCTGCACGCGCGCAGGAGGACGAGTCGCACCGCAAGCTCATCCTTCTGCAAATTGTGCAGCCAGGACTCGCAGGATTGATGGACGGATCGGTATCGACGCTGGCACCGCTATTTGCGGCGGCGTTCGCCACGCACAAGAGCTGGGAAGCATTTCTGGTTGGTCTGGCGGCATCGATCGGGGCGGGTATCTCGATGGCCTTTTCGGAGGGACTTTCCGACGATGGTTCGCTGACCGGGCGGGGTTCGCCATGGCTGCGCGGCACAGTGACGGGGGCGATGACCACAGCCGGCGGAATCGGGCATACATTGCCCTTTCTGATTTCCAATTTTCACGTCGCAACGCTGGTGGCTGTGATTGTGGTGGGCTTCGAGTTGGCGGTGATCAGCTATATCCGGCACCGGTATATGGATACGCCATTCCTACAAGCTGCGTTTCAGGTGATAGTTGGCGGCGTGCTGGTCTTCTTCACGGGATACTTCATCGGCAACGCATAAAAAGGGGCAAGGCCTGGCGCCTTGATGCCGCGAGAAAGAACCCAGTCACAATTTATTTAATGGCCGGATCAATCTGCCTGAGCGCCGGCAGGAGAGGGCACGTGTCCGTGCTTTCGAACACCTTGCAACCAAGTCTGTAACCGATCCATGTAGATGTAAACAATCGGCGTGGTGAAGAGCGTTAGCATCTGACTGACGATGAGGCCGCCGATGATGGTGATACCGAGAGGACGGCGAAGCTCTGAGCCGACTCCAGTGCCGAGCGCGAGAGGCAAGGCGCCGAAGAGGGCGGCCATGGTGGTCATGAGAATGGGCCGGAAGCGCAACAGACAGGCCTTGTAGATGGCATCCAGCGGCGGGATTTTTTCCTCGCGCTCGACCTGTACAGCAAAATCGATCATAAGAATCGCGTTTTTCTTGACGATGCCAATCAGGAGAATAATGCCAATAAGGGCAATCATGTTCAGATCTGAGCCGGCGAGCCGAATGGCCAGAATGGCGCCGATGCCGGCAGACGGAATGGTGGAAAGAATAGTGATCGGATGGATGAAGCTTTCATAGAGGATGCCGAGGACAATGTAGACGGCAACGAGAGCCGTGATGATTAGGAAGAGTTGCGAAGCGCGGGAGTCTTGAAAGGCCTGCGCCGTGCCCTGGAAAGTGGCATGGACCGTGGGAGGCATACCGACCTCAAGAGTGGCTTGTTCGATGTGCTGCACGGCGGGGCCGAGAGAGGCGCCGGGCGCGAGATTGAAGGAGAGAGTAATAGCTGGAAAGACGCCTTGATGATTGACGGAAAGAGCAGTGTTGGAAGCCTCGTAGTGAGAGAAGGCGCTGAGCGGCACGAGCTTGCCGCCAGCGGCAGGAACGTAGATAGACTTGAGAGCGCTAGGATCCTGTTGCGCGGTTGGCATGACCTCCAAGATGACATGGTACTGATTCAGACCCTTATAGATATTTGAGACTTGGCGCTGGCCGAAGGCGTCGCTCAAGGTGTTGTCGATCGCCTGCATGGAGACGCCGAGACGGCCGGCGCTGTCGCGATCGACGACGAGGGAAGTCTCGAGACCGTGCATCTGCTGGTCGGAGTTAACGTCGCGAAGCTCAGGGACCTTGGCCAATCTTTTTTGAAGGAGCGGAGTCCAATGGGTGAGGTCGTCGAGATTATCGGCTTGCAGAGTGTATTGGTACTGAGCGGCGCTGCCGCGGCCGCCGACGCTGAGGTCCTGGACGGCCTGGAGATAGAGAACAGCACCGGGAACCTGTGAGGTGGCCTTGCGGATCCGAGCGATAACCTCGTCGGCGCTGATTTTCCGTTCATTGAGTGGCTTGAGTTGACCAAACATACGGGCGGTACTACCGCCGCTGCCGCCACCGGTGAAGGAAGTGACCGTATCAACAGCGGGGTCTTTCATTACGATGTCCGTGAAAGCCCGCATTTTTTGAGACATGGCAGCGAAGGACAAGTCCTGATCGCCCTGAATACTGCCGTTGATGCGGCCGGTATCCTGCTGCGGAAAAAAGCCGGAATTGACGTGAAAAAACAGATACGCGCAGAGGGCCGCCGTAAGAAAGGTCATCCCAAGAATTAGCAATTGGTGGCGAAGAACCCACTTGAGCGAGACATCGTAGAGGCGTAGAAACCAGTTGAAAGCACGCTCAAAGAAATTATAGATCCAATTGTGGCGCCCGGATTCATGCTTCAGGAAGCGCGCACACATCATGGGCGTGGTGGTAAGAGAAACAAAAAGAGAAACGCCGATCGCAACACTGAGGACCACGGCAAATTCGCGGAAAAGGCGGCCGACGATGCCGGGCATCATCAAAATGGGGATGAACACGGCAACGAGCGAGGTGCTCATGGAGAGCACGGTGAAACCGATTTCGCTGGCGCCCTTTATGGCGGCTTCAAAAGGCTTCAAGCCGCCCTCGATGTGCCGAGTGATGTTCTCGATGACGACAATGGCATCGTCAACGACAAAGCCGGTACATATGGTCAAAGCCATGAGAGAAAGATTGTCCAGGCTGTAATCACAGAGGTACATAATGCCGAAAGTACCGATGAGGGAAAGAGGAACGGCGACGCTAGGAATAATAGTGGCCCAGGTGCTGCGCAGGAATGCGAAGACCACAAGAATAACGAGAGTTATGGAAATTAGCAGAGTGATTTCGACATCGTGAACGGAAGCTCGGATGGTGGTGCTGCGGTCGACGGCGACACTCAGGTGGAGGGAGGGAGAGATGGAGGCACGGAGCACCGGAAGGATCTCGTTAATGCGATCGACGGTCTCAATCATATTAGCGGCCGGCTGGCGAAAAATGGCCAGGAGCACGGAACGCTTTCCACCGGACAGGCCCAGGTTGCGGGTGTCCGCGACGGAATCGACAACTTCCGAAACGTCCCTTAGCCGGACCGGAGCGCCTGCATGTCCACCAATGATCAACGACTCGTATTCGTAGGCCTTGAAGAGCTGGTCGGTGTCCGTCAGATTCCAGTGCTTCTGGTTATCGGACAGGGAACCTTTAGCGAGGTTGGCGTTAGCCGATTGAATCGATGCGCGCAGCGTCTCGAGACTGATGCCATAGCTGTTGAGCTGGTAGGGATTGGCTTCCACGCGAACCGCTGGGCTCGCGCTTCCCCAGGTGAAGACCTGACCGACGCCTTCAACCTGGGCAAGTTTTTGAGCGAGGATGGAATCAGCAGCGTCATAGATTTGGGCCGGGGGAATATTGTCCGAGGTCAAGGCGAGAATCAGAATGGGAGCGTCCGCGGGATTGACCTTGCGATAGTTCGGTTGGCCGGGAAGATCGGCAGGGAGCTGGCTTCGAGCAGCGTTGATGGACGCTTGAACGTCGCGCGCGGCGGCGTTGATATCGCGACTGAGATCGAATTGGAGAGTGATGTTGGTGGAACCGAGGCCGCTGGAGGAGGTCATCTGCGTAACGCCGGCGATGCGGCCGAACTGGCGCTCGAGCGGAGTGGCCACGGCGGAGGCCATTGTTTCCGGGCTGGCACCTGGCAGATTAGCGCCAACAGAGATGGTCGGGAAATCAACTTGAGGGAGGGGAGCAACAGGGAGAACGCGGAAGGCCACGACTCCAGAGAGAAAGATCGCAATAGTAACGAGCGTAGTGGCGACGGGCCGACGAATGAAGGGCGCGGAGAAATTGGCAGAGGATATCATTGTCTAATCCCCGTGCGCGGGCTCCTGAACGGGGTTGCCGACGTGGAAAGCGAAGCGGTGAGCCAGCCAATCGAATGCGAGATAGACAACCGGGGTGGTGTAAAGAGTGAGCAACTGGCTGAGGATCAGTCCGCCAACGATCGTGATTCCGAGAGGGCGGCGTAATTCGGAACCTACGCCGGTGCCGATGGCCAGGGGCAAGGCGCCAAGGAGCGCAGCCATGGTGGTCATCATGATGGGGCGAAAACGCAGCAGGCACGCTTCGTAAATCGCGTCGAGGGGAGCCTTCCCTTCCTTGCGCTCCGCTTCGAGCGCGAAGTCAATCATCATGATCGCGTTTTTCTTGACGATGCCTATCAACAGAATGATGCCGATGAGCGCAATGACGCTGAACTCCATTCGAAAAAGGAGCAGCGCCAGGATGGCCCCAACGCCCGCCGAGGGCAGCGTCGAGAGGATCGTGACGGGATGGATGTAGCTCTCGTAAAGGACCCCGAGAACAATGTAAACCGTGACGAGGGCCGCAAGGATAAGGATAGGTTCGTTGGCGAGCGAATTGAGAAAGGCTGCAGCAGTGCCCTGAAAGGTGGCTTGGATACTCTGCGGCATGTTCAATTCCCGCCTGGCTTCATTGATTGCATTCACGGCGTCGCCCAGGGCCGCCCCGGAAGCCAGGTTGAACGAGATCGTAACGACCGGAAACTGTCCCTGATGGTTCAACGCTAAAGCCGTCGCCCCCGGCTCAAATCGAGTGAAGGCGCTGAGCGGAACCTGCGTATTGGGCGTCGTGCTAACGCTTGTCTGAGCGTTGTTTGTAATATTCGCCGACGATCCGCTGAAGGCTTGCACGTTGCTTGCGGACGCCACATAAATATTCTTCAGCGAGTCAGGGTTCTGCTGGAATTGCGGATCGACTTCCAAGATGACGTGATACTGATTGAGCTGCGTGTAAATCGTGGAGACCTGGCGCTGGCCAAAGGCGTCGTAAAGCGTATTGTCGATGGCTGCCGGGAGTACCCCGAGGCGCGAGGCGGTATCCCGGTCGATCACCAGCGATGCCAAGAGTCCCTGATTCAGCTGGTCGCTAGCGACGTCGCGCACCGCGGGAATGGACCTTAGCTTGTCCATGAACCTCGGCGTCCAGTAGGCCAGCTCTTTGGCGTCAACATCTTCGAGGCTGTATTGAAATTGGGTGCGGCTGACGCGGTCTTCCACGGTGAGATCTTGAACGGGTTGCATGAACAGGGAGATGCCGTCCACCTTGGCAAGTTCGGGCTGGAGACGGCGAATAACATCGGAGGCATTGGCATCGCGTTGCGCGAGAGGCTTCAGATTGATTTGAATGCGGCCGCTGTTGAGCGTGGTGTTGGTGCCATCGATGCCGATGAAGGAAGACAGACTATCAACAGCGGGATCTTTGAGAATAACGTCGGCCAGGGCCTGCTGGTGTGTGGCCATGGAGGCGAAGGATGTGTTCTGCGCGCCTTCGGAAACGCCCAGAATGATGCCGGTGTCCTGTACGGGAAAAAATCCTTTGGGAATGTAAATATAGAGCAGGATGGTGCCAATAAGCGTACCGATGGTGACGAGGAGCGTGATCTTGCGATACTCAAGCACAAATTTCAGAGTGCGTCCGTAGTAGGCGATGATGGAGTTAAAAGCGAGCTCCGACTTGCGATAAAACCAGCCCTGGTCTTCCTCTTTCTGATGGCGAAGGAGTTTGGCGCACATCATGGGAGTGAGAGTGAGAGAAACGAATGCGGAAATAAGAATAGTGATGGCGAGGGTGATCGCGAATTCGCGGAAGAGACGGCCGACAATGTCGGCCATGAAAAGCAGAGGAATGAGCACCGCGATGAGAGAAACGGTGAGCGAAATGATCGTAAAGCCGATCTGTTCGGATCCTTTGAGGGCGGCCTGAAGAGGCGGTTCGCCTTCTTCGATGTAACGGCTGATATTTTCGATCATGACGATGGCGTCGTCGACGACGAAACCTGTAGAGATAGTAAGGGCCATGAGGGAAAGGTTGTTGAGGCTGAAGCCACAAAGATACATCACGCCAAACGTGCCAACGATGGAAAGGGGTACGGCCAACGCCGGAATCACAGTGGCGCGCAGACTACGCAGAAAAAGGAAGATGACCAGGACCACCAAGGCGATGGTGAGGACCAACGTAAATTCGACGTCTTCGACGGAAGCACGAATGGTGCTGGTGCGGTCGGTGAGAGTGTCGATCTTCACCGAGGCGGGGAGCGAGGCCTGAAGCTGCGGAAGGAGCTTTTTCACCCGATCAACCACGGCGATGATGTTGGCGCCAGGCTGACGCTGAATGTTTAGAATGACGGCCGGATTCTTGTTGGCCCAGGCGGCTTGTTTGGTGTTTTCCGTGCCGTCGAAAACGGTGGCGACATCCGTCAAGCGGACCGGAGCGCCGTTGCGATAAGCCACGATGATGGGTTTGTAGCTGTCGCTGGAGATGAGCTGGTCATTTGCACCGATGGTGTAGGCCTGATGGGCGCCATCGAAGGTACCTTTGGCTTGATCGACGTTGGCAGCGCTGAGCGCGGTGCGCAAATCTTCCAAACTGAGCCCATAGGAAGCGAGCGCGGTGGGGTTGGCCTGAATGCGCACGGCGGGACGCTGGCCGCCGCTGATGCTGACGAGGCCCACACCTGTTAGTTGCGAAATTTTCTGTGCAAGCGTTGTGTCCGTCAGGTCTTCGACTTTGGAGAGCGGCAACGAGTCCGAAGTCAGCGACAGTGTGAGGATGGGAGCGTCGGCGGGATTGATTTTGCTGTAGATAGGCGGATTAGGAAGGCCCTGGGGGAGAAGATTGGAAGCGCCGTTGATGGAGGCCTGCACCTCTTGCTCGGCGATGTCAATGTTCAGATCAAGATTGAATTGGAGCGTGATGATGGAGCTGCCGAAGGAGCTCGAAGAAGTCATCTGGTTCAGGCCGGGGATTTGTCCGAATTGGCGCTCGAGGGGTGCCGTGACGGAAGAGGCCATTACGTCGGGGCTGGCGCCAGGATAGAAGGTCTGAATCTGAATCGTCGGATAGTCGACCTGTGGAAGCGCGGAGACGGGCAGTTGCCGGTAGGCGACGAAACCGACCAGCAGCACGCCGACCATCAAAAGGGTGGTCGCGACTGGCCGCAAAATGAACGGCCGGGACGGACTCATCGAGCTTTTCCTCCCGGCTGACTTTTGGCAGGATTGTTGGGCTGTGCTCCGCTCTGAGCGGCAGGCTGCCCAGTTGCTCCTCGCCCCGCACCGCCGGTTGGAGAAGTGCTGGTAAGAACTTTGCTGCCATCCTGAAGCTTGTCCTGACCGTCAATGACAATCACATCGCCCGGATTGAGTCCGGAGCTGATTCCGATATTGTTGCCCGTGGTTTGTGCGATGGTGACCACACGGATGTTCACGGTATCACCGCCAGAAACAACATAAACGTAAGTGCCTTGGGGCCCGCGCTGAATGGCCGCGGCGGGAACGATGACCAGATTCTTCTTGGTGTCAACGAGCATGTGGACGTTGACGAATTGATTAGGGAAGAGGACGTTGTTCTCGTTGGAGAAAACGGATTTGAGCTTGTAGGTGCCAGTGGTGGGATCGATTTGGTTGTCGATAGTGGCTAGTTTTCCGTCGGCAATCTTGGTGATGTCATCGCGATCATAGGCTTCGACGGGAAGCTGCCCGCCGCCACGGAGCTTGACCAAGACCTGCTGAAGCTGGTCCTGCGGCAGGGTGAAGATGACGGAAATGGGCTGGAGCTGAGTAATGACGAGAAGTCCGCTCGTGTCGGAGGAATGCACGATGTTTCCCATATCGACGAGACGCAATCCCACGCGTCCGCTGATGGGAGCCGTGATGTGGGCATAAACAAGCTGCAATTTTGCATTGTCGATGGTGGCCTGGTCCGCTTTGATCGCGCCTAGATATTGACCGACCTGGGCCTGCTGAGTGTCCACCTGCTGCTTGGGGACGACCCCTTCGTTGTAGAGAAGCTGATAGCGCTCGAAATCGACTTGCACGTCGTGGAGTTGAGCCTGGTCTTTGGCTAGCTGACCTTCGGCCTGCTCTAGCAGGACCTGGTAAGGACGAGGATCGATTTCAATAAGCGCATCGCCCTGGTGTACAAATTGACCCTCGGTAAAATTGACTTTGACGATTTGGCCATCTACGCGGCTGCGCACGGTGACGGTGTTAAAAGCTGTGGCCGTACCGAGGCCGATGAGGTAAACGGGCAGGTCGCCCTTTTGCGCAGGGGCAACGACGACGGGAACCGTGAAGCCGCCAGACCCTGGGCCTCCCCTTCCCTTGCCGCTGGTGCCAGCGGTCGCTTTGCCGCCAGCCTCGCTCGTGGAGTGTGCTCCGCGGTAATACCAAATACCGATGGCGACGACGGCGAGAATCAAGATCCAGAGCCACCAGCGGCTCTTGGCGGGCTGTGCCGCGGAAGATTCACGCGCGCCCGGCTCTGGAAGCTCTACGGAGTTGAAATGGCCCATCCGTTCTCTCCTATCGACAAAAGCAAA
>Ga0134121_10002999_pt1 | contig 14293 bp, 12 predicted proteins | sample KB301_FD_96463 | JGI IMG/M metagenome (GOLD analysis project Ga0134121, IMG submission 96463) | Terrestrial soil microbial communities without Nitrogen fertilizer from Kellogg Biological Station, Michigan, USA - KB3-0-1 | ecosystem: Environmental > Terrestrial > Soil > Unclassified ...
GCAGGATAGAGTCCCGAGGCGTTGGACTGGTTTATCCGGTTGGCGGTAAGCCCGGAGCCCGAGCCATGATCGCGCAGTCGCATCCCGCAAGGGAAGTGAAGGCAGCAGGTCAGTGAGGGTCTAAAGCGAGCTACTGGCCGAGACGAATGAGTTCAACATCACCTTGGGACTCTTAATTTTTGTTACCCCCTCGAATTTCTGATGGCGTCATCCCCCAAAGGTTCGCGACTCGATGCTTCTCGTCTGCCCTGGCTTGCCTCTCGGGAGAAATCGCACGGCCCGCGAGGATGGACTTTGCCGAAAATCCGAATCACTATCGTGTAAATCGAGTCGGGAAAGCGAAGCCCCGGGTCGCGCCTGGGTCGATCCGCCGCCGCGGTTGGTATTAGAGCTCTCCCTTGAATACGAGACTGCCCAGATACTGGACCCCGACTTCCAGGGATAGCCACGCTTCTGCTACCCGCCTGAATCTCCAATCTTGGAACAGCCAAGATCTTGCACGAGGACTGCGACGAGCAGGGCGCGAAGAATCTACACGGACATTTGAACCTCCGCTCCCCTGGGCCGTATACTTGCAGCCCGCGATGAAGGTCGTAGTGATCATTCCGGCGGCGGGGTTGGGGACACGCATGAGCCCCGCCTCCGATGCCAAGAGCAAGAAGCCCGCGGCGTCCAAACAATTCTTCAAGATTGGCGGAACGCCGATCCTAATTCACACGCTGCGCAAGTTCGCCGCCAGCCCGGAGGTTGCGGAAATTTACGTGGCTTTGCGGGCCAGCGAGATCGCGGGTTTCCGCGCCCGCCTGCAAGCGGACAAAGATCTTTCGCGTAAGAAGGTTGAGCTAGTGGAGGGGGGCGACCACCGCCAGCAGTCCGTGGCCAACGCGATTGGCACAGTCTCGGCCGATCCGGACGATATTGTTCTAGTGCACGACGCGGTGCGTCCTTTTGTGACCGCGGAAATCATTCACGACGTGATCGAAGCCGCGCGAAAGTATGGTGCGGCTATCGCGGGAATGCCAGCCATGGATACGATCAAAGAAGTGCAACGCACCGCGGAAGGCGCTGTCATCACGGCGACGGTCCCGCGTGAGCGAGTGGTGATGGCCCAAACCCCACAAGGGTTTCGGCACAGCGTGCTGAAGAAAGCGTTCGATGAAGCCACGGCTGACGGGTTTCTTGGGACCGATGAGGCCGCGCTGGTCGAGCGTTCGGGGCATGAGGTAGTCGTGGTGATGGGCTCGCCGCGGAATATCAAGATCACGACGCCTGCTGATATGGAACTGGCGGAGTTCTTCCTGAAACGGTAAGAGAGCGGCCACGGATTTTCACGGGTCACGCGCACGCGGACTGGAGGAGCGCGAGGTCCCAGGATGCGATTAGTTTTCGGCCAACGACAAACAACCAACGACCAACGGCCAGACTGGAAACCTTGAAACCAGAAACTCGCCTGGGCTTCGGCTGGGATTCTCACGAATTCAAACGCGGCATTCCGTTGAAAATCGGCGGACTTACCCTGCCGCACCCGAAGGGGTTGGGCGGGCATTCTGACGGCGATGTGCTGTTGCACGCCATCACCGACGCCTTGCTGGGCGCCGTCGCCGCTCCTGACATCGGTTCCCTGTTTTCTCCCTCAGACCCGCGCTGGAAGGGCGCCGACTCTGCCCTCTTCCTGGCGGAGGCAGTCAGGCGTGTGCATGCGGCTGGCTATGCGGTGGTCAATCTGGATTCGACCCTGATTCTGGCTGCACCCAAGATCGGGCCGCACGCAGCCGCGATTCGAAGCCATGTGGCGGAACTGCTGGGGATTCCTGCGGATTGCGTCGGCGTGAAAGCCAAGACTCCCGAGGGCATGGGAACGGACCATGCTGCAATTGCGCACGCCGTGGTTTTGCTGGAGAGGAAAGCTGTGAAGCGCGCGCCCAGGAAACCCGGGAAATAGTGTAGGCGCCGGGCGGGACGCTCGCGCCCACATTGGCTTCAACGACGCGCGGCTTCTACCAATGCGCGGAAAATCGCCCGTGAGCCTTCGTCCTCTTCTACTGAACGTTCTGGGTGCCATTGCACGGCCAGGACAAAGTGACCGGGAGATGTTCCCTCTAACCCCTCGATGATTCCATCCTGCGGACATCGGGCGACGACGTGGAGGCCGTCGCCGATTGCTTCCGCTGATTGATGATGACTCGAGTTGACCGCGAGGGAAACGCTTTCCTTCCCGTCCGGAAAGACAATCCTGCCTAGATTCGAGCCGGGATCAACATCTACGGTGTGAGCAATCGGTACTTCTCTTCCCGCCTCATGATTGACCGGGGATTCGATGTGCTGCAAAAGGGTTCCGCCGCGATATACGTTCAGGGATTGCAACCCGTAGCAGATGCCGAGAATGGGCTTGCTTAGGTTGTAAGCATCGCGCAGCAGCAGGTCGTCAATCGCATCGCGCATGGGATCAGGCGGTGCGGTCTTGGCGTCGCGCGCGGCCACGTACTTCGCCGGGTCGATATCGGCCTTGCTTCCGGGCAACAAGACCGCATCGCAGCCTTCGATTAATTTCGCGACTCCGGGTAACGCTTCCAATGGGATGCGCACCGGTTCTCCACCAGCGATCTCGACCGCGTGAACGTACTGTGGGAAGGCCCGCTCGGCATACTCCGAGTCTGTCGAGTGGGGAACGGGAATCGCGATGCGCGGAGGCATGGAACGATTGTAGCTCCCCGTCCTCCATCGGGACCCATCATGCCAGGCTAGAGCAGGAGATCTCCCCGATAGATGAGCTCGCCATCGATAACACGCGCTTCGGCGAGCATCTTGTGGGGTGTTACCGGGCCGGTCCCGTCCATGTGTAGAACTTCGTGTCCGTGGGCCGTCAGCCAGTCCGACACCAGCATGCGATGGCACTTGAAATAGACGCGTTCGGCGCACATGTAGGCGGTGCGTGACATCTCAGCCATCTCGATCAGGTTGGCAGCGGCGCGCTGGAATTCCGCCGTGAGCATGTAGTCGGCGTAGTTGCGAAAGCTGGGGTTGCGCAGCGCGATGTTGGGGGAGTCGTCGCGGATGATTTTGCGCCGTCCGCCGAGTTCCCTCACCCAGACGTATTGAATTCCGGCGGCGGGCAGGGTTTGCTCCAGTGATTCGCGGTTGAAGTGAGGCAGTCGACGCGACACGGGGAAGGAACGAATATCGGCGAGCGTCAAAATAGAATGGGCGTGCAGGGCTTCGATCAATTCATCGAGAGTGCGAGTGGAATGGCCGATGGTATAGAGGGTCGCCAAGGGACAATCAGAGCGCTTGCAGAGCCGCGATCACTTTCTCGTCCTGCTCCGGGAACACGGTGCGTAGATCCAGTAGCACACGGTCATCTTCTACGCGGGCGATGACTCGCAGTTCCGAAGCTCGCAAGCGAGCGGAAATTTCATCAGCGCTCAAATCCTTGCGGGTAACCGCCAGCAGGCGCGTGGGCAACACTGCCGACGGAGCGGCGCCGCCGCCAATTACCGATTCTCCGTCTCTGATTTCAACCGTCAATACCGATGACCGAGTCTTGGCGGCGACGGCTTCTGTTCTTTGGCCGATTTGGTCTTTAGACAGATGCATCATACGCAGCGCGGGGATCGCGTCGTGGTCATGCTTCACGTAGGCTACCAGTGTGGCTTCCAGCGCGGCGTAGGTTAGCTTGTCCACGCGAAGGGCCCGGAACAGGGAGTTGGCCCGCATGCGCGCCACAAGATCGCTGCGGCCGCTGAGTACACCGGCTTGTGGACCACCCAGCAGTTTGTCCCCGCTATAGCCGACGACATCGACTCCTGCTTGCAGGCTGTCCCGCACAGTTGGTTCGCCGCTGACTCCGATGTGGTGCAGGTCGAACAGTGCGCCGCTTCCCAGGTCTTCCATGAGCGGAATATTTCGGGTGCGGGCCAGCATCGCCAGCTCTTCAATTGCCGGCTGCTCAGTGAATCCGGTTATTTGGAAATTCGAGCGATGCACGCGCAACAGCAGCCGGGTCTTTTCATTAATCGCGCTCTCGTAGTCCGCTACCCGGGTGCGGTTGGTGGTGCCTACTTCATGCAGGGTGGCGTTCGACTTCGACATAACGTCCGGGATGCGGAACGATCCGCCGATCTCGACCAGCTCTCCACGCGAGACGATGACTTCTCCGCCCTCGGCCAGTGTATTCAGTGCCAGCAGGACGGCGGCTGCGTTATTGTTGACGACGATCGTGGAGATGGCGGCTGTCCCCACGTATGCATCCAGGAGTTTGCGAAAAAGCCTGTCCACGTGGACGTCGCGGTTGCCGCGGCCTCCGGTTTCGACATCGAATTCCAGGTTGGAATATCCGGAGGCAGCGTGGCGAATGTGCTCCAGCGCGAACGCTCCCAACGGAGCGCGTCCCAGGTTGGTGTGGAGGATGACGCCAGTCGCGTTGATGACCGGACGCAGGGAGTAAGCCAGCGATCGCCGAACCTGGCGCTCGATTGCGCCCGAGATACCGGAAAGAGCTAGGTCAACGGCGGCCGCGTCCAGTCTGGCGGCTGCGATCTCAGCGCGCAAGCGGGTGAGCACGGCGCGGGCGGCATCTGTCACGGAGGCCTGGCCTTCGCTTGAAACGATGGTGGCTAAATCGGCGTGGTGCAGCAACTCATCGACGGACGGAAGTTTGCGATAGAGATCGGCTTTGGAAGTCGGCGGCACCAGGATCATTATCCCATTCGGTGCGCTGGACGCCAAAGTCAAAGGCATAAACTACGAAGGACACGAGGGGCCGCGAGGGGATTCCCTTCGCCTCGAGGTTTCCTTCCTTGTCCTCCGTGGTTTATGCCTTTGCCGGCTAGCTACCGTCCGACGATCTTGCTCTTCAATGGGGCGATTGCGCCTATCACTTCCCCCTGCTCACGGGCTGGCACTTTGAACTTGTTCAGCGTGTCGGCCAGGGCCTTGACTGCGATGTTCCAGTCATCTTCAGTAATGTTCAGGCCGGTGTGTGCGGTTTCCATATCGCGTCCGGTGTACTTGCAGGGGCCGCCGCTGGCTGCGCACAGGAAGTCCACAACGTGTTGACGAACTTTCGTCTTGGAATCGGTGCTTAGGCCCACAAAGAAGCGGCTCTCTTTTGGGTCAGCGAGCAGGCGGCCGAGGAAGTCGTCGGTGACGGCGGCCAGGGCGTCGTAGCCTCCCAGGCGTTTGTACAGAGAGTCCTGGGCAGCGGCTTGGGGTGCGGCCGGGCTCGGGGGGAGAGGTGTGGCAAAGGTGCTTAAAACGCCGGCTGAAACAAAGCCCAGCACGAGAGCTAGCAACAGGGAATGCCGGAAAGTTCTTGGCATGGCAGACGGTCTCCTTCAGAGATGTGATTTTTTGGGCCCACATCAAATACGGGAGGGAACCCTTTCCGGATTTAGGGGGTGGTTGTCAAATGGAGTGTCCTGTGCGGGTTTGAGGTCGCGTCGCCGGCGACCACACAGACCCGCACTATCCGATCTCTACCAGACCGTAGGTTTTTTGCCAGTGGGTGCGCATGTGGCGGAGGGCGCGGTCGATTTCTTCTTGCGGTACGTCCTCGTTGGGGCCGGCCAGGACGGCGGTGGCTTCGCGCTTGGCAGCTTCGAGAAGCTGGCGGTCGCGGATCAGGTTGGCGACCTGGAAGCTTGGCATACCGGCTTGGCGGGTGCCGAAGAATTCACCCGGGCCGCGCAGTTCGAGATCGAGCTCGGCGATCTGGAAGCCGTCGGTGGTGCGGACCATGGCGTCAAGGCGGCGTTCGCCATCCTCGGAGATTTTTCCGCCGGTCATGAGAATACAGAAAGACTTGGCGGCTCCGCGGCCGATGCGTCCGCGGAGCTGATGTAGCTGGGAGAGGCCGAAGCGCTCGGCGTGTTCGATCACCATCACGGTGGCGTTGGCGACATCGACTCCGACTTCGATGACCGTGGTCGAAACCAGAATGTCCACCGCGCCTTCTTGGAAGCGTTGCATGACGTCTTCTTTCTGATCAGGGTGCAGGCGGCCGTGCAGGAGTTCGACTCGTCGGTCGGGGAAGATTTTCTTGCTGAGCTCTTTATGCATCTTGAGAGCGGCTTTGAGTTCGGTCTCTTCGTTTTCCTCTATGACCGGGTACACGACGTAGGCCTGGTGGCCGGCGCCGACCTGCTTGCCGACGAATTGCCAGACCTCGTCGGCCCGATCGTCGGAGATGCGGCGAGTGACGATGGGGGTGCGGCCGGGCGGCATTTCGTCGAGGACGCTGATGTCGAGGTCGCCGTAGAGGGTCAGCGCGAGCGTGCGCGGGATGGGCGTGGCGGTCATGACCAGGACATCGGGTTCTCCCAGAGTAGGCGAGCTTTGTTCGGCTGGGGGGACGAGGGCGTCCGCCCCAACGTGGTTCGTGATGGTGGCTTCGCCGGACGATTTCTTCATCAGCTTGAAGCGTTGCATTACGCCGAAGCGGTGTTGTTCGTCGACGATGACCAACCCCAATTTGGCGAACTCGACGTTTTGCTCGATCAGCGCGTGGGTGCCGATGACGAGTTGCGCGCTGCCTTGAGCGATGTGGCGGCGGATTTCGCGTTTGCGGTCTTCTTCGACCGAGCCGGTCAGGAGCACGATACGGTATCCGGCGTTCTCCAGAATGCGGCGGGCGGAAAAATAATGTTGCTGGGCGAGGATTTCGGTGGGCGCCATGAGCGCGACCTGGTATTGATTTTCCATGGCGATGATGGCTGCCTCGAAGGCGACGATGGTTTTGCCAGAGCCCACGTCGCCTTGCAGCAGACGCCTCATGGGAAACGGTTTTTCCATGTCGGAAGCGATTTCCTTGAGCACGCGCTTCTGCGCCGCTGTGGGATGGAAAGGCAGAATCTTTTTGATTGCCTCCCGGGCACGATGGTCGAGGGTGAACGCGATTCCGGTTTGCGCCTTCTGCTCGCGGCGTTTGAGTTCGAGTCCCAACTCCAGGAAGAAGAGTTCTTCGAAGATCAGCCGGATGTGAGCCGGGGTGCGAGAGGCCTGCAGGTCCTGAAGGCTCTCGCCGGGAGCGGGCCAGTGAACGTGTCGCAGCGCGTCCCCCGGTGAGATCAGGCTCAGATGGTTGCGCACGGCGGTTGGAAGCGGATCGGTGACTTGCGGAGAGAGATTCTCCAGAACAGTGTGGATGATGCGCCGAAACCAGCGCGGAGTAAGGCGCCCCTGCCCGGCGGACTCGTAGATGGGGACAATCCGTCCGACTTCGAGTGAGGACGCTGCTTTCTGCTCTCCGCCTTCGCTGTCGTCGGCCGAGTCGCCGATAATTTCAAACTGCGGCTGCACGATTTGTAACTCCCCGCCGCGCTCCTGCTCCACTTTGCCGTAAAGGGCCACCAGTTGCCCCGGCTTGAAGCGATCTCGTAGATAAGTGCCGTTGAACCAGATGCACTTCAATCGGCTTCTGCCCTGGCCGGCGGTCATTTGAAAGATAGGCATGCGGCGGGTGCGAAACAGGCCCGAGGTGCGGACTTCCGCGATAACGGTGGCCATCTCGCCCACGCGGAGTTCGGAAATCCCGCGCGGGTTCACGCGATCTTCGTAGCGGAAGGGCAGGTAATGAAGCAGATCGTCTACCGTATGAATGCCCTTGGCTCGCAACACCTCGGCCAGGCGAGGGCCGACGCCCTTTACATATTGGACCGAGGTGGAAGGCTCCAGCATCTCAGCGATGTTAGCAGGATCAATATCGGTGGTGGTCGCGGGGCGACCCGCGCTTTTGATTTTGATCCAGCCTTTTGCTCTAGCCTGTTTTTGAACTCACCCTGGCTCCGGGCGAGTCGCCGGCAACCACACAAAACCAGGTCCTGACGTTACTTTCGGCACATCGGTCAGGTATCCTGCGCGGGTTACAATCCGGCTGGGGCCATGCAAAAAATCGCCATCCTATACGACGCCAGTCAGGCCGTGCTCTCTACCTTTGACCTGGACGAGGTGTTGCAGCGCATCCTGGTGATTGCGCAGGACTATTTCCATTTGCAGAACGTGGCTATCCTTTTGCTGGATAAGGAAACGGACGAGCTTTGCACCCGCTCCCAGATCGGGGGCGAGCAGGGATTTGACAAAGTCGCGGTGAGCATTGGGACCGGGCTGATCGGCACCGCCGCCCAGAAGAAGCGTCCCCTGTACGTGCCGGACTTCACGAAAGAGAGCCGTTATAAACCGTGGGGAAAGAGGACCCGTTCTGAACTGGCGATTCCTCTGATGGTGCGGGACGAAGTGGTCGGAGTGCTGGATTGTCAGAGTGAAAACCCGGACCACTTCGATTCCGAAACCGTCGATCTGTTGACCCTGTTTTCCACCCAGGCCTCCATGGCCTTGCAGAATGCCCGGCTGTATTCGCTCGAAAGGCGGCGGGCATCGCAACTCGAGGCGATCAATACGGTCGCACGCGAAACTACGGTCGTGCTGGACGTGAAACAGCTGCTCTCGAAAGCTTGCGAGAAAATTCGGCTGGCGTTTGAGGTTTCTCATGTTTCGATGCTGGCCAAGGAAGACGAGGACCTGGTGCTGCAGGCGCACTACGGCGATCTGACCCTGAGTATCGCGGAAGGCGGGAAGGTGCCGGCGGGGGCGGGTTTATGGGGGCGCGCCCTGCGCGAGAGCAAGACCGTAATCGAGAATGATGTAAAAACCGATCCCGGTTGTCTCGGCATTTATTTGGAATCGGCCTCCCGGATGTGCATTCCGCTGGTTTCCTTTGGGCAGACCCTGGGCGTTCTCGTCCTCGACAGCGTCCGGCCCGGCTGCTTCAATGTCAGCGACGTTCAGTCCCTGGAATCTGTCGCCGATATCTGCGCGACCGCGATTCAGAACGCTCACTATGTCGAACGAGTCAAGCGTCTGGCTTATCTGGACGGCCTGACCGGAATCTTTAATCGCCGTTATTTCGAACTGCGAATCGAGGAAGAGCTGGAGCGTGCTCGCCGGTTTAGTTCTGGTATGGCGGTAATCATGGTGGATATCGACCAGTTTAAGAGGCTGAACGATGATTTTGGCCACCTGCTGGGCGATGAAGTGCTGCGCCAGGTATCCTCGATCTTCTCCCAGCAGCTGAGGAAAATTGACGTAGTCTGCCGCTATGGAGGAGAAGAGTTTGCTGTTCTGCTCTCTCAAACCAGCCAGCAGCACGCCATGGGCGTAGCCGAGAAGCTACGGCGAATGGTAGATGTCTGGCAATTTCCTGGAGTGCCGCGCTCGGTCACGATCAGCGCCGGGGTAGCGACCTGTCCCGACCATGGCAGCACGCGCGAGGAGCTGGTGAAGGCGGCTGATGCCGGCTTGTATGCCGCTAAACAGGCGGGAAGAAACTGCGTGCGGGAGGCGTCGGTTCAGCAGGGACGGGCGTTGGGGATCGGGAGATAGGTCGGGTTCGTCGGCGGCATGTGGTCTGCGGCAATATCCTTGCGCTCCTTCGGAGCCAAGGTTGCTTCCCGAACGCCGGGTGTCCCGTGCAAGCTTGCTTGGGCGGGTCTTTGAGTCCGCGGCGTAACCATTCTTCCGCCCTTTCAAGGCTGTGTCGTTTATCGCTATTGATTCCGGGGCTTGCGCCCGGGCTTCTCATTCTTCCGCTTCGCGGCTGAGCTAGGAGCCAAGAGCTGCATCCCCTGTTGTAAACTCCACTGCGTGTCCTCCACCGATCAGCTTGGATTCAGTTTCAAACCCCCCGGTCGCCGCATTTGGACAGTCCGCGATCTGGTGACTTCGGTGCGGACGCATGTTGAGCACGAATATAGCGATGCCTGGGTGGAAGGCGAGATATCCAACTTTCGGGCGCATGACTCGGGACATCTCTACTTCACCTTGAAGGATGCGAACTCGCAGATTCGTGCCGTGATGTTCCGGTCGCAGGCGCGGCTTTTGCGGTTTCGTCCCGAGAACGGCATGCAGGTGGTGCTGCGCGGCCGGGTCACCGTATACGAAGATCGCGGCGAACTGCAGATTTCAGCCGAGTATCTCGAGCCCAAGGGCGCGGGCGCGCTGCAGGTTGCATTCGAGCAGCTGAAAGCCAAGCTGGAAGCGGAAGGGCTGTTCGATGCGGGACGTAAAAAACCGATTCCTACTTTGCCGCGCCGGATCGGGATTGTTACTTCGCCTCAGGCGGCTGCGTTGCGCGACATTCTCAACATTCTGCTACGCCGGCACCACACAGCCAGCATTTTGATTTTCCCGGCGCAAGTACAGGGCGAATCCGCAGGCGCAGAAGTGAGCGCGGGTATCCGCTACTTCAACCAGGCGCGCAGCGTGGACGTCATCATCGTGGCTCGGGGAGGAGGCTCTGCGGAGGATCTGTCGGCATTTAATAACGAGGCGTTGGCGCGCGTCGTTGTCGCATCCGGGATTCCGCTGATTTCCGCGGTGGGGCACGAGACCGACTTCACGATTATTGATTTTGTCGCTGATCTGCGGGCTCCGACGCCTTCCGCCGCGGCCGAGCTAGTGATTCGCTCCCGCCAGGAAGTGGAGGGCCAGGCTGAAGGACTGCGCCAGCGGCTGGTTCGCGCCGTGCGCTACCGGTTGCTGATGGGGCGGCAGGCGCTTATCGAACTCGCCCAGCATGGCGCGTTTGGGCGCATGGTGGACGTCATCAACCGGCGTCAGCAGAGACTCGATGAGCTGAAGAACCGGGTGGAACGGGCGGAGCGGCAGATAATGGAGCAACAGCGGCGGCGCCTGGAAACCGCGGCAGCTGCGGTCCGGCATTACGATGTGCGCCGCATGCTGGCCGGCATTCATCAGGAACTGGATTCTCGCATAGCTGCGCTCGCGGCCGCTGCCCGGACTTTGTTGTTGCGGCGGCGAGGCAGGCTCAATCAACTTACAGGGCAATTGGATGCGCTCTCCCCCCTTGCCATTCTTGATCGTGGGTACGCTCTGGTGTTCGATTCCGCAGGAGTTTTGTTGAAGGATGCGGGTCAAGTGAAAACTGGCGAAGAAATTTCTGCCCGGCTGGCCAAGGGCACGGTGACAGCCACGGTGCTTCGCCGAAAGCAGAAGTAGCCGTGTGGAGGGCGGCGCTCTCGCCCGCCGCTCTGACTGGGGCTTCAGACTAAATTCATTCCGCTTTGTGTGCTTAGCTCGGCCTGCGGTAAGTCAAAATCAAAGGCCAAGGCGGGCCAGGGCGCCCGCCCTACACACACCGACGTATCTTTACAAAGCCTTTACTTCGATAAAGATAGGCGGGATTCTATGACCCTGGATTACAATTGGTTTTGTTTCGATTCATGTAACGCCAATTGTTGGAAGGAACCGCAGTGAAGTTGTTTGAAGCGCCGTGGCCGCATCTGTCGCTGATTTCAGTCATCGACATTCTGCTGGTCGCAGTGATCATTTACGAATTGCTGGCGCTCATCAAGGGCACACGCGCGGCCTACATGCTGGTGGGCGTGGCCGGGCTGGCCCTGGCGTTTTACTTTTCCCGCGCCGGCGAGCTGGCCACTCTGAATTGGCTGCTGAGCACGCTGTTGCCTTACGCAGTGTTCGCGTTAATCGTAATTTTCGCCGGCGAGATCCGGCAGGCTCTGGCGCGCCTGGGCCGCCGGCTTTTGCGCAGCCGGACGGCAGCCTCTGAGGCCGACGCCTACGACGACATCGTACTTGCGGCCAACCTGTTTTCCCAGAACCAGACCGGCGCGCTAATTGTGATCGAGCGCGAAATCGGATTGCGGACTTATATCGAGAGCGGGGTCCCGCTGGATGCACATCTTTCCTACGATCTGCTGGCCACGATTTTTCGGCCCAGCGCCCCCCTTCATGATGGGGCTGTGATCGTGCAGAAAGATCGCATTGCGGCCGCAGCATGCTTTCTGCCCCTTTCCATGAATCCCGTGCTCTCGACTCAGCTGGGCACCCGGCACCGCGCCGGGATCGGCGTCACCGAAGAAACCGATGCCATCGCCGTCATTGTTTCCGAGGAAACCGGCGCCATCAGCCTGGCGGTGGGCGGGACCATCGAACGCGACCTGACCGTCGAGCAACTGCGAGAGCGCATCGGAGAATTGCTGCGCCGCTATGTGCCTCCGTCCACTTTGCCCACTCCCATGACGAATGGCGCCGAGGAACTTGCAATTGCAGAAGACGACATGCAGAGGCCCGCTCCGCGCCCGGCCGATTCGCGGGTGACTCCGGGAGGCGAGCGCTAGCTATGAAAGACTTCTTTCGACGGCGGGTGCTGCACAATTTCGGCATCAAACTGTTATCACTGGCCCTGGCTGTGGGCTTGTGGCTGGCGGTGACCCGCGATCCTATCGCCGAGGTGGCGGTCGAGGTGCCCATCGAATTCCGCAACATTCCGGAGAACCTGGAGATCAACACCGAAAGCATTCCGCGGGCCGAGATTCGGGTACGGGGTCCGCAGCGTATTGTTCGGCGCCTCCAGCCCGCGGATATTTACGCCGAAATCGAACTCAGGGGTATGAAGCCCGGAGAGCGCACGTTCGATCTGACGTCGCGGCAGGTACATCAGCCCCGGGAGCTTGAGGTCGTCCAGGTTATACCCAACCAGTTTCACCTCACCTTCGACACTCGTCTTACCCGCCAGGTCCCGGTGCGCCCGAGGGTTTTCGGCACTTTTGCGGTCGGCTACCAGATCGGGCACATTGATGCGTCGCCGGCCGCGATAACGATCAGCGGGCCCCGCAAACGGGTAGAGGCGGTGGAAGCTGCCATCACTGATCCGGTGGACGCGAGCGGCACCGTGGACCGCGCCTCTTTCGTTCGGCATGCTTACGTTTCTGATCCCCTGGTCCAAGTAATGGACCCCAATCCAGTACGCGTCACGGTTATCATGGAAAAGGCCTCCGCCGGAAGCGGCGTACGCTAGTCATTTTCGATTCAGCATGACAACCCAGATCCGACAACTCTTCGGCACCGATGGGATTCGCGGCGTCGCCGGCGAATTCCCCCTCACTCAGGACAGCACGTACATGATCGGCCGCGCTCTGGGGCACGATCTGAAACGTTCGGGTGGAACCGGACGCGTGGTGATCGGGCAAGACACGCGGCAATCCAGTGCGTGGATTGCAGATCGGGTGACGCACGGGTTGACCTCGAGCGGGATTGAAGTCCATAGCGCCGGGGTGATCACCACGCCCGGAGTGGCCTACCTGGCGCGGTCGCGCAAGTATGCCGCCGGCGTGGTCATTTCGGCGTCGCACAATCCCTGGACTGACAACGGCATCAAGGTTTTCTCCGGCGACGGGTACAAGCTGCCGGACGCGCACGAGATTGCCATCGAACAGGAAATCTTTGCTCTGCTGCAGAATCCCGAAGCCCACGTGGACTCGTCTTTCCAGTTTCCGCCGAGCCTGCCGGGCCAGGCCGAACTGCGCTATGCCTACATTGCATGGCTGGCCAAGAATGTCGGGGCCGATCTGAGCCGGTTGCGAGTGCTGGTGGATTGCGCCAATGGGGCGGCCGCGGTTGAGGCGCCGGAATTGTTCCGCCTTTGCGGCATAGACGCGACGTTTCTCAGCGCGGCGCCGGACGGCCAGAACATCAATGACAACTGCGGCGCACTGCATCCTGAAACTGTGGCCCGCGCGGTGGCGGAGAAGCCGGGACAATTCGATTTGGGTGTGACCTTTGACGGCGATGCCGACCGTGCGCTTTTTTGCGATGCGAACGGGCGGGTGGTGAACGGCGATGCCGTACTTCTTCTGACTGCGCGGGAGATGAAGTCGCATCGGGCCCTGCCGGGAGACACCGTGGTTGCGACCACAATGTCGAACATGGGCCTGGAAATCTCGCTGCGTGATTCTGGCATTCGCCTGTTGCGCGCCAATGTTGGCGACAAATACGTGCTTGAGGAAATGCATAAAAGCGGCGCTGTTCTCGGCGGGGAGCAATCTGGCCACATTATTTTCCGCGATGGCGAAGCCACCACCGGCGACGGCCTGCTCACCGCGCTGCGCGTCATGGAAACCATGGCTCGAACCGGGAAGCCGCTGGCTCAACTGGTGAGCGATCTCAAAGTATTCCCGCAGACGATCCAGAACGTTCGAGTGCGCGAGAAAGTGCCCTTCGCCAAGGTGCCCGAGATTCAAAAGGCGATCGAAGCCGCCGAGCGCGAACTGAATGGAAATGGACGCGTGGTGGTGCGGTACTCAGGGACAGAAGCGCTGGCACGCGTGATGATCGAAGCCGAGTCTGAAGAGAAGATGAAAGTACTTGCGCAGAGTATCGCCGGGGCGATCAAGAGCGCCCTGGGCGCGTAGAATCTCAGGACTGGGAGGCTAGGGAAGCTGAATTGCGCTTTCCTCCGCCCTTCGTCTTTTCTGCAAAC